>ENA-OYWU01000970-OYWU01000970.1-human-gut-metagenome-genome-assembly--contig:-NODE-970-length-13782-cov-7.591899_pt1 | contig 13782 bp, 9 predicted proteins | sample MGYA00244173_ERZ653403 | MGnify/ENA primary metagenome ERZ653403 (study PRJEB26926, sample SAMN06165043) | human gut metagenome | biome: ENVO:00009003; feature: ENVO:2100002; material: ENVO:00002003...
TCCAGTCGGACACAGCGTGCTTGGCGCTCTGCTTGCCCTTGACGGAACCGGCCTGGTTGATGGCTCCGCCGTACAGCAGCAGCTTTTCGGTCAGCGTGGTCTTGCCGGCGTCAGGATGGCTGATGATCGCAAACGTCCGGCGGCGCTCGATTTCTTCACGATTTGTCATAGATCTGAAATTCTCCTAGAAGGGGGTGAAGTTTTCTCCGCTCCCGCTGTGCGGGAGCGGAGAAAACATATTTTTACACATACGCACTTTATTCTATACGAAAACGCGCGATAATGCAAGGGCTTTCGTTATTTTTTCAGGATGAAGCAGGGCAGAGGGGCGGTTTCGGCCCAATTGGCAAAATCGCACACCAGAACGGTGAAATCTTTCAGCGGAAGTGCCCGCAGCCAGGCCAGCACCGCCTGCTTTTCGTCTGTGCCGATGACCGCCCCGCTGTACAGGATGGCGCTGACCACCCCGCCGGGGCGCAGCGCCTGCAGGGCGGCTTCCAGCGCGGGGATGCTGCTGTCGGCGGTGGAGAACACCGCGTGGTCGGCCCCGGGCAGCCAGCCGAAGTTGAACATCACGGCATCCGCCGTACCGGGCTGCACATACTGTAACAGATGGGCGTGGCTGTCGCAGTGCAGGGCATACTGCCCGGCGGGCACCCCGGCCTGTTCCAGCCGGGCGCGGGTGGAGGCGATGGCTTCCGGCTGGATGTCAAAGCCCAGCACACGGCCCTCCGGTGCGGTAAGACGGCACAGGAAGGCCGTGTCGCCGCCGTTGCCGCAGGTGGCGTCCACGCACAGGCGCGGGTGCACCAGCCGCGCGGCGAGGAAGTCCTGCACGAATTTGACGGCGGTCAGGTCCGGGGTGCGGCGGCGCACCAGCTGCGGCCCCTCGGCCGCAAAGCCGAATTTGGCCCAGAAGGCCATCTCGGCGCAGTCGGCGGGCAGGGGTGCCGTAAACACGGTGGCGGCTTCGCGGTCATAACCGCCAAAGCTGCGCAATACTTCTTTTAACAGGTAGGAGCCATAGCCCTTGCGCCGCCATGCCGGGTCGATGGTAAGGGCGGCAAGGGCCGCGCCCTGTGCGGCGGGGTGCAGGGTGCAATGGCCGATGACCTCCTTTTCCTTATAAAGGGCAAAGCCCGTTTCCGTGCGGCGCAGTTCCATGCGGCGGTCTCCTCTTTTCTGCAGGTTTTTCTGCTGTTACAATAGCAACTGCGGGCGTTCTTGTCAAGAAAAAACGGCAGGACCGCATTTCACAGTTTCTTCACGGCACATGCGATTGGTTTTCACAATTGGTGTATACAATAAGAGCAGTTCCAGGGGGTGCAGTTCCCCGGAGACAGAGCCTTTTCAGGGAAGGAAGTATCAATATGGATGAGAACAAATGGGAATACAACTATTCCTCTTCCGATAACACGGCAGGCGGCACCGGTTACCCCAATGTGGGCAGCAGCGGCATGAACACCGCCAACCAGTACAACAACGAGCCGGAGCCGCAGGCTGCTGCCCCGGATGCCGGCAGCACGGTGCCTCCCACCGAGGTGCCGCCCCAGCAGCCGACCGCTCCGGAACCGCCCAAAAAGAAAAAGCATCACGTCAATGGCGGCAAGGTGGCACGCAGTGCCGTGGCACTGGTGCTGGCCGCAGTCATGGGCTTTGCAGGCGGCTATGTCGGCTCCCAGATGAACGGCAGCAAGGTGGTCATCCAGCAGGTGGCTCCCTCCGGCTCCAGCAGCTCTTCCGGCAGTGACAGCTCCATCACCTCGGCTTCGGCGTCCGGCAGCAGCCTGACCACCGAACAGGTGGCAGATCTGGTCAGCCCCAGCGTGGTGGTCATCACCACCGAGCAGGTGGTCTACTCCCAGTGGTCGTGGTACGGTCAGAGTCAGGTGGAGAGCGGCGCCGGCAGCGGCGTCATCATCAGCTCGGATGGCTACATCCTCACCTGTGACCATGTCGTGAGCGGCGCATCCAACATCACCGTCACCATCGGCGACAAGGATTACACTGCCACCGTCGTGGGCGAGGATTCCACCAGCGACATCGCCGTCATCAAGATCGATGCCGACGGCCTGACCCCCGCCATCGTGGGCGACAGCGACAAGCTGGCCGTGGGCGACAACGTGCTGGCCGTGGGCAACCCGCTGGGTGAGCTGGGCGGCACCGTCACCAGCGGCATCGTCAGCGCCCTGAACCGCAGTGTCTCCATCCAGAGCTCCAGCTCTGTCAACACCATGTCCCTCATTCAGATGGATGCTTCTGTCAGCCCCGGCAACTCCGGCGGCGGCCTGTTCAACATGAACGGCGAGCTGATCGGCATCGTCAATGCAAAGTCTTCCAGCTCTGACGCCGAAGGTCTGGGCTTTGCCATCCCCATCAACGACGCCATCAAGGTGGCGCAGGACCTGCTGGAGAACGGCTACGTCACGGGCCGTCCCTACATGGGCATCACCTATCTGGCTGTCAACGACGCACAGACGGCGGCACAGCTGGGCGTCAACGCCTACGGCATCTACGTCGTGGACGTCGTGTCCGGCGGCCCTGCCGATAAGGCTGGCCTCAAGGCCGGCGACCGCATCGTCAGCATCGACAACACCGAGGTGGCCCAGAAGACCGACCTTGGCACCCTGATGCAGGAGCACTCTGCCGGTGATACCCTGTCCATCACCGTCGCCCGCGACGGTCAGATGCAGACTGTCAGCCTGATGCTGGGCGAAAAGAACGCCTCCAACAGCGGCAATGGCACCAACGGCGCATCTCGTCAGGAGAAGTCTGCCGAGTCTGCACCTCAGCAGAACCCGCAGGGCTAAATCAGGACATGATTGGGTGGCTCGCCGCGCAAAGCGGCGGGCCGCTTTTTTTATTATACCTGGCCGAAAATCGTTGCACTGTATGGCAGCAGTGTCACTTCGCCGCCGCAGACCCGGCTGGGGCCTTTCCAGAGCGCAGACGATACGCCGTCGCTCAGCAATTTCCACTGGCCGTCGGGCAGGCGGACCCGTTTTTCTTCTTCCGTGGGATTGTAAAAGACGCAGAGCGCCCGCCATGCCGCGCCGTCGCCGGGTGCGGCGGGCAAAGTCCAGCCCACGAGGGGCTGTTCCAGAGAGAAAAACTTGATAGCCGCCGGGCTGGCTGCGTCCGAGGCGCTCAGGCGGGGGAACTGCGCCCGCAGGCCCAGCAGACCCCGGTAATAGTCCACAAGACCGTGGAACTGCGCGGCCCGCTTCCAGTCCAGACGGTTGAGGGAGGGCGAAGAGCGGTAGGTGTTGCCCTGACCTTTTTTGGTGCGGGCGAACTCCTCGCCGGCCTGCATGAAGGGCATCCCCATGCAGGTGAGATAGATGCCCGCCGCCAGCCGGTTCTGGGCCAGCGCCGCCGAGTCGGCGGCAGTGTACTCGGGACGGGCGTACCGGACGAGCATCAGCTTGTCCCAGAGAGTGAAATTGTCGTGGGCAGAGACATAGCTGACGATTTGGGAGGGCGAATGGGCGGGCAGTATGTCGCTGCGGCACCACGCGGCCACAGCCCCGCCGATGTCCCAGAAGCTGCCCGATCTGCCCTCGACGTAACCCGGCTCTCGGGCGTCAAAACAGCCGCCCTTGATGACGTCGCGGGTGTTGTCGCAGAAGATGCCGATGCGCTCGGACAGCATGGCGAGGTTCGCCTTGTTGGCCTCGTACCGGTGGAGCTGACTCCCGCCGCCCTGCCACGGCTCACCGTACATCAGTATGCTTCTGCCGCCTGGAAGAGCGTCCAGCGCGGCCCGCAGTTCGTTCATGGTGTCCACGTCATAGAGGCCCATGAGGTCGAAGCGGAAGCCGTCGATGTGATATTCCTGCGCCCAGTAGAGCACCGAGTCGATGAGGTATTTCCGGGCCATGGGCCGCTCACTGGCAAACTCGTTGCCGCAGCCGCTGCCGTTGGAGAAGCTGCCGTCCGGGTTCTGCCGGAAGAAATAATAAGGCACCGTGCTGTTCAGCGGGTTCTCGCTGCGGTACATATGATTGTACACCACGTCCATGATGACGCCGATGCCCGCCGCGTGGAGAGAAGCTATCATCTCCTTGCACTCCCGCACCCGGACTTCGCCTTTCGTGGGGTCGGTGGAGTAGCTGCCCTCGGGGACGTTGTAGTTGGTGGGGTCGTAGCCCCAGTTATACTGCCGGGTGAGAGGGCGGCTCTCGTCCACACTGCCGAAGTCGAAGATGGGCATCAGCTGCACATAGCCCACTCCCAGCCGCTTGAGGTAGTCGAGGCAGGTGGGGAAGATGCCGGCGGAAGAAAGGGTGGTTCCCTTCTGGGTAAAGGCCATGAATTTGCCCCGCCATGCATTCCGAACGCCGCAGGCCGGGTCTTGCGAGAAGTCACGGACGCTGACCTCCCACACCGTCCGGCGGGAGGCCGGGACGATGACCCGGTGGTCGTGGCTCCAGTCGGGCGGGTCGATGCGGGGCGCGTCTAAAATCATGCTCCGCAGGCCGTTGACGCCTGCCGTCCGGGCGTAGGGGTCGCCCGTCTCGTATGCTGTGCCGTCCACCTCGACGGTAAAGGTATAGTAATGTCCGTGCTGGTCGCCGGGCAGATAAACCGACCAGACGCCCTGCCCGTGCTGTTCCAGCGGCAGGGTCCCCATGCAGGCCCCGCCGTCGCCCCGGCGGTAGAGATTGACTGATACCTTCTGCGCCGTGGGCGCCCAGAGCCGGAGCCGGGTGCCGGAGGGGTTATATTCTGGCCCCAGAGGGCCGCTGTAGTTTGTCTGCCGTGCAAAGGCGCTGCTCTCGAACAGCGTTTTCCACTCTGCGGGCGTTTTCATTTCGTTCCATTCCCTTCGCATATCAAATCAATATAAAATTAGTGTACCCGCCTGCCCGTGGATTTTCAAGACTTTTCTTGCAAAAGGGGGCAAAGTACACTATACTGGGAAAAAACGCAGGACGGAGGCAGGCAGATGGCATACACCGACGATTGGGAGAACTTGATGAACGGAGTGTTCGGCCCGGGAGGAAAACTGCGCTTTGATACGCAGAAAACGCCGCCGGAAAAGCCCGGTCTGCCCGATATGAATGCAGCCCTGCTCGAGCAGCAGAAAAAGCTGGACGAAATGCTGAAAAAACAGAACGCCGAGCTGCGCAGAGACACCACACAGGAGGCGCTGGCTCAGAGCCGGAAGATGCTTGAGGATATGGAGGCCGACGGCCTGCTGGCCAAAGGAACCACCGAAGTCAAACAGGAGCATCTGGGCAGCTTCGAAGGGCTGGCCGCTGAGGTGAAAAAGACAGTGCTGGGGCAGGACGCCTTCGTGGACGGCGTCGTGCGGGCGATGCGCCGGCCTTTCGTGCTGGGGACGGAGGCCCCCACGGCCCGGAACGTCATCCTGCTCTGCGGTGCGCCCGGCACGGGGCGGCATTTCACTCTGACGGAGACGGCCCGCTGCATGGCCGTCCGGGGGCTTTTGCAGAGCGATAAGCTGGCCGTTATGGATCTGGCGCTTTACCCCAACTCGGGGGCTGAAAAGCTCTTTTTGCAGGATCTGTACGCCGCCCTCCATGCGCCGGGCGAGATCCTGGTCTTTGAGCACTACGAGAGCTGCTATCCGGGCTTTTTGAAGACACTGGCAGACCTCGCCGTCAAGGGCAGTGCGCCCCTGTCCAGCCGGTATCTTGTCAACAAGGAGGGCATCCTCGTGGACGCCGGAACGGCGCTTGCCCCCGGGGCTGTGAGCCGCATCACTCCCTGCGGCAAGTACCTCGTCTTCTTCTCCCAGAAGGGCCGGGAGGCGCTGGCCGATAAGTTCGGTGCGGCCTTCGTCTCGGCGCTGGGCGATGTCTGTGAGACCAGCGCCTTTGCGCGGGAAGCCCTCGCCGCGCTGGCAGCCCAGCAGCTCAACGCGCTGGCCGCAAAAGTGAAGACCCGCCTCGGCCTGACCCTGTCGGCGGGCGCGGATGTGCGGGACTATGTGGCGGCCCAGTGCAGCCCGAAGCAGGGTGCGGCGGGGCTTTCGGCCTGCTGCGATAAGATATTCCGCGCTCTGAGCGAATACTGTCTGCAAACAGATGCCACGCTTACCGGAACGATTACACTGACTGCCCGGGAGGACGGCCTCGACTTTGCCCTCAACGACGCCGGACCCCAGAAGCTCTTCGACCTGCTGCCCGCCGCCTATACCGGCGCAGTGGAAGAAATCAGGAAAGAGCTGAACGACCTCGTGGGTCTTGCACCAGTGAAGGAATACGTCTTCGGTCTTGCCGATAACATTCAGGTGCAGCAGCGCCGTGCGGCGGCGGGCCTCAAGACCGCCAGCCTCTCGATGCACATGATCTTCACCGGCAACCCCGGCACCGGCAAGACCACCATCGCCCGGCTCGTGGCAAAGTACCTCAAGGCCATCGGCGCCCTCAAGGGCGGGCAGCTGGTGGAGGTGAGCCGGGGAGACCTCGTGGGCCGCTACACCGGCCACACTGCCCCCCTGACCAACAGCGTCATCCAGAGCGCGCTGGGCGGCGTCCTTTTCATCGACGAGGCCTACAGCCTCTACCGGGGCGAGCAGGACAGCTTCGGCCTTGAGGCCATCGACACGCTGGTGAAGGGGATGGAAGACCACCGCGACGAGCTGGTGGTCATCCTTGCGGGCTACACCAGGGAGATGGAGACGTTCCTGACCGCCAACAGCGGCCTTGCCAGCCGCTTCCCGAACAGGATAGAGTTCCCGGACTACACCGCCGATGAGCTGCTGGACATCACGAATGTGCTGGCGAGGGGCAAGGGCTACAGGCTGGCCGAGAGCTGCACGGAACCGCTGCGGGGCTACTACGAGCGCCGCCAGGCAGAGGATGCCCGCACGGCGGGCAACGGACGTCTCGCCCGCAACACGCTGGAAAAGGCCATCTTCAACCAGAGCCGCCGCCTCGTGGCAGAGCCTGCGGCGGAGCTGGATGTCATCCTGCTCAGTGATTTAGAGCTCCAATGATAAAAACAAACGCTGGCACGTTCGTGCCAGCGTTTGTTTTTTACAGATTTTCCATCCGCAGCAGGTAGTAAAGCACCTCGATAAGGACGTTCGGCGAGAGCAGCGATGCCGCATGGCTGCCCTCGATGAGCCGCTGTTCGCGGTTGGAAGCCGTCATCACATAGTCGGCCAGCTGGGCCAGCGGGCCGTGGCTGTCACAGGTGATGACCAGCACCGGTACATCCCGCCCTTTGGCGGCAGCGGACACCTCTTCCAGCCTGGCGCTCTGCCCGGAGGCCGAGAGCACGATGAGGATGTCTTTGGGGGTCAGCGTCTGAGCAAAGGCAAGGTTCTTCTCGTGGACTGCGCTGGAAACGCACCGCTTGCCCAGGTGGCTGAACCGGATGGAGGCATCGAAGGCCACCGGCAGGCCGCCGCCCTCAGAGACCACCTCCATGACCTCGCAGCTGCGCAGCAGAGAGAGTATCTGCCGCAGCTGGCGGGTATCAATGGCCTGAATGGTGGCCCGCAGCTCCTCTTCGCGGTTTGCCAGAATGTTCAGAAGTGCCTGATGCAGCTCGTCCTGCCCTTCGTCCCGCATACGCTGGGCTTCCTGCTGCTCCATGGCGTCCCGTGCCAGCGCCAGCTGGAATTTGCGGTAGTTCTCGAATCCCAGTTTGTGGCACAGCCGGGTGATGGTGGCCTCGGACGAACAGCTCAGCCGGGCCAGTTCTGCTGACGTACACATCGACGCCCGCTTTACATCTGCAAGGATGCAGTCCGCAATGCGCCTCTCGGCGCTGTAAAGCTGGATGCCGGAACATAGCAGCGTTACTACGCTTCCGGGGGCTTCGCACATAAGTGATCCCTCCTCGCATTATGCGCAAGACACAATTTCTTCTTGAGTTCTACTTGAGATTGTAGCAGTTTTAACGAGGAAAATCAATTCAAATTCCCATAAATTTTCAGGATTGACAGAAATTGACTTTTTCTGCCGATTTTTGTATCCTGCACAGTTTTGCCGCAGGAAGCGCAAAAAATGCCCCTCCGCGGAGTGCGGAGAGGCATCGGGAACCAAATATTCAGCGCAGCTTAGTGCAGAAAGGCGTTTCAGCAGCCTTCCTTCTCAGCCAGCTTGCGGCCCATCAGCACGCCCATGACGGAGGCCATCATCAGGCCGCGGGTCCAGCCGGAAGAGTCGCCGAGGCAGTGCAGGCCCTTGATGTTGGTGTCGAGGTTCGAGTCCATCTTGACCTTGTTGGAGTAGAACTTCAGCTCAGGGCTGTACAGCAGGGTCTCGTTGGCGGCGAAGCCGGGGACGACCATGTCCAGCATCTTGATGAACTCGATGATGTTGGTCATGGCGCGGTAGGGCATGGCGGCGGTGATGTCGCCGGCCACGGCGTCTTTCAGGGTGGGCTTGACGTTGGACTGGGCCAGCTCCTTCGCCCAGGTGCGCTTGCCGTCGAGGATGTCGCCGTAGCGCTGCACCATGATGTGGCCTGCGCCCAGCATATTGGTCAGCTCGCCCACCTTCTGGGCGTAGGCGATGGGCTGGTTGAAGGGCTCGGTGAAGTTGTGGGAGACGAGGATGGCGAGGTTGGTGTTCTCGCTCTTTTTCTCCTTGAAGCTGTGGCCATTGACCACGGCTAGGTCGTTGTCATAGTTCTCCTGTGCCACGAAGCCGCCGGGGTTCTGGCAGAAGGTGCGGACCTTGTTCTTCCAAGGCTTCGGGTAGCCGATGAGCTTGGACTCATACAGTACCTTGTTCACCTTTTCCATGACCTCGTTGCGGCACTCGACGCGGACACCGATGTCCACGGTGCCAGGCTTGTGGGCGATATGGTGCTCTGCACAAATTTTCTCAAGCCAGTCTGCGCCGCGGCGGCCGGTGCCGATGACCACGGTGTCGCCGTAGACGGCGCGGGGCTCTCCGTCGCCCTGACGCAGCAGCACACCCTTGCACTCCTCGTCTTCGAGGATGATGTTCTCGCACTCGGTGGAGAAGAGCATCTCCACGCCGTTGTCAGCCAGATAGTTCTGGATGGCGAGATAGAGCTGCTGTGCCTTCTCGGTGCCGAGGTGGCGGATGGGGCAGTCCACCAGCTTCAGACCGGCGTGGATGGCGTTCTTGCGGATCTCCTTGATGTCCTCGCCGGTGTAGATGCCCTCCACATGGGGGTCAGCGCCGAACTCGAGGTAGATCTTGTCGGTGTAGTTGATGAGCTCCTGTGCAAACTCTTCGCCGATGAGGCTGGGCAGGTCGCCGCCGACCTCATAGGAGAGGCTCAGCTTGCCGTCGGAGAAGGCGCCTGCACCGGAGAAGCCGGTGGTGATGGCGCAGGTGGGACGGCAGTTGACGCAGTGGCCGATCTCGGCCTTGGGGCAGTGGCGCTTTTCCACCGGCTTGCCTTTTTCCACCAGCAGGATGTGCTTCTTGCTGCCGCGGCGCAGCAGCTCCACAGCGGTGAAGATGCCGGCAGGACCGGCACCAACGATGATGAGATCGTACTTTTCCATAACTCTTTTTATCCTTTATGTTGAATTGATTTTGGGTTTCGTTTTTCAGCAGAGGATTAGCCTTTCGCCTATCGGGAGCAGACGGAGAGGGCAAGCCCGCTAACGTTATTTGTTCTCCTGCTCCACCTCGGCGCTCTCATCCACATAGTCGAGCTCCACAGCGGTGGACTCCACATCTGCGTGGGAGACATCCGGGGCGATGACGCCGTCGCCGTTCAGATCCTGGCCGGTAATGGCTTCCAGCATGGACTGGGTCTCCGGATGCAGCTTTATAAAGCGCCGGACGGCCAGCATGGTGTACAGGGCGCTCAGCAGGTTCAGTGCGCCTTCCAGGATGAGGATGAGGCCGATGGCCATCACCAGCGTCTCCATGGTGCCGAAGGGGTCCACCACCATCACGATGCCCAGCACGACGCTGAGCACGGCCAGCAGCAGAAAGACCTTCCAGCTCGAATACTCGCACCGGCGCAGCTCGAGAGCGTTCTGGATGCGGCCCAGACTGTCAAAGATGACGAACAGGCCGAACACGATGGGCAGCACCCGCACCACCACATCGCTGCGGATGATGAGGAATGCGCCCAGCGCCAGACAGACAAGCCCCGAGATGAGGGTGAGCTGGCTCTGGAACACGCCACGCTCTACGACAAAATACCGCACCAGCTGCACTGCCGCGCAGGCCAGCACCACGCCGCCCAGCGCGTAGCAGACCACGTTGAGGGCCGTGCCAGGCACCATCAGCAGGAAGATGCCCAGCGCCAGATAGAGCAGGCTCATGAGGATAAGGTTCCACTTCAGCTTTTTTGCCATAGAGTTCACGTTCCTTTCAGGTTATACGGCCGCGTCCTGCTTTTCGGAGAGCGGGACGATGACGGTACGGTTGATGCGGGCCATGAAAACGAGGCTCAGCGCAAGGCTGACCACCTCCGCGATGATGAAGGCCCACCAGACCATGTTCACCTCGCCGGTGCGGCTCAGCAGCCATGCAGCGGGGATGAGCACCACCAGCTGACGGCAGATGGAGACGGTCAGGCTGAACACGCCGTTGCCCAGCGCCTGGAACACCGAGCTCAGCACGATGCCGGCGCCCGCCAGCAGGAAGTGGGGGCAGATGATGCGCAGCGCCGGGACGCCGATGGCCAGCATGGCGTCGCTGGCGGCAAAGAGGCCCAGCAGCTTATCCGGCAGGAACTGGAAGATGCAGAAGCCCACCAGCATGATGCACTCGGCGTAGAAGACTGAGAGGCGGATGGTCTTTTTGACCCGCTCTGGCTTCCGTGCGCCGTAGTTGTAGCTGATGATGGGGACCATACCGTTGTTCATGCCGAAGATGGGCATGAACACGAAGCTCTGCAGCTTGAAGTAGACGCCGAAGACGGCGACAGCCGTGGCCGAGAAGGCCATCAGGATCTGGTTCATGAAGAAGGTCATCACGCTGCCCACGCACTGCATGGCGATGCTGGGCAGGCCGACGGTGTAGATGCGGCCGATGGCCTTTGCGCTGGGCCGGAAGCCCCGGAAGCTGATCTGGATGTCGGGGTTCTTATTGAGGTTGAAGTACAGCGTCATGCCCGCGCCGCAGAACTGGCCGATGACGGTGGCCGCGGCAGCGCCGGTGGTGCCGGACAGGGCCTCGCCGCAGTAGCCGAAGATGAAGATGGGGTCGAGAACGATGTTCACGACAGCGCCCACCAGCTGGCTTATCATGCTCAGATGGGTGCGGCCGGTAGCGGCCAGCAGCTTCTCGCCCATGGTCTGGGTAAAGAGGCCGAGGCTGAGCACGCAGCAGAGCTGCAGATACTGGATGCCCTGCCGGGCGATGTCCATGTCCGAAGTCTGTGCGTAGAAGTAGGGTTTCATGCAGGTGAGGCCGATGACGAGGAAGACGGCGTAGCTGCACAGGGACAGGAAGATGCCGTTCTCGGCGGTCTTATTGGCCCGTTCCTGGTTCTTTTCGCCGAGGCTCTTGGACAGCAGGGCGTTGACGCCCACGCCGGTGCCGACGCCCACGGCGATCATGACGTTCTGCAAAGAGAACGCCAGCGAAACGGCGGTCAGGGCGCTCTCGCTGACGTGGGACACGAAAATCGAGTCCACCACGTTGTAGAGGGCCTGCACCAGCATGGATACCATCATCGGCACGCTGAGCTTGATGAGCAGAGGATTGATGTCCATGGTACCCATGATGTTTTCCCGCTCACCGGCGGGAGAGGATAAGGACTGCTTGTTTTCCACGATTTCTCCTTTTGATGTTGATGACTTGGGGGATGCAAAGTTCTTCTATGCCGCAAACGTGGGCAGAGCGCAAAAGCACCCCACCCACGCAGCATCATTATTTATTTTGCCCCTTCCGGGGCGGCGGGCATCAGCCCTCCATGGCCTTCTCCTTGGCCTCTGCGGCGGCAAGGATCATCTGCACACAGGCGTCATGGCCCAGTGCAGCGTTGATGGCAAGGTCATAGTTGTGGGCATCGCCCCAGCGGTTCTGGGTGTAGTAGTTGTAGTAGGCGGCACGGTTGCGGTCGGTCTTGTCGATCTCGTCCTTGATGCCCTTTTCGTCCTTGGCCTGCAGCATGTTGTTCTCCTTGCCGTAAGCCAGACGCCACTCCTTGGGGGCGTAGACGAAGACGCGCAGCACGTCTTTGCGGTCGCGCAGGACGTAGTCGCCGCAGCGGCCCACGATGACGCAGGGGCCTTCGTCGGCCAGCTGCTTGATGATGCGGCTCTGCAGGATGAAGACCTGGTCGCCCAGCGGAAGGTCATTGCCCATCGTATACAGGCTGTACAGCAGGCTGTGGGTGTGCCGCTTTTCGCTGGCGGCCACGGCCTCCTCGGACAGTCCGGAATTCTTGGCGGCCATCGTGATCAGTTCCTTGTCGTAGAGCTTGATGCCCAGTGCGCGTGCCACGTCCTTGGCGATGTAGCGTCCGCCGGTGCAGTACTCGCGGCCCAAAGTGATGATCGTCTTTGCCATAATATGTTCCTCCCATGTTGATGATTTATCCCAAAAAGCTCTTGGCTGTGCTGCCTCTCAGGAGACAGAAGGCTCAGTGCTTTGGTTTGTTTCCGATAGCGGCAGCGTGGGCGGCGGAGGGGCTGGCAGACGGACCTCTGCAAACTGCATGGTGCCGGTCTGGTCCACGATGTAAACGCTGCACCGCCCGCCTGCGTCGGTCTGCTCGGGCGGGAAGCGGAAGCCGCCTGTCCGTGTCCGCTCCATCCGCCGGAAGGTGCGGTGGGCTGTGGTGGCGTGGGCTACTCCGTCGTGAGGGCTGCAGGCCGCCCAGCCGGAAAATTCTGCCGGGAGCAGCTGCCGCTGGCCCTTCTGGGCCAGATACCAGCAGTCATCCTCGGCGCTGTACACAAAGTCGCAGGAGACCCGCCGGGGGCGGTTGGCCTCGGTGTCCCGGGGCTTGGGGCGGAGAGCGATGGCCCGCCCGGTGAAGTAGCGGGCAAAATCCGTCACTGCCATCGTGCAGTTCACGGCTCCGTCGCTGTCGGCGGTGGGGTCGTTGAGCAGGACATAATCGGCGAGGACCGCGTCGTCGTGGCCGAAGCCCCGCAGACCCATCCAGACCCCGATGGGGTCCCGCTGGCCCCGGATGCGGCGCTCGATGCGCACGGCTACGGAACAGCCGTCGTGTATCTGCTCCCGCAGGTCCTGCAGGTCCATCCACGCCTGCCAGCAGGGAAAACCGCAGCAGCCCGCTGCCGCGGCGGCGAAAGCGCCGTTGCTGGTGCTGCCGGTGGCCTTGTCCTCCATGACGTAGGCCACCTCTTCGGGCAGGATGTCCTCGCCCCAGCGGTTCATCAGGGCCGCCATCACCAGCGGCAGGTCCATGTCCCGGCCAAAGCTGGGGTCATGGGCCGAGAGGCAGTATTCCGGTAAGTACAGGCGGCGGTTGATGGGGTGGCCGCTCTGCTTATCCCACGCAAGGGGGCGGACCGCCGCCGCCAGCAGCCGGAGCGCCGGGGTGACTTTATCGTTGTTGGTCGAAAGATTGACCTGAAGCTGGACGCCGGTGCCGCCGCCGGGCAGCGCCACCGTCACGGTGTCGCCCATCAGGAAGATGAGGCCGTCGTCGCTGTGGGTGCTGATGCTGGCCCGGGGGTAATCCGGCGCCCACTTGCCAAAGCTCATCCAGCCCGTCCAGCTGCCGCCTGCGTAGACGCGGCAGCGCACCTCCACCATGGTGTTGTGGGGAGCGTGGGCGTTCCAGCTCACGTTCAGGTTGCAGAACGCGGGCATGGCAAACTCCGGCGTGGTGTAGCTCTGTCTCTTATACACATCTGACGCTGCCGACGAATAGCCTTGTGTA
>ENA-OYWU01000973-OYWU01000973.1-human-gut-metagenome-genome-assembly--contig:-NODE-973-length-13736-cov-7.589138_pt1 | contig 13736 bp, 9 predicted proteins | sample MGYA00244173_ERZ653403 | MGnify/ENA primary metagenome ERZ653403 (study PRJEB26926, sample SAMN06165043) | human gut metagenome | biome: ENVO:00009003; feature: ENVO:2100002; material: ENVO:00002003...
GGCAGGCACGCCGCGTGATCGATGGTATGGATCGTGCATACCGGGAGCATCTGGTGTTATCCAATTACTAGAATGAAATTATGATAAAAATGTGAAATGCGTTTTAAAAGCAGAATGAGTGTGGTAAAATTCTATTCAGATAAAATCGTATGAAAAGCGATGGAAATGGAAGGAATGGAAGGAGCCATACTCATTTTTATGTTAGGGAACATGGAGCAGATAGTCGCACGTAAGCAGACAAAAAGGGAGAAAAACAACACACAAAAACGGACAGAAGGGTGGAAACAGAAGGGCATATGGCTGTTTTGGTATGCCGTGGTTCCGGTGTTTGCTTTTTACCTGATGGAGTGTTATGAACACAATCCGTTTGCGGAAGTGCGTGTGGGAGCACAGCTTTTTAATATTTTTTTGTTTGAGCTGATCGGATGGATGTTATATTTTCTGACCGGAAGAATGTGTTTTGCGTCCAGAGTGCTGTACGGACTTGCTGTGGCGTTTGGAATTACCAATCATTATGTGATGAAATTCCGTTCCACACCGTTTGTTCCGTGGGATCTGTTTTCGGCCGGAACAGCAGCCAGTGTGGCTGGAAACTATGATTTTACACCGGACCGGCGCATGGTGATTGTTACACTTGTTTTTATTGCATTATTTGTGCTGGCCCGGTTTTTTAAAAAAGGTCCGCGTTTTTCCTGGAAAATAAGGCTGGGGAGTATCGTACTGGTGGGACTGGCATTGTGTACATTTGTCAATGCCCTGCAGCAGGAATCGTTTCAGACAAAACATTATCTGTATCCGTTTCTGTTCACACCGGCATATATGACAAAAGTAAACGGCATGGCGGTGACCTTTGCCATGGATCTTGCCTATGTGGCAGTGGAGCGTCCGGCAGGATACGATGCGGATGAAGCAAAAGAGACGCTGGCGAAATACGAAACTAAAACAACAGAAACCGACACACAGGATCTGCCCAACATCATTGTCATCATGGATGAGGCATTTTCGGATTTAAAAGTGCTGGGACCGTTAGAAACCAATGAGGATTACATGCCGTTTATGCACCGGATGCAGCAGGGGGAGAAAAACACGGTCACGGGATATGTCCAGACATCTGTGTGTGGGGGAAACACTGCGGATTCGGAATTTGAATTTCTGACAGGCAATACGATGGCATTCCTTCCGAACGGAAGTATTCCGTATCAGCAGTACATCAAGAGCAGGACACCGTCTTTAGCAGGTTATCTGAAATCCTTAGGATATGCGACCTATGCACAGCATCCGTATCAGGCCAGCGGATGGAACCGGGATAAAGTGTATCCTCTGCTTGGATTTGACAATCTGGATTTTATGGAAGATTACAGGGATGTCTCCTATGTGCGCAATTATATCAGCGATGCATCGGATATGGAGCACATGATAGAAACTTATGAGAAAAACAAAGCCTCCGGCAAACCGGCCTTTATTTTCAATGTGACGATGCAGAATCATGGCGGATATACCGATACCTATATGAATCTGACGAATGATATCCAGTCACAGTATGCCAGCGAACCGCTCAATCAGTACCTGACACTGATCCACAAGACCGATCAGGCACTCGAAAATCTGATTGATTATTTTTCCAAAGTGGATGACAGGACGATCATCGTATTTTTCGGGGATCATCAGCCGAATGATACAGTGGCTTCTGTCGTGGAAAACGGGGCACAGGCAGAGACACAAAAACGTTATCTCGTACCTTATCTGGTGTGGAGTAATTATGGGATCGAGGGAGCGAAAGATAAAAATACGAGTCTGAATTATCTTGCGGCGCAGGTACTTACCGCAGCAGGAGTGCCGACGAATGCATACCAGAATTACCTCTTAAGTCTGAGCAAAACTTACCCGGTGATCTCTGCAGCGGGGCAGACAAAAGGGATCGGAGCCGATGAAAAACAGCTTCAGACTTACAAGAAGCTTCAGTATTATCAGTTGTTTGAAAAAAACAAGGAAAAGGATGAGTAAGAACATGAAAAAAATGATTTCGCGGATGGTGTCGCACCGGTCATTTCCTTATGTGATGGCATTTCTTATGCCATTTATAATCTGTGTGGTCATCTGTATCGGAAACGGGGTATATCCTTTCGGGGATAACTGTATTCTGCATATCGATATGTATCATCAGTACTGTCCGTTTTTTACAGAGTTTCTTCATAAATTAAGAACCGGCGGAAGTCTGCAGTATTCCTGGAATCTGGGACTGGGATCGGATTTTGTTTCCCTGTATGCCTATTATCTGGCGAGTCCGCTTAATTTTCTGATCGTGCTCTGCCCGAAACATTATGTGATCGAGTTTATGACGATACTGGTGCTGGCAAAGATTGCCCTGTGCGGACTGACTTTTTTCTTATTCTTAAAATATCATTTTCATCTGATTGGAAAAGACTCAAAACTCCATAAAAATCAGGTGATTCCGGCACTTGTATTTTCTACGGCATATGCATTGTCCGGATTTGTGGCAGCCTACAGCTGGGATATCATGTGGATGGACTGCATCCTTCTTTTTCCTCTGATCATGGTGGGACTGGAAAAACTGGTACGGGAGCAGAAACCGGGACTGTATTTTGTGACACTTGCATTGTCGGTGTTTGCAAATTATTACATTTCCATCATGATCTGTATCTTTCTGGTGTTTTATTTTATTCTTCTCTTTTTTACGCAGAAAGGAGGAAAACTGAAAGCATTTTTACGGTTTGCATGGTATTCCCTGCTGGCAGGGTCTGTCTCGATGGTACTGCTATTGCCGGAGATCGCCGTGCTTTCTGCTTCCGGGTCTGCTGAAGACAGCTTTCCGAAAACGCTGGAGTGGTATTTTTCTGTTATTGCGGAGCTGGGGCGTGCGGCAGCCGTCACTACAAGTTATACGGGAAATGATCACTGGCCGAATCTGTATGCCGGGGCATTTACCCTGGTACTAGTATGGCTGTATGTGCTGAACCGCAGAATCTCCTGGAAGGAAAAAGTTCCGCGTATGCTGATGCTTGTCTTTTTCCTTGTGAGCTTTGCGGATAATCAGCTGGATTATATCTGGCATGGTATGCATTTTCCGCAGGCGTTGCCGGGCAGACAGTCATTCCTTTACATTTTTGTGCTTCTGGTCATGGGATTTGCAACGATCCGCAAATGGAAAGGAACCAGACGCTGGCATATCATCATAGCAGTGCTTGCCGCACTGACACTGATGGTTCTCTCCGGATATTACGGGGATGAACTGGTGACGGAGTACATGGCTGTAGTTATTACCATGCTGTTTATCCTAGTTTATGGAATCCTGCTTCTTTTGCTTAAAATTGCCCCGAAGAAAATGCGGATAGCCCTGCGGGAAGCTGCCTTTTGTGTTGCCCTTGCAGAACTGGCAGTCAATATGGCGGTAACCGGGCTTGGCGTTACCAGCCGCGTGGCATATACGGATAAACAGGGGTACTACGAAGATCTGCTGCAACAGGCAAAAGAGGATAACGGAAATGACGGATTTTACCGGGTGGAGGACAGTGGGCGGAAAACCAAAAACGATGACAGCCTGTACGGATACCGTTCGGCAACCATATTTTCCTCCCTGATGAATCTGGATGTCAGCCATCTCTTCCAGAGCCTGTATATGGAGGGCGGAAAAAATTTCTACTGTTACAATGGTGCTTCCCCGCTTCCGTCAGCCATGTTTTCGGTGAAGTATATGCTTTCCTCTAATCCGGTGGATGAAAGTCCACTGCGGACACTTGTGGGAAGCAGCAATGGAAATTATCTTTATCGGAATAACTACTGCCTGCCACTTGGCTATATGATGAGCGAGAAGGCAATAAAAGGCTGGGAATCTTCCATGCTTGATAGGATCGGTTCCCTGAATTCCCTGGCACAGCAGCTGGGAGCAAAAGGAGACATGCTTTATCCGGCAACTTGTACACAGTCGCAGGCAGCCGGGGATACGACAATTGATATTTCCGAGGATGGATATTATTATGCGGATTATGTGACCTGCAATGCGGATTCCCTGACAGTATCAAGAGATGACGGATGGACGCAGCAGTATGGAAAGACCACCCACCGCTATCTGCTGGATCTGGGAGAGTGCAAAGCCGGAACAAAGGTCCATATTACCAATCTCAATGCAGAAACGATCGAATACCATGTGTACCGCCTGAATTTCAAGGCCATGTGCACTGCGTATGAGACGCTCAGCGAACAGACCATGTCACTCGAAAAAATGACAGATCGCAGGATCGTTGGAAGTATCGATGTCAGGCAGGCGGGAAGACTGATTCTGTCAGTGCCGGCAGACGAGGGATGGACGTTGTATGTGGATGGGAAAAAGACGAAAATAAAGCCTTTCGCAGATGCACTCATTGGTGTACACTTAAAAGAAGGAACGCACAAAATCGAGCTGCGTTATACCACACCGGGCGTACAGATCGGAGCTGCCATCAGCATAGCTGCGCTTCTGTTATTCCTGTTTAGTATGTGGATAAGATATAAGATAAGGGGGAAATATGGGGAAAAAATGCATCAGCATCGTCGTACCGATGTACAATGAGCAGGAATCTCTGCAGATTTTGTACCGGGAATTAAACCGCGTGACACGGGAAATGGGCGATTATGATTTTGAATATTTATTTGTCAATGACGGATCGAAGGATGCAACACTGCAAAAGATCCGGGAACTTGCAGCAGAAGATGAGCGCGTGCACTATCTTTCTTTTTCCCGCAATTTTGGAAAAGAAGCGGCGCTGCTGGCAGGATTGTCCTATGCAAAGGGGGATTATGTGACGACGATGGATGCGGATCTGCAGGATCCGCCCACTCTTTTGCCACAGATGGCTGCGATGTTAGAAGCCGGAGACTGTGACAATGTGGCAACCCGGCGGGTGAACCGGCAGGGAGAGCCGAAGATCCGTTCGTTTTTTGCACGCATGTTTTATAAAGTTATGCGGAAACTTTCCCACATTGAGATTGCAGATGGGGCAAGGGATTACCGTCTGATGAACCGTGCAATGGTAGATTCCATTCTTTCCGTCAGCGAATACAACCGGTTTTCCAAGGGAATCTTTGCCTGGGTCGGATATGATACCAAATGGCTGGAATTTCAAAATGTAGAACGGTCTGCGGGAGAAACCAAGTGGAGTTTCTGGAAACTTGTGCGTTATTCGTTTGATGGGATTATCAATTTTTCGGATGTTCCGCTGAAGATTTCCTCGTATCTGGGGCTGGTGCTCACCGTGGTTTCTTTTATTGCAATCATCGCGGAAATCGTACGCGCATTGGTATTCGGGGATCCGGTTGCCGGCTGGCCGTCGCTGGTATGTATCGTGACATGCATTGGCGGAATCCAGCTGTTTTGTATGGGAATTATGGGACAGTATATTGCAAAAACCTATATGGAAGTCAAAAGACGTCCGCATTATATCATAAAGGAGAGTAACTGTACCCGGAACAAAAAGAACAACGCACAGAATTGACGCAGATATGCTTTTTCTATATAATGATACAGAAAGACTGCACTGCATTTGGGATGCCGCGCAGTCAGATCATAACAGGTGAGGAAGAATATGCGAAAGATAAAACGCTTTTTGAGTGCTCTGCTTTGCGGAGCAATTCTTATAACAGGAACACTTGCCGGAGTCAGTGTGCGTACAGATGCAGCAGCCAGCAGTTATGCCGTGCAGCTGCGTGCGGCAGGATTTCCGGATAGTTACATCAGTGCACTTTCCGCGCTTCACACAGCATATCCGCAGTGGCAGTTTCAGGCGGTTAAGACCGGGCTTGACTGGAATACCGTGGTCAGCAAAGAGAGCGTAAACGGAGTCAATCTTGTTCCGAAGACCGGAAATGACGCAACCAAATCCACCGCAGACGGTGCATATGACTGGACCACCAATGTGTGGACGGTCTATGACGGATCTTCATGGGTCGGTGCCAATTCTAAATATATCGCCTATTATTTAGATCCGCGGAATTTTCTCAATGAGACCGATATTTTTCAATTTGAAAGTTTAAGTTTCAGCAAGGTGCAGACCAGGCAGGGAGTTTCTTCTATTCTGAAAGGAACCTTTATGGAGAATACGGTTGAGGACAGCGATGGATCTACGCTGGATTATGCGCAGGCATTTATGGATATCGGTGAGGAAACCGGGGTCAGCCCATATCATCTTGCATCGAGAGTGCGCCAGGAGCAGGGGTTAAAAGGAACCAGTTCCCTGATTTCCGGAACTTATAGCGGTTATAAGGGGTACTATAACTATTTTAATGTGGGGGCAGCGGGCATTACCTCCACACTGGTCATCAAAAACGGACTGGCATATGCAAAAAAAGCGGGATGGAATACCCGGTATGCAGCACTTGAAGGAGGAGCAAAAATTCTGGCGAAAAACTACATTGGCGTGGGCCAGGATACGTTGTATTTCCAGAAGTTTAATGTAGTGAATCAGAAGAATCTGTACAGCCACCAGTATATGGCAAACCTTGCGGCTGCTTACAACGAGGGCAGAAAGCTTGGACAGGGGTATGCGGACAAGCAGCAGGCATTTGTATTCCGTATTCCGGTTTATTCCGGTATGCCGGCATCTGCAGTGACATTTATAGCCAGTGGAAATCCGAATAACTATCTGAAATCGCTCAGCGTAACCGGACAGACACTGACACCGGTATTTCGCGGAGATACTACTTCGTATTCCCTCGTCGTGGACAGCAAAGTTTCCTCCGTTACCATAAGTGCATCACCGGTAGCTGCGAAATCTTCTGTGACGGGAACCGGCACCAAAAAACTTCAGACGGGAACCAATACGTGTAAAGTTACCTGCAAATCGGAGAGCGGAGCATCTAAAACCTATACGCTTACCATTGTAAAGAAAGCTGGTGCAGCGGCAGAGACCAAGAAGACTTCCGTGACTTCGAAAACATATCAGTTGAAAAACAAAATGGTTACGGGGATTGCGCCGGGAACAAAGGCGGCAACATTTTTGAAAAAACTTAAAGTGACCGCGGGAACGGTCAAACTGTTCAGTGCATCCAAAAAGAGTGTTACCGGAATCGTTTCAACCGGCAATGTTCTGCAGGTGTATGACAGCAAAAACAAGAAAGTTTCTTCCTATACGCTTGTGATTTATGGAGATGTAAACGGAGATGGAAAGATCAACAAAACAGATCTGAACCGTTTGAACAGGCATCTGAATGGTACCCAAAAGCTTACCGGATGTTATCTTAAGGCCGCAGATACAAACCGCAAAAAAGACGGGGTCAATGTGCTTGATCTGGTATATCTGAACAAACATCTTCAGGGGAAGATCACCATTCAGCAGTAAAAGAAAGGCAGAACATATGAGACAAAAAAGCAAAGCAAAAGGAAAACGGATACTGGGAGTGGTACTGGCATTGGTATTTCTGATCAGTTGTATCATGACACCGGATGTGCATGCACAGGCAGAGAGCATGATCATTGCTTTAAGCGCCAGATCCGTGAAAATAGGAGATACTCTGGCAGTGACAGTGACACTTCCGGCAGGGGTGACGGGAACGGTAAATCTGACATATTCCAAAGATCTTTTTACTTATCAGTCAGCAACAGCGGAAACCAGTGTAAATGCAGGCACGGTTTCTATGACTCTGGGAAGTTACGGTTCCGGAAACAAACGTGCAAGCGGAACTGTTAAATTTAAAGCAGATGCGGCGGGAACTGCAAGTTTTGCCGCATCCGCACCATCTGCGGGCAATCAGGAAGGGGACCGCGTGGATGTGGGAGGTGCAAGTGTATCTGTAGCTGTTGAAAATTCGGCAGCGGCAGCAGATGACAAATCAAAAGACAATACGCTGGCATCCCTGACGATTTCCGAAGGAACCCTTTCTCCGGAATTTCAGTCGAAAGTTACCGAATATCAGGCAAAAGTGGGAGATCAGGTGACATCGCTGGCAGTCAGCGCACAGCCAAATGATGCTAAGGCATCTGTGATCTCGGTCAGTGGGGCAGACAAACTGAAAACCGGTGTAAATAAAGTACAGATCGTCGTGCAGGCGGAAAATGGTGTGAAAAAGACCTATACCATTCAGGTGACCAGAGGAGCTGCGCAGCAGGAATCACAGGATACACAGCAAAAAGGAGAGACACAGGCTCCGGCAGACGGGCAGCAGTATTTTACGATTGACGGAACAAATCTCTATCTGACAGACAGTATTCCGGATCGCTATGTTTTGGATGGCTTTGTCAAAGATACAGTGACTTTGTGGGAAAATCAGTATCCTTGCATGCGCAAAGACGGAATAGACACACCGCTGAGACTTTTGTATCTGGTGGATGAAAACGGACAAAACGGTGCTTTGTATATGCTGGATCTGGATGATCCGGAAGAAATTTATCCGTTTGTATGTATGAACTATAACCAGTATAAGCATACCATAGGGGAAGAGACAACATCTGCAGAAGCTTCTACCCAGGAAGGGGAAACGGGCCTGTTCCAGAGTACGGAAAGCCAGATGCGGCTGATTCTCTGTGCGTTCGTTGTGGTTGTACTGATTCTTCTGATTATCATAGTGGTTCTGATCGTCAAAAGAAAAAAAGATGATGACGATTCTTATGATGATTTTTATGACGATGATGATGACGATGAGGATTACGATTACGATGATCCGGACGATGAAAAACTGTATGAAACGGATGATCCGGATGACACTGGGATATCCAAGCGTTACGGAAAGGAAACATTCCGCAAAAAAGGCGGATTTATGCATAAACTGTTAGAGGGTATTGAGGATGATCTGGACGATAATCTGGAGGATGACCTGGATGATCCGGAAGAAGATACCGATGACAGGGAAAAAGAGCGGGAGAAGAGGGAGGACCATTACCGGGATGCAGATGATGAAGATATCATGCTGCAGAAAGAACTGGCAGAAGAAGTTCGAAGCTCCATGCTCGGAAGAAAGAAGAAAACAACCAAAAAAGATACCGATGACGATATCGAATTTATTGATTTGTAGAATTGTAACAGGAGGTATAAATTTTGATTCCATATACAGATAAGGCGAAAAAAGCTCTGAATTATGCGAACCGCCTTTCCCGTTCGTCCGGCTGCAACTATGTCGGAACCGAACATATTCTGGCGGGGCTGCTCAAGGAAGGAACCGGTGTAGCAGCAGAAGTACTGACAGCCAATAATGTGGAACTGGAAGCGCTGCTTAAGCTGATTGATGAACTGGTTGCGGCAGGTGAGGAGGTGACGGTGGCAGACCGTGACGGATATTCTCCGCGTACCCAGATGGTGCTGGATCGTGCCAGGGAGATGGCAGACCGTTTTGACAGTGAACGGATCGGAACCGAACACCTGCTGCTTGCCATCATAAAAGAGGGGGATTGTGCAGCTTCCCGGCTTTTAAATACAATGGGAGCCAACCCACAGAAACTTTTTGTGGATATTCTTGCAGCGATGGGAGAGGACCCGGCACAGTACCGGGAAGAAATCCAGCGTGGAAGAAATGAGGAGGCAACACTTACCCCTACGCTCGATCAGTATTCCCGCGATCTGACAGCTATGGCGCGGGCTGGACGGTTAGACCCGGTAATTGGCAGGGAAAAGGAAACCGAACGGGTGATCCAGATCCTGTGCCGCAGAGGCAAAAATAATCCGTGTCTGATCGGAGAGCCGGGTGTCGGTAAGACAGCGATCGTTGAAGGAATTGCACAGAGTCTGGTAAACGGAAACGTACCGGATATTGTGGCAGATAAACGTCTGGTATCTCTGGACATGTCCGGACTCGTTGCAAAATCCAAATACCGTGGGGAATTTGAAGACCGTATTAAAAAAGTGATAAATGAAGTGGAAACGGCTGGGAACGTGCTGCTGTTTATTGATGAACTGCACACGATTATTGGCGCAGGTGGAGCAGAAGGTGCACTGGATGCGTCTAATATTTTAAAACCGGCACTTGCACGCGGAGATGTGCAGGTGATCGGTGCAACCACGATCGAAGAGTATCGCAAGTATATTGAAAAAGACGCAGCACTCGAGCGGCGGTTCCAGCCGGTACAGGTGGAGGAACCGACAGAGGAAGAATCCATTGAGATTTTAAAAGGGCTGCGAAAGCTGTATGAAAAGCATCATCATGTGCAGATTACGGATGAGGGAGTGGAAGCATCCGTGCGTTTATCTGCCCGTTATGTCAATGATCGTTTCCTGCCGGATAAGGCGATTGATCTGATGGATGAGGCAGCTGCAAAAGCACGGCTTGGAATGATGCATGGATCGGATGAGATGATGCAGTTAAACCGTGAGATACATCAGACGGAACTGGATATGGAACATGCGCTGCAGGAGGGAGATATCGAGAAAGCCCGCACATTGAAAGAGACACGGGAGAACCTGCAGGCATCCAGGGAAAAACTCGAAAAAAAGAACCGCCGCGTATCCAAAAACAAAGTTCCGGTGGTGGGCGAAAATGAGATTGCCGATGTGGTGGCTGGATGGACAAAGATTCCGGTCAGCCGTCTGACAGAAAGCGAGGCATCCCGTCTGCAGAAACTGGAAGAAACACTGCACAAGCGCGTGATTGGACAGGAAGAAGCGGTATCTGCAGTTTCTAAGGCTGTCCGCCGTGGTCGCGTGGGACTCAAAGACCCGAAGCGTCCGATCGGTTCGTTCCTGTTTTTGGGACCAACCGGTGTCGGAAAGACGGAAGTTTCCAAAGCACTGGCAGAGGCTGTGTTTGGCAACGAGGAATCCATGATCCGGGTAGATATGTCGGAGTATATGGAAAAGCACAGTGTATCCAAAATGATTGGCTCCCCGCCAGGATATGTGGGCCATGAGGATGGAGGACAGCTTTCTGAAAAAGTCCGCAGAAATCCGTTTTCTGTGATTTTGTTTGATGAAATTGAAAAAGCCCATCCGGATGTGTTTAACATCTTACTTCAGGTGCTGGATGACGGGCATATTACAGATTCCCAGGGACGCAAAGTAGATTTCAAGAATGCCATTATCATCATGACCAGTAATGCGGGCGCACAGTCGATCATCGAGCCGAAGAAGCTTGGCTTTGGTGCAAAAGAAGATGAAAAGCAGGATCACGAGCGGATGAAAGCCAGCGTGATGGAAGAAGTCAAACGTATTTTTAAACCGGAGTTTTTAAACCGTATTGATGAGACAATTGTATTCCGTGCGCTGAACAAAGACGATATGAAAAAAATCATCGGCATTATGGTGCGTGATTTACAGAAACGCTGTAAGGAACAGTTACAGATCGATCTGGTGATACGGGAAGCTGCAAAGGAATCTATTGTTGAAAAAGCGTATGACCGCAAATACGGCGCCAGACCTCTGCGCAGAAAACTGCAGGATGAGGTGGAAGACCGTTTGGCAGACGCACTGATCCGTGGAGAAATCCATACCGGGGACCGTGTGATCGTGACGACGAAGAACAAGGAAATCATTGTGTCAAAAGATAAAAAGTGATATAATTTAAGAACCAAATAATCAACCACACAGGAGGAAAAATCATGGCTGCAATCAGTGAATTAATTCGTACGGAAGGAAACGGAACCCTTAGTTTCGGCGATTACACTCTGGGAGCGAAAGCAAAGCTTGATAACTATGAATTTCATGGAGATAAATACAAAGTAAAAACGTTCAAGGAGATTACAAAGCTGGAGCGTAACGGACTGTTTGTATATGAATCTGTACCGGGTACAGCTGTCACCAATTTTACAGAGGATGAGAATACTGTCAGCTTTACGGTAGAGGGACCGGAAGATGCACAGATCACATTGGAGCTGGCAGAAGAGACAGAGTACGAGATTGATATCGATGGCAAGTCCGCAGGAACAATGAAGACCAATCTTGGAGGCAAATTAAGCCTGAGCGTAGAATTAGAAGGAGCAGATGCGGTAGCAATCCGCGTAGAAAAGAGATAATATATGGCAAAAGCAAAAACCAGTGCGTTTTTTTGCCAGAATTGCGGATATGAATCATCCAAATGGATGGGCCAGTGTCCGGCATGCAGAGAGTGGAACACGTTCGTAGAGGAACTGGTGGACCGGAAAGCACTCAGTACTTCCGGAAAAATAAAACCAGCGACAGAAGCGAAACCTGTTCCGCTTTCTGCAATAAAGACATCGGATGAGGAGCGGATTTCCACATCCATGCCGGAGCTGGATCGTGTATTGGGCGGGGGAGTTGTAAAAGGCTCCCTCGTTCTGGTTGGAGGAGATCCGGGAATCGGTAAATCAACGCTTTTATTACAAGTCTGCCGGAATCTGTCCGGGCAGAATCTTTCGGTACTGTATGTGTCCGGGGAAGAGTCCCTGCAGCAGATCAAACTGCGTGCAGAGCGGATTGGCACGTTCAGTGATCATCTGGAACTGTTGTGTGAGACCAGTCTGGACACCATACGCACGGTAATTGAACGGAATAAGCCACAGATTGTGGTGATCGACAGTATCCAGACCATGTATAACGAAAACGTTTCCTCGGCGCCCGGCAGCGTGTCACAGGTGCGTGAGTCTACAGGTGTTCTTATGCAGATCGCAAAAGGAATGGATATCTCGATCTTTATTGTCGGGCATGTGACAAAGGAAGGGGTCGTGGCAGGTCCACGTGTACTGGAACATATGGTGGATACGGTTCTTTATTTTGAAGGAGACCGTCATGAAAGCTACCGGATTCTGCGTGGCGTGAAGAACCGTTTTGGCTCCACGAACGAGATCGGTGTTTTTGAGATGCGCACAGAGGGACTGGTTGAGGTGGAGAATCCGTCCGAGTATATGCTCAGCGGCAAACCAAAGGATGCTTCCGGTTCTGTCGTGGCATGTTCCATCGAGGGTACCCGTCCGATTCTTTTGGAAATTCAGGCGCTGATCTGTCACAGCTATTTCAACAATCCGAGGAGAACTGCGACCGGAACGGACTTTAACCGCGTGAATCTGCTGATGGCAGTTTTGGAAAAACGTATTGGAATGCAGTTGTCGGATTGTGATGCTTATGTAAATATCGCGGGCGGAATCCGTATGAATGAACCGGCAATTGATCTGGGAATTGTGCTTGCCATTATGTCAAGTAAACTGGATCTGACGATTGATGAGAAGACCATCTGTTTTGGCGAGGTGGGATTAAGCGGGGAAGTGCGTGGTGTAAGCATGGCAGAACAACGTGTGGCAGAGGCAGCCAAACTTGGTTTTGAAGTATGCATTCTGCCAAAAGTATCCCTTCCTTCTGTAGGGAAGAAGTATGCAATGAAGCTGATCGGGGTGGCAAATGTCAGGGAGGCACTGGATGCAATTCAGGCATAGGCTATGTTATATGAATTTCTTGTATTGTGTGAAAAATAAAAAGCATGATATAACAATTTTAGAATACAACATAAATTGTCTGAATATAATTTAATTTGTAATTTCTGATTGACAAAATTCGAGCTGGGTGGTATTATAACAAAGCTGACTCGTGCAGAGCAGTTCTGATCGGATAAAGCCAAGTGATATTGAGCTCCGACAGAATAAATTGCCGAGAAAAAAAGTTGTTGACAAAAAGCGACAGACGTGATAAGATATCAGAGTTGCCGCGAAAGAACGACAACAAAGAAAAATAAAAAAGTTGTTGACGATGACTTGTAAACATGATAAAATATACAAGCTGTTGACGATGACTTGTAAACATGATAAAATATACAAGCAGTTGGAAATAACAACAACGAACATTGATAACTGAACAGTGAAAAACCTTGAAAGA
>ENA-OYWU01000976-OYWU01000976.1-human-gut-metagenome-genome-assembly--contig:-NODE-976-length-13732-cov-7.018864_pt1 | contig 13732 bp, 8 predicted proteins | sample MGYA00244173_ERZ653403 | MGnify/ENA primary metagenome ERZ653403 (study PRJEB26926, sample SAMN06165043) | human gut metagenome | biome: ENVO:00009003; feature: ENVO:2100002; material: ENVO:00002003...
CTACACAAGGCTATTCGTCGGCAGCGTCAGATGTGTATAAGAGACAGGGTATAGACTTTATGGTATATTCTTTTACCGGCACGTCGGTAGAATAGTAGTTCACCTTAACTTCCTGCTTGTTGGTATATCCCTTCAGATCGTACTCCCCATTCAGCAGTTTCTGTCCGTTGAACTCTGTTACGTCAGAAATTCTGGTGATTTCCTCTTTCAGTTGCTTTACTTCATCCTGTACGGTAGCTCGGTCATCATCCGTCATTATACCGTTGGCAGCCTTGACGGAGAGCTCATTGATTCGCTGCAGCATCTCACTGATCTCGGTCATGGCGCCATCTGCAATCTCGATAATGGATACGCCGTCGCTGGCATTCTGGTTTGCCACGGACAGACCCTCGATCTGGGCATTCATACGTTTGGACATTGCCAGTCCTGCCGGATTATCCTTTGCATGATTGATCTTTAATCCGGAAGAAAGTCTCTCTAATGATTTGGACAGCAGGTCATCATTGGTAGATAAGGCATTGTTGGATAACATTGCCGATACATTGTAATTAATTCTCATGTGTTGTTACTCCTTACTTTCCGCTGCTGTCTGCGACAGCCTGCAGGAATCCTTTTGCCAGGCGGTACAGTTGCGCCGCATCTGCCCGGCTCTCTATTGTTTCTGCATTTTGCGCCTCACCGGCAGCCATCCTTGTCATATCCCGGGAGCTGACAACAGAAAGCTTTTTCGCTTTCCAGTCTGCAGAGGTATCTGTCTGAATCCATTCAAGGAATATATCGGAGGTCTTTTCCAGTTTCGTAACCTCTTCCGGGGTATTTCCTACGAGATAACCTTCGATGTGTTCTCCGTTGACCTGTAAATGCGCTTCCAGCTGTTCGTCTCCCGCATCTACCCGGATATCCACAGCCGAGGTCTCTCCGGCTCCCTGCTGTAGGGTAAGATGCACTCCTGCCAGCTGGTCTCCCAGATACATCGGTAGGAAATACTCCTGCCTGTTCTGAAGATTTCCTGCAAGGCGCAGCTGTTTGTGTACCAGCTGTAACTGTTTCACATCCAGATGGCTCTCTGCCTGTTCCAGACTGATCGTCTCTGTCTCCTGTAAAGCATCCTGAAGCATGGTCCGGTAATCATCTGCAAAATTCTGCTGATCCAGTTGTTCCCACAATCCGGAGGCTTCTGTTCCGGCAGGCTCCTCTCCGGTTGCCGCCACAGGTATTTCTTTCTCTTTGTTGTATTTCTTACGATAGCGTTGCAGGTCGCTGAACAGTTCCGCCGGATCCTCCAGCAGAGCCTGAGCTGCCAGCAGGTTAGAAGTACTGGTATTTACCTCTCCCCTTTCCAACATTTGTGCTGCTCCCGGTTCGGTCTCTACCGCTTCCCGCATCTGCTGCAGACATTCCTGATAATATGCGTCTCTGCTCTCAGCGTCTTCTGACACATCTGTCAATATTTCTTTTGCCATCCCTACAGAAATCTGCTCTGAAATATTGTTCTCCGATAAACGTACTTCCTGTGTCAGTCCGGTATCATCCGACACTTTCCAGTCCATATGGGAGGTTCTTCTGCTCCTGGCAGCTGCCAGAAGTGTGGAAAATTGCAATTCTGCGCCGATATTTACCACCGCGCCTACTGCGGCACCATCTTCTCTCTCAATCTGGTGTACCATACGATAGATACCGATATAAGCTTTCCGCTCATTCTCCGTGATATCTTTCTTTTGTTCCAGCTGATACAGGAAACGGCTGTAGTCCTCCGCCTCTTCCTCATAACTCTGAGGATTTTCGGCAAAATAGGACTCCAGTTCCCCAAAAGTCTTCTCCAACGGATTTACGCCGTCCCGGATCATCTGCAATACATTCTTCGGTGTCAGTTTCTCAATCACTGCAGTGACCTGTTTGTCTGCTTCTTTGACTCTCTCGATATTTTCTGCAGTAATCTCCATCCGGTTATACGCGAGGATGCGGACCGCCCGCTGGTTCTCCAGTGTTTTATCCAATGACATATCTGTCAGAATGTCATCTACATTGGAAAATGCCTTGCGGATGCTGTCCCCCAGGTCTCTTCGAGGAGCTGTCATTAAAGTCTCATAGCGTTCGTTCGCTTCTGTATAAGCGGTCTGCAGCGCCTTGCCCTCGCCGTGGAATTCTGCCACGGTATCCTGCGAAGCTTTCTGTTCCAGGCTATAGGGTCCCAACACGCTGACCGGCAGTCCCGGCAGTTCGTTTGTCACCTGTACGGTCTGTGTATAGGTCTCATATTTTGCCACGGCATCCGCATCGTTGGGGAAATACTTATCCGCAACTTCTGCCTCCGCTCTACGCAGTGCTTCGATCAGCTGCTCCATAGGGGCCGTATCAATGGAAAAATCACTCTGTAAGAGTTTCACATTCACTTCCGCTGTCATGCGCAGCCGGATCTCTTCCAGTTGTTTTCTGGCCGCCAGATTCTCCGCCGTGACATCCCATTTTGCATCCGAGAACCAGTCCTGTACCATTTCTGTGGCTTTCTCGTATATATTTTCCTGCCGTGCCAGATTCGCATGAACAGGGGATTTCCCCTCCGCGAGTGCCGATGCCGCTGCCTGTGCAAAAGCATCCTCACTGACGGGATAGTCAATCGTATCCAGTTCTGCCAGCTGCTGCAGGGTATCCGTTGTCAGTGGCAAACCTGCTCCCACCAGCCACTGCGCTTTCTGGCGATTCTCATCATTGACCGGCAGGCCGGCATCCGTGATCACCTTATCCATCTGGTCCTGCAATTCCTGCGGTACGGTATTCTGCTGTACTTTCGCACCGCTGTTCTCTGCCACATACAAGTTCCAGATCTCCGGCTCCAATCCATTATCTACAAGATACCCGACCTCGCCTTCCTGGGGCTGCTGCAGAGAAGATGCCAGCTCCCAGGCGGTTTTTAATTCATCTACATTTTCAGGAGTCAGAGGTATATCCGTTGCCCGGAACTGTTCTTCAATACTTTGTGCCAGTGTATCGCTGCCCACAGCTGCCGCCAGGGTGTCCAGATCTATGTCGTCCGTGTATCCGGCAATGTTCTGTCCGGAACGCACCAGTTCTGCTTTGATCCTGTCCACGATGGTAACTGCGGTATCCTGATCCAGTTCTCTGGGGTCAAATCCGTCCTCACAAGCCTTCGCATAATCCTCCTGGGACATAGTATGTGACAGTAGTGTCATGTAATCCTGCTGTAATGCCACATTGGTGTTCCCGGCATCCTGCTGCAGTTCAATCAGGGATTTTCCCTTATTATTCTCTTCATTTCCCACAGGCATTGGGATCTGCCCACTCTCGTATACGGCTCCAAAAGTATTTGCATTCACACTTTTTTTATTGCGCTGTATTTTATCTCTGCCCCAGGTATTTTTCTCCGTCTGGATACTTTCTGTTCTATTTTCTGTATCAGTTACCGTCTGATTCTGAAATGTTATCTTCACGCCTGTCGTCCTTCCTGGTAATAACTCTTGAAATAACTATTCAGAGACTCATTCGCAAAATCGCTCTTTCAGAGCTTTCCTTTTGCCCATTGAGGCTATATCGCCCTATAAATATCACTAAATCCTCTTACGAATGCAAGCATTCAAAGAGGCCTTAGTGATATTTACATGTCTCTGAATCGTTAAGAAAAAAGATGAGTGCACCTTTTGGTCACACTCATCTTTTATTTCGGTCGTTTCTTATAATTTCTTAACCGGACTTAGAACAGAAATACAGCAGCTCCATAAGGGGGCAGATCAAAGCTGATAGAATAATCCTTGTAATGGTAAGGCTTTTTCTCTGCCATGATCTCTGCGGGAATCTCATTGCCCCAGCCGCCAAAACGTTCCTCATCACTGTTGAGCAGCAGCTTATATTTCTTCTTTTTCGGCACGGGTACGGTATAATTCTCCCATTTCATCGGAGTCATATTCAATACAAACAGCAGATTGTTCTTGCCGCTGGAACATTTTCTCACAAAGCAATAGGTGCTGTGTTCTGCATCATCCGCATTCATCCACTCGAAACCGTCCCAGGTATTGTCGATCTCATACATTGCAGGATACTTGCGGTACAGTTCCAACAGTTCCTTTACATAGGTATGTACGCCCTGATTCAGCTTCTCACCTAACAGATACCAGTCCAGTTCGCGCTCTTCACTCCACTCACGCTCCTGTCCGAAATCCTGTCCCATGAACAGCAGCTTTTTGCCGGAATGTCCGAACATGTAGGTATAGCCCACACGCAGATTTGCGTATTTATCCGCAGTATAACCTGGCATCTTATTTACCATGGAACACTTCAGATGTACCACTTCGTCATGAGACAGGGGCAGAATGTAGTTCTCACTGTCATTGTAGCTCATGGCAAAGGTCATAGCGTAATGATTGCCCTTACGATACAGAGGATCCAGCTTCATGTATTCACAGAAATCATGCATCCAGCCCATATTCCATTTAAAGGAGAAGCCTAATCCCTCGCCTCCGATATCACTGGTCACATTCGGCCACGCCGTGGATTCCTCGGCAATTGTCACAAATCCGGGATACGTTCCACGGATGACAGAATTCAGATGGTGGAAGAACTCAATGGCCTCCAGATTCTTGTTGCCACCGAATTTATTCGGCAGCCACTCACCTTCTTTTTTACCATAATCCAGATATAGCATGGATGCCACCGCATCTACACGGATGCCGTCCACATGGAACTCTCTGAGCCAGAACAAGGCATTGGCTACCAGGAAGTTCTTTACTTCATTTTTGCCGTAATTGAAGATTTTGGTTCCCCATTCGGGATGCTCTCCCAGACGGGGATCGGGATGTTCAAAAATGCACTGACCGTCAAATTCAGCCAAGCCATGGGCATCAGTTGCAAAATGCGCAGGTACCCAGTCCAGAATCACGCCGACTCCGGCCTTGTGCAGTTCGTTGATCAGGTACATGAAATCTTTCGGCGTTCCGTAACGGGAAGTCGGTGCATAGTAGCCGGTCACCTGATATCCCCAGGAACCGTCAAACGGATGCTCTGCAATACCCATCAGTTCTACATGGGTATACTTCATCTCCTTCAGATATTCTATGATCCGGTCCGCAAACTCCCGGTAATTGTAGAATCCTTCGGCGGTACCGTTGTTAGGATGCTTCATAAAAGAACCAATATGGCATTCGTAGATCGCCATAGGCTCTTTATTCATATCCTTTTTGTCCCGGGCTTCCATCCACTTGGAATCTCTCCAGTCAAAGCCTGTAATATCGGTGACGATAGATGCCGTACCCGGCCGGTACTCCGCATAATTGGCAAAAGGATCTGCTTTGTAGAGCTTTCTGCCATCCCTTGCATAGATCAGGAACTTATACATCGTTCCCTCTTCCACGCCGGGAATGAACAGCCCCCAGATACCGCCTTCTCCCAGCTTCTGCATGGGATGGGATTCCTCATTCCATTCATTGAATGTGCCAATGACATTCACCTGTGCTGCATTTGGTGCCCATACTCCGAAATAGACTCCCTGCACGCCGTCTTCCACCGACAGATGTGCACCCAGTTTTTTGTAAATATCATAATGGGTCCCCTGGGCAAAAAGATACTGATCTGCTTCGGAAATAAATACCTTCTCCTTCGTCATGACCGCGCCTCCCGCTATACAAAGTCTTTCTCGGTGAGGATGATCATATCCTCATCGTCATATCTCTTGGCGAACAGTACATCGAAGAAATGCTTCAATGTCTTTTTATTTGCATGAGCGATCGCTTCATCCACGATCTGCTTTACATCCACTACCGTAACCACATGATCTATCGTCTGCATATCTTCGATTCTGGTATGTAACGCCAGCTCTCCGAGTTCGTCAATAGAGTATTCCATCTCCCGTGCATACTGTTTGCCGAATGCCACCAGCGTGTTATTGCTGAGGGCTTCCACATCCATTCGTGCGGTAAAGCACTCTCTCAATTTTTCATGTTTCTCGAGGAATTTATCAATATCCCTCTTCGTATCTTCCAGAATAATTACGATTCCCTGACTCTCCTGCTGCAATGCCTTGTGAAGTACATTTGCCGTAGCATCGTTCATTTCGGATGCCTTGCAGATGATCAGCGCGCCGTTTTTCAGCTTGGATAAGGTATCTGCAGTATCCTTTTTATTCAATGCATGTCCAGAGATCTTTGCCACTTTTCCGGAGAAATTGCTGTCGGTTGCCTGAATTTCGCGAACCATGTTCTTCGCCAGAGATAAGGTATCCATACCCTCTTCTCCAGTGATGATCACGTTGCCGGTGTAGGCTGCCAGACTGATATTATCAATGGCCTTGACTAACTGCTCTCTGGCAGATCTGCTCTGGATAAAGGGTGCGTACAGTTCTCTCTCTTCTCTGGTAAGCGCACGAACCTTTGCTTTGTCTCGCTCTACTGCGGGGCGCTCCGGCTGTTCCGGTGCTTCCCCGGCTTCCGGCGTTTCCTCAGCCGTCAGCTCTATCTCTTCCCTGGCTGTTTCCTCATCTACCGATTCTACTGCTTCCGCCGTGGGCTCCTCTACAGACTCGTCATCCATTGCTCCTTCCGGTTCTGCCTGTTCCTCGTCTACGATTTCTTCCTGCTCATAGATTTCTGCTTCCGGTTCCGCAGGTTCCTCAAATTCTTCTGCTTCCGGCTCATATGCAGGTTCTTCCGCGAGTTCTTCTACAGTATCCTCTTCCGGAAGCTCTTCTACAGGCTCTTGTTCCGCTTCCTCTGCAGGAGCAGCCTCCGTCAGTTCTTCCACGGGTTCCTCTGTGGCAGGCTCTTCCGTGATCTCTTCCAGCTCTTCTACCTCATCGGTATCTGTTGTATCTTCTGCCACGGTATCTGCCGTGTCCGCAGCTTTTTCTTTTTCCAGTTTTTCCAGCAATCCGTCTCTTACCGCCTGTTCAAACTCCGTGAACATGGCTCCGGTCTGCTGTAATACATGTTGGCGAACCTCTTCTTCTCTCTTCTCCAGGTTCTCCTTCTTCTTGCGTTCCCACTCTGCCAGAATATCCTCGATATTCATCTGGCCGGTGATCTGTTTCTCAATGCTCTCTGCCTCCGGCATTACCAGGCTGATCTGACCGTCGGATTCCTGTGCCAGCACATCGGCCAGTTCCTTGGGTGGCTCTACGGGAGCTTCCGGTACTTTCTGTGCTTCCGGTTCCTTCACGATTTCCTGTACTTCCGGTGTCTTCTGTACTTCGGATAGCTCCGGTACTACATCGGTTCTTCTTGCAACAACAGGCTCTTCCGGCAGAATCTCTTCCGTCTCTACCTGGGGCACCTGTGACAGATCGCCGATTTCTCCAGTCTCCCCAAAGAATACTTCCGAGCTCTCCATCTGCTCCGTCTCCGGCTCCAGATCGTCTTCACTGACATCTGCGATCTCCGGATAGTCCAGAGACTCCGTATCGGAATCCCCGGGATCGATCATGGGTGCCACGATAGAACGGGTAATGGAATCCGAAGTCTCCTTCGCATGATCCTCACTCAGTACCTCCCGCAGGCCTGCTGCCAGTTCTGCCTGTAGATTAATCGTATTATATTGTCCCACATCCATGGTCTTCACATGAATGTCGAAATCATCTTCCGCCGGCTGCGCGGGTGCCTGCTGGGGCTGTACCGGCTGCACCGTTTCATAGACTCTGGTGTCACCGGTCACCTGCTCGTAGGTTTCCTCCTGTACATAACCCTGATTCGGCTCATAGCCTCCGTCCTGTACATAACCCTGATTCGGGTCATAACTTCCATCCTGTGCATAGCCCTGATTCGGGTCATAACTTCCATCCTGTGCATAGCCCTGGTTCGGGTCATAACTTCCGCCCTGTGCATAGCCCTGATTCTGGTCGTAACTTCCGTCTTGCACATAGCCCTGATTCGGATCATAAGTTTCGTTCTGTCCATAACCGGGATCCTGCGCATAATTCTGAGAATACTGCTGCGTACCGGGTGCGTCAAAACGATGATCGTATTTTTCCTGCTGTTCCGGTGTTAGCGGCTGATGGAGCATTTTCAGCTCCATTGCCTTGATAACGTATTTGCCCTCGCCAAACCAAAGGATCAGCTCATCACATTCCTCTACACATCTGGCAGCAAGTCCTACTCTATGATATAGATAAGCCAACTCATATGCCCATTTTTCTCTGTAATCTCTCTTTTTCAGTTCTTCCAGAACAGCAATGCGCTCTTCCAGACTGACATCCTGCGCCTCATATAATTTGTACTGCAAAATATATCTGCCGGGATCCTTGGGCGCTACCTGCACAAACTCTTTGTAATACTCGATAGCCTGTACATACTCTTCCATTTTAATGGAAAGTTCGCACAGAGAATAGCAGATCGTCCTTCCTCCCGGACGGCGTTCATATGCCAGAAGCAGCATATCTCTGGCATCCTCGTATCTTCGATTGATCTTGTAAAGGTCACTAATGGTGCACAGCATCATAACACTTTTGACTCTGCGCCAGTCAATGGTATCCGCAATCTCCGCAGCCTGCGCATACTCCCCACGGCTGATCAGGTCTTTGATTTCTTCCGCTCTTAATTTATATTCACTCTTATCCAAGGTATTTCGCTCCCTTAACCTTTTCTTATCCTAAGCTTCTCATTTCCCCGGGTATACTACCCCACTTTTTTCTTATTCAGTGTACCATAGTACCCATTGATATGTCAAAATCAAACTGGGCAAAATGTATGGAAATCTCCCCTTCGGAATACTACCCACGAAAGTGGGATGACTTCTTGGGCTTTTGACGTTTTTTCGCCTGTCGGATTGCTTCTTTGCGTCGGTTACGAAGGTCCTGATCCACCGAACGATACCGGGATCTGGAACGATTTCTTCTGCGGTTAAATCTCCAGGTCAGGCGGGTACTGCGGTGGGCAAAATGATAATTCTTGAAAAACGTACGTAATAGCAGTGCAAGGAAGATCAATACCGCAATTCCCACGATACAGAAAAATACTTTTACCACATTAATGAAAATAACCGCAGGACCACCGGAAGTGCTGTTTTCCTCCTCCGGAGATGTCTCCTGTGCAACCGTTGGAATTCCACCATTGTTTCCGGTGTTATCTCCTGCTGTTTCGGTTGTCTCTGTATTGCCTGCCTCTGTGGTCGTTGTGCCTGACTGCGTTTCATCGGTTGCACCGCTTTCCTCTGCAGACTCCGTGGTCTCTGCCGTATTTTCCCGGAAGACACTACTGCCCTTTTCCGCTGCCGTAAAGTCCAGGGATGCCGTTCCCAGTGCCACATCATTGTAAGTATAAGTGATCACAGCCACCTGTCCTGGTTCTGTATTATCATAAGAAATACTGGACACTGCATCCTGAAAGGTGATGGTGTTCGGCAAAGTGATGCTGTCCGTCTGGTTCAGTTCCAGAATCGGTTTGGAGTTGCCGAAAATATCATTCCCACTGTAAAAAGATCCTGCATTCTCGATATTATACTTGGTCTCTGTCTGAGAAATGTTCACTCTCTGAAAATTGCTGAAACCATAATCAAACAGAGCGATTGTATCTTCATAGTAATTCGGATTTTCGTCTTTCATGACCACACAGATCAGCTTCATGCCGTCTTTTTCCGCACAGGACACCAGTGTACTGCGGGCAACATCGGTGTAACCGGTCTTACAGCCTACCAGATACGGATATGCATATTTACCGCCGGGGATCAGTTCCATCTTGTTGACTTCCATAATATCATCTGGCTGGCGTTCCGACGGCAAAATGTGCAGCATATGTGTCATTGTCATTTTACACAGCGCTTCGTTGGCAAAAAAAGCTCTTCCGATCATCGCCAGGTCATAGGCACTGGTGTAATGATCCTCATTGGGAAGTCCGTTGGGATTGACGAAATTGGAATCAACACACCCCAGTTCCTTGGCTCTTTCATTCATGATCGGTGCAAAGTCCTGCCAGGTCGTTCCGGAAATATGCTCTGCTACCGCGAAAGAAACTTCATTGGCGGAGCGGATCAGAATGGCATTCAGACATTCCTCCATGGTCAGCTGCTCGCCGGGGTCAATAGCGATATGGTTGCTTCCGGGATCAATATCGTGTACCGCATCATAGGAGAAATCCACGATCTCATCCATGCTGCAGCGCTCGGATGCGATCAATGTTGTCAGAATTTTGGTGGTACTGGCAGGGTATTCCTGCTGATGGATATTTTTGGCATAAAGAATCGCTCCGGTATCCGCATCCATCAAAATGGCGGATTCTGCGCTGACTACCGGTCCCGTAGGCCAGTTTGCCACTTCATTGGACTGAATGGCCAGTGCCTGATTGCGGGCGATGTTCTCTTCTTTGATCGTTGCAGCAGAGACACTAAGCCCCTGAGATGCAAAAAGGCAGAGAGCGCTGATTCCCATCACTGCCCTGGTTAAAAAACTTCTATATGAAAAATGCCTGAAAAACTGCATGTATAAATCCTTCCTGATATCTTCAAAATAAAATGGTGTATGATAATGCGTATTCTTTATCATACACCATTTTACCTAAAAACCAAAGTCTTATCTCTATTTTTTAATTCTTTTTAAGACCTTCTGCGAACGCTGTCATTCTCTATACGGAATACCGTAAATGTTCTTGTCCGTCGAAGTCTTTCCACACAAAATTTTTGCCTTCCCAGATCATGTATCCGTGCCAGCTTTCTTCCTTGGGAATCGACACGGACCCCGGATTCATGCAGATATACTGCTCTGTCTCATGAACAACGCATTTCGGCACATGAGTATGACCGTGCAGTAAAATATCTCCGGAATGCAATGGCGGCAGTTTCTGCTCATTATAGATATGTCCATGGGTGGCATAGATTGCCTGCGTCCCTTCCGCAAGTACACAATAATCACTCAGCACCGGAAATTCCAGCACCATCTGATCCACCTCCGTATCGCAATTACCGCGTACACAGTAGATATCATTTTTCCGCTCGTTCAATAAGGCGATCACTTCCTTGGGCGCATAATCTCTGGGCAGATCATTTCTGGGGCCGTGGTATAAAATATCCCCCAGTAAAAGCAGCCTGTCGGCCCCTTCCTCCGTATATGCTTCCAACAGTTTTCGACAGTAATATGCCGATCCGTGAATATCTGATGCAATCATCCATTTCATAAATTTTCTCCTCCTACTGCCAGTATAATCCCCCGGCCTGTGACTTGACAAGCTTTCTCAGATAAAGTACATTGACAATACAGATTACTATAAGAAAGGCTGAGATTACCATGAGGTTACGAAATATTACCGGTTCCCGGGAAGTTATTGCGGAAAGTCCCTATGTCGTACCGGAAGATACCCTGGAAGCATGCCCCGGAACCTGGCATGAGATTTTCGGAAACGATCATCCGATCCATATTGAGATCGGTATGGGAAAAGGACGTTTCCTAAATACCCTTGCAAAGCAGAATCCGCAGATTAATTATGTGGGAATTGAAAAATATTCCAGCGTATTGCTCCGCGCGATCCAGAAAATGGAAGAGGACGAGCTTCCCAACCTGAAATTCATCCGTATGGATGCAGAAGACATCGATAAGGTATTCGGAAAAGGTGAAGTGGACCGCATTTATCTGAATTTCTCCGATCCCTGGCCCAAGGACCGTCATGCGAAGAGAAGACTTCCTTCGAGACAGTTTCTGGCCCGCTATGATGTGATCCTGAAAAAAGAGGGTACGCTGGAATTCAAGACAGACAACCGCCCGTTGTTTGATTTTGCAATAGAGGAACTGGAGCCCGCCGGATGGAAAGCGCAGGTGATCACCTACGATTTGCATAACGATGCCGCGCTGATGGAGGGGAACGTCATGACCGAATACGAGGAAAAGTTTTCCTCCGTTGGCAATCCCATCTGCAAATATATTATTTACAGATAAGGCCCCGAATATAGAATCTTATTTTTGAGATACTATCAACAACAGATAACAGAAAGGAAGGATACTTATGGAATATACGTTTACCGTTGCTAATTTTGAGGAAGAAGTTCTGAACTCCCCTCTGCCCGTTCTGGTAGATTTCTACGCAGACTGGTGCAATCCCTGCAAGATGATGGCTCCTACCGTGGCAAAGCTGGCAGAAGCTTACGAGGGAAAAGTAAAGGTCGGCAAGATCAATGTGGATGAGAACATGACCATCGCCCAGAAGTACCGCGTGGCAAGCATTCCGAATTTTGTGATCTTCAGAGACGGACAACCCGTGGCCAACTTCGTCGGCGCCATGTCCGAAGCAGACTTCCGTGAGAAGCTGGAGCAGGTGATTCTGTAAAAATCAGTTTTTTAAACCCGGGTACGGTGAGCGGATGCCTCTGCCGTATCCGGGTTTTTGATTTTTTACAGATATTTTCCCGTAATGCTGTCGGCATCTGCTTTGATCTGCTCCAGAGTTCCCACAGCAACGACCCTGCCGCCGTCTTCTCCGCCGCCGGGTCCCATATCAATGATATAATCGGCATTGCGGATCACATCCAGATCATGTTCAATGACAAGTACCGTTGCCCCATTGTCTACCAGCGCCTGAAATACCTGCAACAGGGTCTGTACATCTAACGGATGCAGTCCGATCGTCGGTTCGTCGAATACAAATACGGAATCTGATTGTCCTCTGCCCATTTCACTGGCCAGCTTCAGCCGCTGGGCCTCTCCACCGGAGAGGCTTGGTGTCTCTTCGCCTAATGTTAAATATCCCAGTCCCAGATTTTTCAGGACTTCCAGCCGCTGATGCACGACTTTCCAATCCTCTGTCGCCTGCAATGCCGTTGTTACATCCATCTCCATCATCTGCGGCAGAGAATAACGTTTCCCCCGTTTGTTCTCATAGCAAATGTCCCATGATTCTCTGGCATAGCGGGAGCCGCCGCACTCCGGGCAGGGCACATCCACATCCGGCAGGAACTGTACGTCCAGACTGATCTGTCCGGTACCGTCGCAGACCGGGCATCTTAATTTTCCGGTATTGTAGGAAAAATCTCCCGCCTTATATTTCTTATTTTTCGCATCTGCGGTTTTTGCATAAATTTTCCGCAGTTCGTCATGCACATTGGCATAAGTGGCTACCGTGGACCGCACATTGATGCCGATGGGGGATGCATCGATCAGTTTTACATGGGCGATGCCCTCTGCGGTGATACTTTTTACATGGCCGGGCAAATGTTCGCCGTTTAATTTCGCTTCCAGTCCGGGGATCAGGCTTTCCAGTACCATGGTGGTCTTCCCGGATCCTGAGACACCGGTGACTACCGTGAGCCGTCCTTTGGGAATGTCGATCTCCAGAGATTTTACCGTGTGGATCGCATCCGTAGACAGATGGAGCTTTCCCAGTGCAAATATGTCCTCCCGGGCGATGGGTTTGCGAATACGCATATTCGCTGTTCCGGCCAGAAACGGCCCGATCATGGACTCTTTCTGTGCGATCACCTGTGGAATACTGCCCTGTGTGATCACATAACCGCCTCCGGCACCGGCTTCCGGTCCCATCTCGATCAGCCAGTCCGCTTCGGATAATATCTGAGTATCATGATCTACCAAAATGATGGAATTGCCATCAGCAATTAGATCATGCATCACGGCATTCAGTCCCACGATATTCGAAGGATGCAGACCGATGGAGGGCTCGTCCAGCACATAGAGTACCCCGGTGGTACGGTTTCGCACCGCCCGGGCCAGCTGCATCCGCTGTCTTTCCCCGGTGGACAGGGAGGCTGCCGCACGGTCCAGAGACAAATAAGAAAGTCCCAGATCCATCAGCCTTTTCGC
>ENA-OYWU01000994-OYWU01000994.1-human-gut-metagenome-genome-assembly--contig:-NODE-994-length-13576-cov-6.817099_pt1 | contig 13576 bp, 10 predicted proteins | sample MGYA00244173_ERZ653403 | MGnify/ENA primary metagenome ERZ653403 (study PRJEB26926, sample SAMN06165043) | human gut metagenome | biome: ENVO:00009003; feature: ENVO:2100002; material: ENVO:00002003...
GTTTTTTATCTGCAATATATGTTTCTATTTTTATGCAATGCTCAAAATTAGTGATTTTATGGATAAACCAAAATTAAATAGCAAAATATTTTTCTTTTTTGCCCTATTTATCATTCGTATTACAAAGAAACACCTATATATGTGACAAAATGAAACCTTTAACTTTTTCTAAGAAAGACAAAAACAGAAGGCTTTTATTATATTGAGACAACCTTAACGAAAATATACTATGTAATAGGAAGTGCTTTTTTCATGTTGTAGCGATAAGCTAAACATGCCAATATAAAATACCCCACACATTGCATCCATAAAATGATGTACTGTTGACTAATCCCTGACATATCAGCTCCCATCGAGTTTATTTTCACGAAAGCCAAAGTACCCGGTGCAGCAGGAATCAAATAATGTGTCCATTGCCAATACCACGGCATTAATTCCAGCGGATAAGAAACCCCTGAAAGAAATATCAACCCGACAGAAAAAAAGGCTATCATTAACAAAGGCGCATCACTGTCACTGAAAAACACCGAACATGCCAATGCAAAGAAACTGGTTGCTATAATATAAGGTATCATCAACTGAATAATAAGTATAGGGTGCGCCAAATGAGGTAATTGAAACAACAAAGGCAGTAACCCCAACAGAAAGACTGAAAAAAAGGCATAAAACAATACATACACTGAAGTCTTTCCCAAAACAATGGATGCCATACGTGAAAACGACAAGTCTACCCTGTGGTTCTCATTATTATCTCCACCGCCAAGCGAAGTAAAAAAACGAAAAGCAGTTGCCTCTTCTCTTCCGTGAAGAGACATACGAGATACGGATTCTTCACGTTCTTTACCGCTCAGCATACTGATAACCATTACCAAAGTCTGAAATATCACGACCATCAGTACAGCCGGAATCAAATAAGTGCCATATCCATCGGTGTAATTATACAGTGCCATACCCACTACATCAATTGAACTTGTCCGGATAATCGGTTGTATATCTTTCTGAGGGAGAAAAACAACCTGATTGGGGCGAACCTCATCATTTACCGCCAACATTGCCCCGGCCGATGCTTCTTGCATGGAAGCATAATAAAGAAAAGCCGTGGTAGTGCTATACATTACATAAACAGCCTCTTCACCACGCCCCACCCGACCATCAAAATCTTCGGGTATATAAACAATTCCTACTACCTCCCTCTGCTTCATCAACTTTTTGGCAGCTTGCAAATCAGCATTATTTGTCAGTACTTGGGCCTGCGGAGTGGCATCCAGCAAGCGCGAGTAATGACGGCTCAAAGGTGTCTGACTCATATCGACTACAGCCACCGGCGCATTACGTACCACATTGGGAGCATACATATAATTGTATAGCAAACCATATAAAAAAATACCACCGCTTAATACCATTAAAATAGAATAACGGGTACACATCACACGGAATTCCCGCACGGAAACAGCAAGTATATTATTCAATATTGTCATATTTTCTACTAATTAAAGAACGTTTTAAATGTGGCAACAACAGCAACGGCAACAGCAAAAAGAGTAACAACGCCACTACATTAGTCCACATATAAGCATATCCGTAATTACCATAGAGTAAAGTCTGTCCTATTTCAATAAAATGACGAACAGGAAACAGATAAGAAGCATAATACACCGGTGCATACATGTGCGGTACGGGAAATGTGACTCCTGAAAGAGTAGCTCCCAACGAACCCACCATTGACACAACGCTGATAATGATACTCAATGCCGGAAATAGGGAAAAAAGAAATACAGCCAATGCCTGTGTAGAAAGTACGAACAATGCTGAAGTAAGATTCAGTGGCCAGAATCCGCAATCCATCGGTATATCGAATATGCCAAAATAAATATAATTAGCAAAGATACTCATTGCTATAAAGATAATCGTATACGGCAAAAGCTTCCCTATAATGGCTATCAACATATTCCCGCCGGCAGTCTGCAGCCACTCAAAAGAGGTACCGAATTTCCCTTCGCTACCAATGGCATAAGTAGTGACTAGTAACAATAGTACTTGAAGAAACACGAAGAAAAAAGGATGAGTCAGATATACAGAATAGTCCATATCAGGATTGAATAACGGATGATTTTGAGTAGTAACAGGCAATAAGAAAGATTTGATTTCTCCTTCGCCTACTCCCAACGCCACTGCATGAGTTACAATAGGGCTAACCGATATATTCTTTAATAAGCTTTGGAAAGCACCATGTATTTCGCTACCCACACTCAACAATGCATAATGATAATAATAGGTCAGAGCCACTTCCTTGCCATCCATTACCTTAGCTTCAAAGCCAACAGGAATACTCAGATATCCATAAATATTTTTCTTTTGCACATCAGCACGCGCCTCTGTCTCATTGGCATAATATTGAGTGACACGAAAAGTCGGATCTACCTTAACCATACGAATGATTTGCCGGGAAGTAACCGTATTATCACCATCCACGACACCAATGGGAAGATTCTCCATTTGTCCGTCACCAAAAATTGTTCCCATAAAAAAAAGCGAAAACAACGGAAGTACAATACACGCCACAAAGTAAATGCGACGTGACAACATACGGTCTATTTCCCTCTTGATAACTGCTATTAAAACTGACTGCCCCATCGAAATAGTCCTCATTTCAATTCATTCAAATTCACAAGTACGGACATACCCGGCCTTAAGCCATCCACCGGTTGCAGAGGCAGAGCATGAATCTCAAACGTTTTCATATCATAAGTTCCCGTCTGCTTGGTAGAACGCCAAGTAGCAAAACTACCCAACGGACTAATGTAATATATCTTAAACTCAATATTCTCAACTTTCAGTGCCGGCACATTTCCCCTAAAGGTTTCATTCATGCGAAAATAATGCATGTAATCCTCACGTACATTGAGCACCACATGACAATCATCCAACACCACCAAACTCATAATAGGAGTTCCTGCTCCGACCAGTTCTCCACGCTTAGGATAAATAGTCGAAATTTGCCCGTTCTCAGGGGCAGTGAGGCGGGCATCCATCAACAAGGCTTGTACCTCATTTACAGTGCTCCGAGCAGCATCCACCAATGAACGCGCACTCTCCTTATCCTCTTTCTGAGCTCCATCTTTCACTAACAAATATTGTTGATGTGCAGCACGTTCAGCTGCCACAGCCGCTTTATACACAGCCTCTACTTCATCTTTACGCTGACTGGTCACCACACTGTCACGATACAAATTCTGTATACGGTCATAAGTCACTTTTGCCAATTGAAGGTCACTTTTAGATTTATTCCAAAGTTCTTCTACCGAACGCACTATTTGCTCACGCGTACCATCATCTATCTTTTTGTTTTGATACTTGGCAATATCTTCCAATGCATTTACCTGCCGGAATTTTGCCCAAGCTTCGGGACTGTTGATAACGACAAGCGTATCACCTACTTTTACATTCTGCCCTTCCTTCACTAAGAAAGTATCTATGCGTCCCGGCAATTTACCGGAAATGCGAATCTCGGTGGCTTCTATTTGTCCTTGCAATATCACAGGTTTATTGCTCATGGCAATAATACCGATAACAGACACGACCACAACCGCTACCAGTACCACCATGAAAGCAACGGCTAATTGTTTCTTTTGCTTTTCCATATTTTAAATTATTCTTTTATTATTGGAGAATCCCCCGATTCATAAGTAGGAAATATAAAATCTTCCGTCTTTCCTGTACGACTGTATTGCCAAAAAGTCTCGGGCACTCCACAGGTAGCAAGCAAAGAAGCCAACGATACATCATATTGATAATATGCCATCAGAAAGGCTATCTGGATTTTAGATAACATCGTTTCGGCGTCTATCACTTCGGTGGAAGTTGCCATGCCTTCCTGAAATGATTTTTTACGAATTCTCACCAATTCACGGCTCATCTCAATCGTTGTATTCAAGGCAGCTACATTATCCCGGGCATTCTGAATCTCACTATACAGTTTATCAACCAACACACTCAGCTCATTCCGGGCTTTTTCTCGCCCCAAAGTAAGTGTTTGCTTTGTCAGTCGAGCCTGACGCACATTTGCCTCACGATTCAGGCCATCAAATATATTCCACGTAAAGCCCACTCCTACCATTGTGCGAGGCATCAGATTACGAGGAAGATTATCGGCATACAGAGTTTGCTTACCGAAAAGTGCAATATTTGGAACATAAGCACTCTTACTGATTTTTAATTGGTTATCTGCCATCGACTCTTGTAATCGAAGTTTATTTACCATATAATTATTGCCACCTATCAAGTTCTTAAAGTACAATTCATTCGGCAAATCATCATTCATAAAAAGTGGAGAAACAGGATTGATAACAGTAACATCTTCCACATTCAAAAGAACTTTCAAAGCATTCTGAGCTACTGTCAAATCTTTACGTGCAGACTCCAGTTCACGTTTAGCCTCATCCATACTGACCTGAGAGAAAAGACGTTCCGCTTTGTTTATCATACCGTTAGCCTCCAATTTCAGAGCGTTCTGATAATGCTTCTGAAGACCATTATAGGTTTCTTCACGCACTTTTACTACGCGTTGTGCCAAACGAAGGGCATAATAAGCAGCTACCAAATCTGTCTGAAGAACGGCTTCCGTTTCTTCACGGCCTACTTGTGCGAAATCCACCATACGATTCCCTATTTTAGTGGCAAAAACTCGCTTTCCACCAGTGAAAACAGGCCAAGTAATATTGGCATCAATAGTAGTCAAATTATGTTGAAGCAATGGAAAGGTAAGTGTATGTGCTCCGATATTGTCTAGAATAGAAGAAATAAACCGGTCATCAGGCAAAATGGAGTGAACAAAATCTTTCGCCGGATCCGTAAATTGTTTTAATGGTTCTTTCACTTCTATATTATTAGACAAATGCACATAAGCCCCGGCTGCATTGAGTGACGGGTACCAAAAAGAGTTCATCTTTTGGCGTTCACTGCGTGCTATGCCCACCGCCTTATCAGCCATCTGCAATGTCCGATTCCCCTTATTCATCAAGGAGACGGACTGTTCCAAAGTTAAAGACACCTCCCCACTCTGCGCCCACAGTCCGGCAGGAAGGAATAAAAGACATAAAAATAGTTTGTAATAATACATATAGGCTTTTGTTTCTGTTATGATGTAGTAAACAGAAAACAAAAGAGAATGTTTAAAAGAAAAAGAAAAGTAAGAAGCCTACTATTTATTGAACAATTCAAAAGTAAACTTGAACCCGAAAGTATCGAAACGTCCGTTAATAGTACTCACAAACGCACCTACATCAAAGATATGTGTACCTATCCCATACCCCAACTCTATATAGGGATTTAAATGAGGCATGAACAAGACACCTGCATACAACCGCTCCTGTTGAATCATCCCCAACCAGCGATTCAATGGCTTCAATAGAATGAACGGTGATTCGTAAGTAAGATTGCCACGCCAATACTGACGGGAAGAGTTGTACCAACGTCCATCCAACAATTGAAAAGTTCCTCCGATTTCATCATTCCAACCTTCCGGCAAATTATGACGGGAGAAGTTGGCGAAATCCACAAAATACACATCATTCTGTTCTGTAAACATACCACCGCCTATACGGTAACCTAAACTACGGATACCTCCTAATTTTAAATTTTGCTGAACATCAACTTCCCAACGTTCATGCGAACCGGTACTACCTAACACCCCTTTGATACCACGTTCATAATCTAATGTAAACGTAGGCATTTTCGAACCTACATTCATCTTACGATGTCCATTCATATAATAATACATTCCGGGAGTCCACTCAATACGTACACGGGGTGCAAAGGTATTATACTCCGAGCGAATACCTTTTAGTGCCAACCAATCCTCTTCAGGCAAAGGCTTCTCTACCTCCAATCTCTTCTTATTTGCCAAATAACGCCAATGGATAGAGACACCCGCCTTGATATACAAACCATTCACCACTTCAATATTATGGAACAAATTCAAATACACATCTTTAAAATAATCCAGTTCCACTTTATCAAAATTGAATGTACTATCAGGCAATTGTTTTAATTGGTCCAATACCACGCTACTATAAATACGGTTACCATTACCCACATTGATTTCAAATCCCGCCTGTTTCTCGGGCCAATACTGAAACTCTGTGTCTGCCTTTACATAAAGCTCTTTACGCGTGAAGTTATAACCAATCTGCGGTACAATCCTTAACAAACGCCCTGTATGCTGGAAGTAACGGTTATATTTAAACTTCTGCTTATAAGAGAAGCCCCGGCTATGACTGTAACTGAACAGCACCGGATTGATAAGCGGAGAGCAACGAACACTGCCAATACCAGCCAAGTTAACATTGTAGCTACTGATAAGAGCATCACCCAATTGTCCCCAAAACTCGATACTTCTACTCTTTTTCTTTTTAGGTGTATGCAATATCGTATCACGACGCATAGCAAATTTTTTATATAAGCTATCTTCATCTACAGACAAAGGCAAAGGGCGAAGTTCCTTGAACTTATCTTTGTCCGTTATCAACTGAGCCGAGTCACAAGTCAACTGATAAGACTCCGTTAAATCATGATGATGCTTTTTACTCGACTTACGTCTGGCTTCTCCCTGATTATAATAATGTATCTCATGGTATTTCATCCAGGCATTGCAATTCATCTCCAGATGATTTCCTAAAAATTTAAATATCAAATTCAAATCAAAACGCACAGGCAGAAATTCTTCATCACCTTCCTCCCCCATTATAATATTTACCTTAAAATTTATCACATCATATACTCCTTCAATATAAAGTTGGCGGATAGTCCATACCTGATCGCTTACCCACATATATCCACTGACCAACTGAGTTCCTTTAAATTTAGGAATAATAAGTATTTTATATTTCTGGCAATCATTAGGACCGGCTACCGAATCGAGTAAATAAGTATAATACCGACTAGCCTTCTTATCAAGAGGTGACAAAAGTTTATCCGACATCAAAGATGAAGAATAGATATTCATATTCAAATACTCCGCTATATCGGCAATCTGTCCCCGGTCACGAGGGAAAGTGGAAGACACGGCTTTTATCTTACGATCATAGATATCAGGAGCCGTATAATGCATCTCACTCACAGACTCTATCATATAATCGTTCACATTCTTCTCAAACCGAAACATAGAAGGCACATAGCGAATAAGATGATTCCTCTTATGGACCTTGAGTTTTCCTTTTAAATACAAATCGGCTTTATATTCATCAATGATGCGTGAATAGAAAGGAGAAAACTGAAATATATTCTGAAGTATAGAATCGGCAACCACAGGTTTATCGGGTATACGCTTCTTTGACCTTTTGGCAGACATACCCAAAGGAAGAAGCAAACATAATATCAGTATCCCAATAATCCGTATATATTTCATTAAGTCTTGTTTTCTTTATCCGAATAGCAAATATACAATAAAAATATTACGACCTTAAGAAAAACAAAAAACTTTAGCTACTTTTGCATCTGAACTATTAACCCTTAAAGACCATGAAACATTATTCTATTTTAGTCCACTTATTACTGTGGGCTGTTTCCACCTCATTATCAGCACAAAATCTCTTCCCCACTCCGGCAAACTACCAAAGGAATAAGGGTGAATTTATTATTACGAAGGCTACTAAAACTTACGGAAATCAAACGTATGCCGACAAAATAGCCTCACAAACCTCTTCTAATTTAACACAATCTAATGAAAATGCTGTAGCAAACGTTATCGCTTTTTTCATAGAACCACAACTGAAACTGGCAGAAGAAGGATATACCCTGCAAGTGAAAACAGATAGCATTATACTGAAAGCCGCTACCGAAGCCGGGCTTTTTCACGCCAAAGAATCCTTATTACAATTGTCGCGTTTCGGAAATGGAAAGGTAAAGTGTTGCACTATCAATGATGCCCCCCGTTATCAGTGGCGTGGTTTCATGCTGGATGAAAGCCGTCACTTCTTCGGCAAAGAAAAAGTGAAGCAATATCTGGACATCATGGCTTCGCTCCGTCTGAATGTATTCCACTGGCATCTGACCGATGAACCGGGATGGAGAATCGAAATAAAAAAATATCCCAAACTGACTCAGATAGGTGCCGTCGGTAATTATCATGACCCGAAAGCACCTGCCACATTCTATACCCAGGAAGATATAAAAGAAATAGTAGCTTATGCCGCTGAACGACAAATTATGGTAGTTCCTGAATTTGACATGCCCGGCCATGCCACTGCTGTATGCCGCGCTTATCCTGAATATTCGGGAGGCGGTGAAGGCCGTTGGCAACATTTCACTTTCCACCCTTGCCGGGAAGGAACTTACCGGTTTATCAGTGACGTACTGGATGAAATCGTGAGCCTGTTTCCTTCTCCTTATATACATATAGGTGGTGATGAGGTACACTACGGCAATCAAAGTTGGTTTACCGATCCTGAAATTCAGAACTTTATTAAAGAAAAAAAATTAGTAGACGAAAAAGGACTGGAACATTACTTCCTCCGCCGCGCTGCAGACATCGTAGCTTCAAAAGGAAAAACCATGATTGGTTGGGATGAAATAATTGATGCCGGTATCTCACCCCGCAAAGCGGTAGTAATGTGGTGGAGGCACGACCGCCAACACCAGCTGGTAAAAGCCTTGGAAAATGGTTATCGGGTCATATTGACGCCACGTCGTCCCATGTATGCTGATTTCACACAGTTCGGTGCCCACAAAGTGGGACGCCAATGGGCAGGATATAACACCATAGAAAACTTATATAACTTCCCCGAGCCGATATCCCATTTGATGAAAGGATATGAAAACCAAGTCATGGGTATGCAAATGTCTTTATGGACAGAAAGAGTAGCCGACTTCAAACGATTGGATTTTATGGTCTTCCCACGCCTGATAGCTTTGGCAGAAGCAGCTTGGACACCTGAAAAAGCAAAAGAATGCAGCATGTTTATGCAGCGTCTGCCCTACTTCCTGAAATACCTGGATAGTATGGATATCTATTACTTCAATCCCCTAAACCCGACTGAACGTGAAGAGCCCGGGGCTCCCGAAAAAGAGGATGTACTACAAAACGGATAACCGGCTTTCATCATAACTTCTATCATTTTGCATATAAAAGTGTGTCAAAACGCTGATAATACTGTCATTCTGAACTTTGCGAAGAATCTGCAAACATAAAGTAGATGTAAACAGCTCCTTCACTTTGTTCAGAATGACAAAATGATACACCATTTTAGTTTTGGCACATTTCCCATAACATTCAGCAGACAGCATTCGGAAAAAAATGAAGTACACATAAGTTCACTCCCTACTGCAAAACAAATCTCTTAAGTAAACTGAAAATTGATAATCAATATAGCAAATATTTAATCAAAAAGCAGTAATTTTGCACCGCAACAACCAGTAAAAGAAAGACAACATGTCAAAAATGAGATTTTTTGCTCTTCAAGAACTTGCCAACCGACGCCCTGTCAAGGTTGACTATCCTTCTGAGAAGTTATCTGATTACTACGGCGACCACGTTTTCGACCGTAAGAAAATGCAGGAATATCTGCCCAGTGAGGCATATAAAGCAGTTATAAACGCGATTGAAAAAGGAACTCCCATCAACCGGGAAATGGCTGATATGATAGCCAACGGTATGAAAAACTGGGCAAAAACCTTCAACGTTACTCACTACACCCATTGGTTTCAACCCCTGACAGACGGAACAGCCGAAAAGCACGACGGCTTTATCGAATTCGGTGATGACGGCGATGTAATAGAACGCTTCTCCGGCAAACTGCTCATCCAGCAAGAACCTGACGCCTCATCTTTCCCTAATGGCGGAATCCGAAATACATTCGAAGCACGCGGCTATACGGCATGGGACGTTTCTTCTCCTGCTTTTATTGTAGACAGCACATTGTGTATCCCCACTATTTTCATATCCTATACAGGCGAAGCACTTGACTATAAAACACCTTTGCTGAAAGCACTCGGTGCAGTGGACAAAGCAGCAACCGAAGTTTGCAAGATGTTTGACCCGAATGTAAAACGCGTGTATGCAAATCTGGGTTGGGAACAAGAATATTTTCTGGTAGACACCGTACTTTATAACGCACGCCCCGACTTGTGTCTCACCGGCCGCACCCTGATGGGACATTCTTCTGCCAAAGACCAACAGTTGGATGACCACTATTTCGGCTCCATACCTTCCCGTGTCACCAATTTCATGAAAGAATTGGAATTGGAATGTCACCGTTTGGGTATCCCGGCCAAAACACGCCACAATGAAGTTGCCCCCAATCAGTTCGAACTGGCCCCGATTTTTGAGGATGTCAATTTGGCAAACGACCATAATCAATTGGTTATGGATTTAATGAAACGCATCGCCGCCAAACATAATTTCACTGTACTACTTCACGAAAAACCATTTAAAGGAGTTAACGGTTCGGGTAAACATAACAATTGGTCACTCTGCACCGATACCGGCATCAATTTATTCTCTCCGGCAAAAACTGCCGAAGGAAATATGTTGTTTCTCACCTTTATCGTTAATGTGCTGATGATGGTATACAAAAACCAGGACTTGCTCCGCGCTTCCATTGTAAGTGCCGGTAACAGCCACCGTTTAGGAGCCAATGAAGCTCCCCCTGCCATCCTGTCCATTTTCTTGGGACGCCATTTATCCCACATGTTGGACGAAGTAGTGGCACGCCTGAGCGATGCCAAACTTACTCCCGATGAAAAGAAGGCATTACAGTTAGGTATCAGTCGTATCCCTGCCATCTTGCAAGACAATACCGACCGCAACCGTACCTCCCCCTTTGCTTTCACCGGAAACCGCTTCGAATTCCGTGCTGCAGGCTCTTCTGCCAACTGTGCTGCCTCCATGATTGTCATCAATGCAGCCATGGCTCACCAACTGAACGAATTCAAGGCACAAATAGACCGACTAGTATCTGATGGAATGGAACAGGAAGAAGCATTATATAAAGTATTGAAAGAAACTATTATTGCTTCTCAAAACATCCGCTTTGAAGGCGATGGTTATTCAGATGAATGGAAAGATGAAGCAGCCCGTCGCGGACTGACCAACATTTGCCATGTGCCCGAAGCCATCATGAAATTCAACGACCCGCAATCACGTTCGGTATTGATTGGCGAAAAAATATTCAACGAAAATGAATTAAATTGCCGTATCGAAGTAGAACTCGAAAAATTTACCAAGAAAGTACAGATTGAGAGTCGTGTGTTAGGCGACCTTGCCATTAACCATATCGTCCCCACAGCAGTAATATATCAAAACAGATTATTAGAAAACCTACGTGGACTGAAAGAGATATTCTCTACCGAAGAATACGAAGAAATGACAGCCGACCGCAAAGATTTGGTACGTGAAATCCAACGCCGCATCCTCTCTATTAAAAAAGCCGTACATGATATGACCGAAGCCCGCAAGGTAGCCAATCACCTCGGCAGTCAGGTTGAAAAGGCATTCAGCTATGAAGAAAAAGTCCGTCCTTACCTTGAAGAAATTCGGGAACACATTGACAGTTTGGAACTCGAAATCGATGACGAAATCTGGCCATTGCCTAAATATCGCGAATTATTATTCACGAAATAAAGTAAAAGGGAGAGCAATCTCCCTTTTACCGTTATTTTTCTAAGCTAAATTTCTTCTTTCATTATTTTCTTTCTATATTTGTGCTCTATAACACGGTTTTATAGCACACCTATGGTAAAAAAAGAATTATCAGAAACAGAGATTGCCGAAAGTATACCTGATTTGTGGCAACCTTTAACTCAAGAACAAAGAGAGTTCTTGGCTCAGAATTTTACAATACAAAAATATAAAAAGAATGAAACCATTTATTGTGAGGGAGAAACTCCCATGCACTTGATGTGCCTCCTAAGTGGTAAGGTAAAAATTTACAAAGAAGGTGTAGGCGGACGTAGCCAGATTATACGGGTTTTAAAAACAAAAGAATATTTTGCTTACCGCGCTTATTTTGCCGAGGGCAATTTTGTTACGGCAGCATCTGCGTTCGAACCGTGTACTATCTGCCTAATCCCCATGCCGGCCATCATGAAATTAGTGAAAGCAAATGCTGAATTAGCATTGTTTTTTATCCGCCAGCTCTCAATTGATTTGGGCATCTCAGACGAAAGGACAGTCAACTTAACCCAGAAACATATCCGTGGCCGTTTGGCCGAATCGCTTCTTTTCTTGAAAGAAACCTATGGATTGGAAGAGGATGAATCTACATTGAGTATTTATCTTTCACGCGAAGACTTAGCTAATTTATCTAATATGACAACATCGAATGCTATTCGCACACTTTCCAACTTCGCTACTGAAAAATTAATCACAATCGACGGTAGAAAGATAAAAATCATAGATGAGGAAAAGTTGAAAAAGATTAGTAAGATAGGATAAAATTTCCTGCTTCCTTCTTTTTATTTAATATCATTGCACTCTCATCACTGTAAGGGGGATGTGGCAATTATCCACTACCTTCTGATTTAGGGTCCCCCTCCTACAGAAACAATCGCTTTCACACAGAATCTCTACAGACAGGAGCTTTCAATTCCCATTATGTGTGAAAGGAACCACACCTTTACCGACTTGCCGACATAATGTCATCTTTCGGGTCAGCAGACACTATACCCTCCGATTTCCAAGCTCTGCATACGTTTTGAACTCTCTAAGTCGTTTCATTAACCGGACTAAACGTTTTCCTCCTTTCGGTTATGCCTGTCTGTCAGTCGAACTACTACAGTCTTCCACCGTGGACTGTATAGTCCGTTGCCGTAGACTGTACAGTCCATTGTAGCAGACTGTACAGTCCGCTGTCGGAGACTGTAATAATCTTCCGTTTAAAAGACCTTGGCCGACTCTAAGAAACGGCTTACTCTTCCCTTGGTTTACGATACGCTATAAGGAGATAAAACAGTGATTTAAATCCCCAAGAAAACAATGCGGCTCCATCTTTCCCCAATAGGACCGGACCGTCACGGAAAGCACTACGACCTTTTAAAAGCCGCAAAACCTTAGGGCACTACTCTGAAAATACACAGAGCTTTCATTGCCATACTGCAACCGGAACTTTCAGAGTATCCTCATATTAACTTCCCGATGTTTGTGAAACTCCTCCCTTCTGCACAAAATAAAAATCTCTTCCACCAAAAAACAATTTTCTTTTTCGGCTGTTCTTATCATAAAACCAAAACCAAAAAACTATGAGCAAAGGTAAATTATGGGGAATAATCCTCTTTATATTAATAGTACTGGGATTCGGCATCTGGCTGTACACTAGTTCTAATGTAAAAAAAGATGTAGACAAGGAAGGCATAGAAATATTAGATGATATGACTATCCCTGCCGTAAACTAAATAATAAACACTAACTTAAACTTTTTCATTATGGCTAAAGAAACAGTAAATATCCTAAAGGATAAAATTGACATCGTAGAGTTATTGGCTCAACTAAATGCAGCCTTGTCTGAAGAATGGTTGGCTTTCTATCAGTATTGGGTCTGTCTCTTATACACATCTGACGCTGCCGACGAATAGCCTTGTGTAG
>ENA-OYWU01000998-OYWU01000998.1-human-gut-metagenome-genome-assembly--contig:-NODE-998-length-13559-cov-5.155584_pt1 | contig 13559 bp, 6 predicted proteins | sample MGYA00244173_ERZ653403 | MGnify/ENA primary metagenome ERZ653403 (study PRJEB26926, sample SAMN06165043) | human gut metagenome | biome: ENVO:00009003; feature: ENVO:2100002; material: ENVO:00002003...
CACAAGGCTATTCGTCGGCAGCGTCAGATGTGTATAAGAGACAGTCACCGTATTAATGCGGTAGTGGGTTGGTCGGCCGAGTTTAATAAGGACTATTATGTAAGTGCTGGCAACAATGGATTTATCACCGATGCATTCTTATGGAACAGTCTTCAATCTGGGGAAGGTACGAAACAAGTGGCTTCCGGTGGTAGTGAGAATAAGATTTATTCGGCGTTCGCCCGTGTAGGATATACGTTCATGGATCGTTATTTGTTGACCGCTACTTTCCGTGCCGATGGAGCCAGCGTATTTGCCCGTAATCACAAGTGGGGCTATTTCCCGTCCGTGGCATTGGCTTGGAATATGGCCGAAGAGCCGTTTATGGAACCTGCCCGCTCGGTAGTATCGATGTTGAAACCTCGTGTCAGCTATGGTACGGTAGGAAATGCGACAGGTGTAACCAATAATGCTTTTGCAGCTTATTATGCACAGTTGGCATATAATAAACAGGATAATAGCCAACAAACAGGTGTATTTTTAGGGCGTTTGGAAAATCCCGATTTGAAATGGGAAACAACCAAAGAGTTCAACGTCGGTTTGGATTTTGCTTTGTTCGATGGACGTATTGGCGGTACGTTCGAATTTTTTGAACGTCGGATAACGGATTTGTTGACAGATAAACCTTTAAATACATATCATGACCTGACTTTCGTTTCGGCTAATATCGGTACGACAGGAGGACGGGGATTTGAATTTACCTTGAATACGAAAAATATCGTGACAAAAGATTTCTCTTGGTTCTCCGATATTACTTTTTCTCGTGTGAAAAACTGGTGGGTAGAGCATACGACCGATTGGAAACCTTCGGTATACGAAGGGGATAATGATCCTATTCGGGCCATTTATTCTCGTAAGGCCATCGGTATTATGCAAGAGGGAGACGAGGCTCCTGCTGCGCAACCCGATTTGAAACCGGGTCAGTTGATTATTGAGGACTTGAACGGTTATTTGCGTGACCCTGAGACCGGCGATCCCGTAGTTCGTAACGGACGTTTTGTCTTGACCGGGAAACCAGATGGTATTATCGACGATGCCGATAACCGTTTATTAGGCTCTTCGGATCCCGGGTTTACAATTGGTTTCAACAATACTTTCCGGTACAAAGGCTTCGACTTGAATTTCAATTTCTACGGCTCTTTCGACCGGGTGATGATGGATCCCACCCGTATGGCTTATGGCGTTTCTGCTTGGGGAATGGCACAGTATGGTTATAACGGATTGCGTTGTCTCGACGATCGCTGGATGCCCGATAATCCTTCGACTAAAAATCCCAGTTCTTTTTTCTCGGGTTCGACCTATGGATACGGAGACTGGTTCTATGAAGATGCTTGGTATATCCGCTTACAAAATATAACGTTGGGATATACGGTTCCTTCTACTGCTACTACACGGAAAATTTTCCAGAATATGCGTTTCCATGTCGATGTAAATAACGTATTCGTTATTACTCCTTATGGAGGTCTCGATCCTGAAACCGATTCTTATGCGGCGGCTTATCCCAATGCCCGCACGTTTACGGTCGGTGTAGATATTAAATTTTAGTAGACAACAATATAATACGGAATACAATGAAAAAGATTTTTCGAAAATTTACACTGTTGTTGCTGTTGGTTCCTATGCTGAATAGTTGCGAGTTGGATCCAATCGATTATAGCGATATAAATCCGTCTATCTTTCCTCAATCGAAAGAAGATTTGGAGGCAATGGTTCTTTCGTGTTACTATCCTCTGCGTGGTAGCTGGTGGGACGGTATCAATACGACTTCCGAAAGGGGGCAAATGTTTGTGAACGATGCTTGCACCGAAATTCTGGCGGGAAAGTTTGGCGCTCAGAAGTATTGCCATGAACTTTCTTTCAATACGGAAACTACCGATGTAACCTATTTTTATTATACTCGTGACGAGCCTTACGGTTTTATCGGTAAGATAAGTCGTTGTACTACGGTAATGAATATGATAGAAAAGAGCGAATTATCTCGCGAGGAAAAAGATCGTTATATCGCCGAGGTACGTTGTGCTCGTGGTTATCTGTCATACATTTTGTACGATATGTTCGGTCCGCTGGTAATTGCACCGGTAGAAGTTCTTGATGAGCCGTTGAATGAAGCTCCGCTTCCTCGTTTGTCTCGTGAGGAGATGGTTAAGTTTATCGAAGACGATTTGAAATTCGCTGCCGATAATTTGCCTTATCCGAAAGATACCGAGTATGGAAAATTTAGTAAAGGTTTGGCCAATATGTTGTTAATTCGTCTATATCTGCATGAAACTCCCGAGGATCAATCTTATTATAACAAGGTAGAGACTATTGCCCGAGAGATGATGACGGCCGATTATGGCTATGCGATGGTCGACGATTACCCGTCCTTGTTCGAATTGGCGGGACAGTCTAAATGCACGTCGGAATACATTTATATAATACCTTGTGCTATTGATGGTCCCAGTCAGAACCAGTGGCACATGATGGCTATGCCGCCGGATATCGATGGTCTCGTTCAAGGTTGGGCGACGGTACAAAGCACGTGGTATTTTTATGATTCGTTCGAGCCTAACGATACGCGTAAAACCTATTTGATTCCTGAATATACGACAGGAGACGGTGAGATTCGTAATCGGGAAAATCCCGATCAATATCTCGATTTGGGGCCTCTTCCCCAAAAGTATGAGATCGATCCTGCGGTTCCCGGTAGTGGCGGATATTCCGATTTGGATATAGTCGTATATCGTTATCCCGATGTATTGCTTTCGTTGGCCGAAGCTATCGTGATGAAACCGGGCGGCAGTGTGACGCAAGAGGCTGTCGACTTGATGAATGATGTTCGTGGCCGGGCTAAACTCGATGATAAAAAGTTATCCGATTTTCCCTCGAAAGAGTCATTTATCGATCAGTTGTTGATAGAAAGGGCTCATGAATTTTGGTGTGAAAGCGGTCAATACAGAGCCGATTTGATTCGTTTCGACAAACTGTTGGATAGGGTATTGGAATTGAATGCCGACCAAGCCCCTTATGCTTCGAAATATAAATATGTCTATCCATTGCCTCCGTCGGTTATTGTCGATGGTAAAGGAAAGGTAATTCAAAATCCCGGATATACTATTTAAGAGATGGGGATCGGTGTCCCTCAAACGAGGGGCACCGGTTTCTCTGACATTAATTCAATAATTAAATGAAAGAGCTATGAATATGATATTTAAATTATTCAGTGCCGGTGCATTGATGTTTTTGGGAGTGGCATGTACTTCTTGTGAGAAGGAAAATGAGAACAATAAGGAATCGGATATTCCTATGGAGCAGGTTTCTTATAAGGCTTCCAATGAAATAATCGTTAATCCCGAACGAGGTTTTTATAAAGCGACTTCTTGTGAAATGGGAATTTCGGGAGCGTTGAGTGTATCTACGTTGAAAAATTATCGTGCGAATGGATATTCTTTGATATTCAGGTATTTCTATTTGAAAAATTTTAGAGATAAAGCTCTTACTGACGAAGCTCTTCAATTTTTCGATAAAGATATGGCGGCTATGCGGGAGGCCGGTGTAAAGTGTGTGTTACGTTTTGCTTATACTAGTTTGGAGACTGAGCCTGATGCACCGCTGTCTATTATTCAAACACATATCGACCAATTGAAACCCTATTTGGCAAAGAACGCCGATGTAATAGCTGTTTGGCAAGCGGGGTTTATAGGTTCTTGGGGAGAGTGGTATTATACGACCAATAACTTGAATACACCGTCGGCTCGTAAGGCTGTCCTCGATAAATTGCTTGAAGCATTGCCGGAGGAACGTGTTGTTCAAGTGCGCACGCCTCAATATAAGCAGGAATATCTCCGATTGAACGGGAAGCCTACCACGGCATTGACTGCGGCAAATGCTTATACCAATGGAATTGCCGCGCGTATTGGCCACCACAATGACTGTTTCATGGCCAGTGAGACCGATTATGGAACGTACCAAAATGTGACCGAAGATAAAAAATATTTAGGTCAGGAAGGTCTTTATTTGCCTATGGGTGGAGAGACTTGTCCTCCCGATGGGGTTTCTCCTGCCGATTGTAGTAAGGCTCAGGAAGAAATGCGTAACCTTCGTTGGTCTTATTTGAACAGCGATTATTATAAAGGCGTGAACGATCGTTGGATCGCTCAGGGCTGTATGGATAAAATTAAACGGGAGATGGGATATCGTTTTGTCCTTACTTCGGGCGGATATACGACTAATGTGACTCCGGGTCATTTACTGAAAGTCGTTTTGCGGGTGAAAAATGAAGGATATGCCGCTCCGTTTAATCCTCGGGCGGTAGAGTTGGCTTTGAGAAATGTATCGGACCAGACTACTTATGTTTTGCCTCTCGATGTCGACCCTCGTAAATGGAAACCCGATATGGAAAGCACTATCGAAATAGAAGCTGGATTGCCGACCGATATGCCGATTGGAGATTATGATATTTATCTGAATTTGCCGGATCCTATGGAAACATTGAGGGATAATCCCGATTATTCGATACAATTGGCGAATGAAGGCGTTTGGGAAGCTGAAACCGGATATAACAGTCTTTTAATGAGAATTAATGTAACTTCTGATGAGAAGACCGATATCTATAATGGAGATTTAGTATTTACGAAAAAATGAGTGATTCGTAAATGAAGTGATATAATTTATTAACCAAAAAAATTACTGTGATGAAAAAAACAATGAAGTATTTTATGTTTTTACTGGTAAGTACAATGGTTGTATTTACTTCTTGTAAAGACGATGATGAACCTAATGGAGGCGGCGGTACTGCTGGGAACTCTGCTATTTCAGAACTGGCGGTAACTCCGAATGCCGATGTAAAATATGGCGATGAGGTGACTTTGACGGCTAAATTTGCCGATGAAAAAGGTTTGCGTCAATATATGATTTCGGTAAGTAATGCCAATGGGGCGTTTTATGAAACGACAAAAATGCTTACCGGAAAAACGTATGACATGAATGAAAAGATAGCTCTTCCGTTACCTAAAAATGCAGTAGCCGGGGATTTGACTATTTCGGTTACGGTGAAAAATTCCAGCAATGAGTTGAGTACAGAAGAAGTTGGCATTAAAGGTGTGACGCTTCCGACATTCGATGCTCTTTATCTGGCCTTAGATAACAATTTGGTCTATACGATGGAAAAGGACGGAAATGTATTTTCCGTGGAAGATTTTATTCCGGCCGGTGCTACGGGCAAGATTTATGCCAATAGCAATAAAACCGGTATGTCGTGGGGTATGGAAGGAGACGAGATTATAGCTCTTGGAAAAGACAATATCGTATTCGGTGGCGAGGAAGAAGCCTATTTCAAAATTTCGTTTAATGCAGTTAGTTTCGAATTGACTTTGGGTAATGCTCAAAATTGGTCGCCGATTAGCGAATCGCTTTATATCTTCGGTACGATTTCCGGTCACTGGGACGATAACGATGCTCCCGACAATGGTATTTGGATAGAACGTTCGAAAACGAAGATGCAGGGATATCAAAATGGTAATCGCAAATATTGGGCATGGACTCCGCCGTCGGACGGTACGGGTAGCGTAGAAACCGATATGTGGGGCGCTATCGTTGCCGGACAATTTTATTTCAAAGAGGGAGGAAAAGATAATTTCTTGACATTCGCCAATCGTCAATTGACTTTGGGAGCAGAGGACAAGGCTGCCAGCTTCTCGATTACTTTGGGCGGAGCTTTCTCGATGAAAGTGTTTAAAGAAGGTGAAGAATATACCAAAGTAGAGTTGAGCGACGGTACTCGCACATTGGCTTATACGAACGAAGGTATTTATATTAACGGAGCATTGGCTCCTTCTGCCATATCTTTCTGTGGCTCTTCGTTGGCGTTGATCGATGGAGAGTACTTCTCGTACGAGGGATTGGCTCAGTTGACGAAAGACCAAACCGTAACGGCCGAGGGAGTCGATTTGTCTATGGCTTATTGTGATCACGACGTGTTTACCGGGGCCGGTAATCCTACTTGGAAGATGATTGCCCCGACAGGCGAATACTTGATACGTCTTGATGCTTTCTCGGGAACGGTTTACGTCATGAATAACGTGGGTTATCCCGATGTAATTTATATGGACGGCTGGTGTTGGAATAGATTTATGGGTATTGAACGTGGCTCTTGGAATGAAAAGACTCGTTTAACGTTGTATCGCACTTCGCCGACGGCGAATACCTATCAGGCAATAGCAACCATTTTGCCGTGGGGTGGTGACGTTTCGTTCTGGGCAGCTCCTTATACAGCAGAGGAATATGGTAAATACTGTATTTCTGCGAAATATTTTGACGGGGTGACTCCTGCTGGCGATAGTGGTTTGTTATTGCCTGTTCCGACAGAAGAAACTTACTATAAAATAGTTGTTGATTTGAAAGACGGATTTACTATCGACAAAGAAAATCTGGACGGTAATTATTACACGATTGTTCCGGCAAACGGTAAGAAATTTACGGTCACATTTACTCCTACAACATTATAATTACATAGCTTTTTCATTCCTTTATTGCGGAGCGGCAATCCCGCCGCTCCGCTTTTATTTTCTTAAATTCGATATATCATGATGAAAAAAATTATACATCTCTTTTTCCCGGTTATTATGCTTTCTCTTTTTTCTTGTCACGATACAGAAGCGAAACATGAAATGGAAGAACCGGATTTCGACGGCTTCGTAAAGATATCGTTGCAGTCGCAAATTACAGGAGTACAACCGATGACGGGTATCGTTTTGTGGGCAGATAACGCCAAGCGGAATACCGATGCCATCAGCCTTGAATATTCGTATATGCAATATACGGATATAGTGAAAGAAAAAGGCGTGTATGACTGGACTCCTCTCGAACAAATTCTCGATGCTGTCGCATCCCGAAAGCATCAAGCCATTATCCGATTTTGGTATACCTATCCGGGATATGAAAGCGCTGTGCCTCAATATATCCGCGAGTTGCCCGATTATGAAGAAACCGTGGCGTTGAGTGAGGGAAAACGGACCGGATTTCCCGACTGGCGGCATCCCGATTTACAACGGTTCCACAAAGAGTTTTATCAGAAGTTTGCAGAACGGTATGACAATGATCCGCGTTTGGCATTCCTTCAAACCGGTTTCGGCTTATGGGCTGAGTACCATATATACGATGGGCCGAGAATTATGGGACAGACATTTCCCTCCAAAGAATTTCAAGCCGAGTTTTTCAGGTTTATGAGCGAAACATTCAAGAGTACACCGTGGAGCGTTTCTATCGATGCCGCAAGTTCGGAATATACTCCTTTGGAAGCCGATGCTTCATTGAGAAATCTAAAATTCGGTGTGTTCGACGACTCGTTTATGCACGAGACGCACGACGAGTATAACGGCAAAAATTGGAAGATTTTGGGAGAAAAACGATATCAGACTTCGCCCGCAGGAGGTGAGTTCGGCTATTATACGAAATATGATCAGGAACATGTATTGGATTATCCCGACGGTATACATGGCCGGAATTTCGAAGGTGAGTCCAAACGGTTTCACATAACTTATATGATCGGGAATAACCAGCCTTCGTACCAGACAATGAATAGAATCAAACAAGCGAGTATGCTGTGCGGCTATCGTTATGAAATAACAGATGTGAGAGTGAAAGAGGACTCTACTTGTGTACAGATAAAGAATTCGGGAGTGGCTCCCATTTATTACGATGCCTACGTCGCAGTCAATGGAGTTCGTTCCGAGTCCAGCTTGAAAGACTTACAGCCGGGTCAGAGCCGTTGGGTAGGGATACCGGCCGGTAGTACCGATATGGAGATAACCATAGAATGCGATCGTTTGGTAAGCGGACAAAAAATCGAATTTGACGCCGATGTAAAAGGCGAATAATGAGGGTGAATGCCGGATAATGGCAATAACCGTTTATGCTTGCCGAGAGTTATACTTACTATTAATCCTTAATTTAATCCAAATGAAAAAGTTTTTATTGTTATCATTATTTTTGTCAGCTCTGTATGTAAGGGCGGCGGTTGTTCCGGTTTCGGGAACGGAAACTATTGCCGACGCTGTCTCTTCGGCAGTGGCAGGCGATATCATCGAGTTGTCCGAAGCTGTTACCTATGTAGGAAATGTCACGATAGATAAGTCCCTTACTCTACGTGCTGCCGAGGGGTTGGAGTCGGCTCCGATCATTCAAGGAAAGCTTTCGATAAAAGACGGGGCTACCATTCGGGGAATCGTTTTTGATGGAGCCTCCGAAGTTGCCGATGCGATTCGAATCGATGATACGGTCACCGGAGCTCCGGTGGTTATATCCGGTTGTACGGTACGTAATTATACCAATCGTTTTGTCTATGTTTCTTTGTCCGGTAAAATAGAATCGTTGACGATCGACGATTGTATATTTATAGGGGCAGACAACAGTACAACAAACAAAGCGATTTATGCTTCTAGCGCTCATACGCAGGTCGAAACTCTTTCCGTTACTAATTCTACATTCCTTAATTTTAATACAGGGAGCAATTATTTCTTCCGTATAAATTGTGGCGAAGAACTAGTCTTGATGCCGGTTGTATTGATCGACCATTGTACTTTCTATAACTGCTATGACCGTCGTGGCGTATATCTGTATAATGCAGGCCGTTCGACGATAAAAAATTGTATTTCGGCATTTTCGGAAAGAAGAGACGATACCAAGAGCTTTACGGCCTACGGAGATGAAAGCATTGTAAAGAACGTTATCTCCTATAACGTGGATTTGTATGGAAGTGCACCGAAAGAGAATATTATATCCAAGAATCCTCTGTTTGTAGATGCAGAGAATGGAAACTTCCAGCTGTACAAAGATTCTCCGGCTGTGGGAGCCGGTGATGACGGTAGCGATTTGGGCGACCCGCGCTGGGGCGTTTCTACTGAAAACGCACCGGTAGGCGAATTGCCTTATGAGTGTTTCAAAAAACCATACAGTATGTCCCCGACAACCCATTCGGTGCGTATTCTTTGGCAGACGTTGGATGCTAATCCGTCTGGTACGGTTTATTATGGGAAAACACCCGATTTGGGACAAAAGGTCACAGCCGAGACTGGTTGGAATGTGGACGGCGAGGGATTTGTACACGTTATCGAATTGACGGGACTCGAACCTTTTACAGAATATTATTATCAGGTGGGGGACGAAAGTCGTCGTTATGAAACGATTTGTACGGCGAAAACAGCCCCAGAGAAAGGAACCGATTTCCGTTTGGTCGCGTTCAGCGATGTACATGATAACGATGAAAAGATTTGGCAGAACTCAGCCCCGATTATGTTGGGTGTCGATCCCGATATGTGGATTACTATCGGCGATTTGGTAAATAAAGGCGATATGCGCACTTGGAACTCGGCATTTTTTATTCCCGGAGAATCCATGCTTACAGCGAAGACTCTTACTTCCGTTATCGGTAATCATGAAACGATGGATAAATCCGATGAAAACGGCCCTACTACTTATTACGATTATTTTTCTGTCCCATCTCATGGATATATCGATACCGATGAACGGATAGACCCGAGAGGAGAGTCCTATTTCGCTATGGACTACGGCGATGTGAAAATTATCGGTTGTAACTGGAATGAAGGTAAAGACGATCCTTCGTTTGCCACTGGTTCGAAACAGTTGACTTGGTTGGACGAGCAATTAACGAATGCCGATTCGAAATGGATATTTATTTTTGCGCATGTCAATGTCTATTCAACCAGTTATCATGGGCAGTGGTCGGCCAGCCAAAAGGAATATATAGCGCCGTTGTTGGAGAAACACGCATTGGCGGGTAAGCATATTCTTGTCTTTGGTGGTGACGAACATAATTTCGAGCATCTGTATAAAGCGGGCGTGCACTATCTTCGTCCGGGTGCGATGAACGGGAGCAACCGGGATCAATATAACATGGTGGATAAACCGTATAGTTTGATGTTTAATAAGATTGCCGGATTCTCTACGATCGATGTGTCGGAGAATGGTGAAAAGGTCAAATTGATTGCTCGCGACAGAGACGGGAATGAATTTTATTCGTATGAATTTACTCGTTCGGGAGGTTTAAAGCCGAGTTTATATATTACGGAACCGAACGGAAATAACGACCCGGTGACCGATAGTTTTAAAATCAAATGGTCCTGTTTCGATCCTCAGGGTACGGCAAAAATCAATTTGTATTATTCTTTGGACAGTATTAATGGAACTTCTATTGTAACAGGGTTATCCAGCGATGTACAGGCAATAGACTCGTACGATTGGAATGTACGCAATTTACAACCGAAAGGAGATTATTGGATTTATGGAACTATCGACGATGGAGTGAATACTCCCGTAAGGGCTTATGCCAAAGGTAAGGTGTCGGTTCTATGGGATACTACGCCTCCTCCTGCACCGAGTGAATTTACAGGAAATTTTGTCGATGGGAGAATTACGCTTTCTTGGAAAAATCCGGTTTATGAAATACCGGTGAATATCACGGTGGACGATTTCGAAAATGGAATAACTTCGGTCGAAGGTGTAGGCGATAGCGGTGGTAGAGGGTCTCTTGAAGAGGTAGACGGTTATGAGGGAAAGGCTCTTCAAATGACTTATGATATCGACAAGGCTTGGGGTGAATATGCGGCGGTTCTCGCTTTTGAAAAGGCACGAGATTTTTCCGATTCTCCTTATTTGGAGTTTTGGTATAAGGGAGATGGGTCGAGCCGGACATTGCGTCTTATTGTAAAAGAAGATAACGACTTGGACGGTAATGCCGATGACTGGTGGTATAACGAAACATTGCCGTTGAATTCGACCGAATGGAAAAAAGCGAAAATAGATATTCGCACTTTCCAAGCGTTCGATTGGCATCCGAATACGAGTAAGAAATGTGATGCTTTGCGAGTGATCTCGTTGGATTTTGTCGTTCCCAGTAGTACACCGTGCAGCGGTGGAGTGTTGGCTCTCGACGATATTGCTATGACAGGACTTATTAATCCGGCTCCCGATTTTGAGGCGACGACTATTGTCCTCCGTAATGACCGGTTCGCTGCTGATGAAACGGACGGCGAGGTTGTTTATGATGGAGATGGCGAGAGCTATACGGATTCCGAGTTAGAAAAAGCGACTTACTATTATGCTGCTTTTTCGCGCGATGATTTGGAAAACTATTCGGAATTTACCGAGGCGGCTACTTGGAAATATACGGTGACGACGGGTGTTGACGGTAATAAGAGAGTAGATTTTACGGTTGCTCCCAATCCAGTTCGCGAATATGTAACCGTAACTTTTCCCGGAGATAGCGTATCGGAACTCTCGGTCATAAATTCACAAGGGGAAATTGTTATGAGAGAAAAACTTAAAGAATCGGTTACTTCTTTGCCTGTTGAGGGGTTGTCCCCCGGAATTTATTTGGTTTCCGTGAAATCGTCGGGGCAGATATATAATCGGAAAATTGTCGTGGAGTAGTGTTAATAAGAAATGAAGTCCGGCAGAAAAATCGAGAATCGGTTTCTGCCGGACTTTTTTATTTTGAATGACGTAATGAAGTTTTTCCCAACTTTTAAATCGTTACAATGATAGTCTGGTTAGAGATGTAATTACGAAAAGCAACGGTATAGACCGAAGTTGGGGTCTTCATTACAATAGTTTATACGCTGTTGAATCCACGCTTTGAGCTTATCGAAGTTTTCTCGGAAGTCGAAAGAGCTTTCGCTTAATCTCCAATCCACGCTGTAATCGGCAGGCCAAAGCACTCCGTTCTCTTTGGCCGAAGGTTCTATGAGGGTAGCGTATTCTTCCATATAGGCTTTCAATTCGGGATAACCATCTTTGACAAAAGCATTCCACTTTTGTTGATATAGCGTGCGTATCTCTTCATTGCTCAGCAAGGCTTTGATGAAAGTGTAGCCGCCACAGTCTCCGTTGTTGTCGACCATAGGAGTATTGGCAGGAGCACCTTCTCTTCCGTCGAATGTAAATGCCCAGTCGAAGTCCCATACCGGGCCGAATTTGTAGACTCCATCGAGTGAATCTTTATAAAGTTTGAAACTCTTGGGATGCCTCATTTCATGATTGGAAGATAGAGAATTGACCATGAAGAAATTAACGACCGATTCAATGTCGATATATTCTTTTAAACTACCTGTCGAGGGAGTTGTCATCACGGCGGTGAGCATGGCTGAGAAATCGTTCTTCCATGTATCGAAATATTCATCGGCCGTGAGTCCGAGGGCAGGAGCTATTTCGGTCAGATCCGGGTCGGAAATCATTACGGGTAGGGTTCGGGTATTGTTATACCCGTTTTGAACTGCGGTATGAGAATAGAGATCGTAAGCGAATTTGTAATCTTCGTCGTAGTTCGAGTCTATTTCGAATAACATTCCTTTTTCTTCGTCGATATCGACGCTGCCACTGCCGATTCCTGTTTTTTCGGTGAGCATATACTGGCCTTTGCAGATGCCGTTGAAATAAACTTTTACCGGTACGCAATGGTTCGCAAAAGGCATTTCGAGGTAATTGGCAAGCCAAAGAGCTACGGTATTGCGCATAAGAGAGCAGTCGATGTAGTTGGCTATCAACGCGAATGATTTTGCTTTCTTCATGCCGCAGACCTCTGTTTTCTTATCCATTTTGAAACGATAGGGTTTCTTTTTCATATTCCACGTGGAGTTACCTCGACCGCGAAATATAACTTCTTGTTCGGGCAGGTCGTCGTACATTCCGTTTCCGTCCATGCGCAGTATGGCCGGATGTTCGTCACTCTTGCTGCCGGTAAGTTCCGTCCACTCGGGGTGATCGGTTAGATTCACGTGAAATTCGGGAATCCCTGTGGAACGGACTACAACACTGTCGATAGCTTCTATATTGATAGTGGTCGTATTACCTTTGGCATCGGTTACTTGCATTTTGTCGTAACCCGAGGAGGGTGATCCCTGATAGGTTATTTCTTGTACGTTGTTGAACGTATTGATTTGCTTGTCGTTGCGGAACACGTGGAAATGTTCGTGTTGAGCCATTGCAGAACCGCTTATGAGAACGGCTGCGGTGAGAAGTAGAATTTTTTTCATTTTGCAACCGCTATTTTAAGTGTGTTTTTATTATAAGTCAATACATATATGCCTTTGGGCAGTTCGGAGATAGAGAACTCGTAATCGCCCTCGGCACGACTACTTTTAACTATTCGTCCGTCGATGGAACAAAGAGTGACCGTGGAACCCTCGGGTAAGTTACTGAGAATGATTCTGTCGGAGTTGAGTATGCAATTTGTTCCGCTTGCGGTCGGCGATTCTATTCCGGTCCACACGTCGTCGCTGCCTGCACTTGTAGAGAATGTCCAGTTTTTTATGTCGATGACAGGCAGGACTATGTCGCCTTTGGTGCAAGTGATTACTAGATTCCCTTCGGCAACCGCTGTTTTCATATCGTCTTCGATGGTTACTTTCATTTCGGAGCCATCTGATTGGTTGACGATAATGCTCTTGTAAGAGGCTGCCGGAAGATGATGTGGTATCTGTCTCTTATACACATCTGACGCTGCCGACGAATAGCCTTGTGTAGAT
>ENA-OYWU01001000-OYWU01001000.1-human-gut-metagenome-genome-assembly--contig:-NODE-1000-length-13551-cov-13.673755_pt1 | contig 13551 bp, 10 predicted proteins | sample MGYA00244173_ERZ653403 | MGnify/ENA primary metagenome ERZ653403 (study PRJEB26926, sample SAMN06165043) | human gut metagenome | biome: ENVO:00009003; feature: ENVO:2100002; material: ENVO:00002003...
ACGAGATGACGTCGAGTCTCGTGGGCTCGGAGATGTGTATAAGAGACAGCTGTGTCTCCTGTTGCAACCTCATTAAGCATAAGCTCCTTTTTCTTCTGCTCCTTCTTCTGTGGACGGATCATAAGAAAATACATAACTGCGAAAAGTACTACTAACCAGACAATCATTCCAACTGTTCCTGCTGCCTGACCGTTTGCTAAAATTGATGTCATCAATTGTTCCTCCTAAATATTCTATAATTGATGTGTTCTAAGCACTATTACCATAATACACGTTAAACGTGCTAACGGCAAGGATTTTTTATCATTTTCGAGATTTTTTATATTTATCTGCTAGCTCTGCTCTCCCTGTGTCATTCCATAGAGCTTTTCAGCCTTGTATGAGGCAAAACGGCCTGCATCAAGTGAATCCCTTATTTCCTCCATCATGTTGTTGTAGAAATACAAATTATGGAGCACGCACAGTCTCATTCCGAGCATCTCCTTTGCCTTTAAAAGATGCCTGATATATGCACGCGAATATGTACGGCAGGCAGGACAGTTACAGCCCTCCTCAATAGGGCGCATATCCTTCTGATACTTCTGGTTGAACAGATTAAGCTTGCCGTGATTCGTGTATACATGTCCGTGACGGCCGTTTCTGCTTGGGTATACACAGTCAAAGAAGTCGATTCCTCTCTCTACACCCTCAAGTATATTGGCAGGAGTTCCTACTCCCATCAGGTATGTAGGTTTATTAACCGGCAGATGAGGCACTGTTTCATCAAGAATATGGTACATCTCCTCATGGCTCTCTCCTACCGCCAGTCCGCCGACAGCATAGCCGTCCAGCTCAAGCTCAGAAATGCGCTTTGCATGGTCAATTCTTATATCATCATAAATAGCTCCCTGATTGATACCGAATAAAAGCTGCTCCTTATTGATAGTATCCGGTAAGCTGTTTAAGCGTGCCATCTCCTTTTTGCACCTCTCAAGCCAGCGCGCGGTCCTGTTTACAGAGTTTGTCACATACTGTCTGTCTGCAACGCTAGATGGGCACTCGTCAAATGCCATAGCTATCGTGGAGCCAAGGTTTGACTGTATCTGCATGCTCTCCTCAGGCCCCATAAAAATCTTGGCACCGTCAATATGTGAGTTGAAGTACACGCCCTCCTCCTTTATTTTGCGAAGACCTGCCAGTGAAAACACCTGGAATCCGCCGGAATCTGTAAGGATTGGTCTGTCCCACACCATGAATTTGTGCAGTCCGCCAAGCTCTTTAATGATTTTGTCTCCGGTTCTTACATGCAGGTGATATGTATTTGACAGCTCAACCTGACACTTTATCTCCTTTAAGTCGTCCGTAGAGACAGCGCCCTTTATCGCACCTACTGTTCCTACATTCATAAATACAGGTGTCTGTATATCTCCATGCACAGTATGGAATGTACCTCTCTTGGCACGTCCCTCTTGTTTTAGTAACTCATATTTAGCCATATTTTCGTTTAATTCTCCTGTTTCTTTTACTTATCGCCATTGCCTACGATTTTTCTGATTAATATTCCGTTAGTCAGCAGTGTGGTATCTATGCAATGTCTCTCAAAAAGTACCTCGCCGTCCTTTGGCACCTCAATATCCTCATCAGAGCAGTTGACTATAACCTCCACATATGTATCCACCCAGCCCATCTTTCTGAACTGGATTACCCTCGGATTATCAGCAAAATCATCAGGGAAATGGAAGTTTCTGCCCTTTAAAAGCGGCTCACTCGCCCTTAAATGAATGAGCTTTGATACCATCTCAATGCGCTCCTTAAACCTGCCTGCCTCAATATCATCCCACGGCATACATCGTCTGCAGTCAGGGTCATAGCTGCCCGGCATGGCAATCTCAGTGCCGTAATATATACATGGGCTGCCCGGCATGGCAAAAAGCACTGCAAGCTGTGCAAAGTACTGGTCGAGATTCTTTGTATCAGAGCGAAGGCGCTTTGTATCATGTGAATCAAGCAGATTGAAAAGCACATCATTGGTCTGCTGCATGTAGTTGGTATAACATCTGTTTATAGTATACTCAAAATCCTGATTCGTCTGGCTCTTATCTATCCAGAAATCCTTGATGCTCTCTCCAAGCGGATAGTTCATAACCGCATCGAACTCATCTCCACGCAGCCACGGAAGAGCATTATGCCATATTTCGCCCAAAATGTAAATATCCGGATTAATTTCCTTAAGCCTTGCCCTAAGCTCCTTGCAGAAGCGGTGTGACACCTCATTTGCCACATCAAGGCGCAGTCCGTCTATATGATAATTTTCTACCCAGTTGGCGCAGATATCGATAAAGTATTTTCGCACCGCCGGATTATTTGTATTGAGCTTTGGCATATTGTCAAAAAATCCAAACGTATAAAACTGACCCTTTTTAGCCGCTCCATGCTTAAAGTCAAGAGGCCATTCATTGATCATAAACCAGTCATAATACTCTGAATCTGTCCCCTTCGCTAAAACATCCTGCCACGGTGCAAAATAATAGCCACAGTGGTTGAACACTCCGTCAAGCATTATTCTCATATCACGCTTATGGGCTTCTAGCACAAGCCTCTTAAAGGTATCTTCATCTCCAAAGCGCGGGTCAATCTTTGCATAATCCGTTGTATCATACTTATGATTGCTCGGTGACTCGTTTATCGGTGTCAGGTAGATTCCGTTTATTCCAAGCTCCTTTAAGTAATCAAGCTTTTGAATGATTCCTGCGAGGTCTCCGCCGAAGCACTCCTCATTTTTGACCTTTCCCCTGTTTCTCCACGGAACAACATAATCAGGATCTATCGAGTGGTCTCCATTGCAGAATCTATCCGGAAATATCTGATACCATATAGTGTCATTTACCCACTTCGGTGTGACCGGAATATCACACGGATTCATCCACGGGAACACAAAGCACTGGCGGCTTCTGCCCTCAAGTGCCATCTGCTCTGCACTCACGAAGCCATCCTCAAAGTAAAACCATCTCTCATCCTCTGTGATGAGCTCAAAATAATATTTAAGTCTCTTGAATGGTGGCTTTACCGTGGTGGTCCACCATATCTGGTGCTTTAATTTCTTTTTAAATATTATCGGCTGCTTATCGCCATTCCAGGTCTCACCACCGCCTAAGATACCGGCTGCGAATGGGTCACCGAGTATGATATTTACTTCCTTCACATCATAACCGGTCTTTATATTTATGATTAATTCATCCTCATTTAAAGGATAGCAGTAGTTGTCGTATGCCTGGTGAAATACCCCGTTAAATTCCATGTTTTCTCCCTCTTTTGCGGTCTTATTGTAGTCATTGTTTTGTTGCTTCATTGTGGTTCTAAGGACGGCACGTAAGTCGCGGTCACCGTGAGCGTCCACGCGCTGCCCTGTTCGCTACGCTGCGCTGTTAAGATTCTGTACGAATTATGCTTATAGATTTTCTCCGGCTGACGAAACCGTCGCTACTCGCCCTCCGTGGCTCGATAGCTCCTTGCCCCGGCGTCCCTGCCGGTGCATTTCTGTGTATCGAAGCATAATTCTACAGACTCTAAACAGCTTCGCTATTCGCTCTCAGGGCAGCGCGTGGACGCTCGCGGTGGCCGCGGCTTACGTGCCTTACGTTGTGGCAAAATTGCTACAAATGATGCTGCTTAATTATGCTTCGCTTAAATTATGCTTCGCCTAATTTGCGCTTTGCATATACAGGCATGCAAGCATGCATCGATGATACCTTTTGACCCTTTAATCACATAATTATATACAAACATAGTTCGAAATTTATCTAAATAAAATAATATCATAGTTTTCTTGACTATTCAACTTGGTATTACTTATAATATACCTATTATTATAAAAAGGAGACCATCATGGCAGGTTCATCATACGGAAATATTTTTAGGGTAACAACATGGGGAGAATCACACGGAAAAGGCTTGGGTGTCGTTGTGGACGGCGTTCCTGCGGGGCTTGAGCTGTGTGAGGAGGATATTCAGATATTCTTAAACAGAAGAAAGCCGGGACAGTCCAAGTTCACTACTCCACGCAAGGAGGATGATGCGGTTGAAATTCTCTCCGGTGTGTTTGAGGGAAAGACTACAGGTACACCTGTTTCTATGGTTGTGTGGAATAAAAATCAGAAATCAAAGGATTACAGTGAGATTGCTTCGTACTATCGTCCGGGGCATGCTGACTTTTGCTTTGATGAGAAATACGGCTTCAGAGACTACAGAGGCGGAGGTCGTTCTTCGGGACGCGAGACAATAGGCCGTGTTGCAGCGGGTGCAATCGCTGTAAAGATGCTCTCGGGCCTTGGCATAAAATTTCTTACATACACCAGATCAATAGGTCCTGTTACAATTAATGAGGTTAATTTTGATGCCCATGAAATTTACAACAATTCGCTTTATATGCCTGATGCCGATGCAGCACTAAAGGCTTCTGAATATCTGGAGGAATGCCTTAAATCACTCAATTCCTCAGGCGGTGTGTGTGAATGTGTCATCACAGGTCTTCCTGTCGGGCTCGGTGATCCTGTATTCGAGAAAATTGATGCCAATCTGGCAAAAGCTATTATGTCTATCGGAGCTGTAAAGGGCTTCGAAATCGGCGATGGCTTTGATGCAGCAAGAGCAACCGGACTTACAAACAATGATGCCTTTATTATGAGGGATGGCGCAGTTTCAAAAGAGACAAATCACTCCGGTGGTACTCTCGGCGGCATGACAGACGGCTCACCGCTTATTTTCAGAGCTGCCATAAAGCCTACTCCTTCAATCGCAGCTACACAACGCACTGTAAATAAATCCGGTGAAGATATAGAGATTTCTATCAAAGGACGTCATGACCCGATTATCGTGCCACGTGCTGTTGTTGTTGTTGAAGCTATGGCCGCAATTACTATTGCGGATGCACTGCTTATAAATATGGGAGCACGCATGGACCGCATATCTGATTTTTACTTGGCATAATTACAAAAAAGCATCTATCCTGATTTTTCCGAATAGATGCTTTTAATTTATTTCATTGGAACAATCTGTAATGTTTTTCCTAATGAATTTAAAATTTTTAATACTGTAGAGAGCTGTGGGTCTGACGTTCCGTTTTCCATTCTTGAAATCACAGGCTGCTTAATTTCACTCATTGCTTCAAGTTGCTTTTGCGTTATCCCATTTTCCTCTCTTGCTTTTATCATCTCATTAATGATTGCAACACGAACTTCACTTTCCGCAATCTCTTCTGATGTAAATAATTGTTTTTCAAGTTCATCCCATGAAGAACCTTTTGGATTAATCTTTGATTTACTCATTTTCATTACTCCTTTATAAATAATCCTTCATAAGTTTATTAGTTTTTTATCTCCCTTTTTATCTTTATAGAAAAAAATATTGTACATTATCATACCTCCCCATAAGCTAAATATAACTTAAATGCATATTTATGTCAATAGAAAACGCATTCAAAATATATTTCCAATGAGTAGCGGATTAAACAGAAAATACTGCGCATTCGTCACCCCAAAAGCCACAAGCGCCAGTGGCAGCACAATAAAAAGGACGCATGATATAATCACAGACATGCCGCTTCTTAAGTATTTAAACATTGCAAAAACAAACAGACTGACCAGTAATCCCCCTATAAAGCGCATCAGCATTATGATAAGTATATACTGCCCTACCGATATATTCTGCGAAACACGCCACAGATGCTCCATACTTGCCGCCGGAGCATTAAGCCCCTGCGTGCCATATGCCGAAAGCACATTGCACAGCCGCACAATATATACAAGTGCAAATGCTGTGACAGTGCCCAAAAAGCCAAGTATGCATTTGATTCCCATATGCTGCTTCCTGCCACGGCGGGTAGTCCTTAAAAGACGGATTTCATGGTTTGCATAATCCGCTCCACATATACCGCAGGCTATTGCTATTAGGAGAATAACATACACAAAGGCCTGTGCTGTATCACGGTTTTTGAAGTCTGTTCTGTCGGTGAGGATATCATAGCCCTTTTCAAAAAACAGCCAGCCCTCATTTAACGTCTTAAGGTAATCCACATGTGCTGTAACCTTATTGAAAGCCTCCTGTCTGCTCAGTTCATCCTTGTACTTTATATTGATATAGCTTTCACTCTTCCCCTGTGCCATATCGTAAGCAATGTTATCTGACAGCCGGTCGTATTTTGCTCTTTCTTCATCCAGAAGCTCATTGGTTTTGGCAGTTAAAGGTCCATAATATTTGTCCATATATTCCTTGTAATACACCTCATCAACCGAGTCATAGGAAAGCTTCTCTACCGGATTCCACCATACCACAAAAAGAGCTGCTGCAATCAAAATAAGTAACACTTTTCCCGGAACAAGTGCCTTATAGCATTCGTGCAAAAATAAAGATGTATGACAGCCTGTATTTTTACCGCAGGCAAAGCCTGGCAGTAAAAGCAGCTTCTTTTCATGCACCGAATTGAGATAATTTGTAACCGCAAAAATACATACAGCTATACACACAAACCAGAATAAGCCATACAATACCCCGGTATTAAGCGGATATCCAAACAAATTGATATTAACATAATCAGAAAAAAGTCTGCCTGTCCTGACTCCATACATGATATTTATGTACTTAAGGAAGGCCAGGAAGCTGGTTCCTGATATCGTTGTGTAGCAGATAGCCTCAATAACCACGGTCACTGCAGAAGCAACGAACACAAATATAATATTGTCAAGCGCTGCGCATATCAGCATAAAAAACAGGCCAAGCAATATAAAGCTTATTATTTTCACAGGAAAATAGCATGCCAGAAATTGTCCTATACTAAGCTTAAACGGACTGCCATAGTACAGATAAACACTTTGAAGCGGACTTTTCAGATTTATCGGATTGTAAAAGCACATGCTTATGACTGCATTGATGCCATACAACAGTAATGTGATAAGAATGACCGCCATAATCATCACAAATGACTTTGACGCCATAAGCTGCCTTCTGCCCCTTGCAGTTGTTCTAAGCAATGCAAGCTGGTTCTCGCTTTTTTCATAAAACACAAGATTGAGCGCAATGATAAAAAGCACAATCACAGCCACATAGTCGGTAAGCTCATTGTCTGTAATATTCAAAAGTCCCGATGCATCAATAACCTCAGGCACTGTACCTTTAAGCTTACTGTAGACTCTGCTCGTTTTAGCAGCATTTTTCTCTGCGAAGCCTCCATTGCCGGAAAACTTATTCATAATCGAAATCTCGTCAGCCTTTTCATTGACGGAGTCGAGATACTCATCATAAGAAAGACATGCTCCTACTTCCTTGTATACCCTGCTGCACAGACTAATCCTGCCGTAAGCTTCTGCCGTCATCTGCCTCTGTTCAATTTCCGGCAAAACATCCTCACGACTGTAATTGCTTATTTCGCCATACAGCGCACTGTAATCCTTACCTGTATACCCATCATCATTTACGGTATTCATGGTATACAGTCCAAGAACAGGATTCAGAACAAGCAAAAACAAAAGAATAAGCACTGTTCTTTTAGTCAATAGTTTACATATTTCGTTTTTTACTATATCCATTTTCAGTCCCCATTAAGATACAAATACAAGTCCTCAAGATTTGGCCGCACAGCCTCCTTCTGCCATCTGCCATCATACGAATCGGCAATAATGCGGGCTATGACACCGTCTGCATCCCTTGAAATATTGCTCACCTTGTATCTGGTGTTCACCTCATCTATCTCATTATCCGATAAAAAAATATTCCATACCTTTCCATCCAGCTCCTGAAGCAGCTTTGACGGAGAACCACTCCTTATTATTTTACCGTTGCTTAACATAACTATCTCTTTGGCGATAAACTCAACATCCGTAACCACATGAGTCGCAATAATAACAATCTTGTCCTTTGCAACCTCTGATATCAGATTGCGGATTCTGATTCTCTCCTTCGGGTCAAGCCCTGCCGTTGGCTCATCCAGTATAAGGATGCCGGGATTGCCTATGAGTGCCTGTGCTATCAGTGCTCTCTGCTTCATTCCACCCGAAAAAGCGCCAAGCTTTTTTCCAAGGACATCATCAAGCTTTACCATGCGCACATAGTGATCTATAGCTTCCCCGGCTTCACTCTTTTTTAACCCTTTCAGGGATGCCATAAAGTAAAGAAAGCGCCTAAGACTAAGCTCCGGATATATATTCTGCTGCTGCGGCATATATCCGAGAAGCTTCCTGTATTCACTTCCAAGCTCGTCTATGCCCCTTCCGTCAAGCAGCACACGGCCTTTTGATGGAGTCAGATTGTCAGAAATGAGATTCATCATAGTTGATTTACCGGCTCCATTAGGTCCCAAAAGCCCATATATGCCGGGTGTAAATGAAAAAGACACATCATCCAGCGCAGTTTTATCCTTATAAACTTTTGTAAGCCCCTCCAATTCAAGTGTCATTGCTTATATTCCTCCCACTGGTTTCTTACACTGTCAAGATAGCTGTCCATTCCATCTGCTGTAAGCTTTTCCTTTGCACCTTCTATACTCTCCTCAACCGACTTACCATTTAAGCCATTCATGAAATCCGAAAGATCATTTGAGATATTGTTCAAATTCTCCGTATCAGGCTCAAAACCGATAAACGGAGATACTCCGGCATTGTCATAAAGGGCAAAAAACTCATCTTTTCGATTTTCCATGTATCTTTCACCTGTTACCGGATATACATTTATAAACAGATCCAGACAGAGCTTACTTAAATAGTCATCCTCTAGATCAGTACCATCCGTATTGCATGCAACACCGTCTACGACCTTGTAATCCGTGCCTTCCTGTCCATACAGGAGAATATCTGCGTACTTTCCGTTTCCATATAACAGACCTAAAAACTCTACCACAGCATCGACATCCTTAGTGTTTTTCGCTATACCAATGGATGCGTTTACCCTTGATGTCAGATAATGCTCTACTGTTTTTACCGCTATATTATCTTTTTGGAAATTCTCGTCTATCTCTCCGGAACACAAAGCTACAACAAAATTGCCGGACTTAACATTTTGTAATATTTCCTCATTATTTAATCCGATATTATTAAGGTATGTTATCTCACCGGTCTCATCGTCCTTCAGGTATCCGTCTTTTTTCATCTTATCGAGCCCCTTAAGATATTCCGTAAACTTTTGCGATTCCAGTGGATTTTCGATTGACATCGTATCATAATCGAAGCAAAGTCCGTTTCTTATCTCACAGCCGATCATATCTCCAAATACATATTCGTTTATGAGATATTGAAATCCCGGAGCTTTGCTGTTATCCCACTCAGAAGCCTTGAGTATCTGATAAATTCCATCTATGCTTCCATCCCACGAATTTATGACATCATCTGAGAGATAATCCCTGTTAAATGCAGCATAAACTCCATTATCATCCGCAAATGCAGATGGTATGGAATAAATATGTCCATCACATTTTGCCATCTCCCAAAGGTTCTTTGGGAAAGCATCATAAAGTGTCTTTCCCTGATCTTTCGACAAAACATCATCGAGATTTAAGACAAGATCCGAACTTATAAGATCATATGCCGGATTATTTCCATTCTCATCACCTAAACCTAAAAATGCAACATCTGTTTTCCCGGCAGCAAGTGTACTTTCAAGCTTCTGGCCGTATTCATCATACTCCAGATATTTTATATTCAGCTCATAGTCATAGCCATCATTCATAAGTGCAGCATTAAACTGCTTAATGTTATTCTCATCGATCCTGCAAATATCAGGTACAGCAAATGTTATGACCTTTGTATCCGACTTTTTGACTGTTGCCTCGGTCTGTCCCTCTTTAAGTTTTCCTGAATCACCTGCTTTTTTATTAATACATACCGCTGCTACTGCCACCACGATCAGGGCAATCACTACAACTGCTATTAAAACACCCTTTTTCTTATTCTTCATTATAGCACCTCAATTTTCTCGGATTAAAATTGCCTTTATTCAGATCATCAAGACTTAAAACTCCAAGTGAAAATTCGCCTTCATCATCAGTATAGTTGACATATACCGACTGACCGCATATGTTTTCAATACCAAATGCCTTTTCAGTAGACAGCTTCATCAGTTCTTCACTCTTATCATCCTTCAAGCGGTAATATGTCACTTCATCACTGTTTTCTTCAGAAAGGGCATAATATAAAAAGTCTCCGCTCTTTTTTAATGGTCCATATTGTGTTTTTCCATCCGCATCTATCGGAAGCTGTCTTGTCTGTCTGCTTTCGGTGTCAAACACAAAATATCCATCCTTTGACGAATAATAACCATCGCCATCTAACAGCCAAAGATCGTTAATATGATCTATTTCCGTCAGACATGTTGTCTTTTCATCTGCTATATCATATCGATATATTCCATTAAGCATATTATCATAAGCAAAAGACTCCGCATCAGCTGACGCTCCCTCCTCTATCATCAGCTCTGTAACATCATCTCCAAACCGCACAGTCGAATAGTACACTACACCGTCTTCATAATATATGTCCGTAATATTTGCCTGTTCGCTTGTTATCTTATCGCTCATATACACCTTGTAATTATCGAGATCTATAACAAAAATACCGGCTTCAGGCTTATCATCATTTATAATCTGTCCTTCATCATTAAGCTCTATTCTGTTACTGTAAGCTCCTATAACATAATTATCCCTGTACAAAACAGCCGTAATTTGTTGAACATTCTCTAATTTAGCTGTTTTTTTCCGATTCTCACCATTAGAATCCATCACATACAGATACTGTATTGTCATGTCTTCCTCTGACATATCCCCTATAAAATAGAGATGATCATTGTAAATTACCGCTCCAGCTTTTGACGAACTATAAAAAGCTGCAGGGCATGAAGGATTCTGATTTGTTCGCGAGTATCCTTCATGTGTGCAGTTTGGCTTGTCACAATAGACAATATCCTTACCGGATGCTGTATCAATAAGATGCAATATTCCCGAGTCATCAAAATAGAATACATTATCCTCAGAGTAGTTATATTCCGGATTTACATTGGAATATGTGTACATTGTATTGGATGTACTGCGGTTTCTATTCTTTATTATAAAAACCGCAGCCACAATACAGATGATAAGTATGAAGATGATTGATGCGATTAATATGCGTTTTTTCTTCATAGTGCCCCTCCCTTTTTGATAATATTATACATAAAACAAATTACCCCGAATACAAAAGGCGAAATTAGTACTTTTCAAGGTGAATTTATTAAATTTTCATCAATATTTTCACGGTGAACCGTTCATCTGAACACTCAAAATCCAGTGTGCTTATATATTTATCAAGCACTTTCTTTACATTCTTTAATCCATAACCATGTTCTCTTACAGATTGTTTTGTCGTAACCGGCAATCCCCCTTTAAATATCACTTTTTGTAAACACCTGTTACTAATCTCAACAACAAGTGAATCCATTAAATAATTAATTTCCAAATCTATGCTTGGATTTTTTACATCTTTTTGTGCCTCTATCGCATTCTCCAAAAGGTTTCCAAAAATAATATTCATATCATATGCCGATAAGTTTAAATTACACGGAACCACAACTTTAACATTCACCTGAATTTTCTTATCTACCGCACGCTGAAGCATATAATTTAAAACTGTATCAAGCGCCGTATTTCCCGAATCAACCAGTCGCCTTGATTCTACAAGATTATTCTCCATAGCTGACACATAATTTTTTATCTGTTCTATTTCACCTGTAGAAGCAAGCACCGAAATCTCTGCAAAATGACGTTTCATATCATGGCGAAACGATCTTAATGCCTCCATATTTTCACTTTGAAGCATAATCTCTCTTTCATAAGAACTAACTTGATCCCTAAGTGCTTGATTTTCCAAAGCTTTCTGAGAAGACTTAACAAGATCATCCATCAAATATGAAATAATAATATTTACAAGCAGAAATGCTCCGCACACTAACGAAAGAGAAAATGATGACACGGTTTTATCCATAAATATTACTATTGATGTTATAATACATACTAATAACGACGCAATAATAAACAACCAATAACGATTATTTAGTTCTATGCCTAAATCATTTCCAAAAAATCTTTCTGTAATCAACTGTGCAGCATGCAATAATAAAAGAGCAAATATACTTACAAAAGCTGAATATCCATCATATCCAAATGGTTTTATCAAAAATGCACTTACCACTAAATCTATGATACAGCTTACTGCCAAAATATAAAAAACAAATATGCATTTTCTTTTTATCGTCCCATTATATGATAAAGCAATTGCTTACAGCCCTAAGAAAATACTAAGGAAATTAAATATCGGTTTATAAAAAAACAAGTTTACGAATATTGCTATAAAAACACTAAATAAATATGCAAATACCTTTCGCACTCTGTTTCCATCATTATCAAAAAAAGTATGAGTAAATCTTTCTGCAATAACAGTCTGAGCTACCTTTGTAAACAAAATAACCATTGCTCTTTCAAAAGTCATATCACTTCCTTACTCCTTCCATAGTTAAAAACTGCTTGCTTAAATGAAGCCCTTTTAGACTGCGCTATACTTATTTCCATACCATTTTTCAGTAAAACAGCATCGCTTTTCCATGATTTAATACATTTTATATTGACTATATATGACTTGCTTATGCAGACAAACTGAAACGGAAGATTTGATACAATATCACTAAGTTTTCCATAATAAGATACACTTTCACCATCAGTTTTACATATAGTAATAGTTTTATTTCTGCTGGAAAACAACATAATTTCACCATATGGAATAGAATATCCTGTCTTATTATATGTATATCTGAATTCTTTTTTCTGCACATCTTCAAGTTGTAATATTTTAGTCATGGTATCATACAAAACATTATCATCTATCGGTTTTATAAGAAAATCATATGGATGAATTTGAAAAAGCTCCATAGCATAGCTTGTTTTATGAGAAATAAACACAATATTCATCCTGTCATTATGAAGCGTTTCCCTTATATATTTTCCTGCATAAACCCCATTATCACCCGGTAACTCAATATCCAGAAAAAGTATCTGCGGATTGAATTCTTTTATGTCTCTGCATAATGACATAGAATCATACCATACTTCAACCTCGCATTTTTCAGCTCTATTATTAAAATATTCAATAATTATTTTTTCGAGTACAGCGCACTGATTAATCTCGTCATCACATATTGCCACTTTATAAATCATTTGTTATTTTTCCTTCTGTTATCTTACTCCAAAATTACTTTTTATAATTTTATCTAACATAATAGATAAAATCAACAATCCATGCACAAAACGACCATTTTTTGCAGAAAATGGACATAAATTGTGGTTACACCTCATAACATATTATAACGGGATAATTATAGAAAAACTAAATTCATTATCCTCATTTTTAATAACATATTCGCCATTGTACTTTTCTACAATTTGAATAATATTCTTTATGCCAATGCCATGCATTTCCGGTTCATCTTTTTTACTTGTTTTTATTTCATTATCACTGTAAATAATTAGATTACTGCATGTATTTTTCACTGAAAGAACTATAAGAT
>ENA-OYWU01001003-OYWU01001003.1-human-gut-metagenome-genome-assembly--contig:-NODE-1003-length-13541-cov-11.229571_pt1 | contig 13541 bp, 11 predicted proteins | sample MGYA00244173_ERZ653403 | MGnify/ENA primary metagenome ERZ653403 (study PRJEB26926, sample SAMN06165043) | human gut metagenome | biome: ENVO:00009003; feature: ENVO:2100002; material: ENVO:00002003...
ATCTACACAAGGCTATTCGTCGGCAGCGTCAGATGTGTATAAGAGACAGATAAAACCCACCCCGCCCAGATCGAGCACCAGTGTTTTGGGGGTGCGGGCCAAAAGGGCATCGTCCAGCTGGATGCGCAGGTTCTGTGCGGCATCGTGGTCGATCTCACCTGCCAGATAGGCATAGAGCAGATCGTCCGCCGCACTGAATGTAACTGTTGCCATTTTCTGTCCTTTCCTTGTGTGAATCGCTCAGGCTTGTCCGGTCTGCCGGAGGCTTCCCCTTTCCGGGAGGTCGGCAGAGCGAAGCATAGCCCGAGCGGTTTCCTCTAAACCAAAATAAAAGAGCCTGTACACGTTTCCATCAGTGTACAGGCTCTTCCGGGCATATTTTAGAAAAGGGTGTCGCTTACTTTTCAGCCAGCAGATCGGCAGCCTCCAGTGCGATGGCTTCGCCGCCGCAGATCAGCAGGCCGCGGCGGCTGTTGGCCCGGGCAAGCTCCACGGCTTCGGCCAGGCTCCCGCAGAGCTTGGCATCAAAGTGGTAGCGTGCCTTTTCCAGCAGGCGCTCGGTCATGGCGGCATCCGTACCCGCCGGGGGAACGAGGAACACCTTATCAAAGGGATTCTCGCTCATGCCGGGCATGGTGGTACGGTCTTTTTTCTGGTTCTCAGCCGTCAAGCCGCTTTCCAGCGCGGAGAAGAAGGCCTCCGCTCCTTCTTCCTCTGCCAGGCCGATGACAGCGCTCAGGTGGCGCACCTTGGCCATGTTCAGGACACGGAGCAGGGCAATGGCCTGCTGCGGGGTGCGGCAGGCATCCAGCACCACCAGCGGGCGCTGGGAGAGGACCCGGATGCTGCTGCGGTTCTCCACAGCGGCCAGACCTTCCAGAATGGCTTCATCGGAGATGTCATAGCCCTTTTTGCAGAGGGCCAGGGCCAGCTCCACCGCAATGGCGGCACTGCCCGCCGCGTGACGGCCCAGGAAGGCCAGCGGCACGGTATAGCCGCCGTAGTCCACACGGCTGGCAAACTTTTCGGCTTCGAGGAAGGTGATATCATCGGGGTCCGGCACGACCAGCTCACAGTCTGCCTTACCGGCGGCCACGATGAGCTCACTGACCACAGCCTTGGGCTGCTCAGGCGCGGTGACGCAGATGCTGCCCTTGCGCATGACACCGGCCGCCAGCGCGGCGGAGCGCTCCAGTGAGGCGCTGATGCCGTCCGGGCCGATGGAGGTGACCGCACAGACTGGCATCTTGGGCAGGGCCTCGGCAAGCCCCGCATCGGGCAGCTCCACCACGGCCAGCGCACAGCCTGCCTCGCCAAAGCAGCGGGCAGCGGCAGCCAGCTCGGCGGCAGCACGGGGCAGGGTCTCCCGGGCGCTCAGGGTCTTGGCGGCCTGTGCAAGCAGCTCCGGTGCCACAGGCTCCCCATTCACCCGGATGCGGGCAGAGAGCGGCTCACAGCCTGCGTGGTAGCTGCCGGTAACAAGGCCGGCAGCCCTGAGCACCGCCGCCGTGAGGGCGGCGGCAGTCGTTTTGCCAGCCGTACCGGCTACGCCCAGATAATCCACCCGGCCTGCCTTGGCAGAGAGGGCTTCCTGCAGCTGCCGGGCCGGGGCAAAGCCCTCGGGCAGAGATGCAAAATAGGCATTTGCCTGTTCAATGGTCATTGCGTCAAACCTCGTTTCGATGTTGATAGAGAATGATGCACATCCGGACAAGCCCCAGCAGGATGAGCCCCACCAGCAGGCCGGTCATCACGCCGGAAAAATCGATCCAGATATCGGTGACCTGGCCGCTGCGGCCCGGCACAAAGAGCTGGATGGTCTCATCGGTCAGGGCTGTGAGCAGGCCGCCCAGCATGGGCCAGGACACATGCTTGAAGAAGTGCCGGGTGTACACCCGCAGGCAGAGCATGAGCAGGAAGCCTTCCAGCAGATACTCGCAGAAATGCGCCAGCTTGCGCACGATGTGCATGGTGAGCCGGTCGGCGGCACCGGGAAGCCCCAGATGCCGCAGGATGCCCTGCAGTATCCCCAGCACCCGGCCGCTGGCCCCCTCGGACACATCCGCGATCTGCAGAGAGTTCGAGAAGATGAACACGATGCAGCCGATGAGGGCAAAAGTAAAGATCACCCGCCACGCGATGAGCCACGGGGAGGTGCGTTGATTCTGTTCCTGCATCCGCTTAGCCCAGAGCCTTGATGCTCTGCTCGATGTTGGCCAGCTTGCTCTGGCTGTTGGTGCGCTTTGCGCGGATCTCTTCCACCAGAGCGGCGGGGGCACGCTCCACGAACTTGGGGTTGGCCAGCTGGTTCTCGAACATGGCCAGTTCCTTCTCAGCCTTGGCCTTTTCCTTGTTCAGGCGGGCCAGCTCCTTCTCGCGGTCGATCAGCTCCATCATGGGGATAAAGCCGCGGGCGGTGTGGGTGGACACCTGCACCATGCCATCGGTGCTGCCCTCGTACTTTTCCGTAAAGGTCACATCGGTGGCAAAGGCAAACTTTGCCAGATAGACCTCTGCATTCCGGAAGGGAGCGGGATCAGCCGTCTCGATGATCATACTGGTCTTTTTGGCAGGATGGACATTCATCTCGGTGCGCATGGTGCGGACTGCCTTGATGTAGTCCATGACCTTTTCAAAGGCTTCCTCTTCCTCGGCCCAGTTGTGTGCCTCGTCAAAGGTGGGCCAGCTCTGGGTCATAATGGTCTCGGCGGAGCCGGGCAGGGCCTGATACAGCTCCTCCGTGATAAAGGGCATGAAGGGATGCAGCAGCTTGAGGGCCTTATCCAGCACATACACCAGCACACGGCGGGCGGTATCTGCCTGCTCTGCATCGCCGGAGTTCAGGCGGGGCTTTGCGATCTCGATGAACCAGTCGCAGTAGACATCCCAGATGAAGCTGTTGATCTTGGCAGCGGCCAGACCCATCTCGAAGTGGTCGAGGTTGTCGGTCATGGCACCGGCCACCTGATTCAGCTTGGTCAGCACCCACTTGTCGCTCATGTCCAGCTTGCTCTCCTCGGGCAGGCCGGGCTGGAAGTCCTCGGGCAGGTTCATCAGGACAAAACGGGTGGCGTTCCACAGCTTATTGGCAAAGTTGCGGGCAGCCTCCACCTTCTTCTCGCTGTAACGCATATCGTTGCCGGGGGTGGAGCCGTCCAGCAGCATGAAGCGCAGTGCATCCGCGCCGTACTGGGCAATGACCTCCAGCGGGTCGATGCCGTTGCCCAGGCTCTTGGACATCTTGCGGCCCTGGCTGTCGCGGACGATGCCGTGGATGCAGACGGTGTCGAAGGGAGCCTTGCCGGTGTAGGCCAGGCCGGAGAAGATCATGCGGCTGACCCAGAAGCCGATGATATCATAGCCGGTGACCAGCGTGTTGGTGGGGTAGAAGTACTTCAGGTCCGCGCTGTCCTCATTGGGCCAGCCCAGAGTGCTGAAGGGCCACAGAGCGGAGGAGAACCAGGTATCCAGCGTATCGGGGTCCTGGGTGAAGTGACTGCCGCCGCACTTGGGGCAGGTGCAGGGCATCTCTTTGGCGACCACGGTCTCGCCGCAGTCATCGCAGTAAAAGGCCGGGATCTGGTGGCCCCACCACAGCTGACGGCTGATGCACCAGTCGCGGGTGCCCTTCATCCAGTTGAGGTAGTTCTTGGTAAAGCGCTCGGGCACGAACTTGATCTCGCCCTTCTCCACGCTCTCGATGGCGGGCTTTGCCAGAGGCTCCATCTTGACGAACCACTGCTTGGAGACCATGGGCTCGATGGTGGAGTGGCAGCGGTAGCAGGTGCCGACCTCGTGCTTCAGGGGCTCGATCTCCTTCAGGAAGCCGCCCTCCTTCAGGTCTGCCAGAATGGCCTTGCGGGCCTCGAGGGTGGTCATGCCGGCGTACTTGCCGCAGTCCAGCACCTCGGGCTCGTTCACGGTGTTCTTGCCTGCGGCAAACAGTGCATCGGCAGCGGCCTTATCGGCAGCACCGGTCATGTGGCCGTCATAGGTGAACACCCGGACGATGGGCAGATCATGGCGCAGACCCACTTCAAAGTCGTTGGGGTCGTGGGCGGGGGTGATCTTGACGACACCGGTGCCCTTGGTCATATCAGCGTGCTCGTCGCAGACGATGGGGATCTCCTTGTTCAGCAGGGGCAGGACAACATGGCAGCCGTGGAGGTGGGCATAGCGGGGGTCCTCGCCGTTAATGGCAACAGCGGTATCACCCAGCATGGTCTCGGGACGGGTGGTTGCCAGCTCCAGCATCTCGCCGGTCTCCTTGACCGGGTAGAGCAGGTGCCAGAAATTGCCGTCCTTTTCCTCGTGCTCCACCTCGGCATCCGAGATGGAGGTGTTGCAGTGGGGGCACCAGTTGACCATCCGGTTGCCGCGGTAGATCAGGCCCTTGTCGTACAGGCGCACGAACACTTCCTTGACCGCATCCGAGCAGCCCTCGTCCATGGTAAAGCGCTCCCGCTGCCAGTCACAGCTGGTGCCCAGCTTTTTCAACTGGCTGACGATGCGGTTGCCGTACTTGGTCTTCCAGTCCCAGGCGCGCTCCAGGAAACCGTCGCGGCCCACCATCTCCTTGGTCAGGCCCTCGGCACGCATGGCCTCCACGACCTTGGCCTCGGTGGCGATGGATGCGTGGTCGGTGCCAGGCACCCACAGAGCGGCATAGCCCTGCATCCGCTTGGTGCGGATGAGCACATCCTGCATGGTGTTATCCAGCGCATGGCCCATGTGGAGCTGGCCGGTCACGTTCGGAGGGGGCATAACGATGGTGTAAGGCTTCTTGTCGGGGTCCGCTTCCGTGTGGAAGTAGCCGCCGTCCTGCCAGAACTGGTAGATACGGTCTTCCACCTGGCTGGGATCGTACTGTTTTGCGAGTTCTTTCATTGTATCCTCCCAAAAATGTGATGAGTGGGACGAAAAAAGCCGCCCCACGGAACGTTCCATGGGACGGCTGTAAACTACATACCGCGGTACCACCCAAATTGCACCGGCTGCAAACACAGCCCGTGCCCCTTGATGCCCCGGTAACGTGGGGCAGCTCCGAGGGCGGCTACTGGCTTCACCGCCCCTGCTCAAAAGCGACAGTGCGCAGCGCTTACCTGCCGGGCTCTCACCTGCCCCCGGCTCTCTGCAAGGCGGTTTGCCGCGCACACTCTTTCTCGTTGCATTTATACAAAGAATATAACGTTTTTTTGGCGTTTTGTCAATATGCTCCGAGAACTTCCTGCTTCAATCTGCCGATCAGCCGCTCCATCAGGGCCACCCGGTTGAAGGGGGTCATCAGGTAGAGGCCGTCCGCATACGGCAGGGCGGCCTTTGCCATTTCCAGCGAGATGGCAAGACCCAGCTCCTCGCCCTGGGCACGGTCGAGCCCGGCAAACTTTTCAATGATCCAGTCCTCCACATGGATGCCGTTGATCTCGTTCTCCATGAAGATGGCGTTGCGCTGGCTGACCACCGGCATGATACCGGCCAGGATCTTTGCATCGGCCCCCAGCGTCTTCCGGGACTTTTTCAGGTTTTCCACCGCCTGTGCCGAGAGCACCGGCTGGGTCAGAAAGCCGCTCATGCCGTTTTCCAGCTTCTCCTTTGCCCGGCGCAGCTCCACATCAAAGTTGCGGGCGTTCAGATTCAGGGCACCGAACACGGTCATGGGGCCGGGCATCTCCCGGCCTTCCCCTGCCAGCGAGACGATGTATTGGGCCAGCTTGCGGGAGTTGAACTGGTAAACGTTCTTCACCTCGTCCCGCTCTGCCGTGGGGATGGGATCACCGGTGATGGCCAGCACCTCCCGCACGCCCTCGGCATACAGGCCCAGCAGCAGGGCCTTGGTGGCGTTCAGGTTGCGGTCGCGGCAGGTCATGTGGGGCAGGGTGCACAGCCCCAGCTCCCGGTGGACCCGGCAGGCCACCAGAGAGGAATCCATCCGGGCCTGTGCAATGGGGCAGTCGGCAATGGTCAGCAGGTCAGCGCCCGCCGCCTGCAGCTTTTTTGCCCCTTCCAGATAGCCGGTCAGGTCCGCAGTGCGGGGAGAATCCAGCTCAATGGCAATGACCTTTTCCCCTGCGTTCAGCTTGCGCAGAAAAGCGTCCTCGTTTTCCACCGTCTGTTTCTTCACGGTGGAAAACTCTTCTGCTGGAGCCGTTTTTTTCACCACGGGCAGGCGGTCCAGCTCCGCCCGCAGGGCGGCAATGTGGGCGGGGGTGGTGCCGCAGCAGCCGCCCAGGATCTGAACCGTACCCTCGGCGGCCAGACGGCCCAGCTCCCTTGCAAAGTACTCCGGCCTGCCCTGATACTTCACCTGCGTCCGGGTGACAATGGGATAACCCGCGTTGGGCATGACCGACAGGGGCAGCGTACCACCCAGCTGCTTTGCCAGTGTGCGCATGGCACCGGGTGCCGACACGCAGTTCAGGCCCACGGCATCCACGATGCCGCTTTCCTGCATCCGCCGGGCAAGGTCTTTGCAGTACATGCCCTCCCGGGTGTAGCCGTCGGGCAGGACCGCAAAGGACACCAACACAAAGGCATCCGGCACTTCCGCCTTGATGGCCCCCACGGCATCCAGAAGGCCCGCATCGGAGCTCAGGGTCTCGAACAGGAAATTCCTGGCCCCCAGCGCCGCGAACTGCTTTGCCACAGCCGTATATACCTGCCCCGCCGGAACCGCCTCGGTATCCGGAGCCGGGCCAAGGTCAGCAAAAACGGCGGCACCCGTCTCTTCTGCGGCCTGCACAGCCAGCTGCCAGCCTGCCTGCGCCAGTTGTTCCCAGCCGGGCGCGTGTGCCGCCGCCAGCCGGGGCAGGCTGAAGGTATTCGTCTTGACGGCATCAGCCCCTGCCGCCAGATACTCCCGGTGGACAGCCAGCACCCCCGCCGGGTCGGTCAGGTTGGCCTGCTCGCACTCCACCCCGGGAGCCGCCTTATAATAGGTACCCATGGCACCATCAAAAAGCAGGGGGCGGGTCTGCAACAGTTCGCGAATGTTCATCATATATACTTCCTCGCATCTCACAAATGAGCTCTATATTCTTCAGTTTAATGAAGTTTCGTCTCTTGTCAAGCGTTTTTTTGTGGCATCGCTTGCAGGCAGGGCAGTTTTGTGCTATCCTATGCGTAACTTTTACATGTGAGGAGAGATGTATCATGCGCCATGCAGGCACACAAACGATCGAAACGGAGCGGCTGCTTCTGCGCCCGCTGACCCCGGAGGATGCCCCTATGATGTACGCCAACTGGGCCAACGACCCGGACGTGACCCGCTGGCTGCGGTGGGAGCCCCACAAAAACGTGGACGAGACCCGGGAACTGCTGGCCGCATGGGCACTGCTCTACCCCAATGGAGATTACTACCAGTGGGCCATCGTGGAAAAATCTACCAGGCAGGTGTTTGGCTCCATCGGCGTGTTCACATCCAGTTCCGCCGAGCCGGAGCGTGACCCCTGGCCCGGCTTCGACCACACGAACGGCGTGTGGGAAGTGGGCTACTGCATCGGCAAGGCCTGGTGGAACAAAGGCTTTACTACCGAAGCGCTAAAAGCAGTTGTAGAATACTGGTTCAAAAATACAGATAGTAGCTGGCTGGCCTGCTGCCATGCGTTTGAAAATCCTGCCAGCGGCCGGGTCCAGCAGAAAGCCGGCTTTGTCTACGACCACGATTCTGTCTACCACAAATTTGACGGCACACCGGTTGCCTGCAGGTGCTACGCATTGACAAGAGAACATTACGAAGAACTGAGAGGTTTATTTTGAGCGAACTTTATGACATTTTAGTAGAAACGCCCCCCACAAAGGTTATCTTACTGGCCCTGGATCAGGGGCTTTGGGACTGCGAGCGCAGCCTGAACGAGCTGGCCGCACTCTGCGAGGCCAACCACATGGAGGCTGTGGCATCCGTGACCCAGAAGCGGCAGACCCCCGAGACCGGCATCGTGCTGGGCAGCGGCAAGCTGGAGGAGGCCGCCGCTGCCGCCGCGGAGCTGGGTGCCGAGTGTGCCGTGTTTGACGGCGAGCTGACCGGCAGCCAGATCCGCAACATCTCCACGGCGCTGGGCGGCATGGAGGTCATTGACCGCACCATGCTGATTCTGGAGATCTTCCGCAGCCGCGCCGTGACCAACGAGGGCAAGCTGCAGACCGAGCTGGCGCTTCTGCGCTACCGTCTGCCCCGCCTGCAGGGAATGGGCGAGAGCCTGAGCCGTCAGGGCGGCGGCGGCGGTGGCGGCGGTGGTGCCCGCCGCGGTGCCGGTGAGACCAAGCTGGAGCTGGACCGCCGCCATGTCCACGCCCGCATCGACGCACTGGCCGAAAAGCTGGCTGAGATGGAAAAGCGCCGGGGCGAGAGCCGCAAGGCCCGGGCCAAGACCGGGATGCCGGTGGTCAGCCTTGTGGGTTACACCAACGTGGGCAAATCCAGCCTGATGAATGCCCTGTGCGGCCCCAGCGTGGCCGAGGCCGACATGCTGTTTGCCACCCTGGACCCCACCAGCCGGAAGCTGGTTCTGCCCAGCGGCATGGCTGTTCTGCTGGTGGACACGGTCGGCTTTGTCTCCCGCCTGCCCCACAATCTGGTGGAGGCCTTCAAATCCACGCTGGAGGAAGCCGCATGGTCTGATGTCATCGTGCGGGTGGCGGACGCGGGCGACGACCAGCGGGAAGAACAGCTGGCCGTTACCGATGAGGTCCTGGACGGGCTGGACTGTGCCGACATCCCCCGCCTGACCGTTTACAACAAGTGTGACAAGCCCAATGCCCTGAACTTTGACCCGGACATCCTGTTGACCAGTGCCAAGACCGGCTACGGTCTGGATGCCCTGCTGAAAAAGCTGGACGAGCTGCTCAGTGACCGGGTGCACACCATCCGGGTGCTGCTGCCTTATGATAAGCTGGGCCTGGCCGCCCCCATGCGGGAGCGGGGCAGCGTGCAGGTGGAGGAATACCGGGAGGACGGGCTCTATCTGGAAGGCATCGTCAAAACCGAGGACCTGCACTGTTTTGAAGGATATTTAGTTTAAGCATCTGCTCTCCGGACGCGAATTCGGGTTGCGGCTCCCAGCATCCGCTGCGCGTTGCTTGCGTCTTGCTGGCCGCGGCCCCAACAGCAACTCCCTGTATCCGCCACTGGCGGCGGTCGTTGCCGTTGCAGGGCATTCCATCCCCCGCCCAACTGCCTGACGGCAGTCGGGTCCCACCCTCCGGACACTTGCTTTGGGAAACTCCCCGCCGTCCTATCGTCTCGAACAAATAAAAAAATCCCCAACAAACACAAAAACCCGCCTGGCAGCGGGTTTTTGTGTATAGAGGGGTGGGAAAGTATATAAAGTTGGGAATCGCAATTCAAATGCAGGCACTTGAGAAACAACGTGTTTTGCGCAGTCTTTGGCGCTTATCATGCCTTGCGATATGTATTATACGCTTTTTTCTTTTCTTGTCAAACAAAATTTTTGACATTTGCTTTAATTTAGCACTTTACATTTCGATCAAAACTTTATATAATTAACACAGAAAACGCAAAAGCGAGTTTTTCCGCAGTTTATGCGATTGCGACAACAGTAAAACTTTACTTTCAAAAATTTTTGTACAATTCAACAAAAATATAAAAGGAGACCTTTCTCATGGACGATTTAGACCGCAAGATCCTCTCCCTTCTCGCAAAAAATGCCCGGATGCCCGTCAAGGAGATCGCCGAGCAGGTGGCACTGACCAGCCCGGCTGTCTCCAGCCGCATCCACAAGCTGGAGACCGACGGCATCATCAGCGGCTACACCGTGGTGCTGAACCGCCCGGCAGACCGTGTCTATGTGGACGCGCTCATCAGCCTGTCCGTCACACCCAGCCACCGGGACGAGCTGGTGGAGCTGATGCAGAACAGCAAGGAGGTACTGCAGTGCTACCATGTCACCGGTGCCTACACCTTTCTCATCAAGGTCAGCTGCGGCAGCATGCCCCAGCTGGAGCACCTGATCCTGCAGTTCCAGAAACTGGGCACCACCAGCACCCAGATCATCCTTTCTACTCCGGTCAACCACGGTGATCTGGAGGCACTGCAGCTGTAAGCCGTTCACAGAACTGTTACAACTGCCGTGCAATCTTCCGGCCTTCCGGGCCGTATTCCTGATACAAGGCCGCCGTTCAGCGGCTGCATAAACGCCCCCAAAGACGGGCAGACTGATTACGATCACCCTGCCTTTGTCAGACGAAAGGAACTACGACCATGAAAAAACGCATTCTCGCCGCTCTGCTGGCTCTTGGCTGTGCCCTGCTGGTGTTCACCGGCTGCGGCAGCAAAAAAGATACCACCCCCAAAGACTACACCCAGATCATCCACGATGCCCGGGAAGCCGAGGACAATGATTATTATATGATCTTCTCCCCGGCAGAGGACGGCAAGTTCACCGCCCAGTACGGTTACAGCGCCAGCTATCCGGCAGAGGACCTGAACGATGAGATCCAGAACATGCTGCTCCCCCTGCTGGATCTGCCCGAGGGCAGCTACACCGATCTTGCTGCTTCCCTCTCTGCCATGATGGTGCAGAGCTACGGCGTTGCCATCGTCAAGCCTGCTGAGGGCAAGACGCAGGAGGTCGTGGACGCAATGGATGCCTATATCCAGAACCAGCAGCAGACGATGGAGCACTACCTCGAAGATCAGTATCAGATCGCTGCCGCCGCCAAGGTGGCCACTGTCCCCACCGGCGAAGTGGTCATGGTGTGCTGTGAGAACAGCGATGCCGTGATGAACGCCATCAAGACCGCTCTGGCCGCTTAAATTATCTTTCAAAACAACAATGCCCTGTACCGTTTTGCATGGTACAGGGCATTGTTATTTCTACCAGATGGATTATATCGTTCAAATATCACATATCCGAACGAGAATATGCGTTCTTCATATTGCTGCTCAGCTCAAACAGCACCTTATCCAGCGTGTCGGCGGCGCGGGCCTTGACCTCAGCGGCCAGGGCCTCGTTGGCCTCCTGGCGCAGGGCGGCGCGGCGGGCGGGGTCGGTCTCGGCCAGCTGCTTTGCGTCATACTGATTCAGCAGGGCACGGCAGGCGGAGAGCACCCCCAGCTCATAGCGCTCGACATGGAACACCGACTTGCCATAGGAAGCATCCGCCATCGCAGCGATCATCCGGCTGACCCAGTAGAAGCTGTCGGTGGACACCTCACCGGTGGTGCCGGCCAGATAGGCCGGGGTCGTCTCCACGTTGGCGTAGAAGGGCACCATGGCGTTCAGGGCATTGGAGGCGTAGGCCACCCACTCCACTGCCTGCAGGTCGGCGGGCAGATCAGGCCGCAGCTGGATCAGCGCCACAAAGTCGTTGCGGTTGATGCCGATGGAGCGGTAAACGCCCCGGTTCTCTCTGGCACCGTAGCTTGCATACGGATCGTACGGTGTGCCCTGATAATGGCTGGACAGCACATATTTCACGTCCTCGGGGGTGATCTTCTTCTCCGGCACCATGCACCAGGGCAGGTCGTCGGAAGCCGGGGTATAGTCGGCATCGGGGCCATCCCAGACCCAGGTGGTGGGGTTCAGGGTGCGCAGCATGTACCAGGCGCGGGGCGTGTTGTAAACGTGGTCGGAATCGGTGTGGCTGCCAAAGGCGGCACGAGGGTCGAACACCCCGTCCTGTGCTAGGTCCAGGTGATACTTTGCAATGAACTCCCTCAGGTCAGCCGAGCAAAGGTGGTTTTCCTGCGCGCCAAAGGCATCGTCCAGATCAAAGGCATCAATGCCCAGCTGGTTCGGCATCACCACATAACTGTCATCGGGCACACGGCGTGCCATCCAGTGGTGGCCGCCGATGGTCTCCAGCCACCAGATCTCGTTTACGTCCTGGAATGCAATGCCGTTCATCTCGTAAGTACCGTAAGTCTCCAGCAGCTTGCCCAGCCGCTCCACGCCCTCGCGGGCGGTGTGGATGTAGGGCAGCACCAGATAGACGATGTCCTCCTCGCCGATGCCGCCGGGCACCTCGGGCTGCTCCCCCCTGGCAGGCTGGTACACCACCAGCGGGTCAGCGCCCAGCACGCGGGGGTTGGAGGTGATGGTCTCGGTGGCGGTCATGCCGACATTGGCGGCATTGACACCGGCTGCGGCCCAGATCCCCTTGCCCTCCACGGCGTTGGGCATGGCGGTCATCCGCATGGGGTCACCGGGCAGCGGGATCTCCACATGGGACAGCACCGAGCGGTAGACCGCCGGATGCTCCTCGGGCTGGACCACCACGAATTTCTTTGCCGTGAAATGGCCGGAACCGGAATCGTCGTTGCGGGCGATCATGGTGGAGCCGTCATAGGATGCGTTTTTACCAACCAGAAGCGTTGTACATGCCATAATATCTTCTCCTCCGAATCGAAGTATTTGTCTCTCGGTTTGCCTTGACTGATTGTAATCCTTTTTGTTTCAAAAGGCAAGAGGGCTTACCGGAGCCGTTCCCCGTTTTCCTCCGGGGCCGGAGCAGCTGCCGGGGCGCAGTCCCGGCCAAAGTAGAGCGCCACCTCGCCGATCTTCTTTTTGCGCAGCAGGAAGAGAGTCGGGATAAGATAGATCAGGATCGAGAGCATCATGCTGGCATCATAGCCCGAAATGCTCTCGGCCACGTCCTCCGTGCCGTACAGGCCGCCCACCAGCATAGAGGCAATGTCCATGGCCCCGTGCAGGAACACCGTGACCCACAGGTTGCCGGTGCGGAAATAGATGGCTGCGAACAGCGTGCCCAGCGATGCCGCAAAGACACACTGCATCAGCACACCGAAGGGAGCGCTGGACAGCAGATTGGTCAGGTGGGCCGCGCCAAACAGCAGGCCCGACAGCAGACAGGCTTTCCAGACCCCCGCCCTGCCGGTGCCGAAACGCTCCAGCAGGCTCTGGGCAATGACCCCGCGGAAGATGAACTCCTCCGCCACGCCCACCAGTGCCATGCTCAAAAAGAAGCTGAAGATGCTGAACGCAGGCTGCAGCTGGCCATCCTCGGGCATCCCGAACATCAGCTTGGTATACAGGCTGTAACCGATGAGCACCAGCGGATACATTCCCACCAGCAGCCCATTGAAAAAGCCGCTGCCCCGGCGGCGGAGCAGGTACATCTTACCGGTGCGGCCCAGAATGACCAACGCCACCACCATGCCCACCGCCTCCTGCACGGCGCTGAGGAAGTAGGAGTCCACCCGTTCCAGATCCACCCCCAAAAGCACCAGTGCAAACACAATGAGATAGGATGCCAGCAGCAGGCTGCCCAGAAACAGCACCTCGGAAAAAACGCAGAAGCCGACGGGATGCTTTGCGCGCAGACGTTTCAGCATAAAAATATCCTCCTGAATCTTAGTGGCTCTATTCTAACATACTTTGCCGGAAAGAGAAAGTTTTTGGCATTTTCTGCTCAGGCGAAAAATCTCAAAAAAAGTGTTGACAAGACCCGGGCCGTATAGTATAATATCCCTTGTCAGCGGCGAGGTTCAAAGCTGACGACAACAGAATGATGGGGATTTGCATAGTGGTAGTGCGGTAGACTCTGACTCTACTTGTGGGAGT
>ENA-OYWU01001005-OYWU01001005.1-human-gut-metagenome-genome-assembly--contig:-NODE-1005-length-13511-cov-7.673826_pt1 | contig 13511 bp, 9 predicted proteins | sample MGYA00244173_ERZ653403 | MGnify/ENA primary metagenome ERZ653403 (study PRJEB26926, sample SAMN06165043) | human gut metagenome | biome: ENVO:00009003; feature: ENVO:2100002; material: ENVO:00002003...
TGGGGCTCGGAGATGTGTATAAGAGACAGGTAGAAGAAAGATTACTAAAATATGTCAGCTACTGGACAACCTCCGATGAATCCTGCAGTGACATTCCAAGCAGTGAGCGTGAGTTCACGCTTGCAAAAGCTTTAAAGCAGGAACTGGAAACTCTCGGTCTTACCAATATACTCCTCACCGATCACTGCTATGTATATGCCAAGCTTCCTGCCACACCGGGCATGGAAAACTGTAAATCCATCGGCTTTATCGCTCATATGGATACCGCCCCGGATTTTTCCGGAAAAGATGTCAGACCACAGATCATTCCCGACTATGATGGCGGGGATATCTTATTAAAAGGAAGTCAGGACGTCTTAAAGGTAAGTGATTTTCCATCCCTTGCCTCTTTAAAAGGAAGAACCCTGATCACGACAGACGGTACCACACTTCTGGGCGCTGATGACAAGGCAGGTGTTGCCGAAATCATGACAGCCGTGGAAGAACTGATTGCAGAAGGTACACCACACGGGGAACTCTGGATCGGATTTACGCCGGACGAAGAAGTCGGTGCAGGTGCGGATCTGTTTGACCTTGCTATCTTTCAGGCAGATTATGCATACACGGTGGACGGCGATTACGAAGGCGAAGTGGCTTACGAAAATTTTAATGCCGCAAGTGCCATCTTTCATATTAAAGGTGTAAATGTTCATCCGGGCGAAGCAAAAGACATTATGGTCAATGCGGCACTGGTGGGATGTGAAATTGTTTCCCGGCTTCCGGAAGCGGAAACGCCGGCACACACCAGCGGCCGGGAAGGATTCTATCATCTGACCGATATGTCCGGAGATGTGGCTTCCGCCACCCTTTCCTTTATCATTCGTGACCATGATAAAACCACATTTGAGAAACGTCTGCAGAATCTGCATGACCTTGCACAATCCATGAATCAGAAATATGGACCGGAAACCGTCACGCTCGACATCGAACATTCGTATGAGAATATGATCTCTGTCATTGAGGATAAAATGGAGATCGTGGATCTGGCAAAACAGGCAATTGCCTCCGAAGGTCTGACACCGCTCTCCCGTCCGATCCGTGGCGGTACAGACGGCGCAAGACTGTCCTTTATGGGATTGCCGTGTCCAAATCTCGGTACCGGCGGTTATGGTTTCCACGGCCCATATGAACACATCTCTGTGGAAGGTATGCAGACCGCTGTTCGTATTTTAAAAAATATTGCCACCCATCCGATCCGTAAATAAATTTATAAAAAACCGTCCGCAGTTTTCTTTCTGCGGACGGCTTTTGTTCTATAACTTATTAAATTTTTTAATTCCCCTGCATATTTGCAGAATTTGCAAGTACAGGCTTCTGGAACATGCGAAAGAGTCCAATCTGTTCTAAGGCCTTTGTGATTGCGAAAAAGATCACCGAATCAATTGGCCACATAATCAGGTTCTTCAGCGCACGCGCCGGAAGAAGCACCATAAATGCCTGTCCATATAACACATTCAGACAAAGTGTTGTCAGAATCACGTTACAGACCAGCATAACTACAAATTTAGCTGCCAGCACACGCCAGATCGTAAGCTTTTTCTTATAAAAAAAGCATCCATACAGGATTCCGGCCAGTATAACAACCAGCGTCAGCTGTGGACAAAATGGTCCGGTTGGCTTCATCATATACTTGATAATATCCAACGCACCATGGAAAATTCCTCCAACCACCGGTCCAAACAGATAATCAATGATACCATTTGGAATACTGGAAAAACCAATCCGAATAAACTGCCCATATTCAATGGAGAAAAATCCTAGAATGACAGCAACTGCAGCAAGCATTGCCATGGTAGTGATGGTTCTTACCGCTTTTAATTCACGGAAAGAATCGGTGAACAAAGTAACGAATTTTTTCATAAAAAAATTACCTCCTTTGCAGACCTCACCGTACTACAACTGGAGATAATATTATCTTCGGATGCAGCGGGATGCGACTCATGTACCGCAAGATTCTCTTTTCGTCCGGGTGACAACTCCCTGTTCATCCGGCACTTAACGCACATGTGTCTACTCTGCTTTAAACTATTAAATTGCAACGACCTAAGTATAACACAATGAAAAAGAAATGCAACTACATTTTTTCATTTTATGACAAAACGCCATCTGTCACACGTTTTTACGTGGAACAAATGGCGTTATCCGTTATTTTATCCGTTTGATTTACGTTCCCATACTTGCAAACAGCGCGGCTATCTCATCCGGGCTTAATGCCTTATTCGGATCAGCCGGTTCTTCCGGCTGAAGCGGTGCTTCTTTTACTGCTTCCGGCTCTTCGATCGGCTCCGGAATATCCTCCGGTTCCACAGTTTCCTCGGCAGGTTCCTCAACTTTATCCGCATTGTTATCGTTGCCCATATTCGCAAACAGCGCAGCTATCTCATCCGGGCTCATGGAACGGTTTGGATCTGACAGATCCGGCATCGGTGGAAGTTCTTCCTCCGGCAGGTTCTCATCATCCGCTTCATCAACAATCGCTTCCTCCGGAATCGGATCCGGCTCTACCAGTTCTTCTGCTTCCTCAATGGATTCTTCCGGGTCCGGCGGGATAATCTCATCCGCTGCCATGACCGGAAGGTCTTCCTCTGGCTTTAAATTCTCCTCTTCCGGTATATCCGGCAGAATCTCCGGCTCCGGGCTTTCTTCCAGCTCCGGCGAAATCTCCGGCTCCGGACTCTCCTCCAGCCCCAGCGAAATCTCCGGCTCCAGCGAAATCTCCGGTTCCAGACTCTCCTCCAGATCCGGCAAAATTTCCGGTTCCGGGTTTTCTTCCAGATCCGGCGAAATCTCCGGTTCCGGCTCCATACTTTCTTCCGGCTCTGGTGAGATCTCCGGCTCTACCGGTGTTTCTTCCATATGATTCTGCGGTGCCGGCTGTGGCACTACAGGTGCTGCCACAGGTACGGAAACCTGTGGCTGGGAAACAACCACTTTCTGACTGTTCATAATGGTCTGGTTCAGGCGCAGCTCCATATCCTTTATTGCCAGAATGATTTCCTGCAGTTTTGCAACCGTCTCTTTGTCCTGTGCATGGTCATGGACTTCCTCATCCTTTGGTGCCGGAGATTTCTCGTCCTTATATGCAGAAAGAATCTCGTCCTTATAAGCACCCGCAACTGTACCGAACCCATCCATTCCTTTCTGGAACGTATCAAACCGGTCGATCAGCTGTTCGTATGAATTCATCAATGCATCGGTATTCTCATGGGACCGCTTGATAATTACTTTCGCTATTCCCTTCTGTGCATTAACAATTTCCTCTGTCGGAATCTTAGAAGCTTCTTCAATATATGCAAGCTTGACGGATATTTCCTCAAAATATTTTTTCAGCATGAGATATGATGCCTTTTCCGACTTGAAAATACTCTCATACTGTTCCTCTCTCCGGGCATATTTTGTCTCATATACTGAAATCACGCCTCTGATTGCAACATACAGGCATATCAGATCTGCTGCTGCCAAAACAACCAGAACAATAAACATCTTCGGGAAATTGACTATGGCATACAACTCTGCCATAAAAATAAACGCAAACAAAAGTATCCCGAAAATCATCTGCATCCTTGCTTTCGAATCTTTATTCTTCATATGATACCGCTCCTTCCATGAGCCCGCTATTCTAACCACTATGCAAAATAAGCTCTAGTATGTTATATTTTACCATATTGTGTCGATTCTCACAAGGTTTGTTGTTTATTTCTGCCTTCTATAATACGTCATTTACAATCTGCTCTGCTGTCAGATGATTCTCTTTTAATACCTCATTTACATCATACCGGTCAAGGAATTCTTTTTTCAATCCGTAATTATAGACTTTCATATCACTGCTTCCATAAAATCTTGCGATTTTTTCTCCGAAACCACCATTCAGGATGCCATCTTCCAGTGTAACTACCGTGTCATGGTCTGCCTTCAGCTTCTCCAGCAGTCCTTCATCCAGTCCGGTAATATAATACGGGTTGATTACCGTTGCATGAATACCTTTTTTCTCCAGCATTTCTGCGGTCTGCAGTGCCAGGAAATAAAATGTTCCGAGTCCGATCAGTGCAATTTTGCTTCCCTTTTCCGTTACCTCATAGGTGTTGAGCTGGCTCCAGTCTTTTGTGACTTCTCTGCCATCCGAAATCATGTCTCCGCCCGGAAGTTTGATCGCAACCGGCATTTCCTTCTGCTCCACACTCCAGTCAAGCATTGACAGATATTCTTCCTTTGTTGTCGGTGCCAGATAAACCAGTCCCGGAATATTAGAAAGCATCGGAATATCCTGCAGTCCCAGATGGGTAACATCCGTCATGCCAAATACCGATCCCGTATACACAACAATCGTTGCCGGATTCCCGTCAATACACAGATCCTGTGAAATCTGGTCATACGTCCTCTGGATAAAGCTGGAATACACACCATATACCGGCTTTCCGCCACCTTTGGCAATTCCGGAAGCAAGTGCTACCGCTGTCTCCTCCGCGATTCCCACATCTACAAACTGCCGGCCGGCCTGTTTCCTTTTCTCCTGCGTAAATCCGAGAATCGTCGGGGTTCCGGATGTAATTGCAACAACTGTCGGATCCTGTTTCATCTTTTCGATCAGATATTCACAGGTCACCGAAGAATAATCTTCCACTTCCGGAAAATGGGATTTTCCAGTCTCAATATCAAACGGAAGATGCCAGTGCCATTCTTCCTTATGCTCTTCTGCCGGTTTATAACCTTTTCCCTTTAATGTATTAATGTGGACAACAACCGGTTTCTTACTGTCTTTTACCTGTTTGAAAGCCCCGATCAGTTCCCTGAGGTCATTTCCATGATCCACATAGACATAATCAAGTCCCATGGCTTTAAATAAATTGCACTCTGCCTGTCCGTTTGTCTCGCGGAGTAATTTCAGATTTGAATAAAGTCCTCCATGGTTTTCTGCAATTGACATATCATTGTCATTTACTACAATGATCATGTTGCTGTCTAATTCTGCCGCAAAATCCATTCCTTCTAAGGCTTCCCCTCCGCTTAAAGAACCGTCTCCGATAATTGCGATCACATTTGCACTTTCCCCACGAAGATCCCTTGCCTTTGCCAGACCGCATGCCAGACTGACGGATGTAGAGGTATGTCCGATCGTAAAATGGTCATGTTCACTTTCCTGCGGACAGCTGTATCCCGTCACGTCGTCGTAATGTTCTTCATATAAATAGGCATCTTTTCGACCGGTCAGCATCTTGTGCGGATAGGTCTGATGGGAAACATCAAATACCATTTTGTCCTTTGGGGACTCAAAAACATAATGCAGTGCAATGATTGCCTCTACCATGCCAAAATTCGGGCCAAAATGCCCGCCGTGAATACTTGCCCTCTTTAATAATGCATGACGCATTTCTTCTGCGAGAGCTGTCATCTCTTCTATATTTAATTTCTTCACATCTTCCGGTCCGTTAATCTTTTCGATATACATATAATAAATTCTCCTTCCGATTTTATCTATCATAATATACCACTTAAAGTTAACTTTAAGTCAAGTATTTTTTATTTAATTTTCAACTTTTTGCTTCAAACTCTCAATTGCCTGAGCCACTATACCTGCGTTCTTAAAAAGATGTAAATATTGTAATGATAAAAGGGGCAAAAGGTATCATTTCCCACTGAAATGCAATTTTTATGTCATTCGCATTTCTTGCGATCCGCTTGTTGTTCCGATATAATTATGCTATGATTGTGCTTTGATTGGAGGAAACCATTTTGAGCGAATATTATAAGTTTTTTCAAAATAAAAAATGTGAATATTTTCCATGCCATAAAGGAATTCCGGAGGCGGACTTTAACTGTCTGTTTTGTTATTGTCCCCTCTATACACTCGGGAAATCCTGTGGTGGAAACTGTGAATATTTAAAAAATGGTATCAAATCCTGCATAAACTGTGGCTTTCCCCATCACCGAAAGAACTATGATAAGGTCACGGGCCGCTTTCAGGAAATTGCAGCCGTTATGGCTGTTTCCGATAAGGAGGATGCATCCCATGAAATGTAAACTTACTCCCGGATTATCCTCCGGTGACTGGAACGAATTTTGCAGCCGTTTCCATTTCCCTCCGGATGACCTGCCCCATATTCAGGCAATTTATACGGCACTTCTTCCCCTGGTTGAATCCTATGCGTATTACTCTCTGGATCAGGATTTAGACTGGGTTTCTCTGCCTCACTATGCCTATGGGTTTGTGACGCTTGGAAACGGAGTGGATGAACTGTCGGAATTATATCTGAACCATGAACAGATCCAGGAGGCTTACATTGTGGACTGCATCAGCCTGATGCTTTTGTCAAAGGCTTATGAAGAGTTTGCACATGTGGTAGAACGTCAGAGCCGCCTGTATCTTGCAGAATTATCTTTTCTGGGAGATACCTATTCCCTTGACCTGCTCCCACAGATTTATGGGCGGCTTGCCCCGGATGGTATCCAGCTTACCGAGGGGCAGATGCTCCGGCCGCTTAAGACAGCAACGCTGATCCTGCATCTGGATACAACAACACACGCCAATCTCAAGCAATTGTGTAATACGTGCGCAAACTGCCGGAATTTTTCCTGCCCGTCGAGAAAGGTCACGGCTCCGCATTTGCCGCATACTTATGGGGCCATGCAGATATTCCATACAAAATAATTATTTTTCAATAGAATGATAAGGTTAAATTTGACATCCGGGGTCTCTTCCGGCTGTGTGAAAACCCAGTAAGGATGTTGGATGTAATCGCATGATGCAGGTTGTTGCTGTATTTGTAGATTGTTTTCCCTTTATCCGTGGTTCCCATTTTGTCGATCCAGTATGGGTAGTAGTCCAGCTGGTCTTTGGTAGGGGCGGTTATTTTTTATGGTTAGAAAAGATCATTACGATCAGATTGATAATAGCAACAATCAAATTCACCGCCTCCGGTAAAAACAATTCCGGCTGATTTGGAAAATTCCGTAGTGCACATTCACTTTATTTCTTGTGTATTTTTGTGTATTTTAGTTGACTTTTGTGTAATATTGTGTATGATATAATTAAAGGAGGTACATAATGAATCCAAGGCAACAAACGATTAAACAACTCAGTGCTTCCGGTTATGAATTGAAACGCCACGGTGCTAATCACGACATTTACTACAATCCGCAGACACACAGCACCGTACCTGTCAAACGACACGATTTCAATGAAAACGACATGAAGTACATCTTCAAGGAAGCCAATATTAGCAGGATGCATTAAATATGTTTCCTGCTTCCAAAATAGGAGGGTTACTATGAAATATATTTATACAGCTTTGTTTACACCTATCGAGGACGGATCTGGATACTACGCAAAAGTCCCTGATCTTCCTGGATGCATCACTACTGGCAATAGTCTTTCTGATGCAATTGACCAAATTACCGATGCAATGAGCGCATGGCTTGTTGTTGCAGAGGATGAAGGCGAACCGATTGCTCCTCCATCACCACAGGAAAAATTAAGTGTTGATGCCGGCACAATCTGTTCCCTGATTTCCGCAGATACCATTGAATATCGTGCCCAGACAGATACTCGCGCCGTTCGAAAAAATGTTTCTCTTCCAAGTTGGATGGTCCGTCTTGCTGACAAGCGCGGAATCAACTGCTCACAAGTCCTTCAGGATGCCTTACGAACACTTCTTGATAACTCCACTATCGCACATACTCATTAACATTATCCCTTAAAAACCAGTTATCTATATGGGTAACTGGTTTTCTCATAAAACAAAAACTGCCTCTCCATCAACCATAACACGGTTATTTATTGTCTTGAAATCTGGAGCATCCCTGCCTATAACCATAAATATAAAAACGAGCAGCAAAACCGGATTTACACCAGTCTGCTACTCGTTTGATGATTATAATATTTTCTTATCTTGTGCCATTGCAACCAGTTATCGGACAAATGGCAGGAACGTAATGCTATACTTTATTTTCCAAACCGGCTGATTTCTTTCGCATATGATATTTCCGTTTTTCCTCATACATTTTCTCATCCATATGCATTAAAAAAGTTTCTGCGTCATCTTCTGTCCCAAATTCCGTGTATCCCATGGAAACACTTAAATGAAACGGTTCTATACCGGATTCATTAAACCGGGACAGATTACGGTTAATCTCCTCCATTGTCGCTAAGACACGCTCCGTATCAACACCTGACAGCAGCACAATAAACTCATCTCCCGCATACCGGATTGCCATACCATCATCCGGTATGGATCTGATGAGTATATTTCCCAACGTACAAATAGCCTTATCGCCCATACTATGACCTAAATTGTCATTAATACACTTGAAATCGTTTACATCCATCATGATTCCATATAAGGATTTATGGCTTGCAATTTTCTTTTCCGCAAGCACCGCATTAAAATATCTCCGGTTGTATAATCCGGAAAGCTCATCCATATACAAACTCTCTGCGTATGACTGCATCTGCACAAATATCAATGCGACCGCAACCAGCACCCATGATGATGTAATTCCATAAAAAAGGAACTGGAGAACTACACCTGCAAAACAAGGACCAACGAAATAGATCACCGGGAAAAAATTCAGGTTAACCCCTTGTTTTTTGGAATGATACACCAGATAGATACTGTAAGCAAAATATATGACAAGCGAAATATATCCCACCAGCACACCGGCAGTTCTCTGATATACATTCTCCCCGGATATTTTAAACATAATCCCTGTTCCAAACAGATTACATAAAACCATAATTACTTCTACCAGCCAGGGAAATATCTCCACTCCTGCTTTTTGAACCATTCTTTTATAATTTCGATAGATACGCAATTCCACGTACATACACCAAAGCATACCCATACTGACTGTCCCTATAAAGCATATGCTGTTAGAGATATAATTAATCTGCCGGCTGCCAGTAAACTGTTTTCCATCTACGAGAAAAGCAATGGTTTCAGACAATGCCCCCACTAAATTTACGATTGCTATTCCATCATATATTTTATCTCCCACATGAAGGCTCTCTCTGTTCTTTCGTCTACAAAACAAAAGGAACCACATCATTAACACGGTCAAGCCGTTTGCCATTAATATTTCTTCTAAAACGATGATTGTTATCCCCTCCATCATTCACGGTATGAACTCATTTTTACTAAAATGAGCTCTATCATTATACCAAATGAAAACCGGTTTTTGTCTTTTTCGACATGAATTACAGTTTTTTTAACGTGAACGATGATTTTTTATGTTTCATCATTTTTCACAGCCTACTGCAACTGTGAAAAACCCACGGCTTACAAAGTTAACGGTCTTTGTATCGGAATCATAATAAGATCCCGGTATCTTAACTGCTGCACTGTATTTATCAATTTTATATGCAAAAATCTTTTTATCTTTTTCCTTTTTCGAAGCATTATAGGAAACAGCGACCCTGATCCGTCCCTTTTTCAGGACAGACGACTGCTTTTTCTTTATTCCTGTGACGGAAAAATCATAAATTGGACGTTTTCCAATAATTTTCCCTGCCCTGGCAGAAAGATTTTTCTTGTCAGTCTGTTTCATTTTGATAACCACAGCTGTATTCATTTCTTTCTTTAATTCTTTTAATGCCTTCGAATCAAAGGTAAGATTTACATTGCCACCATTGACCTTCCATTCTTTTACATTCTTTTTGACAAGTAAATTTACCGCCTGCTTATCCATTTCAAGATGTAGATTCTTCCAGTTTTTAGCTTTTCCTGTATCAAAAGTTATTTCAACAGACAGGTCTTTTATCCTGCCACCCTGTTCTTTTTCTGCCTTTGTAATTTCTTTTTTCAAAACTGCTGCAATATTCTTCACTTTGACCGTATTATTTTTAACTGCAGTTTTTGCTTTGACATTAATATCCTTAACAGAAACGGACGTATCTGCTGCGGGTGGCGGTGTCACATTCCCCGGTTCTTCTTTTGCATGATCTGGTGCTGGTAATGTGCCAGAATCCGGTGAAACATTGCCAGATGATCCGTCCGTGCTTCCACCGGCATTTTCACCGGAACCTCCGCCGGAACTGCCTCCGGAACTTCCACCAGAACTTCCGCCAGAACCTCCACTTGAACCGCCTCCGGATATTCCGCCGGAACCTCCACTTGAACTGCCTCCGGAACTTCCACCAGAACCGCCCCCGGTCTGGGAATGATCTGCCGTTACACGGACCTGACAATCTGCCTTACTTCCTGTATAGTTGCCATTCCCATTATAACATGCGGTGAACGTATATGTTTTCGTTTCATTCGGAAGCGTTGCCATCCAGTGATCCGTTCCCTTTTCTTCTAATGTGATCCCGGAAACATCACAGGTTACTTTTATCCCGGCATCTTCCGGAATCCCCTGTCTGCAAAGCTGTAATTCTACTGTCCCCGCACCTTTGACCGTATCGTTTTTTGCAGTCAGCTGCATACTGGTGGAAGCCTTTTCGATTTCCAGGACAGCCTCCCCGTATGTTGGAATAAAAGATGCCTTTTCCGCTTTAAAATAAATCTTATACTGGCCTGCTTCTGTGTAAAACGGCAGCTCCGTTTGTGTATACGATCCGTTTTCTGTCAAACTGTAACTGATTTGTACACCATCTTCCTGTTTGATATCAAATGTATGGGGTTTTCCATCATAAGTTACGCGGACAGGTACGGTTTGTATTTCCGGCATCTCACTGTTTTTCCGGTAATAATAAGTGATCTCCTGGCGATCCTCTGTGATGTTTATTTCTCCCTGATTTGCACTGTTTCCTACACATGTATATCCATATAAATCCGGACTTCTTAACGTATACGCAGAATTCTTTGGTACATATACTGTCGCGGGTGCCGTATCAGGCACTGTTGTTTCGGTCCCGTCTTCGTTTTGCAGCATATAACGAATCGTTACGGTACTCCACGCCTGTCCTGCCGTCTGATTATCAGCCAGAATTTTCCCAGTGTCCTCATCTATGATCTTTCCTTCCAGTCTGTCCCCGGAAACCAGACCAGTTACCGCAGGAAGTGTAACAGAAAGGGACTCTCTGGCAGCATCCGGATCATACCAGTTACTGTGTGGCGGAACGGTATATGTTTCTTCTTTTTCATATTTGACTGTATGGTCTGCTCCAATAATGCGGAAAGTAATCTTCAAATGCTGTTTGGCATCCACTATATTTTGTACGACTGTACGGAATTCCAGATCCTTTCCATTTGCTTTTGTGATATTTGTCTCATCGATCCGGTATTGGTCACTATCCCTGTCAAGTGTTCCTGTCCTGCTATGTGGAATTGTAATTTCAGGATCGCACACATAAACAGATGCCTGCCTGCTGACATAATCACGGTTATTTAATCTTCGCGCCAGTTCCATTTTGCACACTTCACAGAAAGGATTCCCAAGATCCCGCATCATGCAGACGCGGCTCGGTGCAAATACCGTTTCTGTTCCTGCTGCCGTTATTCCGATTCCACGGAACCCAAGCATCTTATGCCATTTAATCTTATCCGGATCCGATGTGTCGGAAATATTTTCTCCCTGCATCTTTTTATCATATTCATCGCCTAATCTTCCGATGCTGTGGGAAATTTCATGGGTCATGACATCCCCCTGCTCATTCTCATCTGAATTTGCCGAAAAAGAAAAGAGTGCATTAGAAGAAGAACCAATATTCGCAGTCGTATTACAAATGATATGGATGGTTCCAACGGCTGCACCGGTATCCAGATATCTGCTCTCCAGCTCTGCCCTCAGTGCCCTGGCTTTATCTTCCCCGTCCTTTGCAAAATAGCAGGATTTCCCGAATGCCTGCACATGAAAATATGTGTCCGGGTTCGACTCCCCATACATCACGCCCACACCAGTTTCATTGGATACCGTCTGTACTGCATAAATATTGATCCTGTCGGAATACTCTTTATAAGGGGACCACTTTAGCAGCCCCTGTGCTTTTGCCGTTGCATCCTTCAAAAATTGTTCCTGTTGTTCCCGGGTATAGCCCTCACCCATGATAACAATCACAAAATTTTCCTTATCATCACCTGTCTTGTGAATGGCATAAACGGAAGCTGCCGTTGTCTGGTCTGCCGCTGTCTGGTCTGCCATCACAGGATATGGAAACACCAGGGAAAGCAATAATATCAGGCTAAGTACGATTGCCCCAAACCGTTTTCCATCCTTCTTTTTTACATTCGTCATATCATCCTCCGTACTTTACATTACCAGAAATACTGGTGCTTTCCCTCTTCTTCCCACAGACAAACTCCCGGGAAACCATCTGCCGTAAGGCTTCTTAAAGCACGATTACCGCAGCATCAAACCCCTCTACATTTCCATCAAAGGTGTTTTCGGTAAGCAGATTGTACTTCTGCGTGTACTCATTAAATTTTTTTGCACTGCTGCTGCAGTTAAAAATCATGGCAATGGTCTCTTCGCCATTTTTTCTGATCAGGACAATTGTCCCTTCCTCATCTTCTGTGACGCTCCCAGCCAGTTCGCCTTCTACAATACATGCATGGCTTTTCCGGACCTGAATCAGCCGCTTGTACCATTCATACATCTCTTTGTCCTGGTATTCTTCATCCCAGTACATGCCCCGTCTGCAGTCCGGATCGTTTGCTCCCGGCATCGCATACTCATCTCCATAATAAATCATCGGCATTCCCGGCAGTAACAACTGAAAAGCGGCTGCCAGATGCTGCTTTTTCTTATTGTCGTTACACAGATGTAAAAATCTTGCGGTATCATGGCTGTCAATCAGATTCCACATAAGGGGATAGCAGTTTTTGTGTAAGCGTCCCTTCAAATATCCAAGATTTTGTACGAACTGGCTGACCGTAATCTTTTCGTCTGCAAGCAGATCGATCAGGTTCAGGTAAAATGGATAATTCATGACTGTATCCCATTCATCCCCCTCAAGGAAATCTCCTGCATAATGCCAGATTTCCCCAATGATCAGCATATCTTTCTTCACAGCCTTTACTGCCTTTCTGAAATTCTTCCAGAAGAAATGGCTGATTTCGTCTCCTACATCCAGTCTCCATCCGTCAATATCGCATTCCTTAATCCAGTAGCATGCAACATCCGTAATGTATTTTTCAACTTCAGGATTTTTCAGGTTTAACTTTGGCATTCCGCCATAATAACCAAAACATTTGAAGTTTGGGATCTCTCCCCATTCGCTTTTAAGCGGGAATCCATCAATAAAATACCAGTCCCGGTATTTGGATTTTTCACCATTTTCCAGAATATCCGCAAACGCAAAAAATTCTCTTCCCGTATGATTGTATACCGCATCCAGGACTACCTTCATACCACGCTCATGCGCTTTTTGTACCAGCTCTTTGAGATCCTCTGTTGTTCCAAAGGACGGGTCTATCTGGTAGTAATCCGTGGTATCATACTTATGGCACGAATTTGATTGAAAGATAGGTGTCATATACAGCACATCGATTCCTGTCTCTTATACACATCTCCGAGCCCACGAGACTCGACGTCATCTC
>ENA-OYWU01001009-OYWU01001009.1-human-gut-metagenome-genome-assembly--contig:-NODE-1009-length-13488-cov-5.012953_pt1 | contig 13488 bp, 10 predicted proteins | sample MGYA00244173_ERZ653403 | MGnify/ENA primary metagenome ERZ653403 (study PRJEB26926, sample SAMN06165043) | human gut metagenome | biome: ENVO:00009003; feature: ENVO:2100002; material: ENVO:00002003...
AGATGACGTCGAGTCTCGTGGGCTCGGAGATGTGTATAAGAGACAGTTTTTATTTATGCCTATATGAGTAATTTGGATTCATTAGTACTTGAGCCTATTGAGCAACCTTTATCAAACACCACAAATATGTTAAGTAATGAAGATAGGGTTCTTTGTAATATGACTCCATTACAAAGACTTTATAGTATTGATGAAGATACATATGAAGAACTGGTGTGCGTATGGGCATATTCCTGTTTGGGCAATAAAGGATATACTGAAGTATACCGAGTCGGTCAGGCTGGGGATAAAGGGCGTGATGTTTTGGCATATTATGATAGGGTAAAAGGCGCATTTGACTTATATCAATGTAAACAATATAAATCAGCACTAACCTATAGTGACCTGTGTGGAGAAATGGGTAAATTATTGATATATACTTTTAATAACACCTATCCGATACCACAGAATTATTATATTCTTTGTCCTAAAGATGTTAGTCAGTCTTTCGTTGATTTGCTTAGTAATAATGGAAAAAATCTTAAAATTAAGTTGAAAAACGACTGGGAAACTGTGGTAAATAAAAAAGTTGGTACTAACTGGGTAGCATTAAATGAGGAATTGTCTACTTATATTGATGAATTTGATTTTAATATTGTAAAGAAAATAGGGCCGATAAAGTTTATTGATGAGATACGTCAAAGTCCTTATTATTTCTATTATTTTGGAGGTGGATTTAATATGATTAAACGTACTCCTCTTCAAGTACCACATTCTCCAATAAACACAGAACGTAATTATATTCAGAATCTTAATGATGCCTATTCCGAACATGCGGGTTATATTATAAATGTTATAGATGATGATAATGCGGTTGTAAGTAAATATCGAAAACATTTGGATAGAGCTAGAATATCGTTTTATGAATCGGAAGAAGTAAAGATTGCAAGTAGAAAATCCACTGCTCCAGATTCTGATGAATTTAATGATTTAGTAACATCTATAGAACGATATATTGGTAATGAACTGGATGATGATTATCCTGATGGTTTTACAAAAGTAAAATCAGTTGAAAAAAAGGCAGGAACTTATAATATGCCGACATCAATGCTGATTTCTCATTTAGTAGATAGTAATGTATGTGTTGGTGTGTGTCATCAACTTTCAAATGAAAATAGAATAAAATGGACTGTAAACGAATAAAGATACTTGATGGCGTCTTGGATGTCTCTTTGAGGGTGTTATTTATATTGTCGGTATATAATAAATCGATGGAAAAAGAACGTATTGTTGTATACGACTATGTGTCATGTAATAATGATTGGAAGAATCATCAGTTTACGTATGTTGGACTTCAAAAAACAATCAATGATTCTTTGCATCTGCTGTTGGCTAAACAATTAATAGTTTGCAAAATAAATCAAAATGAAAATATGTATTTGCTGAGTAATATAGGAAATGCTTTGGTTACAGAGTTGGCAACAGAAGTATATGCAGTAAAACTATATAAAGCAATACACCAAACTGATATCATCTTGCATGATATTGCGAAAGAGCAATTGCTGTCATATATTAATAGCCAAATTTGAGATTCATGATGAATAACAATGGATTATATATAAAAGAGTTTGAGGCTCGTGGGGAAAATGTATCAACATCGAAGTTGACTTTTCAGAAAGGGTGTAATGTTGTTCTAGGAAAATCTGACACAGGAAAAACGACATTATATTCAATAATTGAGTTTGTATTAGGTAAAGGAAGTATAGATTTGACCTTACCTCCAGAGGGGGATGGTTATACAGATTTCTTACTTGAAATTCATACTTACGATGAAAGAGTATATACATTGAGGAGAAGCATAAATTCAATGTCTGTATATGTTTCTCCATGTTTGTTAAGTGAATATGATGGACAGCACAAAGAAACTGAATATAGTTGTCAAGGTTCTTCAAATATTAGTTTGTCTGATTTTTTGTTGTCAATTTCTAATGTCCCAACCATATATTCTAAATCTTCGGAGAGAAAGAATCCGACGAAAATATCATATCCAGCTATTCGTCACTTATGTATGATAGATGAAACAAGAGTTGCAGCAAAAGACAAATCTCCATTAGTCTATAACTCTGTTCCGAATCAGCAATGGGTTGAGAAAAACCTTATTGCATATTTGATGACAGGCGTTGATGATAGTGAATTTAGACCAAATGAAGATCCTAAAGATAAAAAATCTCGCATAAATGGGAAAATTGAGTATTTGACTCAAACTCTTAAAGAGGCAGAATTAAAATTGGAATCTTTGGGCGATGTTGGATATATTTCATTAACTGATGATAGCTTTATTGATGTTTATAGAAAGAAATTGTCAGAGGTTGCTTCGGAGGAGGAAGCTTTGTATAATAAGCGAGAACAAATTTTAGAAGAGGTTAGGATATATGAGACGGAAAAAAAGAAGTTACTTCATCTTATATCAAGGCTGAATAATTTAAAATCTGATTACGAAGATGAAATGAGTCGGTTGCAATTTATTAATGCTGGAAATTCTTTGGTGTCTCAGCTGAAGGATGTAGATTGTCCATTATGCGGTTCAACAATAGCGCATCACATGATTGCCAATATTTCATCATCAGAATATGCTGAAGCAATACGAAATGAATACAATGAAATATATTTTAAGCATCAAGATCTAAATGTTTTAATATCAGAAAAGGAAAAAGAGATAGAATCTATATCTGCTAATATTGAAGAATATTATGCCAAGATACATATAGTTGATATGTCTATATCCTCTCTTCATCCGAACATAGAAGAACTAAAAGAAATTTTGTCACGAGCGGAAGTGAATTTAAGTAAAAAATTTATGCACGCGGAATTAGAGGAAGATATTAAAACTAAAAAACAATTAATAAATAAGCTTCAAGAAGATTTAAAGGAGATTAAGAGTGATAATAAAGAGCAACGGCGGGATATTTCTCCAGAATTTCTTTCTCTAATACAAGAAAATCTTGTGTTGTGGAATTTTATCGATAAGGATACTGAAGTTAATTTTGATTATAGAAAATTCGATATTCTTATCGGTGAACGTCATCGTTCTAGTTACGGAAAAGGGAATCGTTCTATAACTTTTACTGCAGTAATGATTGCATTGTTAGATTATTGTTATAATCAAGAACGTGCTTTTTCTCGTCTTCTTATTATTGATTCACCTCTTTGTACAAAGTATGGAGATAAGATTGTTGCGGAAGATAAAGTTGCTTTAGGAACTATAGATGCTTTTGCAAAATATTGTGATACAAAAGAATGGAATTTTCAATTCATTGTGATAGATAATAAGTTTACTGAAAAAATAGATATTAACGATTTAACCAATATCAATTTCATAGATTTGGAATCTCAAGGAGGTTTGTTTGTTCATAATTGATTATGATGCAAAAATTGACTGTGCCTTAAGGTAATAATCTAAGAGCCCATTCGTTGATTAACAACCTGAAAGTTGTGCTATCTCAATTATTTATAGTACCTTTGCCTACAAAATAGGACAAAGGTATTTTTGATTCATACAATGGCTGAAGAAAAGATAGACAACGCTTTAGGAGAAGTAAAAAATATAATGGAAAACAAAAGAGAAGATTGGGTTTGCCATTCACAGGCTATAGCTGCAGCTATGTCGAATCGAATGGAGCTGCTCGGTATGACTCAAAAGGCGTTGGCTATGAAGATGAATTGTTCGCAGCAGTATATTTCCAAAGTGCTAAAAGGACGGGAGAATATGTCATTGGAAACTCTGTGCAAGATTGAAAAAGCATTGGATGTCAAAATACTGAATAACAATATAAAAATAAACTAACCACTCATTAGGACAAGAATATGTCAACACAAAGCGAAGCGGCATTGGAAGCCGGACTGATAGCTACACTCCGACAAATGGACTACGAGTATGTCCAGATTGTCGAGGAAGATAATCTTTATGCCAATTTCAAGCGGCAGTTGGAGATTCACAACCGCAAACGATTGGAAGAGCACGGACGTACTGAGTTTACGGCAGAAGAGTTTGAGAAGATTCTCATATACCTTGAAGGTGGTACTCGCTTTGAAAAGGCAAAGAAACTCCGTGACTTATATCCGCTTGATACGGCTGATGGACAGCGTATATGGGTGGAATTTCTAAATAGGCAGCAGTGGTGTCAGAATGAATTTCAGGTTTCCAACCAGATTACGGTGGAAGGACGTAAAAAATGCCGCTATGATGTGACGATTCTAATCAATGGTTTGCCACTTGTGCAGATTGAATTGAAACGTCGTGGCGTGGAACTTAAACAGGCATACAACCAAATACAGCGTTATCACAAGACTTCGTTTCACGGATTGTTTGATTATATCCAACTGTTTGTCATATCCAACGGTGTTAATACTCGCTATTTTGCCAATAATCCAAATAGTGGGTATAAGTTCACATTCAACTGGACAGATGCTGCCAATCATCCGTTCAATGAATTGGATAAGTTTGCCGTATTCTTCTTGGAAAAATGTACGCTTGGCAAAATCATAGGAAAGTATATTGTGCTGCATGAGGGCGACAAGTGCTTGATGGTACTTCGTCCTTACCAGTTCTATGCAGTGGAGAAGATTCTGGATCGTGTGCAGAACTCCAACGATAACGGCTATATCTGGCATACTACAGGTGCAGGAAAGACATTGACTTCGTTCAAGGCCGCACAACTTGTGTCAGAATTGGACGATGTGGATAAGGTTATGTTTGTTGTTGATCGACACGACCTTGATACCCAGACTCAATCGGAATACGAAGCGTTTGAACCAGGGGCTGTAGATAGTACTGATAATACGGATGAATTAGTGAAACGGCTTCAAAGCAATTCCAAAATTATCATAACCACCATTCAAAAACTTAATGCGGCAGTTAGTAAGACGTGGTATAGCAGCAAGATTGATGCTATACGTCACTCACGTATCGTGATGATATTTGATGAGTGCCATCGCAGTCATTTTGGGGATAGTCATAAGAAGATAATGAAGTTTTTTGGCAATGCCCAAATATTCGGTTTTACTGGAACACCTATCTTCACCGAGAATGCGGTGGATGGACATACCACTAAGGAAATATTCGGAAACTGTCTTCATAAATATCTTATTAAAGATGCAATAGCGGATGAAAATGTGCTTGGCTTCCTTGTGGAGTATTATCACGGCAACGAAATAGTTGATAACGATAACCAAGCTCGTATGGAGGAGATTGCCAAATTTATCCTTAACAATTTTAACAAATCTACATTCGATGGAGAGTTTGATGCTTTGTTTGCGGTGCAATCCGTGCCGATGCTTATACGCTATTACAAGATATTCAGATCGTTGAATCCGAAAATCCGTATTGGTGCTGTGTTTACTTATGCTGCTAACAATAGTCAGGATGATGAACAGACCGGCATGGGTACAGGGCAGTATGCAAAAGAGAGCGTGGGTGAGGCGGATGAACTGCAAGCCATCATGGACGATTATAATGAAAACTTCGGCACATCTTTTACCACGGAGAACTTCCGTGCTTACTATGATGACATCAATCTGCGCATGAAAAAGAAGAAGGCGGATATGAAACCGCTTGATCTTTGTCTTGTTGTGGGTATGTTCCTTACAGGCTTTGACAGTAAAAAGCTGAATACGCTCTATGTGGACAAGAATATGGAATATCATGGTTTGCTGCAAGCGTTCAGTCGAACCAACCGAGTGTTGAACGAGAAGAAACGTTTTGGTAAAATAGTTTGTTTCAGAGATTTGAAAAACAATGTTGATACGTCTATTAAATTGTTCAGCAACTCTGATAATCCTGAAGATATAGTACGTCCTCCGTTTGAGAAAGTAAAGCAGGAGTACGAGAGTTTGGCAACTGATTTTCTGCAAAAATATCCAACACCAAGTAGTATAGACTTTCTGCAAAGCGAAAATGACAAGAAGAATTTTGTGCTTGCATTCCGTGATATTATCCGTAAACATGCAGAAATACAGATATACGAAGATTACAGCGAGGATGCTGAAGACCTCGGCATGACTGAACAACAGTTTAACGATTATAAGAGTAAATATCTTGATATTACAGTCGGGTTTATTGACCCACCTGCTGCACCGTCAACTGTTGCGGAAGATCCTGTTCCATACGGAAATAACCAAGGATTGGAAGATATTGATTTCTGTCTAGAGCTCTTACACAGTGACATTATCAATGTGGCTTACATTCTTGCACTAATTAATGACCTTGACCCTTATAGTGATGATTATTCTGAAAAACGCCAGAATATCATTGATACAATGATTAAGGATGCCGGAATGCGTGGCAAAGCCAAACTCATTGACGGTTTTATCAAAAAGAATGTTGATGAAGACAAGGAGAATTTCATGAACGGTCGTAATAAGGCTGACGGAACAAACGAATTGGAAGAACGATTAAACCAATATATTGTGTCAGAACGCAATAAGGCCGTGAATGATTTGGCTGATGAAGAACAGATTTCAGCGGAGGTGCTTAATCATTACATGAAGGAGTATGACTATTTACAAAAAGAGCAGCCGGAGATTATACAAAAGGCATTGAAAGAGAAACATCTTGGTCTTATCAAAACCCGAAGGGCTTTGACGAGAATAATGGAAAGACTGCGTAGTATTATAAAAACGTTTAATTGGGAATAAGGATGTCAACATACAAGATAAATAATGAGCAACTAACGCTTATAAAAGAGATGCCATTTAAGTTGGAGAAGGAAATTCAAAACATCGTTGAAAGGAATCTCCAGACGTTGCTTGGGCTTGATTTCATCAAGACGGAATTTTCTATTGGTTCTTTCCGTATAGACTCTTTGGCTTTTGATTCAGAGAAAAAATCCTTTGTAATAATAGAATATAAAAGAGATAAGAATTTTAGTGTAATAGACCAAGGTTATGCTTATCTATCCCTGATGTTAAATAACAAGGCTGAATTTATTTTAGAGTACAACGAGTCTAAATCGGGAGCACTCAAACGAAACGATGTGGATTGGTCTCAGTCAAAGGTGTTGTTTGTTTCACCTAATTTTACAACTTATCAAAAAGAAGCTATCAATTTCAAAGACTTGCCTATAGAACTATGGGAAATCAAACGTTTTACAAATGATACGCTTTCATTTGGACAGATAGTAAACCGTTCAAGCAAGGAAAGTATTAAAACGGTTTCTAATAGTGAGGCAATAACAACGGTAAGTAAAGAAATTAAAGTTTATAGCGAACAGGATCATTTAGAGAACATAAAAGATGATTTTCTCAACATCTATACAGAAATCAAAGAGTTTTTGCTATCATTTGGAGAGGATATTACAATATATCCCAAAAAGAAAACTATAGGTTTCAAAATAGGAGGAAAGGTATTTTGTGATATAGTTATGCAAAACAAGGGGATAAGGCTGTTTCTCAATGCTAAGAAAGGAACACTCAAAGACCCAGAAGGTATTACTCGTGATGTGTCAGAAGTTGGACATTGGGGAAATGGGGCTTATGAAGTTCGTTTCCCATTGAAAAACGATGCTGAAATAGATTTTGTTTTTAACTTGTTGCGTCAAACAATAAATAAGAATAAGGAATAAACATATGGCTTATTTTAATACTACGATAAAGGATTTAATATCCGAAAGAATAGGGAGGAATACTTTTTTACCTGCTATTCAGAGAGAATACGTTTGGAATCCAGCGCAAGTAGAAAAACTGTTTGATTCTATTATGTGTGGATATCCTATTAGTTCTTTCCTTTTTTGGAAGATTAGAGAAGAAAAGAAGAAAGATTGGACTTCATATGAATTTATAAAAGACTTTGATCAGGCAAAACCGCATAATAAAGAGGCTAATTTGGATGGTGTAAATCAAGATATATATTTGGTTCTTGATGGACAGCAGAGGATAACATCTATAAATATAGCCTTACGTGGTTCATATCGTTTTTTCTATCGAAAGTGGCGAACAACAAGACTATATTTAAATCTTCTTTGGGATAAGGGAGATGATAATCCAGAGGAGATGACATATCAATTTTTATTTAAAGAGGATGAAACACCTCTGCAAAGAACAGATTATCCTCAATTATGGTATCGTGTTGGAGATATATTAAATTATGATGATGCAGAAGATGCTAAAGATTCTATAGAAAATCAGCTTAATGCTTTTGATGATGGAGCTAAGAAAAAAGCTCGAAAAATGATAAGTAAACTTTTTAGTGTAGTAAATGTATCTCAAAACATAAATTATTACGAGGAAAAATCTGATGATTATGATAAGGTTTTAGAGATATTTATTCGTACCAATACTGGTGGTCAAAAACTAGAATATAGCGATATTCTTTTGTCAACAGCGACTGCTAAATGGAGGAATTTGAACGCAAGAGAAGAAATCAATGAATTTACAGATGAAATTAACAAGATAGGAACTGGTTACAATTTTGGTAAAGACTTTGTGATGAAAGGGGCGATGTATCTAACAGAAAATCTTCCTATACAGTATAAACTTAGTTCATTCACGAAGAAAAACCTAGAATGTATAGAAGATCATTGGGATGAAACAAAAGATGCCATTGCCAATAGTATAAAATTGGTTAGTCGTTATGGCTTTACAGATAAAAATTTAGTAGCAAGGTTGGTGTTACTTCCTATTGCTCAATATTTGAGAGGGAAAAACAAAGGCTATCTCACCTCCTCTAATTTGAAAGATGTTGAGGATCAAAATAATATTCAAAAATGGATTATCATGATGCTGCTTAAAGGAGTGCTAGGTAGTTCAACTGATAATAAATTGAATAGTATGAGACCTGTTGTTAAATTAGCAACAGACTATTTCCCCTATGTTGAACTTAGTAAAGAATTGAAAATTGAAATGACATTCAACGATATGGAGATAGAAAATATGCTGAACTATAGTTATGGTACTAAATATAGCTATTTGATTTTATCATTGTTGTATCAAGGGAGAGATTGGAAAGATAAGAAATACAATGAAGACCATATTTATCCTCAAAATGAATTTAAAATAAAAAATCTTCGTGCAAAAGGATATGATGATGTAACTATAGAAAAGTACCAGGCCTGCTATAATTCAATTTTGAATTTAGAATTGTTGGATGACTCAGAAAATAAATCTAAAAATGCTAAACCTTTTGATTTATGGCTAAAAGATCGAGATGCTAATTTTAAGGAACGTCATCATATACCTGAAATGAACGACTATAGTTTAGACTATTTCCTTGATTTTATCAAAAAGCGTAAAGCATTATTGACTAAGCAGATTAAAGAATTTATTTTACAGTAATTAAAGATTAGAAATAATGAGCGAAGAATTACAGCAGAAACTCCGTGACCAGCTTTGGGAGGTTGCAAACCGTTTGCGTGGTAATATGTCGGCAAGCGACTTTATGTATTTTACATTAGGTTTCATTTTTTATAAATACCTGTCGGAGAAAATAGAAAAATACGCCAACAATGCTTTGGCAGATGATGATATAACTTTTAAGGAATTGTGGGAAACGGACGATGCCGATGCTATTGAATTGCAAGAGGAAGCAAAGAACCAATGCCTGGAGAATATCGGTTATTTCATTGAGCCCCAATTTTTGTTTTCGTCAGTAATTGAAGCTATCAAGCGAAAAGAAAACATCTTACCCATGCTTGAACGCTCATTGAAGCGTATTGAGGACAGTACTTTGGGACAAGACAGCGAAGATGATTTTGGCGGTTTGTTCTCAGATATTGACTTGGCTTCGCCTAAATTGGGTAAGACAGCCGATGATAAAAATACACTTGTCAGCAATGTGCTTCTTGCATTGGACGATATAAATTTTGGATTAGAGGCATCGCAAGAGATTGATATATTGGGTGATGCTTACGAATATATGATTTCACAGTTTGCTGCGGGAGCCGGAAAAAAGGCTGGAGAGTTCTATACTCCGCAGGAAGTTAGCCGTATCTTAGCAGAGATTGTTGCCATTGGACACCAGCGTTTGCGCAATGTCTATGACCCTACTTGCGGTAGTGGTTCGTTGCTACTCCGTGCTGCAAGTATCGGTAACGCAGTAGATATTTACGGACAGGAAAAGAATCCGACCACTTATAATCTTGCCCGAATGAATATGTTGCTTCACGGCATCAGGTTCAGCAACTTCAAGATTGAAAATGGTGATACACTTGAATGGGATGCGTTTGGCGATACCCAATTTGATGCAGTTGTAGCAAATCCTCCGTTCTCTGCCGAATGGAGTGCTGCCGACAAATTCAATACCGATGACCGTTTCAGCAAAGCAGGACGGCTTGCACCACGTAAGACTGCCGATTATGCTTTTATTCTGCACATGATTTATCACTTGAACGAGGGTGGAACAATGGCTTGTGTTGCTCCGCATGGTGTACTATTCCGAGGAAATGCGGAGGGAGTTATCCGTCGTTTCCTCATAGAAAAGAAAAACTATGTGGATGCCATTATAGGATTACCTGCGAATATTTTCTATGGCACAAGCATTCCGACTTGTATTCTTGTTTTCAAGAAGTGCCGTAAAGAGGATGACAATATTCTGTTTATTGATGCAAGCAAGGAGTTTGAAAAGGTAAAGACTCAGAACAAACTCCGTGAACAGCATATTCAGAAGATTGTCGAAACTTATCGTGACCGCAAGGAAATAGAAAAGTACAGTCACCTTGCCTCTCTTCAAGAAATAGCCGAGAATGATTACAATCTGAATATTCCTCGTTATGTTGATACCTTTGAAGAGGAAGAACCTATTGATATTAAAGCTGTAATGGCAGAAATAAAGGAATTGGAAGCCAAACGTGCTGAACTCGATAAAGAGATTGAAGTGTACCTGAAAGAATTAGGCATTGTAGAATAGTTCAGAAAAGTAATAGCAATGGGTGAAAATGACAACATACCTCAGATGACACCTTCATTTGAGAATATATGCCGCAAGGATGAAAACGGGAACAAATACTGGAGTTCCCGTGACCTTTGTGGTGCAATGGGCTATTCTGCTTATTGGAAATTCCAAAGGGTCATAGATAAAGCCATCAAAGTAGCCGGAGAAAAAGGAATGAATGTGGATGAGCATTTCAACCAAGTGGTTGATATGGTCAAGATAGGAAACGGTTCATTCCGCAAGGTAAACATATTCCGTCTTTCTCGTATGGCATGTATGATTATTGCGGAAAATGCTGATGGCAAAAAGTTGCTTGTTCAACAGGCACGAGACTTTTTCTCGCAATCTATCTCAATGACAGAGCTCATGCATAATTCGCTAAGCTCTAATATATTATTGTATAAAACAGCCCAAGGAGAAGCACGGGTAGAAGTCATTTTCAACAGCGAAACATTCTGGATGTCACAAAAAAGAATGGCGGACTTGTTTGGGGTTGATGTCAGAACCATTAATTATCATCTCGGACAAATTTACGAAACAGGAGAACTTTCTAAATCAGCAACTATCCGAAAAATTGGGATAGTTCAAATAGAAGGAGACCGGGAAGTGGAGCGTACGCCGCTATTCTACAACCTCGATGCTATTGTAGCGGTGGGCTATAGAGTAAATAGCTATCAAGCTACTCAATTCCGTATTTGGGCAACTTCAGTGCTGAAAGAGTTTATCATTAAAGGATATGCCCTCGATGACGAGAGGCTGAAACAGGGCAAACATTTCGGAAAGGATTATTTTGACGATTTGCTTGAGCGTATTCGTGAAATACGCACCTCAGAGCGCAGATATTACCAAAAGATAACTGACATTTATGCAGAATGTAGTGCGGATTACGACCCGAAATCAGAAGATACAAAGTTGTTCTTCAAGATGGTACAGAATATGATGCACCTTGCCGTTACCCATCATACGGCTGCGGAAATTATCTATCAACGGGCTGATTCCGAGCAACCTTACATGGGACTTACCACATGGAAGAAAGCTCCTGATGGAAGAGTGCAAAAGTCTGATGCCATCATTGCCGAAAATTATCTGTCAGATTCTGAATTGTCCCAGTTGAATCTTATCACAACTGCCTTTCTTGATATGGCAGAATCACGTGCTGCACGTCATATCGTTTCAACTATGGATGATTGGAAAAGGTTCCTTCAACAATATCTTGCAGCGATGGATTACGAGCCGTGCGATACGGCAGGAAAAGTGACACAAGAAGAAGCAAAAGATAAGGCTTATAGCGAATACGAAAAATATAAACTGATTCAAGATAGATCATACATATCTGATTTTGATCGTTTTAATGAGGGTAATGATGAAACTCCATTGCTTCCATTTGATTTGAATCCTACAAAAGAATGACAACTATGGCAATAGATAATAAAGATAAAAAAGTCCTCAAATCTTCGATCGAGCGAGAGCAGAACGAGCTTGCTTGCTCTGCCGAGCGTGAGAAGATAAAAGGTTCAAAGAACCTTAATGTTCCCCATTTGAGATTTCCAGAGTTTAGTGGGGAGTGGTATAGTTATCCCCTTACAGATTTTATGAGTTTCAAAAATGGGATGAATCCTGATGCAAAAAGATTTGGTCGTGGAATAAAATTCATTTCTGTTATGGATATCCTTAATAACCAATTCATTTGCTATGATAATATTCGTGCCTCTGTTGAAGTTATAGAAGGAGATATTGAAACTTACGGTGTAAACTATGGGGATATTTTGTTTCAACGTAGCTCTGAAACATTAGAAGATGTAGGTCAAGCCAATGTTTATTTGGATAGAAAACCTGCTGTGTTTGGTGGTTTCGTTATTCGTGGAAAAAGTAAGGGTAACTATCATCCTGTGTTTTTCCGTTATCTTTTGGCTTCACCAACCGCACGAAAGAGAATAATCGTGAAAGGAGCCGGAGCACAGCACTTTAATATTGGTCAAGATGGATTAAGTAGAGTTTGTCTTAATATTCCTTCAATTCAAGAACAAGAGAAAATAGCAAAACTATTTGAATGTGTAGATACTCGTATTGCAACCCAAAACAAAATCATTGAGGATTTGAAAAAACTAAAGTCTGCGATTATTGAAATAGAATATAGCCCCAAAGATAGCTACCATTCCCATATAGGGGGTGCTATTGTACAAATATCAAAACGAAACAAGGATAATCATCTATGCAATGTATTATCAGTTAGTAATCGCCAAGGATTTATAAAGCAAAGCGAACAATTTGAAGATAGGAATGTTGCAAGTGACGACACATCAAATTACAAAATTGTAGAAAAGAATGACTTTGCTTATAACCCTGCAAGAATAAACGTGGGATCAATTGCTCGCCTTACAAAAGGCACTATAAAATATTTTGTGTAAATAGAAATACGGGATTCAGAAAAGAGTCTCGTATTTTTTATTTTATACATTTGCAAAATGAAGAAGATTATGAAAGAAAAAAATCAAGTAGTGCCTGATGAGATGTTAAGCAAGGAGTTCCTTAGCCAGTTCAAGACAGAAGCCGATGTAAGCAAGTTCCTGAAGCAGTTGCATGCCCAG
>ENA-OYWU01001020-OYWU01001020.1-human-gut-metagenome-genome-assembly--contig:-NODE-1020-length-13352-cov-3.564864_pt1 | contig 13352 bp, 9 predicted proteins | sample MGYA00244173_ERZ653403 | MGnify/ENA primary metagenome ERZ653403 (study PRJEB26926, sample SAMN06165043) | human gut metagenome | biome: ENVO:00009003; feature: ENVO:2100002; material: ENVO:00002003...
CAAGGCTATTCGTCGGCAGCGTCAGATGTGTATAAGAGACAGATATTGTAAACGCTCAGCACGATGCCCTCCTTCTCGAACTCCTCGATCGCGGACTGGCCGTCGCCGACGCCCACAACCCAGTAGCCTTCGCGCTCGAGATAGGCAGCGACGGCGTCACGGATTGCCTTCTCATCCTCGACCAGCAGAATCTTTTTTGCATCTGAAGCCATAACACGGCCCCCCCTGTCTCAATTAGCTAAGAACAAGCCCATTTTAACGCACCTGAGCCCGCCGGATGCCGCTATGACGCGGCAGCTCGGCGGGCGGTACTCACAATTACAACGCGTTTATTCCCCTGTTGGCGCCTTTTTAACCCCTCTAAGCTTAAAGAGAGAATAGGCGTGCAGTGACCGTCTCTGGTATACCCTGGCTGTTGCGCACCGTGGCGTACGTAAGGAATGAGTCCGATTTTCCCGCCGTAGCTGGATAATCGCCATACTCCAAAGCGCGGTCGGGCGACAGCAGCGAGCCATAGGTCTTGGCAGAGGTGTCGATCAGGAAATGCGACGCCTGTACCTTAACAAGGTATTTATTCTTCTTGCCAGCCGCACATGCGAGCGGCTCGCGTGACAGGAAGAGGTACGGCCCTCCCTCATTACCGATATACGTGCCCATATTGCCCAGGCTGCCCACGCCACTATAGGCCGCCTCGATAGAAAACACGAAGGTATCGCCCATATATACGGCCTCGAAAGGCGAAACTGACGAAGGGAGGACCAACTGGGCACGCTTGGTGTTGTTGCCGTCGGTCAGATCGATTGCCGTTATGCCGTAGTAGACGCCCTCGTCGTTGCGGACACGCGGCGAGATGGTCAAAATGCCGTCGCTCGCGCGCGGGGCCGATGCAAAGCGGCCCGTCGATTTCCAAATTACCTCGGCCTTGGATTCATCAAGCGAGCGACGATAGCAAAACGAATCACTACTCGTTTTATTGCCGCCTGCCGAAGGCATTTTATACCAGATGACCGATGACCCGAACGCCGTAAACAGGGGCGGATCATAGTCCTTGCCACCTCGATCGAGCTCAACCACGTCGCCAGAGAGCGAAGCGCCCGACAGATTTTGAGCGTAGAGCTTCCACGATGAATTGGCAAAGTTCATCTCAACCCACGCGAATACGCCGTCGCCGGCACGGACATCGTAGAATGCATATCCCGTGCCCTCGATAGGATCCTCGATTAATGTGGTAAGCGAGCCATCACCCAGGTTGAGCACACCGAGTGTGTTGGCGTGCAGCGCCGATGCGGGCGCCATCATCGCCGCGGCGTAATCGCCGTCGCAGTAGTACAGCAGCGTACCCAGAGGCAGCGTCCACGACGCCGCCGGCTCAAGATCGATGTCGACTGCCTCGTACTCATCCGTAATCGAGATGATCTTGGAATCGTCCTTGATAACCTGCGGCTCGCCGGCGGCATCATCGCTGGTGCCCGTTTTTTTCGAGCATCCGGCAAGCACCGTGGCAGCGCCCGCGGCAGCCCCACCGAGTACAAAGCCGCGACGCGATATTCCGTTCTTGATGTGATCGGCGATACCCATTAGGCGATCTCGGTGCGAGCGGCCTCGATAGCGCGTGTAAGCTGGTCGGCGCAGGAGGTCTTTTTCATACCGCAGGTATTACCGGCGAGAACCTCGATTACGCGATCGGCAGGAGCGCCCTCGACCAGCTTGGAGATAGCCTTGAGATTGCCGTCGCAGCCGCCGGTAAACTCAACGCCCATCACCTTGTTGCCGTCATCGGAAAGATCAAGGTGAATATTGCGAGCACACACGCCCTGAGGCTTGTAATCAAACGAAATCATGCGATCCCCTCTCAGAATGTTATTCGAGACGACTATTATCCCCGTCTTTCCCTAAATGCAACGAGGCGCTTTGCCGGCAACACACATTACCAGCAAAGCGCCCTAAAAAGCTAACGTTATGCCCGAACCTACTCGAAGCTCAGCTGCTCCAGACGATCAAAGACCGTGTCGATACGGGTGAGGAAGTCCCACGGATCAAAGATCTCGTCGAGCTTCTCCTGACTGACGGTGCAGCGCGGGTCGGCCTCGAGACGCTCCTTAAAGGTGGGGCCGGAGACACAATCCTGTACCTCGTGCCAAGTTGCCATGGCGTTCTCCTGCACAATGGCGTACGCGTCCTCGCGGGTGATGCCCGTGTCGACGAGGGCGAGCAGCACCTTGGAGGAGAAGATGAGACCGCGGGTCTTATTGAGGTTGGCCATCATGCGGGCAGGGTACAGCTGCAGGCCGTCGATAACGCGGATGAGGCACTGGAACATGTGGTCGAGGGCGATGAAGCTATCGGCCTGGGCGACGCGCTCGGCAGAGGAGTGCGAAATGTCACGCTCGTGCCACAGGGCGACGTTATCGAAGGCAACCTGGGCGTTGGACTTCACGACGCGCGACAGACCGCAGACTTTCTCCATGGTGATGGGGTTGCGCTTGTGCGGCATGGCTGAGCTGCCCTTTTGGCCCTTACGGAACGGCTCCTCGGCCTCGAGCGTATCAGTCTTCTGCAGATTGCGGACCTCGGTAGCGATGCGCTCGCAGGTGGCTGCGGTGGTGGCGAGAACGCCGGCGAGATAGGCGTGATGGTCGCGGCTGATAACCTGCGTGGACAGCGGGTCGTGAACCAGGCCCAGGTGCTCGCAGACATACTCCTCGACGAACGGCTCGATGGAGCTGTACGTGCCGACAGCGCCCGAGATGGCACCAAAGGCAACATTCTTGCGGGCGTCCTCAAGACGATCCAGATCGCGCTTGAGCTCCCAGGCCCAAGAGCCAAACTTCATGCCGAAGGTCATCGGCTCGGCGTGGATGCCATGAGTGCGGCCGGCACAGAGCGTGTTGCGCTCCTCAAAGGCGCGACGCTTGCAAATCTCGCCGAGCTTCTTGACGTCCTCGATGATCAGGTCGCAGGCCTGGGTGAGCTGGTAGCACAGGGCCGTGTCGCCCAGATCCGAGCTGGTCATGCCATAGTGAACCCAGCGGCTGGGCTTGGGGTCGCCCTCGGGAACATCGGCATCGATGTATTCCTTCATGTTGGTCAGGAAGGCAATGACGTCGTGGCGCGTGACTTCCTCGATCTCATCGACCTTCGCCTTCTCAAAGTTGGCATGGTCGCGGATCCACTGGGCCTCGTCTTTGGAAATACCGATCTTGCCGAGCTCCGCCTGGGCCTCGCAGGCCAGAACCTCGATCTCCTGCCAAATGGCGTACTTGTTCTCGAGGGAGAAGATGTGTCCCATCTCCGGGCGGGTATAGCGATCGATCATAGCGGCTCCTTTTTGGTTATTGGCACGTTGGTCGTAACCCATCCATTGTACCGTGCGCAGGTGCAAGTATGGGCAGCAGGCATTAACCTAACATTTTGGAATTGGAGCGAGCAACGGAACGTCCGCGTATTTGCTTCGCAAATCCGCACCGGCTTCAGGCGAGCCCCTCAGCTTCACGAAGCCGAAGGGGAAGACTTTGTTGAATTAGCCGTCCCCATGTCTCCCGCGCCCGGTAGAGCGGGCAACGGGACGTCTGCGCATTTGCTTCGCAAATACGCACCGGCTGCGGTCGCCTATCGGCGACCTTGCCTGCTCGCTATAAACGCTTCGCGTTTATTTAACGCTCGCACCCTGGCGGGTTCGAGTCCCGGCACTTTATTGAAAAAAGCACGACACCGAAGCGGTGTCGTGCTTTTACTTTTTTTGGAGCGGGCAACGGGACTCGAACCCGCGAGTGTCAGCTTGGGAAGCTGATGCCTTACCACTTGGCGATGCCCGCATATGTGGGGGATAGTATAACGCGGTTGTCTTGTTCGATACAAGGGTGTCGATGCTTGTTTTAGCTGTGGAGAATCATTTGAAAACCGCGCCAATTGTGGAGATGAGGACCTTTGTCTTTCTTTTCTTACCATCTTCTACCTGCACTTTTATCTGATTGTTGTATTTGAGCTCGATTTGTCAGAAATCGGGCAAGCTTTTGGTCAGGCTCCGGTACTTACCCGCATGAACCTCGGGGGTAGCCTCATCCTACGCGTCGCAACCTCCCCATGCGGCGCACGAGGGATAAGGAGCAGCCATGTCCAACGCACCCACGCACTCTGTCCACAGCGCAATCGCAACAGGTCCGCTGCTCCTGCTCCTCTTCCTGCTTTTCGGCTGCCTGACACCGGGAGCCGCATTTGCCGTCGATGGCTACGACCAGCTCGGCTTCCGCACTATTAGCGATGATTGTGGGCCCTTCCTCATCGGCAAGTATGAAGCTCAAGACGCCTCGATTGCCTACTGCATGAACCAGGAGCGCCCCGGCCCCACCAAGCCGGGCGACCCATGGCTCAACTTTGATCAAGGCTGGGTGTGGCTCGACGACGAGTTCGCGGCAATCGTTTGTCACGGATATCCTACCGCCACGTCGTTTGGCGGTTACCATCTTTCACCCGATCGTGCCCGCGCCGCAACCCAGCTTGCCGTATGGATGCTCAACGGCACTACCCATGTCGACGGTACCTACTCTTACACGACCGCTCAGGGCAAAACCAAGAGTGGGCACTTTATCACTGACAATGAAGTCGTGGCGGCGGCGCGGTGGCTCCACGACAGCGCAAAATCAGGAAGCATCAAAGCCGCTCCGCACCGCGCGCGGCGCTATCTAGGAGCCGTATCGGGCGGCAGCAAACGTCAGGACATGCTCTATGTACTGCCGGCGGTCTCTGTTTCCTTCCAAAAGCAGTCTGCAAACGCTGCCATTACCAGCGGAAACAATACTTATCAGTTTGACGGGGCAACATTCGATGTTTTTGAGAGCACCAGCGGCGCGCGTGTCGGCACCGTCCAGATGGACAGCAACGGTCGAGCGCAGGCAACACTTCTGCCCAACACGGCATACTACCTAGTTGAAACGAAGGCGCCGGCCGGCTATGTCCCCCGTCGCGATCGCATCGCCTTTACCACGGGGAATGACGGTGGAAAGGTCGCCATTGATGAACAGCCCGGCACCATCAATCTGCGTATCGTAAAACTCGATGCCGCGACGAATGCCGGCCCCCAGGCGGGATCTTCACTCGCAGGAGCAGAGTTCACGTGTGTGTCGCAATCAACCCCTGGATGGGCGCAAATTCTCACGACTGACGAAAGCGGTCGGGCTACCCTCGTCGATGTCCCCTTAGGAACCTTTACCATCTACGAATCAAAAGCCCCCGAGGGCTACCTGCCATCCAACGACAGCTGGACCTATACCGTTGGAGCCGACCAGCTCGGCGATTCAGGCGTGGTCGAGATCGAATCTCGCATTTCCGATATCCCCATTGCGTTTGACCTTGAGATTTCCAAATTCAAGGATTACGGCAATAGCGACCAATCCGGCCTGGAGCAGCCGGCGGGTGGTGTTGTCTTTGAGGTTGTCAGCAACAGCTCTCAGCAGGTTGTTGGCACACTGACCACAAACATCTATGGCTTTGCCTCCACCAAAGATCAGCCCGAAGCATGGTTCGGCACAGGCAAGCGACCCGCCGGTGTCCACGGAGCCGTCCCATACGACCGTGCCGGCTACACGATTCGCGAGGTTCCGGAAACCGTCCCCGAGGGTTTTAAACGTGCAGGGGAATGGACCGTCGGGGCCAATCAGATTTCCGACGGCGCCGAGCTTCAATATATCGTGGACAACCACGCTCTGTCGACGCATCTCCAGATTGTAAAACGCGATGCCCAAACAGGCGCTTCTGTTCCCCTAGCCGGATTCTCCTTCCAACTCCTCGACAGCAATCACGAACCTGTCTCACAAACTTGCTGGTATCCAGCACATAACGTAATGGACACCTTTACGACTGACGTGACCGGGACCGTCACACTGCCCGAATCGCTCGTGCCGGGCACCTATTATGTACGCGAAACCTCGGCCAAAGAGCCCTATCTTGTCGGCGAAGAAATCGAGGTAAACATACCCGCCGACATGAACCTAACGCCCGTTGCAATCGCCTCGTATTATGACCACGCCGCGACCGGAAATATCAGGATCGTTAAAACCGATGCCGTAGACGGCAGCAGCCTCGCGGGCGCCATCTTTGAGATCCGTGCCTCGGGTGATATCGTGCGCCCCGACGGTAGCATTGCCGCACTCGACGGTGAGACTGTCGCTACCGTCACGACGGATGAAACTGGAGAAGCACGCGCGGACAACCTCCCACTGGGATCTGGCACCGCACGCTACGAGGTTGTCGAGACTCAAGCGCCGGCAGGCTTCTTGCTCGATCAGACAACCCATATTGCCGACCTTACTTATGCCGACCAGAAAACACCCGTTGTAGAAGCACGGCTTAACGTATCCGACGATTACACCAAGGTTGATATCTCCAAGGTCGATGCAAGCGGTGAGCAGGAAGTAGAAGGCGCACGGCTCACCTTATATGGTCCCGATAAAACCGAAATAGACTCCTGGACCTCATCCGACAAGCCACACCGCGTCGAACATCTTGCACCCGGCACCTACTCGTTGCGCGAAATGATGTCTCCGCGGACCTATGACCTTGCCGAGGAGATAACGTTTGAAATAAAGGATACGGGAGAAGTCCAATCCGTCGCGATGAAGGATGCGCCCATCGAGATCAAGGGGCAGGTCGACAAGCGTCAGGAACTTGTCCAACCTATCGAAAAGGGCCTGTTGGCTAACGGCGATGGTAAAAACCGTGCCACGATGCAAACCAATACGGATGGGCTTTTCTCCTATACCATCGACGCTCGAAACGATTCAACTACCTGGGTTGATGAGTTTACAATTACCGATGATCTTGAGTGTGCCGAGGACGATACGGCGAGATTCGTCTCAATCGAAACCCCCGTCGCCATCGGCGACCTCAATGGTCTGTGCAACGTGTGGTATCGCACGACGCCGTTGGACTCGACAGACGTCGATGAGCCGGCATACGCGACACTTGACGATGGGCACGAAAATCCTTGGCTTGAGTCCGACGAAGTAAGGGAAAGTCTGGGTGAGGATTGCCGCCTCGTCGATTACGACGGCTGGCACCTCTGGAAGGCGGATGTCTCGACCACGGAATCCACCACACTCGAGGCGAAAGAACTCGACCTTGCGTCCAATACCGTCGTAACGGGCATTCGCATTGAATACGGTGCGGTAGCCGCCGACTTTACGACTCGAAGCGATGCGGATTCTTGGACCCGCGATGATCTCAAAGATGAGCACGACGACCTTGACGATGCCAAAGCAATCCTTGGCACAGACGCTCGGGGCGCAATCGTGCACATGCAGGCGACGTCGGCTTATACGCCCCAAACCGCACTCACCAACAGCGCACGCGTCGATCTTTGCCGCAACGGCGGCGGCGATAAACTTGAGTCACATGACGAGGACCGTGTCATTCAACGCTGTACCCTACCGCAGGACCTACCGGCAACAGGATCAGTTCCCATCGCCGCTTGCATCACCGCGCTCCTGACCTCGGGTGCCGCAGCCCTATGGTTCGCTCGCCTTAGGTCGACCTCAAAGAAGCGCTAGCGCGATGAAAAAGCGGGCGAGCCAGTCCCCTGGCTCGCCCGCTTTCAATCATGTAAATCGCCGTATCTACTCTGCAGACGAAGATCCACCATCAACGATTGCCTGCTCGGACTCAGGAATCCCATCGGCACCCGTACTCTGTTCTTGCTCCACCTCTTCGCTGATTGCGGAGGCGGGGGTCGAGCCCTTTGCACCCACGATGTAGGCAGCCCCAAATCCTAACGCAATGGCAATCAAGGTCAAAATCACGTAGACAGGCCAATGGCGCTTAATATACGAAAACACGTTGACTCCTTAGAGCTCCGTCTACGAACGGCGGATAACCTCGGTCACGACCTCGGATACCGTGGCAATGTTCGTCGGGTTGACATTGTGGGGCAGGTCGTCCTCGGTACGAGCGCAAGCCAGACGCGTGCCGTCCACGCCGGCGATGGTGAGGGCTCGGCGGCTCGCCTCGAGCGCGGCATAGGCATCGGTCTTGGCATAGGGCATCTCGAGCGCGCCACAATCGACATGGAACGACTTGCACACCTTGCTGACCAGGTTCATGATGCGGCGATCGCCCTTGAGCAGCTGCTGTTCGCCCTCGACCGTCACCACCGAAAGCCTACCGGCGCCGACGGATTCAAGATTGATGAAGAATACGCCGCGGAGCTTATCGCGATGCGAAGCCAAGAAGGCCTTCATGCCGGCGCCATCACAATCCGAGGCGCCCGTTGCCACAAACCAGATATCGTGACCGAGCAGCTCATCATCGCCCATAGAGGCGACAGCCGAGAGCATATCTTCGGAAGAAGCGCCATCGGAAGACGTAGCGCCGCCCTTCCAGCCATCGTTATCGTCCTCGAAGTTATCCCACGAACCGATACCGCGACCGGACTTCTTGGCATCGTAATCGTCTTCGACGCCCAGCCAATCACTCATGCTGTCCTGCTCGTTTTTCCTTTTACGACCGAACAGGCCACCCAGGCCGCGTTTGCGAGACTTGGGTGCCGCTGGGGCGGGAGCCGAAATGGTCTCGATCGGCTGCGCGCCCGACGCAACGGGCATAGAAGGCGCAACGGGTGCCGATGTGGGTTCGGGACCCTGGGCAGTAGCAAAGGGGTCGTTGACCTGGGCAGAGGGATCGGGAAGGTCGAACAGCGACGTGCGAGACGCAACGTTTGCCTGCTTCATCGACGGCAGCGACGGATCGGGGACCGAAGCCAGCGGAGACGAGGAAGGTGCAGGCGACGGTGCCGACGCCGGATCGGGAACATTTATCTGCGGACGCGGCGATGCCTGGGAGGAAATCTGGGCCATAAGGGAATCGACCGTTTCGTCCTGGGTGGGAGCAACATTGGCAACCGTGGCACCGGAACCACTCGGGGTCGGCATGGTGAAAATCTGCGTGGAGTAAGGCCTCGACTCATCCGTCTCGGGAGTCTCGGAAACCGCAGGCACTTCCTCCTGCTCGACCTCGGTCGAATCACCTTGATCGGCTGCCGCGTATTGCTCTTCGTCAGAGTTGGCCTCGACGGACTCGTCCTCGGTCGCATCCTGAATTTCGGCAGCATCAATGGGCTCGCCATCGCCCGCCGCGTCGCCCTGCTCATCGGAAACAGGAAGGGGCTCGGCAATTGCGGTGCTTTGCTTTTCAAACGTTATCGTGGAATCGAACTGCGCGGCATCAAACGACATGGTGCTATCGACGTGCTGCTGAGCCTCGAAAGACGTTGTTGCCTCAACAACATCCGCTGACGTCGGTTGCTGGGACTCAAAGGACGTCGTAGCTTCGGCAGCGTCGACGGGCCCGGACTGCATAGCCTCGTTCTGCTCAAACTCTTGCGCCGCGCGCTCACGTGCCGCCTCGGCTGCCTGCTGCTGAGCGATAGCCTCCTGCTCGGCAGCCTCGCGTGCGGCAGCGCGCTTCTCCTCGAAATCGTCGACAAATTTCCTGCCCTTTGCAAGCGCACCCTTAAAGAAGCTGGAAGCGCTGGCGCCAATCGAAGAGAACGCGGATGCAATATCGGCATGGGGCGTTGCCGCGGGAATCTCGGCAGAGAAATCAGTATCGCTCTCGTAAGACACGCGCCTCGGCTGTTCAACGTAATCGTCGTCAGACTCGTCCGCAACGTCTTGCGCCGGCGCGGCGGGAGCCAAAATGTCCAATCCTGCCGCGGGATCGATCGCAGACACCGCCTCGGGCTCGGCAACGGCAGCGGTAACCGCGGCAGACTCATCATCCGCAGTGACAACGGGCGCAGGCTCGGGCTCAAACGTCGGCTCCTCGCCCTCCTCGTAATCGAGCGTGCAGGACTCGGGAAGCATTCCGAGCGCACGGATGGCATCCGAACCAAAGCGGATGTTGCCGGCGGCGTTGCGATAGAGCTTGGGCTCGGCCGCGGCAGGCTCCTCCGCCGGCTCAGCAGCGGGAACCTCGTCATTGAACTCTTCGGCCTGGACAGCCTGATTCTGATCCTCGGGCACGATGGCGCCAATCAGCGTCTCGTCGGCAGACGCACCCTCAAAGCCCTCGATCTGCTCGTCAAAAGCCTCGCCCTGTTCGGGCTCGGTTTGAGCGTCGGGAGCAATCGGCTGACCGAACTCGTCCTCGGCGTAGGTAGGCTCTTCGTACTCGATGGTGTTGCCGTAGTCGTTTTGCTGCTGGGCCGCGGCATACTCCGCCGCCGCGCGCGCCATTTCCTCGGCACGACGTTTCTGCTCCCCAAAATAGGTATCGAACGGAACATCGTCGGGAAACTCGTTCTCGCCCTGGAAGGGAGCAACGTTGTCCATAACACCGAGCATAGCGGCGACAGAAGACTTGTTGCACACCGCGCCGGACGTATAGGGAAGAATGTGGCGGTTAGAGATGATGTTTGCCGCGTTGGCAAGTGCAACGAGGGAAGCGAGGATCGCGACAATCCACAGCAGAACCTTGAGCGCGCCGGGGAGCGGCAGGATACGCAGGATAGCAACGGCAGCAGGGGCAACCGTGGCAACGGGCAACAGCTTGGCGATGAGCGCACGATACGAAGCATAGGGCTCGCGGGCGAGCAGCTCAGCACGGGGAGAGTCGTAGTGTGCGACAACGACCACCGGGCGGTTGCGCGGAGACGCGAGCGGGCCCGAGGCCTTGTGGTAGGCGATGACATTTTGGCTCACGCCCGTCTTGCCCAGGCGCGAAACCACGGGGTGGCCCGTGCGCTCGAGCACGTAAAGAACGGCGCCGACAACGGCCAGCAAGGTGCCGACCAAGCCGATACCGCCGCCGATGCCCATCAGCAGGGCGCCGGCAAACGCAAGAATACCGGTAACGGCAAATGCCAACCTACCGGGCGCCGGGGCATTGAACTCCTGAACCTCGGGATCAAAGCCGTGGTTGCGGAAGATCTGAGCGATATCCTCGGCAGCCAAGCGCTCTTCTTCGCTGCATGCCGGCGTAATGCCGGTGTTCTGCAGCAGGTGGTTAATATAGTTCTGGGTGTTCGCCATGTGCGCTCCACATCCATAATCCGACAAATAGGCCCAATGCATGCACATTAGAACCGTATATAGTCGAAAGTATACCCCGAGCGAGCGCAAACGACCGAATTCGGGCCATCTTAACGCCCCGAGCGGACAAGGATATAGCCTAATCTCCATATCGGACTAAAATCATGGCAGCAAACCACCTTCTCATGCGAGGACTCTATGACGGCAAGCGACGCGACCGCGACAATTAAAAAGGGAAGTTCGGAGCCCGGTTTCGATAAAACGGCTCAGCGCATCCTCAATCTTTTCTTTGTGCTCAACAGCTCCCCCGAACCGCTGACGACCGAGCAGATCGTCTTGGATTCCGACCTGGGATATGGCTCCGGCAACATCGACTCGGATAAGCGCAAGTTTCGGCGCGATCGTGACAAACTGCTCGAGCGTGGCATCTTAATCAAGGAGGTTCGCCCCGCCGGTGCGCAGGAGACCGAGGAAAGCTCGTGGACAATCGACCGCGAGCACACCTTTGCAGCAGGCGGCCTCATCACCGCAGACGACGCCGATATCCTGCTCAACGCCATCGACCAGACACTAGCGGCCGGCTCTTCCACCTTTGCCGCGCCGCTTGCCGATATTCGCTCCAAAATTGCCTACCTCACCGGCATGTCGGCGGTGGACGAAGCACCGATCCGCCGCTCTCCCACCGTCGATGCGGTATGGAGCGCCTTTGCCGAGCGATGCGCGCTGCGATTTTTATATCAGAACGGACGCGGCGAGCAGAAAGAACGTACCGCCTGCGTCTACGGCATGTTCGAGCGCGAGGGCGTGGCGTACTTCTGCGGCCTCGACAATGCCACCGACGACATCAGGACATTCCGCTGCGACCGTATCGTTCGCGCTTGGCGTCCTTCGAAGGCCTACGCCATCCCTGCAGACTTCAATCTCAACGACTATCTGTTCTTTGAATTCGATTTTGCCGACCGACCGCCCGTTGCAGCCACGTTCTCGTTCGGTCCTCAGACGCAGATCGATATGATCAACGGCCTCACGCGCGGGCGAGGTGAGCTCGCACACACCGATGCGGGATGGACCTGGACCGTTGACGTGCGTGACCTTGAAGCCGCCACCTCATTTTGCATGGCCCACGCCATGGACGGCATGAGGCCCATGGCCCCCAAATCGCTCAAGCAGGCGTGGAACCACCTCATAGAAAGGACGGTGCACGAGCATGCCCGTGCGTAAACTCACCAGCGAGCAGAGACTCTCGCGCGCCATCGACATCATGGAGGCCCTCTACGCCGCCGGCGATGGCGGCATGACACGAACCGAGATTTGCAGCCGCTTTGACATCACGGGGGCGTCGCTCGACGAGATTCTCGAGATCGTCTCGACGCTCGCGGACCGAGAATCGGGCGCGCGCATCATCTGCGAATGCCGCGGCGAGCGCGTGGCCCTCACTGGTGACGCCGGGCGCGTGCTACCGTTGCGCCTGAGTGCCGCCGAGGGCGCCGTGCTCAACCATGAACTTGAATCGTTGGGGATCGAGCCGCAGACGGCAGCTCGGATTCGACATGCCCTTCTGCCCGAAGAGCTCGGCTATAACCAGCGCGTCTTTGACACCGTCAACCACGGGTCGCACTGGCAGCAGCTGAGCTGCGCCATTCAGGACGGTGTTCGTTGCCGCATCTCGTATCGCTCGATGGACGATGCGCGGCCACGCGAGCGTCTGGTCGACCCCTTGCGCATTACGGCAAACGGCGACCAAACATACCTGATTGCCTGGGACATCGCGATCGATGAGCAGCGCACCTATCGCATGGATAAAATCGAGGGACTCACCTTGACGGAAGACTCCGTCGTGCCCCACACACCGGGCGTCGCATCCCTCCACGATTCCCTTGCCCGGACGCAGCGTAGCGCAAAGCTCTTGATGCCATTCGATATGGCGGAGCATCTGGACTGGGCCGGCATCACCCTAATCGAGCGCAGCGGGGCAGACATGGCAACGGTAACCGTGCATTACGGCTCCGAGCGTTGGCTACTGAGCCAGGTAATCGCAGCGGGCGGAGCCATCCGCATCTTGGATGACCCCGCCCTGTCAAAGCGTCTGTGCGATATGGCAAAAACCCTCGTCTGTCCGCTTTAGCGCCGCCGCTCGTGACGTGCGCGCCACAGTTGCAGATAGTGACCGATCTGCGCCGATTCGATGCGCTGGTAGGAGCTCGTGGGCAGCGACGTTAAGAACTTCTTTCCGTAGCCCTTCGTCACCAGGCGCGGGTCGGCCAGAATCAGCACGCCGCAATCGGTCGACGAGCGGATAAGGCGGCCGGCCGCCTGCTTAACCTCGAGCAC
>ENA-OYWU01001054-OYWU01001054.1-human-gut-metagenome-genome-assembly--contig:-NODE-1054-length-13048-cov-6.652659_pt1 | contig 13048 bp, 17 predicted proteins | sample MGYA00244173_ERZ653403 | MGnify/ENA primary metagenome ERZ653403 (study PRJEB26926, sample SAMN06165043) | human gut metagenome | biome: ENVO:00009003; feature: ENVO:2100002; material: ENVO:00002003...
GCGATGGCCGCCGAGACCATGCTGACCAACGGCTGTGTGATGAAGCACATCGCCGACGACGTCGACAAGGCTGACGAGATGGAGATCCGTTTCTACTCCGAGGCCAGCAACCCCGCAACCTACACCCCGACGGCCAAGTGGGACGCCACCGGCGGCAAGATCCTGAAGGATCTGGAGGCTATGATCCGTATGCTGACCAAGCGTGGCCTCCGCGCCTCCGATCTGGTCTGCTCCCCGGACGTGGCTGACACCATCATCAACGACGCGGCCGTGCAGAAGCTCCTCGACAACCGCCGCATCGAGATCGGCAACGCGGAGCCCGAGCTGCTGCCTGACGGCGCTGCCATCGTGGCCCGCCTGAACGTCCTCGGCCGCATCATCAGCGTCATCTCCTACGACCTGACCTATACCGACGACGAAGGCAACGACAAGCTCTACATCCCGTCCGGCAAGTGCGTCCTCACCGCTCCCGGCGCTGGCCGCACCGCCTACGGCGCCGTCTCTCAGGTCGAGCAGAGCGACGGCGAGTTCCACACCTACGCCGGCCGCCGCGTGCCGAAGTATGTGAGCAACGCCGAAGGCAACAGCCGCACGCTGACCATCTCCAGCCGCCCGCTGATGATCCCCAACAACAAGAACCCGTTCATCGTTGCGGACGTCCTGACGGCCTGAGCGCAGCAGAAAGGAGCAGAGCATGATCCAGATCATCAAGGGCACCTTCGGCTACTATAACGGCCGCAAGGTGATCCCCATCACCGAAGCAGACGGCCCTCAGAAGTTCGACGACGAGCTGGAGACCCGTCTGGTGAAGGAAGGCGTCGCCAAGTACATCGGCGAGCAGGGCGAGACTGCTGAACAGCCTGCACCTGCCACCGGCGACGACGCTGACGAGCCTGCCAGCACCGACACCCCGGTCGACGAAGCCCCGGAGTATAACGAGGACATGAAGCTCGACGAGCTGAAGGAAGTCGCCGCGCGCTATGGCGTGGACGCTTCTGCCATGCGCAAGAAGGCCGACGTCATCGCTGCCATCGAGGCCGCCAAGGCCGAGCAGCCTGATGACGGCACCGATGACGAGGAGCCCCCTCAGATCGGCGCCGCCGATCCCGTCTGATGGCCTTCAGCTTCAAGGCTATGGTCGAGGCCGACCGCCGGCGCACGTTTCTCAATCTCGACGAGTTCGGTGAGAAGCACACCGTCGAAGGCCGGGCCATCGCTGCCGTGCTGGATGACAACGCCCTGAAGGAACGCCAAGGGGGGCAAGAGCTGAGCGTCGCGGAGTCCTCTCTGCTGCTTTACGCAGCGGTCGAGGATCTGCCCACTCGGCGCCCGGCGGGCGAAGGGCTCAACGTCGACGGCCGCGAGTACATCGTCAACGACTGGAGCGAGGACATGGGGATCGCCACCGTGGCCCTCGGCCAGACCGTCACCATGTAGGAGGTGCCGCCATGTCCATCGTCAACAGCATCGAAACCGTCCGGGACTGGCTGACCGCTGAGGTCTGCCCTCTGGTCAAGCTGAAGCTCCCGGACGATAAGGCCACAGACGCCTCCTACCCCTACAAGCTGGTCAACCCGGCCGCCTTCTCGCTTTTCGTTCCCTCAAAGGACAGGACGCCGCCGAACATCGCCGCACCGATCCCGTCGGTCTGCGTGCAGCTCGTTCAGGGCGACGACCGCCTGATCCGAAGTGCCCGCAGCGTCAAGATCCGGCTCCTCTTTTCGGCGTGGGATCCCGGCTACCACGGGCCCGACGTTTACAAGCCGAAAGGCGACGGCAGCGGCTCCTACGTCCAGCAATACAACGAGGCCGCGGCGGCCTACTTCGTGAAAAACGGAGAGGGCTGGCGTGACGCATGGAATTTTGTGGACACAGCCCTCCGACGGATCGAAAACGCCGAGTACCTCGGCGACCTCCGCGTTATCAAAGAGGAAGGCATCACCTTCGGCCCCGTCGCCGAGCAGGACGCCGTCCCCGACTTTTACCCGTACTGGTTTGCGTGGGCCGAGTTCTCCGTCGAGGAGACGCTGACCCGCAACCCGGAAAGCTACCAACACCTGCTTTAAGGGCGGCCCTGTGGCTGCCCTAATTTCATGCAAAGGAGGATAAGCAGATGGCAAACGAATACCTCTACGGCGCCTACGGCCACATCGGCGAAACTGTGGCACAGAGCGCCGTGCAGGCGGGCACCACGCCGGTCTATATCGGCACGGCACCCGTCAACCTCGTGCGCGGCTTCGGCAAGGCCGGCGTCATCAACGCGCCGATCAAGATCACCAGTCTGGTCGACGCGCAGAAGAAGCTCGGCTACGCGGCCGACTGGGGCACCTTTACCCTGTGCGAGGTTATGTACGCACATTTCAACAACACCCTCGGGAACATCGGCCCGATCTACGTCATCAACGTGCTCGACCCCTCTGAGGGAAAGCACCGCAAGGAGGAGGCCACCACCAAGACCCTCGCCTTCACCGGCGGCCGTTCCGAGTTCGCCAGCAGCACGATCATCCTCGACACGCTGACCATCGCAAAGGCGACCAGCGGCAACTACGTCGAGGGCTCCGACTACGCCGTGGACTACAACTTTACCAAGGGCACGGTCATCATCACCAGCCTGAAGGACGACGCACAGCTCACCGGCAACCTGACGGCCACCTTCTACGAGGTGGACGACAGCGTCGAGGACAGCGACATCATCGGCGGCGTCACCTCCTCCGGCGAATACAGCGGCCTGAGCGCGATCGCGCTGCTCTATCCCGAGCAGTTCGCGGTCTGCAATCTGATCGCGGCCCCCGGCTGGAGCCACAGTCCTGCCGTCTATAATGCTATGCTGACGGCCAGCCAGAAGATCAACGGCCACTGGGACGCCTTCGTCGTGGCTGACCTGCCCCTCGTGGACAGCACCGCGCAGGCGGTCGACACGATCACCAAGGCAATCGCATGGAAGAAGGCCAACGCCTTCACCGGCGAGCGCTCCAAGGTCTACTGGCCGCAGGGCGTGGACAATCTCGGCAACGTGTACCACCTGAGCACGATGGCCGTGGTCGAGCTCATGCGCGCCGACTTCAGCCACAACAGCGTCCCGATGGAGACCTGCGGCAACAAGGCTATCCCCATCATCAAGCAGTATTTCGGCGCCAACGCCAACAACCGCGGCTTCGACCAGCAGACCGGCAAGGAGCTGACGCAGAACGGCATCAGCACCGCCGTCGCGTGGGGCGGCGAGTGGGTACTGTGGGGCGACCATACCGCCGCCTATACCTATGGCGCAGACGTGGATCCCCGCGCGATCTTCGACGTCTCCATGCGGATGCTCATGCACATCACCAACAGTTTCCAGCGCGAGTGGAGCCCTGAGATTGACAGCCCCATGACCCGGGCTCTGAAGGATCGCATCATCAACCGCGAGCAGGAAAAGCTCGACGGTTATGTGAGCATGGGCGCCCTGCTGGGCGAGCCTGTGATCCTGTTCCTCGAGAGCGAGAACAGCACCACCGACGTGATGAATGGCGACTTTCGCTGGGACATCGCCGTCACCCCGACCCCGCCCCTCAAGTCTGCGAGCGTCTACGTCGCATACACCGACGCGGGCTTCTCTGTCTACTACGAAGGAGGTGACGAGTAATGGCAAACCTGTGGCTCGACCTGAAGGGCCCTATCCTCGCCGACACCGTCTACATCGGCGGCACCCTCGTCGCCAAAGACGTGACCATCTCGCTGCCGGCCGTCACTCCCGTGACCGCTGACTTCAAGGCTATGGGAACCTACACCGCCCCCATCCTCGGCCAGATCGAGGCTATGGAGGCGTCCATCACCAAGATCGGCATCGACCTCGGCCTGCGGAACATGATGAAGCTCGAGAGCAAGACCATCGAGATCCGCTGGGCTCAGGACGTGAAGCAGGCCGACGGCTCCACCAAGACCGAAGGCTGCAAGGCGTTCCTCCGCTGCGTCTCCAAGGGCATCCCGGGCCTCTCTGTGGATCCCGGCAACACCAGCGAGAACGAGGCCACGTTTGCCGTGAGCCGCTACCAGCTCTACGTCGGCGGCGCTGAATACTGGCTGATCGACCAGCTCAACACGATCCTGCGCGTCGGCGGCGTCGACTACGCCAAGGACATCCGCAGCCTGCTGTAACCCGAAGGGCGCCGCGCCTATGCGGCGCCCTCTATTTATCGAAAGGAGACGCACCAAATGAAGAACACCATCAAGCTCGACAACCCCGTGCAGATCAACGGCAAGAGCTACGACGAGCTGACCTATGACATCAGCGAGATCACCGCACAGGCGTTTGCTGAAGCTGACGCCAGAAAGCTGAGCGCCAGCGGCTCCAAGAACGGCAACGCGGCCGGCGCGGCCGAGCTGGACTACGGCCTGCACCTCTACCTCGGCTTCGCTGCCATCATCGCCATCAACCCCGAGATCGACATCTCCGACCTCGAGCGCGTCCGCGGCTACGACGTTATGAAGATTATGAGGATCGGCCGGGATTTTATTTCCGGGAAGTCGGAGGAACCCTACACCCCCGACAGCTCCGACGCGCAATCCGAGACTACGCCCGAGCCTTCCACACGTCGACGCGAGACCTCGGAGAGCGAAGGCTGACCGACTTCCTGACCGAATACGGGGAGGCCGTCGAGGAGGCCAAGCGGCTCCAAGCGAGCCGGCCGACTCGTGCGGCCAGCTTTAAGAAACCCCACATCAGAAGGAGGTGACGCACATGGCAAACGGAAAAACGATGCAGGCGGTCGTCAATCTGGCCGGCAGCATCGACCCATCACTCGGCAAAGCCATCGAACAGGCTCAGAAGAAAATCAGCGGCCTGAACGTGAAGGCGCTGGCCGTTGGTGCAGCCGTGGGCGGCATCGCTGTGGCGACAGGCAAGGCAGTCGTCGAGGCCGGAAAGTACATGAAGGATCTCGGCGCGTCCTTCGATGACGCTGCTGATGCTATCCGCATCGGAACCGGCGCCACCGGCGACGCGCTGGATGGGCTTCTGGATGACTTCGACGCCGTCTACAAGAGCGTCCCGACCACAATGGAGGACGCCAGCAAGGCGATCGCAGACTACAACACCCGCCTCGGCCTCACCGGCCCGCAGCTTCAGGAGATCTCCAAGCAGGCCATCCAAGTGAGCGATATGCTCGGGGACGACCTCGGCAGCGTGATCGAGGAGTCGAGCCAAGCCTTCCAACAGTGGAACATCGACGCCGACGACATGGGCGGCGCTATGGACTACATCTTTAAGGTCAGCCAGAGCACGGGTATGGGCTTCACGGATCTGATGGCAGATATGCAGAAGTTCGGCCCGCAGCTTCAGGAGATGGGCTACTCCTTCGAGACGGCGAGCGCCCTGATGGGCCAGCTCGACAAAGCCGGCGTAAACACCGACGAAGTGCTCGGCGCCATGAAAAAGAGCGTCGCCACACTTGCCAAGGAGGGCATCAGCGCCAGCGACGGGCTCGCCATGTACTACGAAAAGATCAAAAACGCCGGGACGGCCGCAGAGGCCGCCAGCATCGCGTCGGAGATCTTCGGTACAAGGGCGGGCTCCACGATGGCCGCAGCGATCCGAGACGGCTCTCTGGCCGTCGCAGACCTGACGGCTGAGCTGCAAGAAAACGGCGAGACAATCGCCGGCGCAGCCGATGACACCTACGACTTCGCCGAGCGGCTTCAGGTTATGAAGCAGGGGCTCGAAGTGGCCCTCAAGCCTATGGCGAACACTGTGTTCGACGGGCTCAACAAGTTCATGCCGACCCTGCAAAAGCTGATGGAGCAGATCACTCCGGCCATCTCCAAGGCGGTCGAGGCTGCGGCCCCGTTTGTCGACGAGTTCCTGACCGGCGCGGCCGACGCCCTCAAGGACGTTCTGCCCCTGATCTCTCAGCTCGCGGCCGACCTTCTGCCCGTTCTGACGCAGCTAATGAGCACTCTGCTCCCGCCGCTTCTCAGCCTCGTGCAGACGCTCCTCCCGCCACTCATGCAGATTGTTTCCGCGATCCTGCCGCCTATTGCCAGCCTGCTCGCCACCGTGCTCCCTATTATCACGCAGATCGTCAGCGCCGTGCTGCCTGTGCTGGTGAGCATCATCTCGAGCCTGCTGCCGGTCATCACCCCGCTGCTGGAGGTGGCCCTGCAAATCGTCAACAGCGTCATCATGCCGCTGCTTGATCCCCTGATGCAACTCGTTCAGGCGCTACTCCCTCCGATCCTGAGCCTGATCGGTGCCATCACCCCACTGCTGACCCCGCTGCTGTCTATTCTGGAGCCCATCGCCAGCGTGCTCGGCACGATCGTCGGCTGGGTATCGAAGATTGTCAGCTTCGGCTCCGGCGTCATCTCCAAGATCGCCGGCCTGTTCGGAGGTGGGGGCGGCGGCAGCGCGTCCGTCTCTGGCTATGCGACCGGCGGCTTCACGAGAGGCCCGTCCATCGCTGGCGAGGATCCGCACTACCCGACCGAGGCCGTCATCAGCTTCAACCCTGCATACCGCTCGCAAAACCTGTCCTACTGGGCCGAGGCGGGCCGGATGCTCGGAGCATCTGACGGCGAAAGCGACTACGAGCTGCTCAGCGGCGGCTCCGGCACCGCTGTGGTCTACGACCTGAGCGGGCTGTCCTTCTCCCCGCAGATCAAGATCGAGGGCGACACCGACGAGGACGCCCTGATCCGAAAGCTCCGCGACCTCGAGCCGGAGTTCATCGACTTCATCCTCGAGGCACTCAGCAGAAGGGAGGGCGGCGCCTATGTCACAGCAGACAGTCGGCTTTATTGATTATGTGGCGCAGGGCGGCGACACCTTCGACAGCATCGCGCTCGTCGCCTATAACGAGGAGCGCATGGCAAGCACCATCATCGAGGCCAACCCCGACCTCAGCGACGTGCTGATCTTCGAGGGCGGCGAGGCTGTGCGGATCCCGATCGTCGAGACCGTGGAGACGCCGGAGACCCTGCCGCCGTGGAGGAGGTGACGCCGTGAAAATCCTATACGAAGGCGTCGACATCTACCCGGACATCAGCGTCCACCGCTGCTATCACGATATGTACGCCGAAAAGCAGAGCGACGAGCTGCTACTCAAACTCAACGACACCCGCGAGCTGTGGGACTCGTGGAACCCCAAGAAGGGCGACACCATCGCCATCGAGGACGGCGCTGCCAAGACGGGCAAAATGTTCGTCGAAAGCGTCGTCCCCGAGTCCGGCATCATCACCCTGCGGGCCTATTCCGTCCCGCAGTCTGCGAAGGATACGCGGAGCAAATCGTGGGAAAAGGTCAAGTTCCTGCAACTGGCCCAAGAGATCGCCGGCCGTCACGGCCTGACGCTCGAGACCTACGGGATCACCGACCAGACCTACGACTACGTCGAGCAGAACAATCTCGCGGACTTCGCATTTTTTCAGAACCGCTGCACCCTCGAGGGCGCGGCGTTTCTGGTGTACGACGGAAAGCTGGTCGTCTACGATGAGGCGCGCATGGAAAGCCAGCAGCCCGTCGACACCATCACCATCACCCCGGCCAATGACTTCGAGTACCGCGACGAGGGCACCAACGCCTACGGCTCGGCCGAAGCAGTCAACGGCGGTCTGATCGGCACCTTCACAGCCCCGAGCGGCGGCGACAAGGTACTGCGCCGGATCCTGCCCTTCCGCATGACCGACCAGAGCGAGGCCGACCGCTTCGCCAAGGGCCTGCTCCGGGACGCCAACAAAAACGCGACCGTCGGCACCCTTTGGACGGGCTCGCTGCTGCGAGACTATGCGGCGGGCTCTGTGGTCACGCTGGCGACCGAGGGCGTCAAGTCGTGGGACGGCACGGCCTTCATCAGCCGGATCCGGCACGACTACGTCAAGACGCGGAGCAAGCTATACCTCCGCAAGCCACTGGAGGGATATTGATGAACAGCAACAACCAAATGATCCAGAAGGGCAAGATCTCCAGCGTGGAGGGAAAGGCCGACAGGAACGGAGACAAAACCACGGCCAGAGTGCTCCCAAGCACCGCCGACAGCATGGTCACGCGGCCGCTGACGATCCCGTGGTATCTGCGCGGGGAGATGGGAAACCTGACCCCCGGCACAGAAGTCGCCTACGCTATGTTCGAGGACGGCACCGGCATCATCCTCTCCCGCATGGACGGAGAGTGGGGCGGCATCGTCCCGGGCGACATCACCGTCAAGAAGGGCGCGCTCACGATGCAGGACAAGGGCATCAGCGTCCCGTCGGCAGACGTGACAGCCACGGGCATCAGCCTGACCGGCCACACTCACACAGACAGCCGAGGCGGCACCACTTCTGGCCCACAGTAAGGAGGGATAGACATGGCCGTCATGGCATCGTGGAACGGCAAGACGTGGGGCGTCTCCAGCCAGAGGATCGCCGCACTCAACGGCATCTCCCACAGCGTCGAGCTCGACACGGAAAACAGCGACGACAAAGCCGGATCCCCGGCGACCAAGACCAAGGCGCTCAAGCTGCAAAGCATGAGCTTCGACTTCGATCTGGCCGCCGCGGTCGGCTGCGACGTGCGCAGCGAGTACGAGTCGTGGACGGCGCTGGTCGGGCAGTATGCCCCCTTCTATCTGGCCGGCCGGCGCTTCGGCCCGGCCAACCTTCAGCTCACGGGCGTGAGCCTATCAGACACCAAGCTGGACAACCTCGGCAGGATCCTGACCGGCAAGATCACGATCAAGCTGACCGAGTACGCCGAGGAGGCCAGCAGCAAAAAGGCCAGTTCTGGAAAATCCGGCAACAGCGGCAAGAGCGGCAGCAGCTCCAAGTCGGCGGCAGGCATCGCCACCTACAAGGAGCTCGGCATAAGCTCCTCGGCTGTGAACGTCGGAGCCTCCAGCAGCGCCAAAGCATCCAAAAAGCCAACCAATGCGCAGCTCAAGTAAAGCGAGGTGATCCCAATGAAAGCATCTGGCAACGGAGCGCCCGAGATCTGCGTGCAGAACCTCCTCAAGACCATCCGCGGGGAGGTGCCCTACGAGCGCATCAAGGGGATCGACCGCACGCTGATCGACAAGCCGAGCGAAACCGCTGCGACCGATCTGGCCGCCGACGTGGAGTTCGTTGTGGAAACCTACGAGCCCCGCGTGCAGCTCAGTGACTCCGACCTGAAAGCCCTGACCGCTCAGACCGGCGACTTCGAGCTGCGGGCCAGCATCGAGAACATCACATGAAGGAGGTGAACAGCGTGAGCGACGCGACAAATATCTACGGCGAGGACATCAAACTCACCACGACAGACGCGAGCACCCTATACAAGACCATCATCACCGAGCTCGAAAAGGGCGCCGGCGAGCCGCTCTACCCGGGCGACGAGCGCCGGATCTTCGGCGAGGCTCTCGTGCCCGTGTTCGTTGCCCTCTACAACAGCCTCAACGACGTCGGCCGGCAGACGCTTCTCCGCTATGCGAGGGGCGAGGTGCTGGACGCCATCGGCGAGCGGCAGGACGTGAAACGACTGGAAGGCACACCGGCCAAGACGACCATGCGCTTCTCCGTCTCCACGCCGCAGGAGAAAAACATCATCATTCCGAAATGGACGAAGGTGACGCCGGACAGCGAAAACTATTTTGCCACCGACGAGATCGCTGTGCTGCAAGCTGGCGCCTACTCTGTGGAGGTGCCGACCTCGGCCGTGAGCAACGGCACGAAGTTCAACGGCTACGCAGCCGGCACGATCGGCACCCTCGTCGACCTGATCCCCTACATCGAGTCCGTCACCAACCTGACCGAAACAGCCGGAGGCGATGACGGCGAACCCTACACCACCGAAGGCGACAACCGCCTCCGCGAGCGGATCCGCCTGGCTCCCGCCAAGAGATCCACCGCGGGCCCCGAACAGGCTTACATCTACTGGGTAATGACGGCCGACAGTTCCATCGTGGACGCGAGGGCCGTCAGCGAGAAGGAAACCGTCAGCGAGACCCTCACGGTCTACGACGGCAAAGCCTTCAAGGGCGGCAGCACGCTCCTGACCGACACCCTCGTCGTGAAAGCCCACGGGCAGAGCACGGCGGCGGTCAAGGACACGGACTACACCGTCGACTACACCGACGGCCTGCTGACCATCACGCTCAAGGGCAGCCTCTCGGCCGCCGAGAGCATCGACATCATCATCACCCGCACGCTGGAGGGCTGCGTCAAGATCGTGCCCCTGCTGGAAGGCGGCGGGATCCCTGACGCTGCCATGCTGGCGAAGGTGCTGGACGTGGTCAACGCAAAGGACATCCGGCCGCTCACTGACAAGGTGAGCGCCGTGCCCCCGGAGGTCGAGACCTATGACATCGAGATCGTGTACTACACCACGCCGGAGAGCGAGGCCGAGGTGATCGCCAACGTCGAAGGCACCGGCGGTGCGATCGACCGCTACAACGAGTGGCAAGTCGCGGCTCTCGGCCGGGACATCAACCCCGACCAGCTCCGCAAGCGGATCCTCTCGCCTTCGTGGGGAGAGAACCTGACCGGCGCCTTCCGCGCGGACGTCGTCAAGCCGACCTACAAGGCCCTCGACGACACGCAAGTCGCCAAGTTCAGCGGCCACCTGACCGTCAGCCACAAGGTCGAGAGCGAGGTGGTGTAAATGCGGCTCAATGAGACCGAGATGGTCAAGCTGCTGCCTGCGTGGATGCAGGAGGACGGCAGCGACAAGGGCCTCGCCGCCGGCTGCGACATCGTCAGCCGCGACGCCTATGCGCGCCTGAAGCTCCTGAGCAGGTGGGACAAGATCGACCAGCTCAGCGACGCAGAGCTCGACGAGATGGCGTGGGAGCTGAACATCCAGTGGTATGACAGCACCGCGCCCATCGCAGCCAAGCGGGCCGTCATCCGCAACAGCGACCGCGTCTACTCAAAGCTCGGCACCCCCTACGCCGTGGAGCAGATCGTGGCCGACTACTTCGGCACCGGCGAGGTCAGGGAGTGGTATCAGTACGGCGGGCAGCCGCATCACTTCAAGGTGCTGAGTGACAACCCGAGCCTCGTCAACAGCAACCTCGACCTGTTCCTGAAACTGCTGCGGACGGTCAAGCGCCGCAGCTCATGGCTCGACGCGATCCTGATCTGCCTGACCGGCGAAATGTTCCTTTATTCCGGCATGGCCGTCAGGGATCACACCCAAGAGGTGCACGTCATGGGCAGCGACGAGATCCACATCTACCACGCGGCCGTCGTCCACGACAACAACCGCGAGACCGTCAGCATCGGCACCGACGCGGCGGTCATCTCAGACTAAGGAAAGGAGATAGACATGGCTGCATTTATCAACAATGACATCACCACCGCCGGCCTGATCGTTCTGGCGAAGGGCGTGGCCGGCCAGAAGATCAACTACACCAAGATCGTCCTCGGCGATGGCTACCTCGAGGAGGGCCAGACGCCCCGCACCCTCACCGGCGTGGTCAGCCCGAAGGCGACCGTCGACATCACGAAGCTGAAGATCAACGGCGACGGCACCGTGGCCGTCGGCGGCATCTTCACTAATGGCGACGAGACCGAGGGCTTCTACTACCGCGAGCTCGGCCTTTATGCCGAAGATCCCGATCCCGAGGTCGGCGAGGTGCTGTACTGCTATGGCAACTGCGGCGATCTGGCCGAGTGGATCCCGCCCTCCGGCGGCGCCACCATCGTCGAGAAAACCATCGACATCGTCACCGCGATCGGCACGGCCACCAACGTGACCGCCTACATCCCCGCCGACGCCTACGCCACCAAAGAGGACTACGAGACCTACAAGGCCATCGCCCTCGGCGCTCAGGCCACGGCCGAGGAGGCTCTGGCGCTCGCCCGGCAGGCCATCGCAATCGCGCAGGCCGCCGAGGCATCGGTCAACGACCTGAGCAACGCGGTCGGCCAGAACACCAGCAAGATCGCAACGCTGTGGGACGCCGTTTTCAGCGAGATCACGACCAACCCCTTCCAGATCACGTTTGCAGACCTGACGGGCATCACCCTGACGGCCGGCATCTGGAACAGCGGACTCCAGCGCCTCGAGTGCTAAACTACCGGCCAAAGGCCAGAAAGGAGGCCGCCCATGTATAGAGGCACCACACCAACCATCACCATCAACTGTGACATCGACGTCAGCGAGTTCGTGACCATGTGGGTAACATTCCGCACGCAGCAGCTCGCCACCTATGCCCCGCCGAAGCAGGTGGAAGTCACCAAGCATCTCGGGGACGAGGGCGTCGACGCGACCGACAAGGTCGTCACCGTCAGCCTGACGCAAGCCGACACGCTGCTGCTCGGCTCTCTGTCTCCTGACGAGGATCAACAGGTGGAGGTGCAGATCCGCGGCAGGACGGAGGACGGGCGCGCGTTTGCGAGCAACATTATGACCGCCCCGCTCAGCCGGATCCTGAAGGACGGCGTCATCTAAGTGAGCGTCGACTTCAATGCCTCGTTCTCTGGCAGCGCGGAGACCTTCGGGGCAAGGATGACCGAGACACCTGCCTCCATGACCGCCTCCATGAAGGAGACGGGCGGCGGCAGCGCCTCAAACTACGAAGCCCTGCGCAACAAGCCCAAGATCAACGGGCACGAGCTGATCGGCGACATGACGCCGGCGCAGCTCGGCATCACGGACGACAGGCACCACACCCACAAGCAGGCGCAGGCAGCAAAGGTGTGGACAGTCGCCCACAACCTCGGAAAGCGGCCCGCCGTCACGGTCGTCGACAGCGCCGGCACTGTGGTCATCGGGGAGGTCGACTACCTCGACGACAACACCGTGCGCCTGACCTTCTGCGCAGCCTTTTCCGGGACTGCATACTTCAACTAAGGAGGTAAACCCGTGAAATTCCTGACAAGCATTGATCTCTCACAGAACGAGCTCCAAAACGCCATCATGCAGCCGCTCGCTGCACCTCCGGCCAACCCGAAGATCGGCCAGATCTATTTCAACAGCATCGACCTGACGCTGTACCTGTGGACAGGTGAGAAATGGATCCCTGTGCCGACCAAGACCTCGCAGCTCGAGAACGACAGCGGCTTTATCACCTCCTGTCTCTTATACACATCTGACGCTGCCGACGAATAGCCTTGT
>ENA-OYWU01001063-OYWU01001063.1-human-gut-metagenome-genome-assembly--contig:-NODE-1063-length-12927-cov-5.360472_pt1 | contig 12927 bp, 10 predicted proteins | sample MGYA00244173_ERZ653403 | MGnify/ENA primary metagenome ERZ653403 (study PRJEB26926, sample SAMN06165043) | human gut metagenome | biome: ENVO:00009003; feature: ENVO:2100002; material: ENVO:00002003...
TCTACACAAGGCTATTCGTCGGCAGCGTCAGATGTGTATAAGAGACAGCTTCACCCAAGTATTTGATTCCTTTTTTGAACGTGAAAGCGAACAGTAAGAAAACAATGAGAACGAGGCCGACGATTACGGGATCGTTCATGGGTGTTTCGGGTATTTTTTCAGACGGGAATCCTTCGGGTATGGCGATTATGGTTTCTTGCAGGTCTTTCAGCGGATCGGTCTCTTTCAAGGGAGTACTTCGTTCGAATCCATGTATATATCGCGGCACGAAAACCTCAGGAGTACCGGCGGGCGACTGGGCTTGCGCGGTATCGGCAGGAGTGGCGGTATGTGCGGCGGGGACAGGCATGATTATATGGCTGCGATTTTGCGAATGTTTTTATCCCATACGGGCATGTTTTGAATAGCGTCGACAGCTTCTTGGGGGGTCTGCGCGACTTGCCACATGCGGGCGTGCTCCTGCCTCATGAAGTTTTCGCCGATGGCGTTATGAAGCATCTCTATCAACGGGTTATAATATCCGTCTATGTTCAATATGACGATGGGGTTGAGAAACAGTCCGAGTTGTTTCCATGTGATTATCTCGAAGAGCTCTTCCATCGTTCCGCAACCGCCCGGTAAAGCGATGACGGCATCGGCTTCTTGCGCCATGCGTTCTTTCCGTTCGTGCATGTCGGCGGTTACGATGGTCTCGGTCAAACCTTTATGACACCAACCTTCGTCGATCATAAACCGGGGTATTACACCCAATACTTCGCCTCCGTTTTCGAGAACACTGTCGGCCAGAGTACCCATCAGACCTTGATTGCCGGCGCCGCAAACGCATCGCATTCCGTTTTGTGCGAGAAGCCTGCCTGTTTCGCGGGCGGCTTCGAAGTAACGAGGATTTATTTTAGAGCTGGATGCGCAATAAACGCAAACCGATTTTATCTTTTTCATTGTCACGTATTTGAATCGGTTGCAAAGTTAACGCTTTTTCCCGAAAGAGAACCCTTCGGCACAAGCGACGTTATAACCATTTGTTTTCGCGATACCATTTCACGCATTCGTTCACGCCTCGTTCCAAGCTGTATTGCGGAGAAAAACCGAGCTCGTTTTGAGCATCCGAAATGTCGCAAATCCAGTTGCGTTGTTTCATGATACGGAATTTATCCCGATTTAATGTGCTGGTTTTTCCCAGCACGATAGCTCCTTTTTCGGCAATGACCGATACGACCCAAAGCAACCACACTGGAATTTTGACGGGGACAACCCTGCGCTTTCCCAAAGCGGTCGCTACATATCGGCGAAACTGGGACGAAGTGTATGCTTTTCCTTCCGAGAGGAAGTACCCCCGCCGAACGACTCCCCGGTCTATGGCTTTGAAGATAGCTTGTACCAAATCTTTCACGTAAATGAAGGTGATGAGTTGAGGTTTGAACCCGACGATGAAATCGAATCCGTATTTGATACTTTTCATCATCAGGTAGTAATCTCGCTCATAGGGGCCATATACTCCGGTGGGACGCATGACCACGTATGGGAATCCTTCCAACGATTCTAAATGTCGCTCGGCTTTCAGCTTGCTTTTTCCGTATCGGGTATTGGGGTGAGGGGTGTCGGTGGGGCGTATGGGGGTGAAGTTTTTTTCGTCGCCGACTCCCCATGCTCCGAGGCTGCTCGTCATGATGAATTGTTTAGGAACCATTTCTGTTTCGACGAGGGCTTCGGTGAAATTTTTCACAAAGCCGTAGTTGATTCGATCGAAGTCATCGGGATTTTTACATTTTGTAACTCCCAGATTATAAACGATATAGTCCCATGCTCCGTATTCCCTTTTATGCGATAATAGTTGGTCGGTAAGAATTTTTTTGTTACCGTAATTGAAGTCGATAAAGCGGATTGCAGGGTCGGAAAGATGCTCGCGAGAAGTCGTTTTGCGCACACCCGCCCAAGTTTCGTACCCTCGCGACAGCGCCTCTTCGACGATAAATCCGCCGATGAATCCGCCGGCTCCGGTAATCAAAATTTTCATGCTCATAAACGCTGTTTGTTTGTGCGTGTAAAAGTAATAAGAAACCTTGTAAATGGAATTAGAGATACTGTTATTTTGTGAAATATAGCCGATAAACTATTATAAAAAGTTTATAAAGAGGGGAGATTGACAATCTTTGTTATCTTTGCATTATTTTTGTGGCCGGAATGTGAAAATAAACCGGATTTCGATAATTGACGAAATGAATCTGTTTTTGCCGTCGGGCGTGTTGTCTTTGTCGCGGATTACAAGGACCCGAGGCTTTCGGTCGAGATGAAAGGAAAAAATTATAAATATAACAAATGAAACGGTACAAATTACTGAACAATGTTTTGGGGTGGGTAGTCTTCGTTATCGCGGCGGTTACCTATATCCTTACTTTGGAATCCACGGCCAGTTTTTGGGACTGTGGTGAGTTTATAGCATCGGGTTATAAGTTGGAAGTGGGTCACCCGCCGGGTAATCCCATATTTATGTTGACGGCGCGATTCTTTGCCAATTTTGCTTCTTCTCCCTCCGAGGTCGCCTATATGGTAAACCTTATGTCGGGGTTGTTAAGCGCTGCCACCATACTGTTGTTGTTCTGGACGATCACCCGTTTGGCGCAAAAGATCGTTTTGCGTGATGGAGAGACAGAGGAGACGATGTCGCTCGGGCAGATGATTGCAATTCTCGGTTGCGGTTTGGTAGGAGCTTTGGCCTATGCGTGGTCCGATACATTTTGGTTCTCGGCGGTGGAAGGCGAGGTCTATGCCTATTCGTCGTTCTGTACCGCATTGGTGTTTTGGCTTATCCTCAAATGGGAAAGCGTGGCCGACCTGCCGTATGCCAACCGTTACATTATTTTGATAGCCTATATCATAGGAGTTTCGATTGCGGTTCACCTGTTGAATCTTTTGTGTATCCCGGCCATCGTATTGGTTTATTATTACCGTAAGTATAAAAATACCGATTTAAAGGGTTCTTTAATTGCCCTGTTGGTATCGTTCGTGTTGATCGTGCTTCTGCTTTACGGTCTAGTTCCGGGTTTTGTCGAGGTTGCCAGTTGGGTCGAATTGTTGTTCGTCAATGTTTTCCATTTACCGTTCAACAGCGGAGTGGTTTTTTATTTCTTCCTCATTGTCGGGGTTATCGCTTGGGCCATTTATGAGACGTATGCTCAACGCAGCGATAAGCTCATCAAGATTTCGTTTTTGATAAGTATCGTATTGGTGGGTATTCCTTTTATCGGCGACGGGTATATTATCGGTATTGTCCTTACGGCTGCGTTGGCTTATTATTTGTTTACTCGTAAAAAGCTGGCGGTAGTCGCCATGAATACGATATTGTTGTCGTTGTTCGTTATTTTTATCGGTTATTCTTCATATGCGCTGATTGTGATTCGTTCGACGGCCAATACCCCGATGGATCAAAATTCGCCCGAAGATATATTTAGTTTGGGCGGTTATCTCAACCGCGAACAGTATGGCGACAGGCCTTTGTTCTATGGACAGACTTTCCCGGCCGAAATCGCTCGTGATGCCAACGGGACTGCCATATCGACAAAGGGCAAAGCCATTTGGAAGAAAAAACTGAAAACATCGGAGGACGAGGCAGACCGTTATATAGTCACCGGATATAACGAACATTACGAGTATCAACCCGAGTTGAACATGCTGTTCCCGCGTATGTATAGCGATAAATCGGAACATATATCGGCATATAAAGAGTGGACTAATTTTAAAGGTCGTCCGGTACAGGTGAGAACTTCCGAAGGAACTAAAACGGTCATGAAACCCACTTTTGCCGAGAATCTCGCTTTCTTCCTCGATTATCAGTTGAACTACATGTATTGGCGTTATTTCATGTGGAACTTCGCCGGACGACAAAACGATATACAGGGACATGGAGAGGTGCAAAACGGAAATTGGATTAGTGGCTTCAATTTTATCGACAAGCATATTGCGGGAGACCAGACCAATCTGCCCGACGATTTGAAGAATAATGCAGGGCGTAACGTCTTTTATATGCTGCCCCTTTTGTTGGGTCTGATCGGGTTGTTCTATCAGGCATTTTCCGGTAAGAAAGGTATCGAAAGTTTTTGGGTGACATTCTTCCTGTTCTTCATGACCGGTATAGCGATTGTGATTTATTTGAATCAAACCCCCTATCAGCCTCGTGAACGGGATTATGCCTACGCCGGTTCGTTCTACGCATTCGCTATCTGGATAGGATTGGGTGTTGCGGCCGTGTGGAGAGGATTGAATTATCTGTTGAAAACGACCGACGAAAAACCCGTGAGTACGATTACCGCTGCTGTGGCTGCGCTGCTATGTTTGTGTGTGCCCTTGCAGATGGTAAGCCAGACGTGGGACGACCACGACCGTTCGGGACGATATGTTTGTCGCGATTTCGGTATGAACTATCTGTCGAGTGTCGATGAAAACGGTATCATCTTTACCAATGGCGATAACGATACTTTCCCCTTGTGGTACGTGCAGGAGGTGGAAGGGTATCGCACCGATGTAAGGGTTTGCAATTTGTCTTATTTACAGACCGACTGGTATATCGACCAGATGAAACGTCCGGCCTACGAATCGGCGCCGCTGCCCATTTCGGCCGATGAGTCGAAATACGCTTATGACGTGCGTTCCTATAATTATGTAATCAATCGGTTGGCCGATTCTATTACGGTAAGCGATGGATTGGACTATTTGTATAGCGATGAGGATTGGACGAAAGATGTTCCCGGATACGGAAAGTTGAACCATTTACCCACGAACAAGCTCTATATCCCGGTAAACGCCGATGCGGCCGTCGCTTCGGGTACGGTAGCGCCTGAGTTGAAAGATAGTATCGTTTCTCGCATTGTTCCCGATTTTACCAATAAGCGGGGTTTTACGATGAGCGAAATAGCTTCGTTGGACATTATCAACACCAATGCCATGCAGGGTTGGAAACGTCCGGTTTATTTTGCCGTGACGGTGGGTAGTAGTTACTATCTGGGCTTGGAGGATTATTTCTCCCGTACCGGACTGGCTTATCAGGTTGTTCCTTTGAAAGGCGTTTCCAACAACATCGATACGGATAAGATGTATGACAATATGGTCAATAAATTCCGTTGGGGAGGAATCGATAAAGCAACTCCCGAGCACCCGTTATATCTCGACGAGAATGTGCGTCGCATGTGCAACACGCATCGCATGATGTTCGGCGATTTGGTCGTTCAACTCATTGCCGAAGGGAAAACCGATAAGGCATTGACCGCACTGGATTTGATTATGGAGAAGATTCCGGGTTGGCAAGTGACTCACGACCTTACCTCCATTTCGCTGGCGCAGTCCTATCTCGATTTGGGAGAGAAAACGAAAGGCGAGGCTTTGTTGACCGAGATACTCGACAATTCGGCCGGATACCTGAATTGGTATAAAGACTTGACTTCCGGTCAGCTTCGTTCCGTAGGAAGCGATTATCAGAAACATCTGTATATCATTCAGGCGATACATGAAATGAGTACATCTTATGAGCTTCCCGAATTACAGAAAAGAATAGAAGAAAAATTTGCTATTCGAGAATAAATAAAAGACATTCTTTTCGGGAGAGGTGTCGGAAAAATACTTTTCCGGATCTCTCCCGTTTTTCAGTTATATACTTGTTATGTTTATAGAGCAACCCCCGTTTTTTTATCGCATGTTGTTTCCCGAAACGATTTGGCGTATACCGGGAGATAAAAAGACCGTATATCTCACTTTCGATGACGGTCCCATTCCGCAAGTTACTCCGTGGGTTCTCGATGTACTCGATTACTACGAAGTGAAAGCTACGTTTTTTTGTGTCGGTGACAATGTCGCGCGTAATCCCAATCTGTTTCAGGTGATCAGGGACAGAGGGCATCAAGTGGGGAATCATACGATGAATCACGTGAAGGGAATGTCGATGTCTCCCGAAAAATACGTGCGGAATGTCATGAATGCTCACGACCTTATTCAAAGTCGGTTGTTTCGCCCCCCTCATGGTCACATGTTACCCGGACAAGCCAAATTGTTGAAGAAAGATTTCAGCATTATCATGTGGGACGTCGTGACGCGCGATTATAGTAATAAATTGTCGGGTGAGCAGGTGTTCGGCAATGTGAAACGTTATGCCCGCAACGGTTCCATCATCGTGTTTCACGATTCGATTAAGGCAGAGCGAAACTTGCACTATGCGTTGCCGAGGACGATAAATTGGCTTAGAGAGAATGGCTTCTTGTTCAAAACCCTCTGAATGGCGTGAGATCATACGAAACGAAGCCTTGCGTATCGGTTTCGATGCCTGTGGTTTCGCAAGGGTGGAAGAGGTCGATGTCGATATGCGCGATAGCTACCGGCAGTGGCTCGCTTCCGGGAAACAGGCGCAAATGGGTTATTTGGACAATTATGTGGAGTTGAGGGATAATCCGGCGTTGTTATATCCCGGAGCCCGCACGATGATTTGTGTGGCACTCAACTACTATCCGGTTCGCTTTCAGTCTGGTGAAAGTCCCCGGTTCGCTTATTATGCCTATGGTCGGGATTATCACGATGTGATGCGGGATAAGCTGAGGCAGTTGGCCGTTTTTGTTTCGTCCTATTCTGGGGATACGGGAAGGGTCTGTTGCGATACGGCTCCGGTGCGGGAACGTTATTGGGCGGTTCGTGCAGGTCTCGGCTTTATCGGGAAAAATGCCCAGTTGATTATTCCCGGTAAAGGCTCTTTCTTCTTCTTGGGAGAATTGATAACTTCTTTGGATCTTCCTCCCGATAGTCCGGTCGTTGCTCGATGTGGCGATTGTTCTCGTTGTATGGACAGTTGTCCCACCGGGGCGTTGTACGCTCCGGGGAGTGTGGATGCCCGCCTGTGTATCTCTTGTCAAACCATCGAGAACAAGGGGGATATAGCTCCTTTCGTAGCCGATAGAATGGGCGATCGGGTATATGGATGCGATACCTGTCAGCAATGTTGCCCGTGGAATAAATCGGCTCGACCTTCTGTGCATCACGAATTTGCACCCAGCGAAGAATTTCTTGCTCTCGATGCTTCCCGATTCGAAACGATGACACCCGATGATTTCAATCGGATATTTCGCCATTCGGCTGTCAAAAGAGCTAAGTATGCCGGACTGAAACGAAATTTCGAGATTTGGAAGAAAAACAGAAAGTCCCCCATAGAATGATGTTATGTATAAATTAAGAGAGGCTTCGCCACGGCGAAGCCTCTCTTATTATGTGATTGAGACAAGTCTTATAGTAAGCTGTCAGGGTCGAGGTTGTTTTTCTCGATGTCGAGGAAATACTTGTAAGTACCCACCTTCAATTCGGCCGTTGCGGCGTCGTCGCAGACAATGATGCTTTTGGGGTGCATTTGCAGAGCCGTGATCGTCCACATTTGGGAAATGCCGCCTTCTACGCCTTGTTGCAAGGCTTTGGCTTTGTTGTGCCCGTTAACGATGATAAGGACATTCCGGGCCGACATGATAGTACCGACACCTACGGTGAGAGCCGTTTTGGGAACAAGATGGGTATCGCCTCCGAAGAAACGGGAGTTGGCGATAATCGTGTCTTGGGTCAGTGTTTTTACGCGGGTGCGTGACGTTAACGAAGACCCCGGTTCGTTAAAAGCGATATGGCCGTCGGGACCTACACCGCCGAGGAACAGTTCGATACCCCCGTAAGATGCTATTTTGGCTTCATAGCGGGCGCATTCTTCTTCGGGGTCGGCAGCGTTGCCGTTGAGTATATTCACGTTTTCCGGGCGAATATCGATGTGGGAGAAGAAATTGCTCCACATGAACGTATGGTAACTTTGTTCGTGGTCTTCGGGCAGATTGCAATATTCGTCCATGTTGAAAGTCACGACATTACGGAACGAAACGACACCTTTACGGTTCAATTCTATCAAATGTTTATACATGCCCAGAGGCGACGACCCTGTGGGAAGACCCAGTACGAAAGGTTTATCCTCTGTCGGTTTGAACTTATTGATGCACGATACCACATAATTAGCGGCCCAACGAGAAACGGCATCATAGGTTGGTTCGATAATCAGTCTCATGATTTGTATATAATTTTAGCTTTCCCCAAAAGTAATCATTTTTTGGGAAGTACAGATGTGTATGTGAAAATTTTGTGTATTTTTCTAAAAATCGAAAGTGATTCCGTGATTTTTTACCTTTTTTGTGTGGAAAAAGTGTAAAGGAATCATTAAGTTTGTAACTTAAAAAAACTATCGCGATGAAAACAAATCTAAGTTCTCAGATTAAACTGGATCGGATACCCAAAAGGTATTATGCTCCTGATGGTGAGTTGGAACTTGCGGCTCTTACACGAGACGAGAAAGTTTACACCAAAATCTTCGAAGGCTCTGAGGAAGGGTCGGTGTATGTAGCTCATGACGTAGCGGAATTGATACAGAAATGCAAGGCAGAGCATCGTCATTGTGTGCTCGCTTTGGGTTCGGGTGTCGGTACTCACGCCGTTTATGCCGAATTGGTACGCATGTATCAGGCCGGCGAAGTCAGTTTCTCGAATGTCATAGTATTCAATATCGGGGAATATTATCCTTTGGCAGAAGGAGCTCCCGGGACGATGAGCCTGTTGAAAGAGCTGTTGCTCGACAAGGTGAATATCGATCCCGAGAATATTCATTCGCCCGGTAAGTTGGTATCGAAAGAAGATGTGTACCAGTATTGTAAAAATTACGAAGAAGAAATAGAGGCTTGCGGTGGTATCGATTTAGCTTTGTGCGAGATCGGTGCGGTCGGAAATCTGGCATTTAACGAACCGGGTTCGCAGCTCAACTCTTCCTGCCGTCTGATGCTGCTCGGTAGCGATGCTCGCCACATGGCATCGTCGCAGTTCAATTCGAGCGAGAATGTTCCCCGCAGCGCCGTTACGTTGGGTATATCCAATTTGATGTCGGCTCGTCGTATCGTTTGTGTCGCTTGGGGTGAAAATAAGGCCAACATCGTGAAACGCACGATCGAAGGTGACATTACCGATTTGATACCCTCTTCGTTCCTGCAAACCCATCGTCGGGCGAAAATCGTACTCGATTTGTCGGCTGCCGAGGCTTTGACGCGTATCAGTCGTCCGTGGCTGGTAACGTCGTGCGAATGGGACGAGAAGCTCATTCGTCGGGCTATCGTTTGGCTATGCAAGGTGACAGGAAAACCCATCTTGAAATTAACCGACAAAGATTACAACGACAATGGATTGAGCGAATTGGTAGCCCTTTTCGGATCGGCCTATAATGTCAATATCCGCATCTTCAATTCGTTACAACACACGATTACCGGTTGGCCCGGAGGGAAACCCAACGCCGACGATACATTCCGTCCGGAGCGTGCCAAACCTTATCCCAAACGAGTGATCGTATTCAGCCCGCACCCCGATGACGATGTGATTTCGATGGGCGGCACACTCAAACGATTGGCCGACCAGAAGCACGATGTACACGTGGCATACGAAACTTCGGGTAATATCGCCGTGGGTGACGAAGATATGATGCGTTACATCATGCTGATCGACAACATTGCCAAGAAATTCAAATTCGATACTCCCGAGCTTTTGAAGAAAAGCAACGAGATACATAAATTCATCGGTAAGAAGAAAGACGGGGAATCCGATACGCCCGATATTCGTTTCATCAAGACGATGATTCGTCAAGGCGAGGCACGTACGGCATGTAACTATATCGGTATTAAACCGCAGAACGTACACTTCCTCAACCTGCCGTTCTATGAGACCGGAACCATTAAAAAAGGCGATCTCTCCGAAGCCGATATACAAATTGTAAAAGATTTGATCGAATCGGTGAAACCCCATCAGATTTTCGTTGCCGGCGATTTGGCCGACCCGCACGGAACTCACAAAGTTTGTCTCGATGCCGTTCTCGCCGCTATCGACGAAATCAAGGACGAAGATTGGATGAAAGATTGCCGCATCTGGATGTACCGTGGTGCATGGGCCGAATGGGAAATCGACCATATCGAAATGGCCGTTCCTCTTAGCCCCGAGGAATTGCGTCAGAAACGTAACTCTATCCTCAAACACCAGTCGCAGATGGAGAGTGCTCCTTTCTTGGGAGATGACGAACGTCTGTTCTGGCAACGTGCCGAAGACCGCAACAAAGCTACGGCCGATCTTTATGCCAGCTTAGGGTTGGCTTCGTACGAGGCCATAGAGGCTTTTGTGGAATATCACCCCATTCGATAGTTTAACGGTTATCTTGGTATAGAAGAAGGAGGAAGCGGACAGCTTCCTCCTTCTTATTTTATGGGCGTTTTGGTTTCGTTCAATTCCAAGTTTCTATCCGGCGGACAATACGCCCTTTACCCGTTGATAATATCGTATCGATTCCTCTACCCCTTTGTCAGAAGGTAAAGTTATGGCGATGCCGTTAAAATTTTTATATGAATAGATGATCCTTGAACCATATTTTTTTGCGGCGCTCAGCAAATCGCTTTTTCCCATTTCGGCGTCATAGAATACGATGAGGACATTACCGGAGATAGCGGTCTCTTGCTTTTCCGGTATGTGGGCGGTGCGGCACGATGAAAAGCAGCCGATGGTTAAAAGGGCGTATATGGGAAATAGGTTTAACAAGATACGATGTATTCGCTTCATATCGCTTTTTCGTTGTGGAATATAGACAGGGCTGCCTAAAATTCATTAGGCAGCCCTGTCTATATAGAAGTGGATTTTATTCGTAATCGGCCCAGTTGGTAAGAGCCATGTCGCCCGATTTCAAAAATTCGTTGTGGAATGCGAATGCGGCGTTCAGGCGGTGAGGCGTGTGTCCTTTACCCAGTTTAAGGTAATCCCATAACAGTTCTTTGTACATGGGGTGAGCGCAGTTTTCGATAATGGCGTGAGCCCGTTGAATGGGCGATTTCCCTCTCAAATCGGCGACACCTTGTTCGGTAATGAGTACCTGTACCGAGTGTTCGCTGTGGTCGAGGTGCGATACCATAGGGACGATGGCGCTTATCTTTCCGCCTTTGGCTGTCGAAGGGCAAGTAAATATCGACAGATAAGCGTTGCGTGTGAAGTCGCCCGAGCCGCCTATGCCGTTCATCATCTTGGTTCCTGTGACGTGCGTGGAGTTTACGTTACCGAAGATATCTGCTTCGAGAGCTGTATTCATTGTAATCAGTCCCAGACGGCGTACGACTTCGGGGTTGTTGGTGATTTCTCCCGGACGAAGTATGATTTTGTCGTGGAAGAATCCGATATTTTGGAATACCTCGTTTAACTTGTCGTCGCTCACGGTGAGGGAGCAGCTGCTGGCGAATTTACATTTTCCCTCTTTCATCAAATCGATAACGGCATCCTGTACGACTTCGGTGTACATTTCGAAGGCTGGAATGTCGGGATTCGAACCTAAGCAGGCCAAAACAGCGTTGGCGATGTTTCCTACACCCGACTGCAAAGGCAGGAACTGGGGAGGAATCAAGCCCGATTTTAATTGTTGTGCGAGGAAGTTGCAGACATTGTTTCCTATCTTCATGGTAACCTCATCTACCGGAGCGAATGGTTTCACGCCGTCTCGTTTGTCGCTTTCGACGATACCGATGATTTTTTTCGGGTCTACTTTGACAACAGGTACACCGATACGGTCGCTCGGTTTATAGATGGGAATTTCCCGACGATAGGGCGGGTCCAATGGTTGATATATATCGTGCATGCCACGCAGCTCTTTGGGATCATGGTGGTTCAACTCGATAATTATTTTTTCGGCCAGAGAGCAGAAAGTCGGTGTGGCGCCTACACCGGGTCCTAATAAAATTTCGCCGTCGGGAGTCACATCGGTCGCTTCTATGACGGCGACATCTACTTTACCGAGAAATCCGTAACGAAGGGTTTGCGCAAGGTGAGACAAGTGTAAATCGAAATAGGCGATTTCGTTGTTGTTGATCGCTTCGCGGGAGTCTTTGTGTGATTGATAAGGCGTACGGCTTTTGATTGCTTTTGCCCGACTTAAAGCACCGTCGATGTAATCACTGGTCGATGCTCCTGTATAAACTCCGATTTGGAAAGGGCGACCTGCGGCATGCTCTGCTTCTGCTTTTTTTGCAAGAGCGACGGAAACTACTTTGGGAGTTCCTGCTGCGGTAAATCCGCTGAATCCGACATTGTCGTTGTGATGAATGAATTCAGCCGCTTCTTCTGCGGTGATAAATTTAAATGCCATATCTACGAAAAATTTTGTTGTTTTTGAGAAATTTCAAGGTTAAGGTTTTTATCTGGTTCAATATTTTCGATTTAGAATTTCCGATGCGATAACGGCTTTACGCCAATCTATGTCCTTTACATCGATAGGGTTCTCTCCGGCAGTATCGTAATCGGTGTGCTGTAACGATGTTATAGGCGGCACGGTATGAGTAAAAACCGCTACACCTTCTTTCTCCGGCATTGTGGAGGGGATTATCGGTTCCGGCGTTTTTTCTGCCGGTCTTTCGAGTATTTGTGTCTGTGGCTTTTTCTTGGCCTTTGGGATATAGTCGTCTTCCTGCTCTGCTTCTTCTTTCGCTTTCCGCAGCTCTTTGAATATATCGTCTATGGTTAAAGTCCGAGTTTCGCCCCACGGTTCATCGGTCGTCTCATGGGATTCGGTATCTTGTAGAGGTCGTTCTCCCTGCTGGTTTTTAACCTCTTGTTTCTTTTTTGATCCCAGGGCGTTAATAGCGATAATGACCAAACTGATGATTATGGTGACGATTATCTCTGAAAAATCCATCTCTTTTTTGTAATTTTGTCCTCAAATATAGAGTTTTATTGAGAATCTTCCAAATTTTAGGACTCTATAAATAACTAAGAGCTGTTTCTCAACAACTCTTAGCCGATTTAACCTAAACCTTAACTATGAAAAAATTTCATGTAATGTGTATGCCTGTCTCTTATACACATCTCCGA
>ENA-OYWU01001073-OYWU01001073.1-human-gut-metagenome-genome-assembly--contig:-NODE-1073-length-12836-cov-7.523668_pt1 | contig 12836 bp, 12 predicted proteins | sample MGYA00244173_ERZ653403 | MGnify/ENA primary metagenome ERZ653403 (study PRJEB26926, sample SAMN06165043) | human gut metagenome | biome: ENVO:00009003; feature: ENVO:2100002; material: ENVO:00002003...
GATCTACACAAGGCTATTCGTCGGCAGCGTCAGATGTGTATAAGAGACAGAACCATTACATACCATGTCATTAAGAACTCTATCATATCGACTAAAGCAGTTACTACGCCCCACAGTCAACCGATATTTTAGTAACAATTCGACAAAAATCGGGGGGGGTAAAAACCATATTTCAATCTACAGCCACAATTGCATTAAAAATAGCAACTTTATCATCTCGGGGGAGAACAATGAGCTGATTATAGAAGATGGCTGTTACATCAGCGGACTTAACGTATTGATGGGCGAAGGGAGCAAAATCATAATCCGTTCCGGGACTACAATAAATGCATCCAGTCAATTTCCTGTAGTCATCAACGCATTAGAGCGAACATCTATAATTATTGAAAAAAACTGCTTGTTCTCTAACTCTATCGAAATACATAGCACTGATTACCATTCCATCCTTGCTGACGATGGCCATAGAATAAACCGTGCCGCCGACATACATATAGGCGAACACACCTGGGTAGGACTGCGTGCAACAATACTTAAAGGAGTGACCCTACAGCAAAACACTATTGTTGCTGCAAATTCTGTAGTAACCCGGAGTTTCACTGAGCCCAACATCATAATAGCAGGTAACCCCGCTCAAAAAGTGAAGACATTCTCCCGGTGGCGGCATGAGCGGATCTGAATTCATGGAAGGCAATATATAACCGTTGCCACATCATAACCAAAGATTCCAGTTTTGGAATCAGGCCACTTTCACCATTAAAGCTTTCTGCATCAGCCCGGATAATGGCTGAGACATTGAAACATAAAACCCTGCGGGGTACTGTGTGGAGCTCGATTGAGCGTTTTTCCGTGCAAGGCATCATGTTCGTGGTCATGATTATCATGGCCCGCATCCTGACGCCAGCCGATTACGGTCTGGTGGGAATGCTCACCATTTTCATCGCAATATCACAGACGCTGGTCGACAGCGGATTTTCTAATGCGCTCATACGTAAGCAGGACCGAACGGAGACCGACAACTCCACTGTGTTCTATTTCAACATCGCGGTTGCCGCCCTGCTATATCTCATCCTTGCTCTCTGCGCACCCCTTATAGCCGACTTTTACAACGAGCCGCAGCTCACGGAGCTGACACGCGTCATCGGTCTCAGCATCGTGATCAGCTCGTTTGCCGGAGTTCAGCGCGCCCTCCTCACCGTCGACATCGATTTCCGCACGCAGGCCAAGGCCTCTCTGACAGCTGCCGTGATATCCGGAGCAGTAGGCATCGCAACGGCCTATGGTGGTCTGGGCGTCTGGGCCATCGTATGGTTCCAGCTCACCAATCAGGCTGTAAACTGCCTGTTGCTTTGGGTGCTGTCGAAATGGCGTCCACGCTTGCTTTACTCATGGCGTTCGTTCCGAGAACTTTTCACCTTCGGTTCGAAGCTTGCCGCAAGCGCCCTGCTCGAGACTCTTTACAGCAACATATACCTGCTGGTAATCGGCAAAGTATTCAAGGCATCTGACCTTGGTTATTACACCCGCGCACAGCAGTTCGCCGCCTTCCCATCCTCCAATCTTACTGGCATTCTGCAACGTGTCACCTTCCCGGTGTTATGCACCATCCAGGACGACGACGAGCGATTGCGCAGCGTCTACCGCCGTTTCCTGCGCCTATCGGCATTCATCATCTTCCCACTTATGGTTGGGCTGGCCGTGGTGGCGCATCCTCTGGTGCTCCTGCTGCTGAAAGAGCAGTGGATATTCGCGGCCACGCTGCTCAGCATCCTCTGCTTCTCAATGATGTGGTTTCCCATCCATGCCATCAACCTCAATTTACTGATGGTCAAAGGCCGTTCGGACCTCTTTCTGAAACTCGAGATTATCAAAAAATTCATCGGCGTGGGGATTTTATGCATCACCGTCCCTCTTGGACTGATTCCCATGACAGTTGGATCCATCGTTATTTGCATTCTCTGCTTAGCTGTAAATACCCATTATACCGGACGCCTGATTCATGTAGGTTTCTGGATGCAGATGCGTGACATCTGCCCCTCTCTACTCTATTCCTTGACGATGGGGGCTGTTGTCTGGCTTATCACCATGCTGTTCAACTCACCTTGGCTTCAGCTCATCGTGGGTGTTCTCTCAGGAGCGGCATACTATCTGCTCGCCACCTATCTCACCCATTCCGCCGACCTCCGAGAGCTCATCTCCTTCATTAGAAACAGATAAATCGGGGCACACGGATGCTCGGCCGCTTCCGGCTCGTCGGTAAAAAAGCTGAATAACGAAAACATCATATATGAAAGACAATCATCAGATTACAGTCACGGCCCCATTGTTGCCCGACCTTGACGAGTTCCACGAACTCCTCAAGGAGATCTGGGCCAGCCGGTGGATCACCAATAACGGAAGCTTTCACCAGCGGCTTGAACAGGCACTGGCCGAATACTTGAAAGTACCCTACGTCAGCCTTTTCACCAACGGCACACTGCCGCTGATCACCGCCCTGCAGGCGATGCGCATCACCGGCGAGGTGATCACCACCCCCTACAGCTTTGTGGCCACCACCCATTCGCTGTGGTGGAACGGTATAAAACCTGTGTTCGTTGACATCGACCCTGCTACCGGCAACATCGACCCCGACCGCATCGAGGCTGCCATCACCCCAAAAACCACGGCCATAATGCCAGTACACGTCTACGGCAAACCCTGCGACACGGCCCGCATCCAGGCCATCGCCGATAAATACGGTCTCAAGGTCATCTACGACGCGGCGCATGCGTTCGGCGTTGAGGTAAACGGCGAGTCCATCCTTAACGCCGGCGACATGTCCACCCTCTCGTTCCATGCCACAAAGGTCTACAACACCATCGAGGGCGGTGCCATGGTGATGCACGACGAGAAAACCAAGCGGCGCATTGACTACCTCAAGAACTTCGGCTTCGCCGGAGAGACCGAGGTGGTGGCCCCCGGCATCAACTCGAAGGTGGACGAGATGCGCTCGGCCTACGGACTGCTCAACCTGCGTCAGGTCGACGCCGCCATCGAGGCACGTCACCGTGTGGCCGTTGCCTACCGCGAGGCGCTCCGCGGCGTGGAGGGGATAACGTTCTTCGACGACATGCCCGGCGTGCGGCACAACTACTCCTACTTCCCCATCTTCGTGGATGCAGAAAAGTACGGCATGACACGCGACGAACTCTACTTCCGCATGCGCGACGCCGATGTGCTCGGCCGCCGCTATTTCTATCCCCTCATCAGCGAGTTCTCCACCTACCGCGGCCTCCCATCCGCCAACCACGAGAACCTCCCCAACGCCCACCGCATGGCCTCCACCGTCATCTGCCTCCCCATGCACCACGCCCTGACCGACAACGATATAAACCGTGTAATCGAACAAATTCGGAAATGAGTAAAGCCAAGAAAAAACTTTTGCTCCTTGGAGGTTCCGCAGCCCAGCTGATTGCCATACAGAAAGCAAAAGAGTTGGGATACCAGACCATAGTGTGCGACTATCTTCCGGACAATCCCGGACAACATATCGCCGACACTTTTTATCTGGTAAGCACTACCGATAAAGATGCTATTCTTGAAGTGGCTCAAAATGAAGGAATTGATGGAATCGTGGCCTATAGCTCAGACCCGGCAGCTCCCACGGCGGCATATGTGGCCGAAAAGATGAATCTGAAGGGAAACGGCTACGATAAGGTACGCCATTTCTGTGAAAAACAGTTGTTCCGAAAATTCCTGGCAGAGCATTCCTTTAACGTGCCGAAATCAATCGAGTTGGATGAAACGTCAGAAGCAAACGCCATTGATCTGACGGGATTTCATTTCCCTGTGATAATAAAGCCCACCGATTCGTCCGGCAGCAAAGGGGTGACCGTGCTTGAAGACGCAGCAGGACTGCCGGAAGCTCTGGATTATGCCCGGAAATATTCCCGCAACAAAATCCTTATCATAGAAGAATTCATTCGTCGGGATCATCCTTATGTGGTTGAGGCCGAAATCTTTGCATTGAACGGAGAGGTGGTTTCCTGGGGTCTTATAAACAGCATCCGGGATTCTGAGTCCAATCCTCTGCTCCCCTCGTCCTACAGCTATCCGCTTGAATTATCCCTGGAACGTAAAGCTCTGGTCAGGAAAGAAATCTCCCGTCTTGTTGAAGCCATGGGCAATGCTTCAGGAGCATTCAATATAGAGCTTATAATCGACAGCCACGACCGTCTGTTCTTCCTTGATGCCGGACCACGTAATGGCGGAAATATGTTGCCCGAATTCATCTCCATGGCAGCCCGAAAAGACATCGTTTCGGCCACCATCAAAAACGCCATGGGCGACATAAACCGGCAAGATGTCGAGTTTGATGGAGAGTCAGGAGGATATTGGGGCCTTGGGGTCCTGCATACCTCCGCACACGGAACATTCAAAGGCATGGAATACACTCCTCTTGCACAGAAATCTCTGGTGAGGGAAGTGATTCAGAAAACACCGGGCGACCATGTCAGGCCGTTTGAGCGTTGCGACGACCTCGTTGGTCTTGACTTTTTCCATTTCAATTCAAAAGAGGAAATGGATCAGGTGATGTGCCATCAGAACAGCACAATGAAAGTAGTTTTGGAATGAAACCTATAGGAGGATATTTCGAACTGGAATGCGGAAAAACGCCACCTTATTATCCTGACGGGATATACCTGAATCTGTGCCGGAGCGGCATACGCTATCTTATCCGCTCTCTTGGCATAAAGAAACTGCACGTACCGTTCTTCACCTGCCATGTGGTCAACGACTCCATCCGACAGGAAGGCTGCGAGGTTATACCCTACCATTTGGATGACAAGCTCCTGCCCGCTGCAGAATTCCATCCGTCCGACTTTATTATTTACAACAATTATTTCGGAGTGCTTGGCGAAAACGTCCGTCAGCTTGCCGCCCGCTATCCTAATCTGATTGTGGACAATGCACAGGCGTTCTATTCCTCTCCTGACTGCCGCGCCGCAGTTTATAGCCCCCGTAAATTTTTCGGACTGCCCGACGGCGGAATCTTACGGGGCAAAGACCTCCCGGTGCTTTCTCTTCCCTCCGAGAACCAGTCCTCCTCCGTTTCCTCTCACCTGCTGAAACGCATGGAACTGGGAGCTCAGGCAGCTTATGCCGACTTTGTCCGTAATGACACTCAGCTTGAACAGTTTGACTTACGGCGCATGTCGCCGCTGACCGCCGCCATCATGGGCAACATCGACTACTCCGATGTGGCCTCAAAGCGACAGGCAAACTTCAATTATCTGCGATGCCATCTGCCAACCGATTTCCCTATTGCCATGGCTGCAGACGATGTGCCGCTGGTATACCCCCTCTGGATTAAAGAACACGGTGCCGAGTTGCGCGAACACCTCATCCGCAACAACGTGTTCTGCGCCCGATATTGGCCGAACGTTCTGGACGAAACCGCAGAGAACGATTTGGAATTCTCACTTGCCCGTCACCTTGTTGCCATCCCCATCGACCAACGCTACGGCACCGCAGAAATGGACACAATTATCAACCTGATTCCACAATGGAAGTCCGCATAAGACCGCTTGAGCCTGCTGCTTAGATATTCTCAGTTGATTAGGATTAGATCCATTCCTCAAAACTGCTTATTACATTTGATTTATCCATATATTTTCAAAATCAATGAGTAAAATCAATGTCTTAATATTTCCGGACGGAGAAGTTAATTCAGCAGAATTACATGATGCACTTGCAACATGTGTAAATATAAATTTATATGGCGCTTCATCCGTAGAACGTCATGGGAGATATCTATTTAGAAATCATATCCCTGCATTGCCTAAAATCAATGAGCCTGATTTCTATGACCGGCTCAATGATGTTATAAAAACATATTCCATAGATGTATTGATTCCTACTCACGACACGGTTTCACTCGAACTTATTGAAAACCGGGAAAGGATAAAATGCATCGTTCTTGGAGGTGACAAACATACCGCGCATATATGCCGTAGTAAAAAGCAGACCTACGACTTATTCAAAGACTGTGATTTCGTCCCGGGTATATATGCTGATAAGGACAACATTACCTACCCGGCTTTTATCAAGCCCGATGAAGGTCAGGGGTCGAAAGGCGCGAAAATACTCCACAATGCATCTGAACTGGAAGGCATAGATCTCGATGAATATGTTGTTTGCGAGTTTCTTCCAGGTGAAGAATTCACAGTGGATTGCCTTACAGATAAAAATGGGAACCTTTGTTTTATTTCGCCACGGTCACGACAGCGCACACTTGCCGGAATATGCACCCATGGCAGAAATGAACAATTGACGGACGAGATACGAGATATTGCCCGAACCATAAACAGCAAGCTTAAATTTTCCGGCCTTTGGTATTTTCAGATAAAACGTGATGCAAACAACAAGTTTAAATTGCTTGAAATATCCAATCGGTGTGCAGGCACAATGTGCCTTACACGAGCCCGGGGCGTCAACCTTCCTCTTTTAAGCGTATATGTAGCAATGGGGCGGGAAGTCAAAGCTATGGCAAATCCATACAATATCAACATTGACCGCACTCTGATAAACCGCTATGAAATAGATTATCAGTACGATGCCGTATATTTTGACCTGGATGACACAATTATTGTCAACGATGAAGTCAATTTAAACGCAATCAGGTTCTTATATCAATGTTTCAACAAAACGATTCCGGTTTATCTCTTGACTAAGCATGCCCATATCGTACCTGAAACCCTCTCACGACATGCAATTGCACCTACATTGTTTAAAGAGATTATTCACATCCCCGAAAATCTCCACAAGTCAGATTTTATCCGTTCCAAGCGACCCATTCTCATTGACAACGCATTCGCCGAAAGAGATGAAGTGGCAAACGCCTTGAAAATCCCGGTTTTCGATGTCGATGCCATAGAAGTCCTGCTTGATTGGCGGATTTAACAGTAATAAAGCGAAGAGCGGCAAGCGTAAGCAATGAATAAGGAGAACACGCATGACAGTTCAAGACAACATTTTCAAATCGGTACATGAGCAGCTCAAAAATATAGAGCTGCATTGCAGTCATTATAAGCCAAAAGTTGTAATCTGGACATTGGTATATAATCATGAGCCATATTTACGGGATTATTTTGAAGGCATAGTCAAACAGCAGACAAAATTCAACTTCATTGCTGTAGTTCATGAGGATGTATCAACTGATAATTCTGCGCAAATAATCAATGAATATGCAGAAAAATATCCAAATATCATCCAACCTATCTATGAAATTGACAATCAATATTCTAAACGAGATGGGACATTAGAATTGATAATGAATGCAGCCATCGAGGCCTCCGGAGCGGAATATGTAGCATTGTGTGAGGGAGACGATTATTGGACAGACCCGCACAAGCTCCAAAAGCAAGTTGATTTCCTTGATAAAAATCCGGATTATTCATTGTGTTATACAGACGTGGATTTTTATGAGCCTCATATTAATCGAACCATTAAAAACATCTTCACAACAAATTATATCCCCAGATATTGTTCTTTCGAACAATTATTAACTCATAAAGGATATATCGCACCATGTTCTTGGTTAGTGAAGAAAGTTTTTTTTAGAGGGGAGCTATCACATCCACTAGATTTTACTTTCGATGTAGCATTGCATAATTATGCAAACGGTAATGTGGGATATATTCCTGAATGTACAGCGACTTATAGGGTATTGGAACATAGCGCAAGTCATTTGTCTGACCCGAGAGCAATTTTTATACGCAATAAAGGATTATACGAAACTCAACTGCACTACATCAACACATATCCGGAACATTTCACCGTGAAGCAAAAACATCACATTCAATCCATCGCATTAAGGGGCCTGTTATTATCCGCATGGTATTTTAACGATACAGCCCTAAAACATGAAATAAGGGAGTTTTATTCCAAGTCATTAAAATACAATTTACTAATGATGGCACTTGATATCCCCTTTATTAAACACTTTATTCCACTTTATAGAAAACTTCGAATTAAAAAATGAAACTTTGTGCCGTAGTTGTCACATATTATCCCAATGTATCGGACGCAATAAAAAACATCCTCCAGTATATCCACTATATCGACCATCTGATAATCTGGGAGAATACGCCACAAAAAGACAATGCAAAATATAAAATTTCCATCCCTGCATATGAAAATAAAATTTCATATATGGGTCTACAGAAGAACGTAGGAATCTCCAAAGCTTTGAATGAAGCGACTAAATATGCACTGACTCACGGTTATACTCATCTATTAACAATGGATCAAGACTCGGAATGGCATGAGTTTTATTGTTTCAAACAATCCATACCTGAGCATGAAACGGCTATTTTTGGACCTATCCTTGGAAGATTTTCGGTACATAAAACGGACGAACACGCGTTACGCACCGAAGTTGATCATGTTATAACATCAGGTACCATAGTTCCTTTATCCGTTTTGGAGAGAATCGGAGGATATAACGAAGCATTTAAAATAGATGGTATAGATGTGGAACTTTGTTATCGCGCCCAGACTTACAATATAAAGACCTTTACACTTTCAACCGGATACATACTGCAACAATTCGGGAATGCCGAATCCAGACAGTTTCTGTCGAAAACTTTTACTCCGTTCAATTACGGTCCTTTAAGAATCCAAGGAATCATTAAAAATCATCTCCTGATATGGCGCAGCTATAATATATCAACCATCAGGAAAAAACACATCTTACAAAACTATCTGATTAGATTCCCGGTGAATATTATCCTATTTGAGAAACAAAAATTCAAGAAACTATGTGCTTATGTTTCGGGGATATTTCAAGGTCTTATCAACCCAAAATTGGATATAACATCAATAGCGAAATCCACACGTAAAGGTTAATTAGCAGAATTTTACGCGCATGTTGATAAAGCGAAACAACAGTAGGCATTCCTATAAGGAATGGACTAAGGATGAGAAGAGTGCCGTATGGGAAAAGGGTGAGGTAATCCCAGGAAAAGACCCACGTCGGTTCCGCAAGGACCCCTGCGGCGACATCATGGAATGGGATAAATACGGCGACGACCAATCGCCCTACGGGTGGGAAATTGACCACACATATCCTCAGGCCAACCTCGAAAAACTCGGTGTGCCTGAGGAAATGATTCACGACCTCCGTAACCTGCGCCCAATGCAGGCATCAAACAATGCCACCAAATCCGACAACTATCCGGAATATCCATACAAAAAGGAGGTGCTTGGTCAATCGGTAGAACGCCAATACAAGGTAAATGCTTCTGTCATGGGCGATTTGCAGAATCTTTATCGCGAATATCTTCCTGAACCGGTAATTGAGTTACGGAACCTGAGCGACTACCTGAATGCCAGCCTCGCCGCCGGTAAGGCCAACTCTATCCGATTCCGTGATGATATAATCAACCAATCCATTTTTGATCTCGACGATGAGTAAACCCAAAGTAATCGCATTTTATCTCCCGCAATATCACCCCACACCCGACAACGACAAGTGGTGGGGCAAAGGATTCACCGAGTGGACCAACGTGGGTAAAGCCAAACCGCTTTTCCCCGGTCACTACCAGCCAAAAGTGCCGGCCGACTTAGGATACTACGACCTGCGTCTGCCCGAGGTCCGAGAGGCTCAGGCCGAACTGGCACGCGAAGCCGGAGTTTACGGATTCTGTTATTACCATTACTGGTTCGGAAACGGCAAACAGGAACTGGAACTGCCATTTAACGAAGTGCTTCGTCTCGGCAAACCAGATTTCCCCTTTATGCTCTGCTGGGCAAACGAATCGTGGCACCGAAAATTCTGGAACAAGGACGGCAAAGGCTCCTCAAAAGAGATGCTCATTGAGCAGACCTATCCCGAAGGCGATGCGGAGCGGCACTTCTATCACCTCCTCCCCGCCTTCCGCGACCCTCGCTATATCCGCATCGACGGCAAACCGGCCTTTATGATCTACAAACCCATGCAATATCCGGAGGTAGCAACTTTCATCACCAAGTGGCAGGATCTTGCACGTCAGAACGGACTTCCCGGCATCCACTTCATCGGCCACATGCAGGAGAACTTCTCGCAGTCCAGTTATGACAATTTTCTGAATCTTGGTTTTAACGCGGTTAATACCGTAGGGCTTTATAGTGCCTTGAAAATTTTAATGACTCCCCTCCGAAATTTCCGGAGAAAAATCGGATTTCATCTACTTAACAGGCCTCTGATGCTTGACTACGAAGCGGCTTCAAAGCACTTTATCACCGACATTGACCGGAAGTCTGAGGTATATCCCACGTTGATTCCAAACTGGGATCATACCCCACGAAGCGGACGTGCCGGATGGGTACTCACAGGTTGTTCTCCTGAAAAATTCCACAGCCACTGCAACGAAATGTTTCAGGTAATGAATGAAACTTCAAAAAACATCTGCTTCCTGAAATCCTGGAATGAATGGGGCGAAGGCAACTATATGGAACCTGACCTCAAATTTGGCAAAGGATTATCGGAAGCGTTAACTGAGTCTCTCCGGTTGTTATAATTAATATGATAAGCATTATCATTCCGGTATATAATGCCGAACGAACTCTTCGGAGATGTGTTGATTCATTGTTGACACAGACTTTCAAAGATTACGAAATAATTCTTGTCAACGATGGTAGCAGGGACCATTCTTTGGATGTTTGCAAAAGTTATGCTGATTGTCACAACAACATAAAAATAATTGACCAGAAGAATGCCGGTGTCAGCGTAGCCCGAAATGCCGGAATAGTGTCTGCTCAAGGAGAATTTATTACATTTATCGATTCCGACGACTATGTGCTTCCGTCGTATCTTGAAGATTTCAATTCATCTAAACAGACAGCGGACATTTATGTGCAGGGAATTGACTATATTTTTCCTCACAACAACCGGACTAAACATTTCTTCACCTATTCCGAAGACCTGTTTAATTTGGCAGAAAACCCGGACAAGATAGTTCCAAGCGGCATACTTGAAAACGGATGCCCGGTGGCAAAGCTTTTCAAAAAATCAATCATTGAGGATAACAATTTAAGATTCAATCAACACTTCACTATTAATGAAGACCATCTGTTTGTAACTCAATACTACACCCACTGCAACACGGTTTATCTTTCCGACAAAGTCAATTATTTTTATGTCTACGATATTACCACTGAATCGCTGACAAAACGGAAACGCACGAGCAGTGAATGGATGGCTGTAGGCGCTGCAATGAATGAGGCTTTCAACATCTTCACTGCACGCTTCGCCAAAGAATTTTATTTTTGGAGTCCGGTGTTTCCCATCTTCGGACTGAACCAACTCCTTAAAGCGTCTGTTGCGGCTTACAGCGAACCAGATTCTAAAGAAACCCTCGCTGAGATAAATCGACAGTGGAAAGAATACACCGGTAACAGGACTATTATCATCAACAGGAGCATTTATGAAAAGAAAATGTCTAAATGGCTATCGACAGATGTAATGTCAAAATACCATGCCGGTAAATTCCTCCTGATTACCCGCAATGCTATTACAAATCTTAAGCACAGAGTAAGAACCTTCATTTATCGCTAATCAAGCGACTATGGTGTATGTTTTATATCAGGGAAATTGTTATCATTGCCTTAAATAAAGTTCTCTGAATTTGAGTTTTGCTCTACCATATATAATCGTCGCGATACTTCTTTTATTCTTCTATTTAGGAGAAATAGGAAAGATTAAAGGGCTATCAGCGAAAGTCGCTGTTAATTCGGCATATCTTCTTATGCTTCTTTTTGTAGGTTTAAGAGGGTTTGTTCTGACCGATTTTGTAAATTACTTCCCACTATTTCAGAGAATTCCTGTTATATCCAAATTACAATCATTTCATTTTTTTGCGATAGAGCCCGGATTCGTTATTTACACTTCAATCATTAAAACGCTGGGATTCAACTATTTTGACTGGGTCCTTATCAACACTTTTATAGATTTCCTTGTATTCAGACATTTTTTTAAATTATATAGTCCATCACAAGTCTTGCCGTTGATTTGCATGATGGCGTTCAATGGTATCCTGATTGAATTCAACTTATACAGAAACATCAAAGCTATTGAATTGTTTCTCTTATCATTTCCATTCCTATTACAACGAAAATTTATTCCCTACTTAATTTTAAATCTAATTGGCTTATCCTTTCATAATTCGGCTATAATATACTTGCCGCTCTATTTTATTTTGACCATCAGACTAAACAAGATGGTGGTTTGGGGTTTGATAGCTATTGCAAATATCATTTTTCTATGCAGAATCAGTGTAATCAGTAATATAGTCAACAGTATCTCATTTATGGAAGTATTAAATGGTTATGATAAATTAATGACATATTCAAGTATCGATCAAGCCAAAGGATTATCAATTGGATTCTTAGAAAGAACTTTTTCCATTTTTACATTTACTTTGTTGCGTGATAAGCTCATTCATAAACATCATTATTACAATTCAATATACAACTGCTATCTCATATATTATCTATGCTTCTTGATATTTTATGAAGTTCCGGTTTTCCTCCAGCGCATTCCCATTCTTTTTGTATTCTCATATTGGATCTTGTATCCTTCAGTAATATATATTCACTATCGATGGAGAAAAGTAATAAATTTTGCAATCACAATATTACTCGCACTAAAAATATACACATCACATACTGATCCTTATTACCAATATCAAAATATTTTATGGTCAGATGTTAATTATAACAAATCTTTAGACAGAGTGAACCGATTAAATTTAATCTAGCAACAAATCTAATCTATATTATCTCTGTCTCTTATACACATCTGACGCTGCCGACGAATA
>ENA-OYWU01001081-OYWU01001081.1-human-gut-metagenome-genome-assembly--contig:-NODE-1081-length-12747-cov-20.792231_pt1 | contig 12747 bp, 10 predicted proteins | sample MGYA00244173_ERZ653403 | MGnify/ENA primary metagenome ERZ653403 (study PRJEB26926, sample SAMN06165043) | human gut metagenome | biome: ENVO:00009003; feature: ENVO:2100002; material: ENVO:00002003...
TGAGTGCTTTCGGTGTTGTCTCCTTCTGCTTGGGCAGCTTGAAGTGGCAGAAATGATATTTCTCCGAGTGCCCTTCCTTGTAGGCGATGCGGCAGATCTTTTTCAAGATAGACAGGTAATGGCGCACCGTCTCCATCGCCAGTCTCTTCTTTTCCAGGCAGAAGTCCTGGTAGTCACGGATGAACTGCTCGTTGAGCTGTCCGAAAGCAAGGTCCGAGACCTTGAATTCCGTTTTGATGAATTCGGCAAGGGTGCGCCGGGTGTACACGTAGGTCGACATTGTTGTCGGCGCACGGTCCACGCCTACACGGGCCTTCATCTCTTCATTGTGCCGGTCGAGAAGTTTGAGCAGGGTCATCTGCATGCCCGCGTTACCCTGGAACATGTCCCTGACCGCGGCGGCATCGAAATCCTTTTTCCTTTCCATGAGGGAATTGAAGGCCGAGTGTACGGCAAGCAGCAGTCTCTCTATTTTTTCATTGGTCTCCACCGCTTCACGGCTCTTGCCGTTCAGCCGGCTCTCACGTGCGTTCCATAGTCCGGGGGTACAGGAGAGCTTGCAGCTGAACTGCGCCATCGTGCGGTTGAGGGTGATCCGTCCCATGATCGGGGCTTTGCCGGTCTTGTCCGGCTCGCTCTTTTTCAGGTAGAGCAGCACCTTGAATTTTTCCACTTTCATAACGCTCTTTTTAGGTTGTAAAAATACTCCTTTGAAAAGCGTCCTTTGGCATGCAAAACATTGATAAACAGTGAATACAAATCCGCTTTGTTCCTATCGGTAAAAACTTGGTTACCTGCCGTTGTTTCCGAAACAGGCGGCTAACAGTCTGGTAACTGAAACGCTGCAATATTTTGTTTTCTTTTGCAGGTCTGTTTATTATGCAATTTTCGCAAAATGCTTAATTATAAACGATTTACGTTTAATTCTCGTCATTCTGTTTTTTATTGCATTTCTAAATTTTACTTATTCTGCACGGCACACATTCTCTACCATCATGTGCCGTAGGGGTGTTCCGAGAGAGGATATAATCATTGCGACGGGCCATGAAGATACCCAGATGTTGGATAAGATATACGCCCACCTGACCGCCAAGGACAAATCCAGGAAGGTGACAACTGCATTCAAGAAGAAGCTTGGTGACGGCATTTTCGATATGGGAGGCCAGCCAGAACCGGAAGATGGCGAACAGACACCGGCTCCAACTGTTCCGGCCAACCCCAAGCAGAAGACAGACGTATTCAACTACGTCTTTGCCGGTGACCTACTGCTGAAACTCTCCAGGCTGAAGAATAAAGGTATAGACATCACAAAACTAGCTGACACTGAGGAAGCCGTGAAAACACTCAAGGACGTCGGCAGGATAGATGAGATAGACAAGGATAAATACAAGGACAATACACGATTGCGTGATAAGGTAGCCAAGATTGCCTCCGTCGTATGGTTCATCGCATTCAAACGGAACGATGCGGTACTGATACAGATGTTCCAGAACAATATCACGGAGCTGGGCCTGAGGAACATCTTTCTCAACGGGGAGATTATGAGGGAGGCCAGGCTCGAATCCCTGATGAATGGCGATGAAAAGGTCCTGAAATTCGTGGAGGTGCTGAATATCAGAAGCATGGAGGAGCTGGAGGAGTATGAAAAGCGGGATAAGGGTAGATAATATTTATAATATAATGGTAAAATATATTTTCAGATAATATAGAAAATGAAAGTACGAAGCTGATACATATCAAGGAAAATACTACTTCCCGAAAGCACAGACATCGCTTTCCAAGGAGGGTAAATATCATCCGCTGGTGGGTAAACACTATATTTCAGGTGGGTAAACGTTCAAAATACAGCTCCTTGAGAAATACAGTACAAAACGATTTTTTGAATTGAATATTAATTGGTTAAGTGATGAAAAACTATCTATCCTTAGAGTGTGTAAAACGCTACACACCTATACATGATGTAAACATAGAAAAAAAAGTGGTTTATCGTGCTTCACAGAATGTGCATAGCACTGCACGAATATGTAAAATATTTACATTGCTCCAATTCCATATTCTAATCCTTAAATAGTCATATATCCAACATTTCATCCCAAATCTGTATGGGCAATGATGAATAGGGTGGATGAGTAACCAATACAGAGTTTTAAATTCTTTTCTGATAAATGGATCCCGATGGCTTGATTTGTTACAGAGAAAATGAGATGGCGCAGGGTATTGCCTTGAACAACATAAGTCTCATTTATTTACATTTCAAAAAAACAGTATTTGTTGTAACCATGTTGAACATCCCCACATGTGAAACATAGAAAGTAAGTGTAAAGTCCTTGTCTCTTTCCTTCCGATAGTGAACTGTAACCATGTAACGCAATTATAAGAAGCATAAGAAATATGTCTGACGGTCTAAAAACGTTTTTCCATAAAAGTAAAGTTACAGTTACATTACGTAATAATATCTTGTAAATCAACAGAAATGCTATCAAGGTTGCATTGTAGGGTTACATAATAAGGTTACACAACAAGGTTACAGTTCCCCCTATTAGGTTACAACGGAAAATTTCGGTTACACCCGTATTGGACATAGCTGAAACCAACGGGAAAGTTGCCAACCTGTTACAATCATCCAACACTTCATCCCAAATCCGTACGGGTAATGATGAATAGGGTGGATGAGTGGCCAATACAGAGTCCGGTTACCGGATTAGTTCCCATACTGATACTGAGATGCCCCTTCTACCAATGATGAACCGGCAGTAAACTACATCTTATATTCATCTCTTTTTTATAACTAACCGCCCGCTGTATTAAGTATTAGTCAGAGCAGCAAAAGAGTCATAATATCCTTACCGGCTGAATGATAATATCCCTTCAGTTCCATACTTTAATACTCCACAATGCAAGGGAGATGAACGGGCAATAGATAAACGTGCCTGGAGTAATGTGGAGAGAGTTTTATATTTCCTCCCGTTTATTATTCAGGCACTCTTTACTGTTGCCCATTCTCATCAGTCCATAGTCTCAATACTTTTTACCGTATTTGTTTTTATGGCTGTGAACCGATGATAAAATATGGGGATATTGCATTTTAGGGGATTCAGTCTATTTGCATAATTAAAGTTCACACTTCTCAATATTATGTAATCAGCTATAAATCAATAAGCAAACATATAGATTAGTTCACACCTGCTTCTCATGTCACTTCACAGGTATAGGTTCCCATGTTACTTCACAGCTTCCCACCTCGGTTTCACCCAATAAATGACAAATATTATCCAGTATGTTTGATACTATCCTTCGCTGTCTTTCCCGTATCTGAGTAACAATATTAACAAGTTCTACACACCATATTGCCAACTGAAACCAACTTAACCAAAGTAAACTATAGAAAATAAGAACATCCGTTACCGCTTGTTTGTTGCATTGCCGGTCTTATGAATACTGAGCCTTGTTCTGTAATCTGAAACAAGATGGATTATGATTATTAGTAAATAAAATGGGGCCTAAAAGTTTTTTTGTGTTCCCTCTGTGTTCCCGTAGATCTTAAATAAAAAAGACCGCCAAGAGTGGAAGCCTCTCAACAGTCTTAATTTCAGTGATTTATTTTGTAGCGGGACCCGGGATTGACCCGTGGACCTCATGATTATGAAACCGGGCTGTGCCGATATCTTCCTATATCTTTGCGTTTCACGCTCTTACTTAAGTAGCTCTTTTACAAGGGCAAAGATAATATTTCTTTTTCATCCGTAATCATGCCATTTCTTCTATTTTCCGGTGATTTGTGCAATTTTCGTGCAATATGGTTTATTCTTTGTTTAAATAGAGATGAAATTTTGTTTGTATAAGAAAAAATGCGAATTTTGTGAAAATATAGTAATTAATAACTTTGAGATAGACATGTATAGTTTGGTGTTTTCTGGTACTGAATTACAAAAGCTTACAACTCAATATGAACGTCGTAGTTTGGGACTGAATCGTGAGGAATTAATTTCTCAGATAGAATCTTGCTGTCTTCATGATATATTGGAAGGTATATATCAATTTCATATAAATTATGTAGGTGGTTTATATATAAATGGGAAAGAAAAGGGAACTATAGATTATTTGTGCCAGAATCTAATAATAAGAAAGTTATATCAAAATATAAAGCGGGTATATAATGTTTCTCAGGCAAATAGAAACCAAATAATTAGGCAAGTAAAAATTATATTAGAAGATCCCTATCCATTGTGGATAATAAGATTAGATATAAAGTCATTTTACGAAAGTATAGATCGTGATGTTGTTTTGAATAAACTTAAAAGCGATAGTAGGGTCAATTATCAGACAATAGAATTATTAGAAAATCTTTTTTCTCATCCTTTAATTTATTCTATAAAAGGACTGCCTAGAGGATTAAGTATTAGTTCGGCTATTTCAGAATTATTTATGAAGTATTTTGATTTGGATGTACAAAGAATTAATGGAGTATACTATTATGCGAGATTTGTTGATGATATAATTATTTTTTGTAATTGTGAAAAAGCTAGAGATGAAGTGTATAATACAATCCCTGTGTTGCTAGAAAAAATGAAATTAACTTTAAATCAGGACAAATCTTATGTTTTAGATGAAACGAAATTGACTTCAAATCAGAAGTTTAGTTATTTAGGATATTCTTTTTCTCTAAAAAAAATAGGAAAAAATAGGAAACAAAAAAATGAATTATTGGTATCAATTGCTGAAAATAAGGTAGAAGTGATAAAAACGAAATTAACAAAGGCATTTGTGAGATTTATTCACGATAAAAATTATGATATGCTTGTTAATAGAATAAAATATCTTACTGGGAATTTTACAGTTGGTAACATTGCTGATTTAACTCCCATAAAATCAGGGGTTTATTTTAATTATAAAATGATAAGTGAATCAGAAAAAGAAAGGCAACTTCGAGAGCTAAATTTATATTATAATAAGATGTTGCACTGTAAAAAAGGCAGTTTTGGATATAAACTGTCTTCTTTATTGAGTAAAGAACAAAAAAAAAGATTGTCTAAGTATTCTTTTTATTTTGGATTTGAAAATCATGTGTCTCATTATTTTCATTCCAAATTACTTTGTGAAATAAAAAAATGTTGGCTATGAATGACACTCCTATAGTTAAAAATAAGTATAGAGCTTTATTAACAGAAATGCTTCCCTATGAAATTCCTTTATTATTGGACAATAGTGGTTTTTACTATAATATGTTGGATGAAAAGTTAAGAGCGATTTTTAATCATCAGTTTTCTTTTTCAAACACATGGACAATTCCCTTTAACTATACAATAAAGAAGAATGGTGGGATTAAAAGTCGATTACTAAGTATTATGCATCCCAACTTGATTTTGTGGATTTATATGAACATTATGAACTGTTAATGATACATCTCTGCAATATTAGTCCATATTCATTACGACATATACATAATGTAGCAAAGTGTACTTTTAATTTGGAAAGTGCAGAAAAGGTAATTGATAAAGAGGAAAAGATAGTGGAGTTAGAGGATGAAATTCAAGATAAAGAAGTTCCTATATATCGTTCTTATTTCACTTATAGGACAATTGATATGATTTTTAAATTTCACCAACAAATGGATTTGTTAAGACTAGAACAAAAGTTCCATTTTATGATGAATATGGATATTGCTAGTTGTTTTTATCATATCTATACTCACTCTATAGCGTGGGCTATAAAAGGTAAAGAGTGTGCCAAAAATAATATTGATGCCATATCTTTTGAGACAACCTTTGATAAATTAATGCAAAGAAGTAATTATAACGAAACAAATGGAATTTTAGTAGGACCAGAAGTTTCCAGAATTTTTGCAGAGATTATCTTTCAGCGTATAGATCTTAATGTTCTTAATATATTAAGGGAAAAGAATTTAAAATTGGGGTCCGATTATGAAATACGGCGCTATGTAGATGATCATTTTATATTTGCTAATAAAAAAGAAACATTGAGTTTGATTCTTGATGTTTTTAAGGAACAATTGGAAATATATAAATTGTATATTAATGAATCTAAAACAAATATTCAAGAAAAGCCATTTCCGACTAATGTAACCTGTGCTCGACAAGAATTATTATTGATGTTTACTTCATTTGTTGACAAATATGTCATAACCGAAGAAGGTGAGTTTAGAAGTATAAGTAAGCCATATAAAGTTGCAAATTTATTTCTACATCAATTTCGTACATTGGCTCATAAATATAGCGTATCTTATGATGCGCTGAATAGGCATCTGCTAGGGTTAATTGTTCGTTTACTAAAGGGTACGTTTATATCAAAAATTAAAGAAGGTACTTTTTTTTCTGATACTAATATTCTTTTAACAATATTGGATATAAGTTTTTATGTTTATTCTTTGGATATGTGTGCTACTGCCTCATTTAAAATATGTCGTATAATCCAATTATCAATAGGCACAATGATTGGTATGTCAAGAGATATGAAATTAGAAGTAGAAGATAAAATTAATAGAGAAGTAAAGCGTTGTTTTGATATTTATAGATTTCAAGATCGTAAAGGAGATACAAATATTGAAGTGTTAAATATTCTTATTGCAATAAGCTGTTTGTTGGATAGGAAACTTGACCTATCAATTATCAAGGATTTATTTGGTTTATATGTAGATAAAAGTCCTCAGTGTTATATGGAATTAAACTATTTTCAAATTTGTACAATTCTATATGTGATAAAGGATGAAGTTGTATTTCATAAGATAAAAGAGGAAATTATTCGTGAAGTAAAAAGGAGATACGAAGAGACGCATGATAGTTTAAAAAGCGCGGAGTTAGCTATGCTTTATTTTGATTGGATTGTATGCCCTTATATTGAAAAAAAAGATCAATTAGACATTATAGAATCTGTAAGAAAAGTAGATAGAAAAAAAGCTGGAGAAATTTGGACTGAAATAAATAAAAGTAATTATTGGTTTTTTAATTGGAATAAAAGTGTAAATTTGGAGCGATATTTAACAAAGAAAGAATATAGACCTGCCTATGAATAAATAAGAAGTAGTATCTGAGTATGGCAGTAGTTTAGTTGCTGAATTGGGTAACTCACTAATACGCTGGGCATATATAAATTATAAAGTAATGAAAGGAAAATTCCTTAGTAAATGTCAAGCGAGAGGGTAATCCTCACACACATTTGTCCGGAAAGGATACTGCTTTTTTTTATTTAATATATTGAATCTGCAAGTAAATATTTGAGTATATAACTTTAGTGTGGTTGCATAACTTTATTAGGGGGGAGTGGTTGCAAACGTTGTTTGAAAATGCTTGTAAATGCCTTTTGAAAGGCCCGATTAACTTATAATTCCAAAAATTGGGGATATATTATCGGTGCCCTCCTTTTTCTTTTTTTCAGGGGGGTAAATATCATCCGCTGGTGGGTAAACACTACATTTCAGGCGGGTAAATGTTCAAAATGCGGCTCTTTGGGAAAAAACAATATAATACGACTTTCTAAATTGGATATCAATTTATTAACCGGTGAAAAACTATCTATCCTTAGAGTGTGTAAAACGCTACCCACCTATATATAATATAAACATAAGAAAAAAGGCTGACTTATCATGCCCCACAGAACGGGCATAGTATTGTATGATATATAAAATATTTTACATTATTCCATTTTCCAAGTAGCCATATAACCAACACTTCATCCCAAATCCGTACGGGTAATGATGAATAGAGTGGATGAGTAGCCAATATAGAGTCCAGTTACCGGATTAGTTCCCATACTGATACTGAGATAACCCTTCTACCAATGATGAACTGACAGCAAACCATATCCTATACTCATCGCTTCTTTATAACTACCTTCCGATCTACTTAAGTATTGGTCAGGACAGCAGCAAAGAGTCGTTATACTCTTACCGGCTAAATGCCTGTCTAACATTTCACAAAGGCCGGGAGATATGAACGGGCAAAAAACTGAAGTACCTTGGTTTATCGGGAGAGCAAGTATTATATCATAATCTCCCGAATATATAGGCACTGAACCGAATTGCCCTTAACGATAGAGATACCCAAACCGTCACTTCTGAATCCGATTGCCCTAAACTCCACATGGCTGGTATTACAATTGGTTACTATGATGACAGATCATAATGGAGTCCGGCATAATACTTGCAAGATTTCTGATTACCATAATTGCTATCAGACAGGTTAACGGAACGCAATCAATTTTTTTAACTGGAAATCATTCTCTCTTTAAGGTATATTCCTCATTTTAAGAAAAAAAATTGTATAAAACATTATATATCTTTTTTTCTTCGTCAGTTGTAGGCTCACGCCGCTTGAGTGGATATTGATCTGTAGTATAACTGATATATAGTCTACCTTCGGCTGACCGCAAATGATATATAGGACCGGTCCGGTATAGTCATTTAATGGTTCCCTCTGTCAGTCGATAGTGCCGAAAGTACCGGTGGAAAGATATACATTGTAAAGGTTTGACAGAGGGATACAAATTCAAAAGGGTACAAATTCCACATGCATTATAACATATTGCCATTCAAATGATTAAAAAACACAGAGGAGGCCTGTAATTTGTAGTCTTCAACATATAAGCCTACCGGGTGATTTCAGACTGATAGACAATACAGAGAGTGGTTCATTTCAAACGGTCTCCGCATTGGTTACATCATTGTCATACTTTCCATTCTGGGGCTTCCTGACTGCGTTCTAAATGACAAAAAGGGAGGTCAAGTCTCATCGTGAACCTTAAACATGAAAAAGTATCGTGACGCTGGATATATTTGAGCGTTATACGATTCTATATATAAAATTCATTATGGAAACTTATAAGACAGAAAAAGAAGAAATGAGATCTTATCGTAATTACAGTGCCACAAATGGCAGGATTGTACGGGAGAGTGATGTCAGTTCTCCCTATAAGCAAAAGTATGACATTTTTAAGTCAAGGGCTCGAACCGGTTCAGATAACTTTTTCAGGGGATTGACAATTGAAATCTCATTAGCCTAATCTTTATGAGCTTATCCCCAAAGAGCCCGCTTCCAATGATATTAAATCCGGAAATAAGGATAACATACACTGTTATTTACAGAGCATTGTGTAAAAGAAATTTTAAGAGAGAGAACGGAAAGGAAAGAACAGGCTTCCTGCGTCAGCCTAAACCCCGCAATATACATTTTCTCTCATCCTGTAGTGTTGGGGTTTTGAGCGAAGCGATGTCCCTCCTCCTTTTTTCTACCTCTTCTATTATAGTAAATTTCAAAAAAATAGAGGAATACAGACTTTCAAATCCACTGATTCTCTTAATAATAAGAAAAGTATGGTTGTACAAAATTAAATTCAGAAAAAATGAAAAAAGAAAGACTATCAATTCCGAACGTACATTATCTTTCCCAGTGGCCCGGCCTTGACGTGGCACTGAGGCAGTTCGGGAAAAAGATTATTGTAAACAAGATTGTGTGTGGCTGTGGAATGACCAATTACTATCTTACAGACTGTACTATACCGGTCATTCTTGCAAGCCCCAGAAGAGAGCTGATTACCAGCAAGACAAAGGATGCATTGACCGGACACGCATATTACTTTGACCGGAGTGATCCGGCCATTGACCTGAATATTTCCAGGAACAGACTGCAGAACTATATACGCAACGGGGTCAGGGATGTGCCGAAGATAATGTGTACGTATGATTCTTTGGGTGAAGTGGTCGATTGCCTGACCCGATGGAACCTGATTGACCTGTTCACGATAGTCGGAGATGAAATGACCTGCATCTTCACCGACGCACCGATGAAAGGCGCCAAGTCTATGGAAATTGTCAACCTGTTTGGCAGGCTTCCAAACCGTTGCATCTTTATCACTGCAACGCCATTGAACGAAGTGTATCTTGATGAAGTGCCCGTATTCAAAGATATGACCTATGTGTCTTTCGATTGGGCACCGGAAAGGCTATTATATGTACATCCCATTATCCAGCAAATGGGCAGCACAAGGCAAACCGTCCGGGATATAATAAACGACTATCGGCAGGACGGCTATTTCCAGAAAAAGATGAATGCGCCCTACCCGTCGACAGAGGCGGTGTTCTATCTTAACAGCATGACAGACATCCTCAAAATCATTGCGGACAACAAACTTACTCCTGATGATACCCGGGTTATTTGTGCCGATAATTACGAAAATGCAAAAAACTTAAGAAGAATCGGTTTTGAGATAGGTCACTTCCCGGGTAGGGATGAATATAAAACAGAAAACAGGACCTTTACTTTCGCCACAAGATGTTCTTTTGAAGGAGCGGACTTGCATTCTGACTGTGCATGTGTCTATATTTTCTCCGATTCCAACAGGGATAATCTCAGCCTTGACATTTCCATTGATCTGGTTCAGATCATTGGCCGTTGCAGGACCTTTTCCAATCCTTACCGGGATGAAATCAGGTATTATTATAAGTGTAAGGATGCTGAGGACATTGATTTGAATGAGGCAACGGATACTATCAATCACAAGACGGATGTTTCATACAAACTTTTTCAATACTATCAGAATGTGTCAGATCCGGATGTGCTTGATATTGTCGAGGACGCACAGACAGGAAAAAGGCCTTATGGAAAAAACTATCTGACTGTATTCGAAGATGTCGGTGGAGAGCGGAAGGTAGGCATAAACCATTTGGTCAGACTTGCAGAATTGAGAGCCATAGACATCAAGAAACAATATAGAAGCAAGAATACCCTGCTCGCATTGCTCAAAGACAACCGGATAGTTGCGCGGGACCTTTATGAGGGGCTTGACCCGATGTTTGCCCGATTCCTCAATGAGATTGACAAGGCACCAACTTATAACGACAGGATCAGGATATATACCTCAGGGTGTCTCAGCAGCCAGCAACTGCGACAATGGGCTGAAGCATGCCCGGATATTCCAAGCCGTTATAAAGAGTACTATAATGTTTTAGGACCGGAGGTTATACGGAATTTGAACTATGACAGGAAAAAATTGGATTCGGAGCTGGATTTTCTGAATGCCAAAGAGAGGATTGCCGCAGAACTTAAGAAATCAATTCTGATCGGCAAGGAATATACAAACAGACTTCCAAAAGCCATCCTGCAATCGGCCTATCAAAAAAATGGTCTGGCCAAAACAGGATTTGCAAAACAGATAACGATGTTTTTCCCAAAATCCTATCCTACAAAAGTCGTAATTGACGGGAAAGAAAATAACGGATATAGAATATATGAGTAAATTGGAACAATATGTGTCGTGGTATAACAACATTCTGGATACCACTTCAAGGCAGACGGCAACGATTGAATCCCTGTTGAGGTCGATCAGAACTGGCGGGCAAAACCATCAACTTGCAGAAAAAATCCGGTTAATTCGGGCAGATCCCTCCCGACGCTCCGAATTAAAAAAGAGACTTCAAGTAATCATGTGGCAAGGAATATTCTCGCAAAGGAATAAAGCCGGAATGCAACAATTATCCGGAGTTATGTGCATTGATATTGACCATAAGGCAACGGAAGAACTTCGATACCTCAGGCATATACTTTCACAAGAGCCATGGGTGTTGGCATATTTCACGAGTCCTAGCGGGGACGGTCTGAAAGTGCTTGTCCAGTCACCGGTCACGACACCGGAAGAATATGAGAATTGCTACGCACAGGTCATTGAACATTTCAAGCTTCATTACCACTGTGAGGTAGACCAGTCCTGTCGGGAGTATTCTAAAGCCTGTTATGCCAGTTATGACCCGGATCTGTATGTGAATGACAATGCACAGGATTATCCCTTCCGCTATAATCCTGATTATGACGATAAACGGGCAAGCGACCAAAACAACCCTGTACCTTCGGGAATAAGCCGTTTTGAAGTCCATCAGCCGACAGTGACAGAATCATTTATCAATCGCTTGAATTCACAGATCAATTCACTGACTGATGAACAGATTTTGAATATATGCGACTTGAAATTTCACAGATACAAACAGAATTATCAAGTTGGAAATCGCAGAAATTCCATCTTTCAACAGGCGGCGGTCTTATGCAGGGCAGGAATTGAAAGTGTAAAAACATTGCAATATCTGGAAAGCGTATTTATTCCCGCAGGCTCTCCTTTGCATGAAATTCAAGCGGAGGTTTCCAAAGCCTACCGGACCTATGGAAATCTGTTCGGTTCCGAGCGGGGTAATTATAAAAGCTATAATGAATACAGGAAACAGAGGTCTGTTTAGAGGTGGTGCATTATCCTTGACAATAATATCCACGAGCCTCTAAATGTAACTCCGATAGTCCTTGTCTCCCAATTCCTTGGATGTGAATTTACCTCTGATACTTCTGATCCGTTTTTATGGGCATTATGGGTGTTACAATCAGCTGTATCGATTGCTCGTTTGTCCTATGTAGTAAAAAGGGGCGTCACGCAAATGACGGTCTCTGTTTCTGTCGATTTGTAAATTAGTAATACAATCAAGATACGTTTGAAAAACGCGTTTTTTTATGTGTGTAAGTTGAAGGGGAAGAATATGCGGATGATGGCTCAATGAAGATAATAGCCGGTACCGGGAAAGTGAGTGTAAGTATGGTCCGGAGATTGGGAAAGGAGTTCGGGCTGTAGATCTATTATAAATCAGAAGGGAGACGGTGATATTTATGGTTTCCCTTTCTTTTTTCTTCCCGGTAGGAATGACCCGAAGAGAAGAGACTGTCTCTTATACACATCTGACGCTGCCGACGAATAGCCTTG
>ENA-OYWU01001138-OYWU01001138.1-human-gut-metagenome-genome-assembly--contig:-NODE-1138-length-12294-cov-7.116268_pt1 | contig 12294 bp, 9 predicted proteins | sample MGYA00244173_ERZ653403 | MGnify/ENA primary metagenome ERZ653403 (study PRJEB26926, sample SAMN06165043) | human gut metagenome | biome: ENVO:00009003; feature: ENVO:2100002; material: ENVO:00002003...
TCGGAGATGTGTATAAGAGACAGGTTCAAATATTTATTATTGTTTTCTATATGTTTTGCGCCTGCGATGGCGTCGCAACGCCCACAGCCCGGCAATAATGGCCACCGGCGCAAGCACAACGGCCACGTAGGCATAGACAATCGGCACATTATAGTCCATGTCGAGATAGTTGCCGTTGAGATGATAGGCATTGATACCGCTGAGCATCACTCGCTGCTGCCCGAGCGGGTCGAACTGCATTCCGCTCACTGTGTCAAGCACCATTGTGGGGCGTCTAACGGTGTCATAGGGGAGCCATTGCAGCGAATCGAGGCCGGGATTGCCGTTCTTGGCGAAATTCACCCACATCTGCTGCACCTGTCGCGACAGAGGCGCGTAGATATTGTCGCCGGTGTACATGGTCTGGTCAAGATTCCCGAACACATAGGCCAGTTCCACGGCATGACATGCCTCCATATAAGGCAACGCCGACCAGCGCGTCCAGTAGTACACATAAGTGGCGGCACCGTGTGCCACACGGCTGTCGGCCATGGCGAGAGCCGGCAGGCGGAACATCGCCTCGGTGTAAAATTCCGATATACCCCAGGTGCGCCCGAGAGGATAATTGTCGACAAACCGCTCCACACTGTCGCGAACCGCTTTATCAACCGGCTTCATGTTGCTCTCGAAGAGCACCGGAATCTTCAGGCGGAACATGTTGATTCCACCCACTTTGTCAATCCAGAAACGGCTTTCCTGCGCATTCGTGCCCATGAGCATGGCCACATCGCTGCTTCCGCCGTTTTGATAAGCCGCATAAAGATTCTCGGGAATCACCACTCCGTCGCGCTCAGGGAAATTGTTATACCGGTTTATGCCCTCGTTGGCCTCGCGCAAAGCCTGAGGCGATAATGCTGCAAGCTCACTCATATCAGTGGCTCCTGTGGCTTTCAGAAGGCGCTGTGCAAGCGGCAGGCACTCCCTGCGGCTGTAGGTTAGCGCTATTGAGCCGCTTTCCATGATAGCACGGTGGAACAGGCCCTTCGACTGTGGAATGAGCGGCAGCAGCGACACGCTGCCCGCGCCGGCCGATTCGCCGAACACCGTAACGTTGTCGGGATTTCCGCCGAACGCGGCGATGTTGCGCTGCACCCACCGGAGCGCGACAATCTGGTCAAGCAGCCCGAGATTGCCGCTTTCTGCATATGCCTCTCCCCCGTCAACTTCCGAAAAATCGATGAACCCGTAAATGCCAAGACGGTAATTGATGGTCACGAGCACCATTTCCGGATGATTGCGCACGAAATTTGTGCAATTGAACATAGGCTCGGCACTGCTGCCCCAGCCATAGGAACCGCCGTGAATATAGACCATCACAGGTTTGGCCGTAGCCGTATCGGCCGGATTGACCCAGACATTCAGGCTCAGACAGTCCTCCCCCTGTGTCAACCTCGGGTCGGCGCCCGTCTGGATGGCAATCTTTCCGAAATTATAGGCCTCGAACACACTGTCGCCGTCGGCGGCCACACCAACCGGTTTCCACCGCAGAGTGCCGACAGGCTGCTGTGCATACGGAATCCCTTTGAACGAAAGTATGCCGTCGGTTTCGCGCCCCACAAAAATCCCGTTCGAGCATTTCACGGCATGAGCCGTATCGTAGCTCCCCAAAATTGCATGGTTGAGTGGAAAAGGCTCCGGCTGCACGGTTTGCCGCGTATCCTTGCGGCATCCGGTACATCCGCACACTATGGCCGCAACCACTGTGACACAGCTTAGCAAACTGCTGAATTTATGCTTCATAATCATTTTTCCGTTAAGTAATTATCCGTCGACATCACAATTGATCAGACATTAATGTTTCACACACTGCAAATTTAGAGAGAGTTTGAATTTAACACGAATAAATCATTAAAGAATTCTTTTCATTCATTCAAAGGTCTTTTTCGCCTGCTTCCGCCAAGTTTCATCGGTCACGATGCCCGCATCGCTCCCTCTTCAACTCGCGGAATCAGTCTGAAAAATCCTCTTTGAGTGAATGAAAGTGAAATTCAAACACTCTCTTAGTCATTTCCATAATTATAAACCCTTTGCAGCTCCTGTTGGTTGTCCCGTTATGTCACAATTGTAACGCGGGGGATAAAACAGATAAATTACTGACACAAAAATTTGACAAATCCGTTACCATTTTGGCCACAGTAGTCCGAATGTATAATTTTGAGCCGTGGAGCAAGTGATACAGGTTCCATAAAGGCCAAAAAAAGTTTCTGGCCTGTTGAGTCTACGGTAACATCAATAATGCGACAGACATTGCAGCCTGAAAGGGCATCGGCCGCACAGCTGCCACACATCAAGTGCCAGCACTCTATACAGATACATATATACCCGGCTCTATCTTACAATTTACCCAAAGCAGGCATAACCTGCGCGATATGATTACAACCGACCCCATATTAACCCGTCGAATCGAAGGCCGCATTCTGGTCGTCGATCCCGATTTACGCATCTTCGAAATGATTCAGTCGCATTTCGGACACGACGGCTTTATTGTGGATTCCTGCCAGAGCACCGACGAATTCTATTCTGTCGACCTCACAAGCTACAATCTTGTAATCATTGATCTCAATATCGACGATGATTCAGGCATGGACATTGTAGAACAGATAAAGCAACGCCGCGAAACCGCGAGAATGGGCGTCATTGCCTGCGCCGTCAACATGTCGCCGTCAGCCATAATCAACGCCTTGAACTCCGGTGCCGACGACTATCTCATCAAACCATTCTCCGTCCGCGAGCTGATGGCACGCGTACGCGCCGTGCTGCGCCGCCAGATCTGAGCCGTCGACGAATATTTTACCACCACCTTTCCACAGTTTAGGCCATTTTTTGCTAATTTTGCAAAGTAAGTGTGCCACCGCATGTTGCGGTGCAGCCATAGCTGTGATTATGAAACTAACGGACCGCATTAAAAACATACCTGCGAATTTCACCTCCGCCATCCGGCGTCCCCAGTGCTGGGGCTTCCTTGTGTCGCTTGCCGTAATTGCACTGCTCTCCATAGCATTCTTCTATCCCGACGCGTCGCTGGGCAACCAGTTGCGCCAGCACGACATGCAGCAGGGAGCCGCAATCGGCTATGAGGCCACTCACTACGCGGAGGAACACGGCACAGACACCCCCCGGTGGACCAACTCCCTGTTCGGCGGGATGCCTACCTTCCAGATCTCTCCATCCTATCCCTCCGACTCACTTTTCTCATGGATAAACACCGTGTACGGAGCGGGATTGCCCTCGCCGTCCAATCTGCTTTTCATGATGATGACCGGCTTCCTCATTCTCATGGCAGCCATGAAAGTGCGGTGGTACTACGGGCTTATCGGAGCCGTGGCTTGGGGGTTTTCCTCCTATTTCATAATCATAATCGGCGCAGGCCACATATGGAAATTCGTAACCCTGGCATACATACCGCCCACAATAGCCGGCATAATCCTGGCTTACCGCGGGCGCTGGCTCATCGGCTCGGCTCTTGCCGCGCTCTTCGCCATGATGCAGATAATGAACAACCACGTGCAGATGTCCTACTACTTCCTGTTCGTGATTGTGGCCCTGGCCGTGGCCTACCTCGTGCAGGCCATACGTACCAAGACAGTGCCTCAATGGCTCAAGGCTACCGGAGCCCTCGCCATAGCGGCCGCACTTGCCGTCACAGCCAATCTGCCGAACCTTTACAACACCTACAAATATTCGGCGGAGACAATGCGCGGAAACCATTCGGAACTCACACAGCCCGGAACCGCAGCATCTGCAGCCAAGACCTCCGGACTCGACCGCGACTACATCACTCAGTACAGCTACGGTAAAGCCGAATCGCTCACACTGCTGATTCCCAACATTAAAGGGGGAGCTTCCGCACGCCCTGTGAACGGCAACCTGCAGGCCACATCGGTGATGGAGCTTGACGGTGCCAGCGAGGCCGCAGCCGCAGCAGGCATCAACGAGGGTGAGTACCAGTACCTTGTAAACTATGTGAGCCAATACTTCGGTGAACCGGAGAGCACAAACGGTCCTGTCTATGTCGGCGCCATCATCTTCACCCTGTTCCTGCTTGGGTGCATCATTGTGAAAGGTCCGGTGAAATGGGCGTTGCTGGTGGCCACTGTGATTTCCATCTTGCTTGCTCTCGGACGTAACCTCCAGTGGTTCACAGACCTGTTCATCGACTATGTGCCGATGTACGCCAAATTCCGCACCGTTGAGAGCATCCTTGTGGTGGCTGAATTCACCATCCCGCTGCTGGCCATCCTTGCCCTGCAGCAGCTCCTCCGCAATCCGGGAGAAGCCACACGCTACCGCCGCACAATCTATACTTCGTTTGGTCTGACGGCCCTGCTCTGCCTCGCGGGTTATCTTTTCCCGGCAATCTACGGCCCGGCAATCAGCCAGGGCGACGTGCAGCTCAGCGACATGCTCGGCTATCAGCTTCAGCAGGCCGGCTATCCACAGGAAGCCGTGAGCATGTTCAGCATCTCCAATCCGGTCATTGCCGGCGTTGTGGAGCAACTTCGGTTCTCCATGGTCAAGGCCGATTCGCTCCGCTCGCTGATTTTCATACTGCTGGCATTCGGCGCAGTGATACTCTGCACCACCCGCAAAGTGAAACCGTGGATAGGTGTGACCGTAATCGGCGTACTAATAGCCGTTGACCTCTACACCGTTGACAAACGCTATCTGAACCACGACAGCTTCTGTCCGCCGGAACTGTCGGCCGCCGACCCCTTCCCCCTCTCAGCCACCGACAAAGCCATCCTTGCCGACACAGCCATGAACTACCGCGTGATGGACATCCCGCAGTTCTATCAGGCAGCCCCGTCGCGCCACCACAAGGCCGTGGGCGGCTACCATGCGGCCAAACTCACGCGCTATCAGGACCTCATCGACCGCCATCTGTCGCATTTCACCTCGGGCAACCCCTCGGAAGCCGATTTCAGGGTGCTCGACATGCTCAACGCGCGTTACATCGTCGGCCCCGACGGCAAGCCCACGCTCAACGACCGCGCTCTCGGCAACGCATGGTTTGTTGACAGCATTTCATACGTCGACACCCCCGATCAGGAGATGGACGCACTGTCAACAATCGATCCGGCTACCGAGGCTGTGGCTGACAAACGATTCGAACCGGTGCTGGGACAGGCAGGAACCGTGGCGCCGGGCGACACCATCTACGAAACCACCTATGCCCCCGACCGCCTCACCTACAAGGCCCGTTCTGCCAAGGGCGGCGTGGCCGTGTTCTCCGAAGTGTTCTTCCCGTGGGGCTGGGAAGCAAAAATTGACGGGCAACCGGCACAGATAGGCCGTGTAAACTACATTCTGCGCGCCATTGCCATCCCTGCCGGCGAGCACAGCATAGAGATGACTTTCCGCCCCACGTCCGTCACACGCACTGTGGCCGCAGCACGCGTCTCCGTGGCAATCATTTACATACTCCTTGCACTGGCCCTGCTGCAATCATTAACCACACCCCGAAAAGAAAATGAACCGGCTTAAACATCTGCTTTCCTATCCAGCGCGATGGCGCCGCAGCAACGGATTCGGGGTACATTCTCCGTTTGCCTACCACTTCATCACACGAGTGCTGCGCGAACATGATGCAGCCTATTATGCCTATCCTGAAATAGCGGCCTATTGTCCGAAGGCGCGGCGTGCCGGCTTCAATGAGATTTTTGCCGGACGCGACATGGCCATTCCCGAAGCACACATGCTGTTCAGGGTGTTATGTTTTTTCAATCCGCAAGAAATAGTTGAGGTTGGCAACGGCCACGAAACCACCGGCATAATCTATCTGCGTGCCGTTCCCGGCGCAAAAGCGTCCCTTTTCCAGCCCAACCGCACCGAAGCGGCACTCACCGGACAGGGGCCGCTCATAATCATGGTAAACCAGGTGACCGATGAAGAACTGGACGATGTCCGGGCATTCATAGACCGGATGCTGCAGAGCCGCGAGACCGTGGTTTTCATGCGGCACATGCATTCGCTCGGGAGCATACGCACCCTTTGGCAGCATATAATCTCAGCCACAACCCACGGAATGGGATTCTTTGATTCGTACACAGGCATTTTCGTGTCGCGTAAAGGGCTGCCGTCGCAAACCTTCGAGATTCTGATGTAGCACAATCCTCATCTTCCCATCCACGCCTCAACTCGGCAAAATGCGCAAAATCGGCAACCATAAGGCTTTGCTCCGCGAGTTCCGCGGCTATCTCACGCTGGAACGCGGCCTGTCGGCACACACCGCCGATTCATACGAATTCGACCTGCAGAAACTGCTCCCCTTTCTTGAGGAGGAACACATTGGGCTGCCCGACGTTACCTACAGTGACCTTGAAAACTTTGCCGCCACGCTCTACGATCTGGGGATTGCCGATTCCACACGCAAACGCATTCTTGCCGGAGTCAAATCATTTTTCCATTTCCTCAAGACCGAAGGCTTCATCCAGGAGGATCCGTCGCTGCTGCTCGAGACACCCCGGCTCGGGCTGCATCTGCCCGAAGTGCTTACAGTCGAAGAAATAGACGCCCTGATAAACGCCATCGACCCCACTGCTGCAGAAGCCACGCGCAACCATGCCATAATCGAGACCCTCTACGGCTGCGGCATGCGCGTCAGCGAGCTTGTGAACCTGGAGTTCTCGCAGCTTATGCTCAACGAGGAGTTCATCATCGTGCACGGCAAGGGGAACAAGGAGCGTATGGTGCCTGTGTCGCCAGTGGCGGCCGCGTGCATAGTTGATTATACCGAAGGCGACCGCAACCTTGTGGAAGCGAAAAAAGGGGAGGAAAACATAGTGTTTCTAAGCCGCCGTGGCACCCGGCTTACCCGGCAGATGATATTCACCCTCATAAAGCGTCTCGCCGTAGCTGCCGACATACGCAAGAACATCTCGCCCCACACCCTGCGGCACTCCTTCGCCACCCACTTGCTTGAAGGGGGTGCCAACCTGCGCGCCATCCAGCAGATGCTCGGACATGAAAGCATCTCAACGACTGAGATATACCTCAACATCGACAACACACACCTGCGCAGCGAAATCCTACTGCATCACCCTCGCAACATGAAATCGTAAAACCTGGGGAGTGTTGCAAAACAGCTAAATCCCGGTCAATGATATAGGTACGCACAGACCGCGCGCCCATACGTTGGGAATTATACAACATCCCCATTACAGCGTCACTTGCATAAATTAACATTTTTTTGTAACTTTGCGGCGTTCCATCTGGCGGAATGCCATCCGGTTACCGCCACAGGCACGTTTCAACCATATTCAGGCAGCAGGGATGCCGCACCGGATAGGGTAATCAAGAAGGTAATAAGTACGGTAGAAATATTTTAAAGGTTTGAATTTATGAATTTTAGCGGAGCTGTGGACTTCCGGCCGAAACTCTGGTCGGCTCTGCGCCACTATAACACTAAAAAACTGCAGGCCGACCTTGTGGCCGGCATCGTTGTGGGCATCGTTGCCCTTCCTTTGGCAATCGCATTCGGTATCGCATCGGGCGTAAGCCCCACAATCGGCCTGATCACCGCAATCATAGGCGGCTTCATGGTGTCGGCGTTCGGTGGCAACTCCGTGCAGATCGGCGGCCCAACAGGCGCTTTTATCGTCATTGTCTACGGCATCATAGCCCGCTTCGGGCTTGAGGGTCTGGCTGTCGCCACCTTCATGGCCGGCCTCATACTGGTGCTGATGGGTCTTTTCAAACTCGGCACGGTTATCAAATTCATCCCCTATCCCATTGTGGTGGGGTTCACAGCAGGTATTGCGCTCACCATCCTTTCCACACAGGTGAACGACTTCCTCGGCATGGGACTACGCGACCTCCCCGGCGATTTCGTGACGAAATGGGGTGTCTACTTCCGTAATTTTGACCAGATTCACGTTCCCACACTGCTTGTGGCCCTGGCTTCGCTGGCCATAATCATCGTGTCACCGAAAATATCGAAACGACTGCCCGGCGCGCTGCTTGCAATCGTAGTCATCACGGCTGCCGTGTATCTGCTTAAAATCTACGACCCCTCGCTCGGTATTACCACCATCGGCGACCGATTCGGCGGCATGTCGACCGACCTGCCCGAGGTGCACGGATTCAAGCTCACGATGGAGAACATCAATCTGCTCCTCCCCTCGGCCTTCACCATAGCCGTGCTCGGGGCCATTGAATCGCTCCTTTCGGCCACCGTAGCCGACGGTGTGACCGGTTCGCATACATCAACCAACACCGAGCTTATCGGCCAGGGTATGGCCAACATCGTGGTGCCGTTCTTCGGCGGTATCCCCGTCACCGGTGCCATCGCACGCACCATGACCAACATCACCAACGGCGGCCGCACGCCTGTGGCCGGAGTGGTGCATGCAGTGGTGCTCCTGCTCATCTTCATTTTCCTCATGCCGCTCATCAACTACGTGCCCATGGCGTGCCTTGCTGCCGTGCTTGTGATGGTGTCGTACAACATGAGCGGGTGGCGCACCATCCGCGGCATGCTCAAGAATCCCAAGAGCGACATCTCTGTGATGACAGTGACATTCCTGCTCACAGTTGTCTTCGACCTCACAATCGCCATCGAAATAGGCCTGCTGCTGGCCATCGTGCTCTTCCTGCGCCGCGTGATGGAGAACACTGAAATCAAGGTATATTCCGAGCAGCTCGACGTGGCGGAAGGCACCGACCTCGATGCCTCGCACCACGAGGTGCTCGATGTGAAACCGGGCGTGGAGGTTTACGAGATTGACGGCCCGTTCTTCTTCGGTGTCGCCACAAAATTCGATGAAATGATGAGAAGTACCCTCGGAGAAAAACCCAAGGTGCGTATCGTGCGAATGCGTAAGGTGCCGTTCATCGACTCCACGGCCATCCACAACCTTGAAATCCTCATCACCTCGTCGCAGAAGGAGAATATCCACGTTGTTCTGTCGGGTGTGAAAGAGAACGTGCGCCAGACGCTCATGCACGCAGGCATCGACCGCCTCATCGGCGCCGACCATATCTGTCCGCACATCTCCGTGGCAGTGAAGATGGCGAACGCCATTGTTGAAAAAGAAAACGGAAACGAAAAGACGGCCTGACATCCGCAGGCTCCGCTCAGGACGCTGAGGCCGTGCGTCTTACTATCAATGCCACAACAGGCGTAAGCAGCACACCCGCAGCCACAACAGCAAGTGTCGCTACACCTATATCGCTTGGCTGGAGCACAACAGGATAACTGTCGACACTCAGTAGGGCGGGATTCGTCCCGCCCAGCTTTACCCAGCCGAAACGGGTCTGCCCCAACACAAGCAGCGCACCGGCAATGATGCCGGCCATACCCCCGCACACCACTATGAGCCAGCCCTGCGTGCAGAAAACACGCCTGATAAAGCCACCATCGGCACCCATGGCGCGCAGAATGGCCATGTTGGGCTGCTTGTCGATAACCAGCATGGAAAGCGTGGATATGATGTTGGCCGAGGCTATAAGCAGAATGAAGGCAAGCATCACAAAGGTTATCCATTTCTCGATTGCAATCATGCGGAACGCCTGTTCCTGCTGACGGTAGCGGTTCTTGACCTCCAGTCCGTGCTCGCCGGCAAACTGCGAAAGCGCACGTTCAAGCTGTCGTGAGCCACCATCATCGGGCGTGTACACGGCAAGAGCCGTGGCCTCATCCTGATAGGAAAGCAGCCGTGCGGCCACCTGGAACGGCACCACGACAACATCGCGGTCATACTCCTCCTGCTCACACTGAAACACCCCTGTGGCTCTACACGGGCTGCGCCTGAACGCAGCCATCGGATTTGCCGGATTGATGTTGCCCACACGGCGCGGCTCATATATGGTGAAACTGTCGAGGCCGGCTGTGGGACGCAATCCCAACTGAATGGCCACGCCGACACTCAGCAGTGCCGAACTGTCAGACGACAGCACCGGCACGCCGTCAACCATCGTGCGCTCTATTCCTGACAGGGCTATCCCCTGCCCTGTCATCCCCTTGATTACCACAGGCATCTGACCGGACGACGCCACCACGAAAGCCTGTTCCGATATTTCCGGCTCTGCCCCATCTACCCCCTTAATTCCCGCCAGCTGCCGGGCAAGTTCCACACCATCCGGTATAACCTTCCCTTCAGTGGGGACAAGCAGATAAGGTGGATCGAACGCAGAGAGTTTGCTTTGCGCAAGTTGTTCGAATCCATTGAACACCGACAATACAATCACCATGGCCGCCGCGGCTACAGCCACTGCGGCCAGCGATATGGCCGATATGATGTTGACGGCACCGAACTGTTTGCGCGACAAAAGGTAGCGCAAGGCTATGCGCAGCGAAAGCAATGTGACGGGGGTGTTAGCTTATTATTTATCTTCCTTGAGCAGGTTGTCGATGTTCTCGATGTAGTCGAGCGAATCGTCGAGATGGAAAGTCAGTTCCGGAATCTTGCGGAGCTGATACCGCACCTGCTGGCCCAGTTCATAACGGATTGTGCGGGCGCTGCGGTTGATGTTCTCAAGAATTTCCTGACCCTTCTCAGAGGGGAAAATCGAAAGATAGGCACGCGCCACACTCAGATCCGGGCTTACTCGCACGACCGACACCGACACCAGTATGCCGTGGGTCTTTGCGGTCTGCCTGCGCAGAATCTCGCTGAGTTCTTTCTGTATGAGACGTGCTATCTTAGCCTGACGTGTTGATTCCATAATCGTTACTTGTTTTTATCGGTTGTATGTGAGTATAACAACCGTTCCGAACGCAAAGTTAACCAAATTGTTCCCATCAACCCTTAAAAGAGTTTAGCAATTTAGTTAAATTAATTAACAACCCTGTAAAATTCCGGCGATTCAATTAATTTTGAAACTTGTAAAGACAGCCTGCGGCCATGCGGCTGTCCCATGTAAAACATCTACAGACCTTAACTAAATATCGAACAGTGAATATACCGACTTATGTAAAAAACGCCGGACAGGGCATGCTTGCCGCAGTCATGGCAATTATACCGGCCATTTCATCTGCCGCTGAACCGGTGGGCTACTACTCTTCCTGCGAAGGGAAAAACGGCGAAGCACTTCTGACAGAACTGTATCACACCATTTCGGAACACGTCAACGTGGGCTACAACGGACTGTGGGAGGTGTATACCGAATCGGACGTACGTCCCGACGGTACCCTTTGGGACATCTACTCCACCAAGGCATGGCCAGTGAATTTCACGAAATGCGGCAACTATTCCGTTGTAGGCGACTGTGTGAACCGCGAGCACTCGCTCCCCAAAAGCTGGTGGGGAGGCAGCCAGGAGCCGCAGTATTCTGATGCCTACCACCTCTATCCCACCGACGGCCGTGTCAACGGCCAGCGCAGCAATTACCCCTACGGGGAATGCCGCAACGGCTCACAACTCCCGGCCAGCGGTAATGTGAAGCCATTAGGACGTCTCGGCACAAGCACATTCGGCGATTACACCGGTACCGTGTTCGAACCGGACGACGAATACAAGGGCGATCTGGCACGCTCGTACTTTTACATGGCCGCCTGCTACAACCAGATAATCTCCACTTTCACCGAGAAAGAGGGTGCGGTGATGTTCAACGGCACGGATTTCCCGGCATTCACCGACTATGGCCGCGACCTGCTGCTTAAATGGCACCGCCAGGATCCAGTGAGCCCCAAAGAGGAGGCCCGCAACGAGGCCATTGCACGCTGGCAGAAAAACCGCAATCCGTTCATCGACCATCCCGAGATGGTGGAACACATATGGGGCGACAAATCCGCGGAAGCCTGGACACTGGCATCCGCCGGCATTCCGCACATCATTACGCCGGTGGACGGCAGCACAATCGAAGTGGGAACAACTGCCCTGAATGTTGCCCGAACCAAAAGGGTTGAGGTAAAGGGTGTATGCCTCACTGAGAATATCACGGTGAGCATTGCCGGTGAAGGATTCAGTGTCTCGGCCACATCGCTCACAGCCGAGGCTGTAAACAACGGTACAGCTGTCACCATCGTTTATGAATCATCTACACCGGGTACAAGCACCGCCACCCTGACACTGAGCAACTCACAGACAGAAACCGTGTGCACTGTCAGCGCCGCAGCCATCGACGGGTTCCCCGCCGGTCCGGCAATCAACGTCAGCTCCACCTCATTCGAGGCCACCTGGAGCTGCATCGACGAAGGTTCGGTTGACTACACCCTGAACGTAATGCGCGATGGCGTGTCAATCGCAGGCTATCCTGTACAGGTGCTGTCTCTTATACACATCTGACGCTGCCGACGAATAGCCTTGTGTAGAT
>ENA-OYWU01001141-OYWU01001141.1-human-gut-metagenome-genome-assembly--contig:-NODE-1141-length-12274-cov-8.372780_pt1 | contig 12274 bp, 12 predicted proteins | sample MGYA00244173_ERZ653403 | MGnify/ENA primary metagenome ERZ653403 (study PRJEB26926, sample SAMN06165043) | human gut metagenome | biome: ENVO:00009003; feature: ENVO:2100002; material: ENVO:00002003...
TCATCACATGGTAGAAGCCCTCGGCGGTGAACCGCTTGAAGAAGGTGTCGGTGTCCCGGCGGCTGCGCACGCCGTAGACTACCTCGGCGCCGTCCAGATACTTTTTGACCATCTCGTCCATGGCGTTGATGTCGTCCTGACCGTCGCAGTCGATGGAGATGGTGATGTCGCAGCTGCCGCTGTGGAGCGCCTCCATCAGCCCGGCCAGCACGGCGTTCTGGTGGCCGCGGTTCCGGCTCTGGGAGATGCCGATGAAGTGCTCATCCTCAGAGGCGAACTTCTGGATGAGGGACCAGGTGGCGTCGCGGGAGCCGTCGTTGACGAAGAGCACCCGGCTCTTCTCGCTGACAAGGCCCGCTGCGGAGAGGTCGTTTATCTTTTTCAGGAACAGGGGAGCTGTGATGGGCAGTACCTGTTCTTCATTGTAGCAGGGAATGACGATCCATAAAATCGGTTTGGACATAATGGAGTTCTCCTTCTATATAAGGCTCTCCCAAAGGGAGGGGCTGTTACAGCACCATGTGCCGCAGCGCGTCTGGTTCCAGCAGCTTGAAGCTGCTCTTATAGGTCTCGAGCAGGCCGTCCCGCTGCATCAGGCTCAGCTCCCGGGAGAGGGCGCTGCGGTCGCAGTTGAGGTAGTCGGCCAGCTGGATGCGGGAGTAGGGAATGGTGAAGGTGAGGCTGTGGTGAACCTCGGCCTCGCTGAGCAGGTAGGCGCACACCTTGGCCCGCAGGCTCTTGAGCAGCAGCAGGTCTACCCGGCGGGAGAGCAGGAAGTATTTGTCGCTGATGGTGCGCACAAGGTTCTGCAGCACCCGCTGGCGGGCCGGGTCGGCCCCGGGCAGCAGAAGCTTCTCGTAAGGCACCAGCAGCACCTCGCAGGGGGCCGAGGCCATCACCGTTACCGGGCTGGAAAGGCTCGAGCCGCCCAGCACGTCGCCGAACACACCGCCCGGCCCCATCTGGCTGATGGGCAGACGCGCCCCGCTGGCGGCGGGATGGTAGGCCTCGATGGCGCCGGAGAGCACCACGCCCACCCGGCGGTTCGACTGTCCGGCCAGTACGAGGGTCTCGCCCCGGCTGTAGGTGCGCAATACGGCCCCCACTTCGCCCAGCAGGACCCGGAGCGCTTCGGCTTCCAGCCCGGCGAACAGAGAGGTGGATTGTAACAGCGGAAGATAATTTTCCATACCCATTCCGTGAGGTTTTCCCCGGGCCCTCACCGCCCTTCTGCGATTCCGTTGCGTGTGCAACGGTATTTTTTCTCTTATTATAGTAAACTTGAGGGCGTAAAGCAAATGGTTTTGCAAATTTTTTGCGGGAAAATTTCTCCCAATGAAAGTGAGGAACGAAATCCTATGAAAAAACTGACATCTCTGCTGCTGTCGCTGGTGCTGATGATCAGCGTGCTGGCCTGCGGAGCATCGGCCAAGACGAGCAAAAAAGTGCGCATCGCCGGCCTGAAAGGCCCCACCACCATGGGCCTCGTCAACCTGCTGAGCATGGAGAAGGACGGCACTGCTTCCCTCGACTATGACCTGCAGCTCTACGGCGCTGCCGATGAGATCGTGCCGAAGCTCATCAAAGGCGAACTCGACATGGCCGCTATCCCGGCCAACCTCGCCGCGACCCTCTACCAGAAGACGAACGGCGGCATCCAGGTCATGGCCGTCAACACGCTGGGCGTCCTCTACGTCGTGGAGAAGGGCAATACCGTCCACAGCTTCGCCGACCTCAAGGGCCGCACCATCCTTTCCACCGGCAAAGGCACGACGCCCGAGTATGTCCTGCGCTATCTGCTCAAGAAGAACGGCCTCGACCCCGACAAGGACGTGAAGATCGAATACTACAGCGAGGCTTCCGAGGTCACGGCCCAGATGGCCGCTGCCAGGAAGGATGCCATCGCCGTCCTGCCTCAGCCCTACGTCACTGCTGCCCAGATGAAGGACAGCGACCTCCGCGTCGTCCTCGACCTGACCAGGGAATGGAACAGGGTCTGTGACACCCAGCTCATCACCGGCGTCACCGTGGTGCGCACCGAGTACGCAAAGCAGAACCCCGACGTCATCGCAGCTTTCCTGACCGACTACCAGAAGAGCGTCAAGGCGGCGAACGAGGACATCGACGGCACCGCCGCCCTCTGTGAGGAAGTCGGCGTGGTGGCCAAGGCTGCTATCGCCAAGAAGGCCCTGCCCAAGTGCAACATCGTTTACCGCAACGGTCAGGAGATGAAGAAAGACATCTCTGCTTACCTGCAGGTGCTCTACGATGCCTCTCCCGCCGCCGTGGGCGGCAAACTGCCGGACGATAACTTCTACTACACCGAGCCGTCCGTCCTGCGCAAGGTCATGGCGGCTATCCGCAATTCCGCAAAGTAAGCTTTGAAATAAAGAAGGGGCTGCTGCACATCGTTTTAGCCGAAAGTGCAGCAGCCCCTTTCTTAGATCAGAAGGCCCGCGCCGATGCCGATGAGAGCCGGCAACAGCCAGCCAAAGCCGAGGCTGCTCAGGGGCAGAGCGTTCATCAAAGTGGAGAGGGGGCCGAAGGGCAGGGCAGCAGGGATGCTCTGGATGGCCGTGAAGAGGATACTCAGCCGCCAGACCGATGTCCGCTGGAACCGTCCGGGCAGGAACTCCACCACGATGAGGACGATGGCGATGGGGTAGATGGCGTTCAGCACCGGGACGGAAAGGCTCAGGATGTCCGCAAGGCCGATGTTCGCCAGCAGCATACTCACCAGCGCGAAGAAAGCCGCAATGGCGGGGTAAGGCAGCTGGGGCAGAAGCTCGTGGAAGTATTCGCCTACGCTGGCGATGAGGCCGACGCAGGTGTTGAAGCAGGCGATGACGAAGATAACGGCCAGAAGCACCTGTCCCACCCGGCCAAACAGGCCGTCGGCCAGTGCCGTCAGGACGGAGGCGCCGGTGTCGCTGCCGGGGAACGCGGCCCCCGAGATGCCGCCGATGTGGGTCAGCATGGCGTAGACTACCAGCAGCATCCCGCCCGCGATGAGCCCGGCCCGGATGGTGCCGCGCCGGACGGCAGCTTCTTCCGTGATGCCCACCGCCTGAATGTTCAGAGCGATGACTGCGCCGAAATTGAGCGCTGCCAGCGCGTCCATGGTCTGATAGCCGTCCAGCACGCCCTGTGCGGCGGGGAGGGCGGCGTAAGCCTCGGCAGGCGTGCCGTAGCCGGGCGCGGCCGGGCGGAGGATGCAGCCCGTGAACAGCACCACGATGAGCACCAGCAGGACAGGGCAGAGGATGCGGCCCAGCCGCTGGGTCAGCTTTTCGGGCTTGAGGGCCACGAAGTACGCCGCAGCAAAGAACACGAGGGAGTAGATGAACTGTCCCGGTGTGCTCCGCCCCACCAGCGGCGTCAGCATCTCAAACGAGGTGCTGGCCGTGCGGGGGATCGCGAGGCAGGGACCGATGGACAGATAGACCAGCACAGCGAACACCTGTGCGAAGCGGGGATGGACCCGCCCGGCCAGCGCAGGCAGACCGCCCGCCCGGGCCACCGCTGCCACGCCCGCGATGGGCAGACCGATGGCGCTGACGGCAAAGCCCACAAAAGCGGACCAGAGCGCCGTCCCGGCCTGTGCGCCGAGGAAGGGCGGGAAGATGAGGTTGCCTGCCCCGAAAAACATCGAGAACAGGGTGAACCCCACCAGAAGGAGCTTTTTGCCCCGGAGGGCCTGAGCGGAATCGTGCATGGTCATCTCTCCCAGCTGTGCGCGGAGGCACGTAGAATAAGGATTACTTTATTCCAGTGTAGTGTTTTATGACCTTCATGTCAAGAGAAGAAAAGATGAAGGATTGTATTCTCATACATGATGTGATATTCTGAAAGCGAGAAAACGAACAGGAGCAAAGAAATACATGGATAAAACAAAAAAACGCCGCATTCAAATCTTAGCGGCGTCGGTGTTCTGGCTGGGCGTCTGGCAGGCGGCAGCTGTGGCCATCGGGCAGGAAGTCTTTCTTGTCTCGCCGGTGCAGGCCATCGGTACGCTGGTGGAGCTGCTGCCGCAGGCCGAGTTCTGGCAGCGCATCGGTTTCAGCGCCGGGCGCATCCTGTTGGGCTTCGGGCTGGGCGTTCTGTCCAGCGCGGTGCTGGCGGTAGCCGCCGAAAAGTGGGAGTGGGTGGACGCCCTTCTCGCCCCCGTGATGCAGCTGGTCAAGGCTACCCCGGTGGCGAGCTTCATCATTCTGGCGCTGGTGTGGGTCAGCGGCTCGTCGCTGTCCGTCCTTATCAGCTTTTTGATGGTGCTGCCCGTCCTCTACAGCGCAGTGCGCACCGGCATCGGGAGTGCTGACCGCCAGCTTCTCGAAATGGCGCAGGTGTTCCGTCTGCCGCTGGGGCGGCGTCTGCGGGCGGTCTGGCTCCCGGCGGTGCTGCCCGCGTTCCGGCAGGGATGCAGCGTGGCGCTGGGCATCTGCTGGAAGAGCGGCGTAGCAGCAGAGGTCATCGGCCTGCCGGACGGCAGCATCGGCGACGCGCTTTACCGGGCCAAAATTACCCTTTCCACCGGAGAGCTGTTTGCCTGGACCTTCGTCATCATCCTGCTGAGCGCCGTATTCGAAAAGCTGTTCCTCGCTCTGCTGGATAAAGCGGTAGCGGCAGTTCTGGGCGAAGAGGGGGCTGAAAAATGAGTAGAACCAACAACAAACTGGAAATAAAGAATCTGTCTAAACGATTCGGAGAGAAGATCCTCTTCGAAAACCTCTCGCTTACCGTGGACGGCCCGGCGGTGCTCTGGGCGCCAAGCGGCTGGGGCAAGACGACCCTGCTCCGCATCCTGATGGGGCTGGAAGCGCCCACCTCCGGCAGCGTGGAGGGCGTGGGCCGGGTCGGCGCGGTCTTTCAGGAAGACAGGCTCTGCCCCCAGCTGACCGCCGAAGAGAATGTGGCGCTGGTGCTGACCGCAGAACAGTACAAGGTCAAAACACAATACAAAGAGCAGATACGAGATGACCTTATACAATTAGGACTGGATGACGAGGCCCTGGCCCTGCCGGCCCGGAAGCTCTCCGGCGGACAGAAGCGCCGCACCGCCTTGCTGCGCGCGCTCTGGGCCGAGAGCGACACGCTTCTGTTAGATGAGCCCTTCACCGGCATGGACCCCGCCGTCATGAAAAAAGCCGCAGCCATGCTCAAGACACGCTGCGGCACAAAGCCCACCCTGCTGGCGACCCATGATAAAGAAGCCATCCGGGAGCTGGGGTGGAAAGTAATCGAACTGGGCTGAAACGAAAGGAGCCTGACCATGGAGAAAAAGACGAGCTGCCTGCTCTGCGTTCTTACCGCGCTGCTTCTCGCTGTGCTCTATCTCTGGGCCGCCCTCCGCCCGGGCGTCTGGCTGCGGGATGCCTTTTTGTACCGGCAGGCCGACGGCAGCTTTTCGGGCAAGGATGCGTATGCCGCCTACACCATGCAGGTTGCTCAGACGGAAAACGGTGCGGAAGTGGATTTCACGATGGACGGAGAAACGCGGCACTATCGGCTCGAATCGAAAGCCGAGGGCATGAGCGACCCGGGCGTAAAAATTGAGCAGGACGGAGTGGTCATTTTTACCGGGACCGCGCTGGGCGACCCCGGCGACGCCATCCTGTGGAGGGAAGACGATGGGGGCCTTGCCGACGAGGTGAACGTCATCGTCAACGGCGAATACCGGAGATCCGACCTCTGGCCCAGTTGTAACTGGCTCTATAATGTGGCCGTCGGCGGGCGGCGGGAGAGCCGGGGCAGCGTGGCGTTCCTGCTGCCGATAGGGGCGCTGGTGGTGCTCCTTGTGCTGGATGTCCGGTTCCCGCTGCTGTTTTGGAACCTCCGTCACGGGCTGGAAGTGTACGGCGGTGAGCCCACCGACTGGTATTACGCGATGCAGAGGGTGAGCCGCATTACCAGCATCATCGGTGTTTTTGTGCTGGCGGCGATGAGCTTTGCTGTTCACTGAGGCTCACAGCAGCTCGGCAAGGATGCTGTTCTGTACGATGAGCCCGGCAGGCGTGAGGGCGAGGGTGTGGCCGTCAAAGTTGGCGTAGCCGCTCTTCACGCAGTTTTTCACAAAGGACAGCTGCGAAGTGGAGAACTCCCTGCCATAGCGTTTTTTGTATTCGTCGAGGCTCAGACCTTTGCGCAGACGCAGCTGCAAGATGAGATAATCCTCCGCACCGCAGCCGCCGTCCATGACGGGCGCGGCCTCGTCCCGCAGAAAGGCTTCGGTGTCGGCGGGGTAGTAGAACCGTTTGCCGCCCATGCAGGAGTGGGCCGCAGGGCCGATGCCCAGATAGTCGCCGCAGTCCCAGTAGATGAGGTTATGCTTTCCCTCATAGCCCGGGCGGGCGAAGTTGGAGATCTCATATTGCCGGTAGCCATGATGTTCCAGCTGCTCGACGGCGTAGAGGTAAAAATCTGCCGCCTCGTCGGAGGTGGGCAGACCCTCGGGTGGCGTCCGGCCAAAGGCGGAGTCGGGCTCGATCTTCAAGAGGTAGGCGGAAATGTGGGCCGCGCCGCCATCCTCGATAAGCTCCAGCGTCTCGTCGAACTCTGCCTGCGTATAATGGGGCAGGGCCAGCATGATGTCGCCGCTGATGTTCTCGAACCCGGCACGGCGTGCGGCGGCGAAAGCGGCCCGCGCCTGCTTTGCCGTGTGGGGGCGGCCCAGCGTCTTGAGCTGGCTGTCCCGGGCCGACTGGACGCCGAAGGAGATGCGGTTGACGCCCGCCTCCCGGAATGCCCGGAGAGAGTCTTCGGTCACGGTCTCAGGATTGGCTTCCAGCGTGATCTCGGCTCCGGGCAGGGGCTGTGCGGCGGCGATGAGCCGGGCGACGTCTGCCGGGTCCAGCAGACTGGGCGTTCCACCGCCGAAATAAAGGGTGTCCGGCCGCAGGGGCGCGTCCGGCGCAAACCGGGAGAGTTCCCGAAGCAAAGCGTCCACATAGGCCCGGGGGACGCTGCGCTGGCCGGGGGCTGAGTAAAAATCACAGTACCGGCATTTGGAAAAACAGTAAGGAATATGCAGATAAAGTCCGAGAGACATCAAATATCACAGCCTTTTTCATGAATCGTTCATTTCTATGCAGTATACTATATTTCGTAGACCGGGGCAAGGCCGAGGCCGATGCCCTGATTTTGAATGGAGGATTCCTTATGGATTACAACAACTATGACCGCGGCTATGCGGAGCCTTCGATGAGAGCATCGGACTATATGACCCGCACCTACCGCTGGATGGCCGGCGGCCTGCTTGTCACCTTCGCAATGGCCTATATCACGGCGACCACGCCCCTTATCTATCTGGTCGATTCGCTTTACTTCCTGCTTACCATCGGTGAGCTGGCGCTGGTGTTCATGCTCAGCGCCCGGGTGCAGAAGATGTCCATCGACGGTGCAAGAGCCGCGTTCTTCGGATACGCCATCCTGAACGGCATGGTCCTGAGCTACTACTTCCTGATGTTCTCGGTAGGCACGCTGGTCATGGCCTTCCTCGCCACGGCGGTCTACTTCGGCCTCATGGCTGTGTACGGCACCACTACCCATAAAGACCTCACCGGCTGGGGTCCCCGCCTCATGATGGCTCTGGTGGCCATGATCGTCACCAGCCTCGTGGGTGCGCTCTTCGGCTTTGGCTTCGGCACCTCGGTGCTCTACTGCGGCATCGGCCTGGTGGTGTTCATGCTGCTCACCGCCTATGATACCCAGAAGCTCCGCCAGATCTACGCCTACTATGCAGGCGACGCTGAGCTGGCCGAGAAGGCTTCCATCTATGGCGCACTGACCCTGTATCTGGACTTCATCAACATCTTCCTGTACGTCGTCCGTCTGCTGGGCATGAACAGCCGCAGCCGCAATAACTAAATAGGACTTTGGGCCCCGGTCATCCGGGGCCTTTTTGTGTCCTTTCTAATAAAGGATGAATAAACCCCGCTCTGCCGCTCCAAACTACCACCAAAGAAACGATTCCGTACACAAAATGGATTGGAGTAACGAACGATGGAGCAATTCAGAAAGTTTTTGCGGGACAAAGCCTTTGCGCTGGTGCTTACCGCCTGCCTGCTGGCGGCGGCAGCGGCCGGGGTGTGGGCTGTGCGCACGGTGCGCAATGAGCTCAAACAGAATCTGGACGCGGTGCGAAGCCCGTCCAGCACCGCCCCCGGCATCGACGAGGGCATCAACACATCGCCCGGCGTTGCCGGAGAGGAGGAAGCCGAATGGCAGCAGCAGAACGCACCCGCAGCAAACAGCGTGGCCAATGTGCCAAAAGCCGACAGCTCGTCCGGTGGGGCTGCGTCCTCTTCTGGTGCGCAGTCTGGGTCTGGTTCGGTGCGCGAACCCTCCGCGCTGCAAACCGAGTCCTTGCCTGCCAGCAGTTCGGATGCGCCTGCCTCCACGCAGCCTGTCTCGGGGCGCGTCTTAAACAGCTACAGCGGCGATGAGCTGGTCTACAGCAAGACGCTGGGCGACTGGCGCACCCACAACGGTGTGGACTACGCCGCCAGCAGGGGCGCGGAAGTGACCGCCCCGGCGGCAGGCAAGGTGGTGGAGACCGGCACGGACGACAAGTGGGGGCCTGTGGTCGCCATCGAAGATGCTTCCGGCAGGATTTGGCGGGTCTGCGGTACGACGGACGCCAGGGTGAAGAAGGGCGACACCGTCTCGGCCGGGCAGACCATCGGCAAGGTGGGCAGCGTGAGCTGTGAGTGTGCCGAGGAGAGCCACATCCACTTGGAGGTCATGGAGGGCGAAAAGTATCTCGACCCCATCAAGGCCATGAAATAAGCAAAATGTTCCGGGCAGGTGCAGCAGAACGCTGTACCTGTTTTTTTCACATTGCTTTTGGCGGTCGATTCTGGTATGATAAACTAGAATAAGTGTGAAGACAGAAGAAAAAGCGGAGGAAACGAAACATGAAGGTCTTAGTGGTAGGCGGCGGTGCTGCCGGCCTGATGGCGGCGGGCGCGGCCCTGCGGCAGGGGCATGAGGTGACGGTGCTGGAACATATGGAAAAGCCGGCTCAGAAAATTCTTGTTACCGGCAAGGGCCGCTGCAATGTGACCAACGACTGCACCGCAGAGGAATTTCTGCACCATGTGCGGACGAACCCCCGCTTTCTGTTCTCGTCGCTGGGGGCTTTCCCACCGGCCAAGACGATGGAACTGTTTGAGTCTCTCGGTGTGGAGCTGAAAGTGGAGCGCGGACGCCGGGTGTTCCCGGTGTCAGATAAGGCCGAAGAGATTCGGCAGGCTCTTCTGCGGTACGCAGACGGAGCGGACATCATCCACGACGGGGCAAAAAAGCTGCTGCTGGAGCCGCTGGCCCAGCCGGAAGAAGTGCCTGCCGCGCCGGAAGATCCGCGCCACCCGAAAAAGAAAAAGCCCGGCCCGGCCTATCGCTGCGTGGGTGTGCGGGGAACTTCGGGCCGGGAGTACAAGGCGGACGCCGTTCTGGTGGCAACGGGCGGCCTGAGCTACCCCACCACCGGCTCCACCGGCGACGGCTACAAGCTGGCCCAGCAGGCGGGCCACACCCTCGTGGAGCCTGTCCCCAGCCTTGTCAGCCTCGTGAGCCATGACGCCGACTGCAAGAAGATGATGGGCCTCGCCCTCAAGAATGTGACTCTTACCCTCCACGAGGACGGCAAACCTATCTTCGAGGAGCAGGGCGAGATGCTGTTCACCCACTTCGGCATCAGCGGGCCGCTGACCCTCAGCGCGTCGAGCCATCTGGGCGACATGAAGAAGCACAAGTACGAAGCTTTTATTGATTTGAAGCCTGCCCTCAGTGAGGAACAGCTTTATGACCGCATCACCCGGGACTTTGCCCTTCTGGCGAACCACGCGGCGCAGGGCGCACTGGTGAAGCTGCTGCCGTCCAGTATGCAGCCGGTCATGGTGGCCCGCTGGGGCATCGATCCGGCCACCAAGGCAAACCAGATCACCCGGGAGCAGAAGCGGGAACTGGTACAGCTGATGAAGCACTGGCGGGTGACTATCGACGCCCGGGGCGATTTGGCACACGCAGTCATCACGTCAGGCGGCGTGTCGGTGCGGGAGGTTGACCCCAAGACCATGCAGAGCAAAAAGGCCCTCGGCCTCTACTTTGCAGGCGAGGTGTTGGATGTGGACGCCTATACCGGCGGCTATAACCTGCAGATCGCATTCTGCACGGCACAGAGTTTTGCGAATCATCTGGAATGACCTCTCAGTCTGCTTCGCAGACGGCCCCCTCGTTAGGGCAACAACGACTGCCGCCAGCGTTGGAACGGCGTCAGCCGTGACGGAGAGGTTTAAGCGGCTGGAAATTTCAGATTCATATAGAAGGAGATATAAAAATGATTTCTGTTGCGATCGACGGGCCTGCGGGCGCAGGCAAATCTACGCTGGCGCGGCGTCTGGCTGCGGACTTCGGCTACATTTATGTGGACACCGGTGCGATGTTCCGTACCATCGGCCTTTATGCCCTCCGCGCGGGCAAAGAACCGAAGGACAACGAGGCAGTCGATGCGCTGCTGCCCAATATCACCCTCGAGTTTGCTTTTATCGAGGGCGAACAGCATATCTATCTGAATGGCGAGGACGTCAGCACGGCCATCCGCACCGAAGAGGTGGGAATGGCGGCTTCTGCTGTGGGTGCAAATCCGGCGGTGCGCGCCTTCCTGCTGGAGATGCAGCGGGACATGGCCAAGACACAGAACATCCTGATGGATGGCCGCGACATCGGCACCGTGGTGCTGCCCAATGCGACTGTGAAGATCTTCCTCACCGCCAGCCCGGAGGCCCGCGCCACCCGCCGCTGGAAGGAGTACCAGCAGAAGGGCATCGATACCCCCTACGAAGATGTGCTGGCCGACGTCAAGCAGCGCGACTATCAGGACACCCACCGCGCCGCAGCCCCCCTCAAGCAGGCAGACGATGCCGTGCTGCTGGACACTTCGGAGCTGAATTTTGAGCAGAGCTTTGAGGCCATGAAGAAAATTATCACGGAGAAGGTCGGATGATACTATATTATATTCTGGTCCCGCTGGCATGGCTGGTGTTCCACATCGGCTTCCGCGTCCGGTGTGAGGGCAGGGAGAACCTGAAAAAAATCGGCACGAAGGGCTGCATCATTGCCCCCAACCATATCTCAGCCATCGACCCGGTGTTCGTCGTCATCGCCCGGTTCTGGGGCCAGCGGATGACCGTGTTTGCCAAGAAAGAGCTGTTCGAGATAAACGCATTCCTGTCGTGGTTCTTCCGGTGCGCCGGTGCAGTCTGTGTCCGCGGCACGAAAGAAGAGGTCAGCGTCATCGACGACACCGTGAAAAAGTGTCAGGAGGGCGGCACACTGCTGCTCTTCCCGGAGGGTACGCGGGAGCAGGAGGGAAAGTTCCTTCCCCTCAAGAGCGGCCTCTTCGTCATCGCGGCGGCAGCAAATGTGGACGTCGTGCCTTGCCGTATCTACTACGACACCCCTGATGGTAAGATGAAGCTGTTCTGCAAGGTGCGTGTCATCTTCGGCGAGCCCATGCCCGCTGCACAGTTTGCAATGGAAGGCCGCCGCGACATAAAGAAACTGCGGGAAAATAAGCAGGCCGTTCTGGATGCGTGGAGTGAATTGTGATGAACCTCTCAGTCTCGCTATCGCTCGACAGTTCCCCTGATAGGGGAGGTGGCATCGCGCAGCGATGACGGAGAGGTTAAATTTAGGAGAGTACAATGGAAATCAGACTTGCAAAGACTGCGGGTTTCTGCTTCGGCGTGGACCGCGCGGTCAAGTTGACCTACGGTCTGCTGGATGAGGGCCGCAAGGTGGCCACCCTCGGCCCCCTCATCCACAACCCCCAGACCGTGGAAGACCTTGAGCGCCGGGGCGCACTGGTAGCAGACACCCCCGCTGATGTCCCTACGGGCTACGAGGTGGTCATCCGCAGCCACGGTGTCCCCCGCAGCATTTACGACGAGCTGGACGCCCGGGGCTGCACCTATCACGATGCCACCTGCCCCTTCGTGAAGAAGATACAGAAGATCGCTTCCGAGGCCGAAGCCGCCGGTGCAGTGCTCGTGGTGGCCGGTGATGCGTCCCATCCGGAGGTGCAGGGCATCGTCGGACATACCCGGGGAGAGGTATTCGTTTTCAGCGATTTGGCCCAGCTGAAGGCGTGGAAAGGGCCTTCGGACCCCCAAAAGCCCATTTTTGCAGTTGCACAGACCACATTTCAGGTAACAAAATGGCAAGAAAGTTCGGAGTTTCTCAAAAAAGCCTATACAAACGCCCGAATTTTTGATAC
>ENA-OYWU01001145-OYWU01001145.1-human-gut-metagenome-genome-assembly--contig:-NODE-1145-length-12256-cov-4.785673_pt1 | contig 12256 bp, 9 predicted proteins | sample MGYA00244173_ERZ653403 | MGnify/ENA primary metagenome ERZ653403 (study PRJEB26926, sample SAMN06165043) | human gut metagenome | biome: ENVO:00009003; feature: ENVO:2100002; material: ENVO:00002003...
GAGTCTCGTGGGCTCGGAGATGTGTATAAGAGACAGGTTGCTTGGCCTTGGTGACGTAGCGGTTGCCGGGACCGAAAATCTTGTCGACGCGCGGGATGCTCTCCGTGCCGTAGGCCATGGCCGCCACGGCCTGCGCCCCGCCGACGGAGAAGATGCGGTCGACGCCGCACAGATCGGCGGCATAGAGGATTTCGGGGGCTATCGTGCCGTCGGGGCGCGCGGGGGTGCAGAGGATGACCTCCCCGCAGCCGGCGACGCGGGCCGGGACGGCCAGCATCAGCACCGTGGAGAAGAGCGGCGCCTTGCCGCCCGGGATGTAAAGGCCCACGCGGCGGATCGGCACGGCGCGCTGCACGCACCGGACGCCCGGCATCGTCTCGATGTCGACCTCGGGCGGCAGCTGGGCGCGGTGGAAGGTCTCGATGTTCGCTTTCGCGGCGGCGAGGGCCTCTTTCAGCGCGGCGGGGATGAGCGCGGCGGCTGCGGCGCGCACGTCGGCCGGAATTTCGAACGTCCGGGGATCGCGCCCCTCGACGCGGCGGGTGACTTCGCGCAGCGAGCGGTCGCCGCCGGATTTTACGTCGGCGAGGATTTCGGTCACCTGTCGCGTGATCTCCTCCTCTTCCCGGGTGAAGCGCTCGGTGAGGGCGGCCCACTCGGCGCGTTCGGGATTGTTGTGGATTTTCAGAATTTCCATGACGGTTCCGGATTTTTAGCGGATCATGTTTTCGAGTGCCAGGATCAGGATGCCTTCGGCCCCGATCTCCTTGAGCCGTTCGATGCGCTCCCACAACTGGTCCTGGGAGATGACGGCGTGGATCGAGCACCACCCCTCCTGCGCCAGCGGCAGCACCGTCGGGCTGCGCATGCCGGGGAGTATCCGGATGGCGTCGCCGAGCCGCTCCTTGGGGAGGTTCATCAGCACGTATTTCATGCCGCGGCTGTCGAGGATCGAGTTGAGGCGGAAGGTCAGCTGCTCCGTTTCGCGGCGCTTGTCGCTGTCAAGCCCCGGGCAGGCGATGAGCACCGCCTCGGAAAAGAGGACCTTCTCGACCTCGACCAGCCCGTTGGAGATGAGCGTGCCGCCCGAGGAGACGATGTCGAAGATGCCGTCGGCCATGCCTACCGCCGGGGCGATCTCCACGGAGCCTTCGATGGTGTGGATCTCGGCCTCGATCCCCTTCTCGGCGAAGTAGCGGGCGAGGATGTTGGGGTAGGAGGTGGCGACGCGCCGGCCGCGGAAGAACGCGAGGCCTTCGTAGGAGGTCGTTTTGGGTACGGCCAGCGAGAGGCGGCAGCCTCCGAACCCGAGGTCCATGATCTGCTCGACGGGGAAACCCTTCTCGGCGACCTCGTTCAGCCCCACGATGCCCAGGTCGGCGACCCCCATCGAGACGGCCTGCGGGATGTCGTCGTCGCGCAGGTAGAGGACTTCCAGCGGAAAGCCTTCCGCGCGGGAGATGAGTTTGCGCTTGCTCTCGGCAACGCGGATGCCTGCTTCGGAAAGCAGGTCGATGCTCTGTTCGTTCAGTCGGCCCTTGGCCTGGATGGCTATTCGTAACATATTCGGTGTGTGTTTGATTGTTTGCTTCTTTCGGACACCCACCTGCGGTTCGGCACGCAAAAAAGCCCACCCGCAGGGGGTGAGCTTCATGTATTCTATAATAACCTCTTACATATACATAATCAACCTACCCCTCGGTAAAGTGGTGATGGTGATGATGGATATGGTTGAAAATCGTCATTCGTCCGGTTGTTGGAGGCAAATATAGGGCTTCTGCGGGAAAAAACAAAATCCGGCCCGGATTTTTTTGCATCCGGCGGAAAAACGGCGGTCGGGGAGGATGGCCGCCGCTCTCGTTTGGCGAAACGCTCCGCCGCCGGATTGATTATAGTCGCCGCAGGCGCGCGGAAGGGAAACGGAGCGCGAAGTTGCGGTTTTTAAGAGTTTTTAGTATATTTACGGCCTGCATCCAGTGAAAACGGCCCGTGCGGTGCGCAGGGGCCGTACGGGCGGCCTTCCGGATTGTAACCTGTTCGTCCGGGACCCGCAGCGCGGACCTTTCATTTAAAACGAAAAGACAATGTGTGACCCTATTCAGTCGATTGCGACCCGTTTGCGCGGGCTGCGCGAAGCGCTTGAACTGACCCAGGAGGAGGTGGCTGCGAGCTGCAACCTTCCGGTCGGACAGTACAGGGAGATGGAGAGCGGCACGGCCGATTTTTCGGTGAACGTGCTGCAAACCATATCCCGCCATTACGGGATCAGCCTCGATGTGCTGATGTTCGGCGAGGAGCCGAAGATGAACGCCTATTTCATCACCCGCGCCGGAAAGGGCGTGTCGGTCGAACGGCAGAAGGCCTACAAGTACGAGGCGTTGGCGGCGGGATTCCGCGACCGGAAGATCGACCCCTTCATCGTGACGGTCGAGCCGGCTGCGGACGACGCCCCGATGCACCTGAACTGCCACCCCGGGCAGGAGATGAACTACGTGCTGGAGGGCCGCCTGCTGATCGGGCTGAACGGCAAGGAGATCGTGCTGAACACGGGCGACAGTCTCTATTTCGATTCGGGCCTGCCGCACGGGATGAAAGCCCTCGACGGCAAAACGGTGCGGTTTCTGGCCATAATAATGTAACGGCAGCATGGTAGAGCGATTTTTATCCCAGACCTCCTTCGTCTCGCAGGAGGATTACCGGAAGAACCTGCACATACGGGTTCCGGAGAATTTCAATTTCGGCTACGACGTGGTGGACGCATACGCCGCCGAGCAGCCCGGCAAGGAGGCGCTGCTGTGGACCGACGACCAGGGCGCCGAAATCCGGTTCACCTTTGCCGACATCAAGCGCGAAAGCGACCGCACGGCCTCGTATTTCCAGAGCCTCGGCATCGGAAAGGGCGATGTGGTGATGCTGATCCTCAAGCGCCGCTACGAGTTCTGGTTCTCAATTCTGGCGCTGCACAAGCTGGGCGCGGTGGTGATCCCGGCAACCCACCTGCTGACCAAAAAGGACGTAGTCTACCGCTGCAATACGGCCGGGATCAAGGCCATCGTCGCGGCGGGCGAGCGGGTGATCACCGATCACATCGCGGCGGCCATGCCCGAAGATGTATTTCGACAGGTCAGATGCTCCCTGCACCACATCCTGTTGGGCCGAGATCTCGCCACAGATCGCAGTAAGAATCAAAATCATTAGAAAAGAGATGCGTTTTTTCATGATTTATTTTAATTAAGAACCTTCACTTTTTGGTTCGTTTTGTGATTTTGGATTAGTCGCAATGCGGAAGATAGAATCTCCCAATCCCCTGTGTAATTAGCCTTTATTGAAATCTCGGCAGACGAACGTTGGCTTGTATTGGAAGATACAGCTGGCCATTTTAGATGGGTTAAACTTTCAAGAATGTGCTTTTTCGGTAGAGAAAATAGAGAAACAGCCAACATATGGCGACATAGCCTGCGTTGCTGATCACCCGTGCTATCGCTTCGGGACAATGGGAAGCCGCCCCGCCGAAAAAGAAATTCGCAATGCCGCCGAACCCGACGATTCGTTGCGCCAGATAGATCGTGATGGAATTCAACCCGATTACGCGGAAGAAAAAAGTCCACCGTTTCCAGCCCCGCACGTCGATCAGGTAGTAGAACAATGCAAACAATCCCAATGAATAGCCCGTTACCACGCAGGTGAACGAACTGCTCCATAGTTTTTTGTTTATGGGTATCCAGCAATTCCAGATGATTCCAATTACCGTGATGGCCACCGCGGCCAGTGCCATGCAGAGTGCAATCCGTTTGCCGCTGAGCGACGACCGTTTCCGGAGCAGAAATTCGCCCGTGAACATACCAAACAACGCCGAGACGATGGCCGGAAGCGTGCTCAGCAATCCCTCAGGATCGAACGATTCGTAAACAAACGTTCCGGGGAGCCATTGGCGATCTACCCATCCGGCGATATTCCCGGCTACCGAAAGCGGATCGGTGCCGTCGGGTGCGTCGGGTGCGACGACGAGGTACATCAGCAGCGAATAGCCGATCAGCACGACGGCCGCGAAAACAGCTCGTGTGCGCACTTTGCAATACATGTAAAGCAGGGCGGCGAACATCCACGCCAGTCCGATCCGGCCCAACACGCTCGCCACGCGCAGCGATGCGAAGTCGAAGCAGAACAGTCCGTTGTAGATCATTCCCAGAACAATGAGCGTCACTCCCCGGCGGATGACCTTGAACAGAATCCGTCTTTCGCAGATTCCACCGGCGCGTTGTTTGGCCAGCGAGAAGGGAAACGATACTCCGGCGATGAAGAGAAATAGCGGGAAGATCGTATCGTGCTGGGTCAGCCCGTTCCACGATACGTGACCCATCTGCCGGGCTATGGTGTCGGTCAGGGGATTGGGCCAAAGGGCACATATTGCGGTAATAAGGCCTGCAAAACCCATGATGAAAAGCATGTCAAAACCCCGCAGGGTATCCAATGAAAGCAGTCTTTCGTTCGGTTTCATAAGTTCGATTATTAAGGGACTGGGCGGAAGGGCTTCGGCCCGGCCTGCCCGCTCTCGTGACAAAAAATCAGTCAATGGAGACGACGCTGATTATCGGCGAGGTTCCCACGGCACCTGCCAAACGGTGGTTGCCTGTGTTGGGATTCTCACCGTTACAAGCGATGTCGGCAGCGCAGCGCAACCGGCATTGCAACCGGTTGCCTGCAGTGATCTGAGCGCTCAGCGTGAAATCGTTGTCGATCTGTGCGTTGTCCGAACCTACTCTCTTGTTGCCTGTGAGGTCTGTAACCAGATCGAGCGTATAAATTACCGATTCTCCAGCTACTTGGACGGTGCGCTGTGCAGAAATGGGTTTCCAACTTCCGTTATCAAGGTATTCGAGCGACCAGTAGCGGGCCGCACCAGCCGCTGAACGGGTGATGAACTTGATGTGCATCACTGTACCGGCAGGTAGCGTTTCCTTGACCGGAATCTGGAAAAGCCAGTAATCGCCCGTCAGCGAACCTGAAAGAAAGGGGTGTCCGGTTTTGCCGACGGCTTTCTGGATGGTACGTGTGTTCGCGGCATCCTGGATGTAACTAATCGTTCCTTCGCCGATTTCAGCCGGAAGAGCATTGTTGATGACGAAGGCATCGGTGTATTTCCCTGTGGCATAGCAGTCGGCCGTGAAGAGCCATTCGACGGGGAAGCCTTTTACAATGTAGGCTCCCTGCTGGAACACGGCAATCGTGCGGGTTTCATCGCCACAGGTCAGCACAAGCGTTCCCTCGCGCTTTTTTCCGGTATTGGCCGAGCAGTTGATCTTGACTTCCCGCGATCTTTCGGCACCCTCCGGGATCAGCGTGCACCAATCCGGTTTCTCGGAAACCTTCCACACTCCGGGGGCTAAAACGATCAGGTTTTGCGTGCCGCCCTCCTTGGCAAACGACCATTCGTCGGTCGACAGGTCAAATGCGAGGGCCTCCTTGTTGTTGTCGTCGCATCCGGCGGCAAGCGCGGCGAGACAGTAAAGTATCGAAAAGTATTTTTTCATGAGATTTGATTTTTAGCGTGTAAAACGATCAATAGCCGGGATTCTGCACCAGATTCGGATTTTTATTGATTTCGCTCATCGGCACTGCCATCCAATAGCTCTTCGGGGACTCGAAGATACGGACACGTCCGCCCTGATTGGCTTCGATCACCTGGTAGAACTCCTCGGCGGTTTTTCCGTCGCGGTTCCACGAGCGAGGTTGTTTGTTCATCACTTCGGGAGCTTCCTTCCAGCGGCGCAGGTCGTGGAAACGGCGACCTTCGAACAGAAACTCGATTGAGCGCTCCTGATGGAGTACCTTACGCAGTTTTTGACCCGTGGGAATGCCTCCGGCAAGGGCCCACGAAGCTTGGAACGTAGGCAGGCCGCAACGCTTGCGCACCAGGTTGATATATTCGAGACTCTGTGTGCTCAGCGATCCGTTATATTCGAAATCGGCTTCTGCATAGCTCAAGTAGAGTTCGGGCAGACGCAGATAGGGGTAAGCGTAATAGTAGAAACTGAACGAATTGCTCGGAATGCTGTAGGTTGAAGCCTTGGGAATCCATTTCTGGCAAAGATAACCCGTACAACTCTGATATTCATCGGTCTCCTTGAGCGTTGATCCATGCAATTCACCGCCGCGCAGATAGAGCGTGATTTCTTTGCCGTCAATCTCATACGTGCCGCGGTCGTAACCCACTGAGGCATAGAACCGCGGTTCCTTGTAGAGATGCAGGTTGACCGTGCCGGCTTCGGCGTTGTAGGCATAGGGGTCAATATCTTTGGTTTCGGGGTCGTCCTCCCACGGAAGTCCGTTCTTCGTGTAGTACATTTCGACGGCCTCCATAGTCGGAACCGAGGTGGTCTTCCAGCCTAACGACATGTTGTTGGCGATCGGGCGGGGCCCCATCAACTGTTGCAGGGTCTGACAGCCACCACGGTCGCCTTTGGCTTCGATAAATTCGAGACCGTTCCAATGCTCTTTGGTGAAAGCATCACGGTAGTTACGGTGTCCGCGTTCGGCGTCGGGCAGACTCGAATCAGCCGAAGTGTAGAGCATGAAGTTTTGCCGGCCGAGTTCGGAGTTGAATTTCTCGGCTACAGAAATGGCTTCAGCCGCAGCCTCCATCGCCTTTTTCCATTTCTCGGGATCATAAGTCGTGTTCATCAGCGGCGTGCCGTCGTGATTGTCGAATCCGACATAGTCGGAGTTGCCGTTGACCAGCGGAGAGGCGGCATAGAGTAGCAGGCGGGCCTTGTAGCTCAGTGCCGACATCCTGGTCGGAAGTCCTAATTCGGTATCGATGACCGTTTCGGGCAGCAGTTTGGCTGCCTTGTCATAGCATTCGGCTATGTATTTCACACACTCGTCGTAGGGCGAGCGGGGGACAAAGATTTCCGAATCGGGGGCGTCGTTGGGAATGTATCTTTTGACCAGAATGATAGGACCATAATATTCCAGTAACAATTGGTGGTAGTACCCGATCAAATACCATGCTTCGCCGGCATAACGGGCGGCATTCTCCGGACTGATAGCCGGTACCTTGTAGACGTTGTCCAACAAGTAAAAGGCATAGCGGATGCCGCGGTAGATGTCATAGTTTGTACCGCCGCTCGTACTGTAAGGCGCCCATCTGCCGAAATAGGTGACATTAGCATTCTCCTCACCGTAGATGAGACTCTTGCTGGAAAACCAGTAGGTTGTACCCACACCGCCGGTTATCATGTCGTCGCCGGCGAACTGATCGGGCGACCAGTCATATCCAATCAGGTTGGGCATGTAAGTGCGCATGTAGTAGCGGTATTTCTCGGCCTGTTGCGTCGTTTTCCAAATGTCGTCCTGCGTGGCCTTGCCTTCGGGAACGACATCGAGGTATTCGCATGAGGTGAGCAGCAACAGGAATGAAAGCGTGATCAGTATGTTTTTCATGGTCGTGCGGTATTGTTTAGAAGTTGAATTGGAACCCGAGGTTGAACGTCCGTTGGAGCGGATAGCTCAATCCGTTGCCCGAACCTTTTTCGGGGTCCCAGTATTTGAATGGTGAGAAAGTCAGCAGATTGGTTCCTGAAACGTAGACGCGCATCATTTTGTAGGAGTAGCCAATTTCGGCGGTCTTCAGACGCAGCATCTTGCCATTGCGCACGTAGAGCGTGTTGGCTTGACCGTTGTGTTCGTTCCATTGCGAGGAGAGACGCGGATATTTGGCGTCGGGATCAGGGCTCGCCTCGCTCCAATGCTCGTCGGCAATCCACTGTACCAGTCCGAATCCCGGCTTGGCTTTGGTCGAGAAAGGATGCGCATCGTACATGATGAGCGATATCTTGCCTTGTCCCTGGAAGAAGGCTGAGCAGTCGAAGCCCTTGTATTTGAGCGAGAATCCGAATCCGTATATGATTTCAGGGATTGTCGGGTTGCCATTCCAGCACTTGTCGTTGTCGTCGATGACTTCGTCATTGTTCAGGTCCTTGTATTTAATGTCGCCGGGTTGGAGCGGATAGCGGGTCGCGTAGACGCTCTTGGGTGACGAGGCGATATCCTTCTCATCCCGATAGAGTCCCTCGGCGATCAGACAGTTAATCGAGTTGATCGGGTGTCCTTTCTTGTATTGGTAGCCCCACTTGTATTGGGGTTCGTCCATCGAAACGATCTCGTTGTGGGCGTAGGTGAACGTACCGCGCAGCGAGAGGATCAGGTCTTTGGAGAAAGCTTTGTTGTAGTCGATCGAGATGTCTACGCCGCGGTTGTCCACCTTGCCAATGTTGCCCCAGGGAGTGATGCCCGACATGCCGAACGACGAGGGCAGTGACGAACGCTGCATGAAGATGCCCGAACGTTTCTCCTTGAACCAGTCGAAGATGATGTTCAGGCTGTCGAACAGACCAATCTCCACGCCGATGTCAAGCTTGTGGCTCTCCTCCCAGGTAGCATCTTCATTGCCGTAGATCGAAAGGATGGGACCCCATTTTTGGTCGAAGTTAGTTCCGATCATTACGTCGTACATCTGATCCATAGCTACGGTGCTTAGGTAGGGAAAGCGGTCCTTGTAGTTCGATGAGATTACGTCGTTGCCAACCAGACCGTATGAAGCGCGCACCTTGAAGAGGTTGACCTTATCTTTGATCCCCTTCCAGAAAGGCTCGTTCGAGATCACCCATCCGCCGGCGATCGAGGGGAAGAATCCAAAGCGTTTGCCCGGAGCGAAATTCTCCGAACCGTTGTAACCGAAATTGGCTTCGATCAGGTAGCGCTTGTCGAATCCGTAGGTAACACGGCCCGCGAGGCCCTGTTGCCGGTAGGGCAACGAGGCATACTCCTCGGCATCGGAAATATTCATGTTGCGCTCTTTTTGATGGTAAACAAACGTTGCGCCCACGTCATGCTTCTTATTGAAAGTGCGTGCATAGTCGAGTTTGACCTGGAACGCCAGTTCCCGGTAGCCATCGCGACCGCGGCTGGTTCCCAGATAGGTTGTGCCGGTATTAGTCGAGGAGCTCGTGTAGCTGTAATTGCCGTCAGCGTCTACGTCGTAGCTAGAGAGTTGATACATGAACGGCGTGAACGAGCGGTTGACAGCCGAATAAACGCGGTTATAGAATGTGGCCATGCCGGTTAGGCTCAACCCTTTGGTGACGAAGTCGAGGTTCTGGCAGACGGTCAGTGCCGAGGTGAAATGGCCACGGAACTTATCGCTGTAACCGCGGCAGAGCTGGGCGTAGGGGTTGATGAAAGTGTTGCCATCCCAAGCGTTCGCGGTGCCGAAACGCACGAACGTGTCAGTCTCCTCGCCGGGTAGCGTGGCCGGAAATTCGCAGGGCAGGGCCGAAAGCGCATAGGTGAAAAGCGAACCAACGCTTTCGATGGGTGCATGATTGTAGTGCAGCTGGGTGTTCATCTTCAGCGATACGCGCGTGGTTTTGGTGGCGTCGGCCGAGACGTTGGCTTGGAAAAGGTATTTCTGCGAATTGATGTTTGTGTCGAACTTCGAGGTGGAGGGGGCGCGCATGATACCGTTCTCATTAAACGCCGAGGCATTGAGGAAATAGTCGATCTTCTTGGCCCCGCCCGTCATGTTGAAGTTGAAGTTCTGGTTGAAGGTGCTGTTTTTGAAAAGCATGTCGTACCAATCTACGTTGGGATAAACGTAGGGATCGAGCCCCAGTTTAGTGCCCATGATTTTTTCGCGGCTATAACGTGGATTCTCGCCGCGCGTGGCACAGGCCTCGTTGTAGGTCTCCATGAAGGTTACACCGTCGGCGATCTTAGGAATGCGTGTCGGGGCCGACACGCCCAACTCAGCCCGCACGTTAACGGTCATCTTCTCCGAATCGCGGCCATTCTTGGTGGTGATGAGCATCACGCCGTTGGCGCCGCGTGATCCGTAAAGGGCTGTTGCCGTGGCGTCCTTGAGCACCGAGAACGATTCGATGGTCTCGGGCGGAATGTTATTGAGCATCTGATTTGTGATCTCCACGCCGTCGAGGATCAGCAGCGGCGACTGTCCCGATCCGAAGGTCGAGATTCCGCGGATCCAGAAATTGGCGCCGTCGGCGCCCGGCTCGCCCGATTTCTGCACGGCGATCACGCCGGCGATCTTGCCGCTGAACGAGGTCGAGAGGTTGCTCGACGAGGTTTGCAGGTCGCTCGGCTTGACCGACTGCACGGCGCCCACGAGCGACTCTTTCTTCTGCACGCCGAAGCCGACCACCACCACGTCTTCGAGTTTGTTCGAAGCGTCGGCCAGCGTGATGAGTTTGAAGAGGTGGATGTCCCGGACGGAAATTTTCTTGGTGTCGTAGCCCAGGAACGAAACGGTGACCGTCTTGGCCGAAGCGGGCACGGTCAGTTTGTAGTTGCCGCCGGCGTCGGTGGTCGTGCCGACGTTCGTGCCCTCAACATAGATGTTGGCTCCGACGATGGGCTGGTTGTCGGCCGAGGAGATGACCGTTCCGGCGACGGTCATCTCCCCGTTCGGGGCCGTCGGGGCGGAGACCGGCGAGCGGCGGGAGATGGTGACCAGTTTCCCCCCCCCTTTGACGGTATAGCGCAGCGATTTGTCGAGCACCGTGTCGAGCACGGTCTGAAGCGTCGCGTCCTTGAACGTTGCCGTGACCGGCCTGCTGACGTCGACGTCCTCGTTTTCGAAGAGGATCGAGTAGCCGGTTTGCCGCTCCACCTCTTCCAGCACCGTTTTCAGCGGAACGCTCCGGAAGGCTTTGGTGACGGTTTGCGCGTTGAGGGCGACTGTCAGCAGCAGGCACGGGATCAACGCTGCAATCTTCTTGAATAGGAGATTTACATGCATAAGTTTTAAGATTTAGGTTTGTTTGGAAAGAAGTTTTTTCAGGGTTCGGTTTTTCGGGGGCGGCTGTCGACGCGGTAACCGCAGGTGTCGCGCCTGACGCTGATCGGCAGGATGTCGCACAACCCGCCCATGATTGATTCGATGTCCTGCGCCTCGGTGATTGATATGCGGAAGGTCTTGTCGTCGAACGCGTCGGTGCAGAGTTCGATCTTCACGTCGTATTCGCGGGCGAGCCGCCGGAGCAGGGCCGGGAGGGAGATCGCGTCGTAGCGGATGATGCCGTCGATCCAGCTGCGGAACTGGTCGGTGTCGACCTGCCTGCGCGACGCCTCCATCGTCCGGCAGTCGTAGGTGATCAGGTCGCCCGGAACCATCGTTTCCGTGCTGCGGGACGATTCGAATTGCAGCGAGCCTTCCATCAGCGCGGCCAATACGTCGGGGTCTTCGTCGTAGGCCGAGATGTTGAACCGGGTGCCCAGCACGGTGAACGTGCAGCCCCGGGCCTGCACCCGGAAGGGGAGGTGGGCGTTGCGGGCCACCTCGAAGTAGGCTTCGCCCGAAAGGCCGATGTCGCGCGACGAGCGGTTGAAATCCGACCGGTAGTTCAGGGTCGATCCGGCGTTGAGCCACACCTGGCTGCCGTCGGGCAGCGATATGCGGCTGTTGGTTCCCTGGGGAGCCTGTACGGAGAACATTTGCACGGGGTCTTCGGTGTGTATGAGGTGCCGGGTGGTGAAGGCCGAGATCAGGATGAGCACGGCTGCTGCCGCCGAGAACCGCAGCCAGCGCCGGCGGGCGCGGATTCGGTTCTCGCGCCGTTCTATTTTTCCGTTGAGCCGGGCGAGCGAACGGAGGACGTCGGCCGACGGCACGTGCCGTTGCTTCCATTCGCGTTCCCATTCGCGCATCAGGGCGGCGTTTTCCGGCGAGGCGGCGAGGAATCCGAAGAGTTCGCACTCTTCTTCGGGGGCGATGGGTCCTTCGAAATAGCGGACGGCGAGTTCTTTCAGGCTTTCGTTCATGGGGTCGGTTGTTGTACGCATACATACATACAACAATCGGGGCGGATTTTACCCCCCCCGGTTCCGGAAAAAATCGCATATTTTTTGAAATTCGCCTCTGGAAGGCTTCAGGACGGCTGGTTCATCAGCCAGGCGAGGATCAGTATTTGCAGGTAAATGGATTGTTCGCGTTCGAGGGCTTCGGCGAAGATGCGCAGGGCGCGCTGGATGTGCCGCTCGACCGTATGCAGGGAGATGTGGAGCCGTTCGGCTATTTCCCGGTTCTTCAACCCCTGGAACCGGCTGAGCAAAAACACTTCGCGGCAGCGTGCGGGCAGCGAGTCCATGATACGCTGTATCTGCTGTTCCAACTCCTGGTACAGGTAGGGATCTGTCTCTTATACACATCTCCGAGCCCACGAGACTCGACGTCATCTCG
>ENA-OYWU01001157-OYWU01001157.1-human-gut-metagenome-genome-assembly--contig:-NODE-1157-length-12168-cov-6.130769_pt1 | contig 12168 bp, 10 predicted proteins | sample MGYA00244173_ERZ653403 | MGnify/ENA primary metagenome ERZ653403 (study PRJEB26926, sample SAMN06165043) | human gut metagenome | biome: ENVO:00009003; feature: ENVO:2100002; material: ENVO:00002003...
TTAGTATACCATGCAATTACGCTTTTCGGATTTTTAATTATATCATTTTATAAAAAATGACATAATTAGGTTAAATTTGATATAAATAGAAGGAGAGATAATACTTAAGTTATCTCTCCTTCTGTTTCTACTCCTTCCGCTCCGGCAGCATCCCCCTGATCTTCACGCCACTCAGGTCCACATCCAGCACGATCTTCACCATCCAGAAGAACAGTAACAGCACCAGCATCGGGATCACGCAGGAAGTAATGATCATCACGGCAACCGCCTCGATAAAGTGATTCAGGGAATTCTCCACCTTCTGTACCAGTTCTTCGGTAGAAACCGTCACGTTTTCCACAACATTTGCCACTGAATCTTTAGCGCCGGAAATAGCGTCTTTTGCCCAGTCGAAAATGTTTGAGACAGATCCGGAGTTATTGTTTTCCTTCTCCTGCACATTACCTGTAACAGTTTCAGAAGCTTCTGTTGTTCCGATTCCGGTTGTTTCCGTCGCATTAGTATCATCATCCACCACGCCACTATTTTCCAGTATGCTCTGTGTGTTCCTGGCATCCTCAATGGTAGCTTCGATCTGGGCCTGATAGGTGTCACCGATGAGGTCAGAAATCTTTACACTGGCCGGAACCACGAGAAAAATGGCAATGCCAAATACTGCAAGTTTTGCCGCCAGTTTACGCACCGTAGCATTTTCAAAAGCCAGATTCAATATCCATAATCCGCAGGCAATCGGAATCAGGTAGGTAAATGCCACATAGCCGGTAATCGTCACAAGATATTTTTCCAGATAGATAGCGCAGAGGACCACCAGCAGGTATCCGCTGACATCTGCCATTTTCTCCGCGATGGGTGTTGCCGTGTCGCCCGGAAGCAAGGTGATCAGTGCAGAGGTCACCGTGGATGCCGCCGTCAGCTCCATGACAGTCTGTTTTTTCTCATCCAGAGAGGCGATGGTCTTCTGATGATTCTCCGGTGCGGAGACGTATTTTCCTACAACCGTTATGGACAAAATAGCAACCAGCAATAATACTGCTGCTGTAATGCATTTCTGTTTGATAAAGTTCATACTAATTACCTTCTTTCCTTCACGATTTCTATATTATTTCACGCAAATATCCTGCTATTACATTTTTCAGGACGTAATTCAGGCTATACACTACACTTTTCAGGACGTAATCTCGTGCCATCTCACGCTTTTCAGGACGTTACTTCAAAAACCGCCGCAACAGCTTCTCTTTTTTCTCATCATACCTCTGGTACCGTATCGGCAGATCCATCCATGTCTTTTTATCCACAATACTTCTATAATGGCTGAAAGTCTCGAATCCGGCGCGTCCATGGTAGCCGCCCATGCCGCTCTCGCCCACGCCGCCGAAGGGCATGGCGCTGGTGGCCAGGTGGATGATGGTGTCGTTGATGCAGCCTCCGCCAAAATGGCAGTGATCCAAGATCCGTCTCTGGGCTTTTTTATCTTCGCTGAAAAAATACAGAGCCAGAGGATGGGGATGTTCCTCCACACAGCGGATTGCCCAATCCACAAAGTCTCCCGTGGCTGCATGCGTCCCGGAAGCATCCCTGCAAAAATCATTTTGTGCAACACCTTTCTCTGCATCATGTACATTATACGTCAGCACCGGCAGGATCGGTCCGAAGATCTCTTCTCCCATCACGGCATCCGCCCAGTCCACATCCGTCATCACCGTAGGCGCAATGCGCAACGTCTTCTCGTCGTACTGTCCGCCGCAGACGATTTTTTCCGCATCCATCAATCCCAACAGTCTGTGAAAATGCTTTTCGTTAATGATTTTCCCATAATCTGGATTCTGCAGGGGATCTGCACCAAACTGCCTCACGATCTCCGCCCGGATAGCTTCCACCAATCGGTCGCGGATCCTGACATCACACAACACATAATCCGGTGCCACACAGGTCTGCCCACAGTTTAGATATTTTCCGAATACGATCCTCCTCGCCGCCAGCGGAAGCTTCGCCGTAGCATCCACGATACAGGGACTTTTCCCGCCCAGCTCCAGCGTCACCGGGGTCAAATATTCCGCAGCACTTCTCAGCACCTCCCGTCCCACGGTCTTGCCTCCGGTGAAAAATATCATATCAAACCGCTGCTGTAACAATGCCTGATTCTCTGCTCTGCCGCCGGTGATCACCATCACATATTCCATCGGGAAGCATTCTTCCAAAATCGTTTTTAATACTGCTGCCGTCGCCGGGGCATAGGCACTGGGTTTTACCACTGCGGTATTCCCTGCGGCAATAGCATCGATCAACGGCTCCAGTGTCAATAGCACCGGATAATTCCATGGGCTCATGATCAGCACGGTGCCATAGGGTGACGGAGAGCGAAAGCTTCTCGCTGCGAACTGTGACAGCGGTGTCGGCACTCTCTTTTCCTGCATCAGCCCCCGCAGATGTTTCTGCATCCAGGTCAGCTCCGAGAGCGTCAGTCCGATCTCGCACATATAGCTCTCCATCCGGCTTTTTCCTAGATCCTGTTGCAGTGCAGCATTCAGTTCCTCTTCATGGTGCTGCAGGGAGGACTTTAATTTTCCCAGCTGTTCTGCCCGAAATTTCCGGGAAAGTGTGGCTCCCGTAGCAAAATATTCTCTTTGTCTGTTCAATATCGTCCGGATCTCCTGCTCTGTCATAGATGTCTCCTGCTTCTATTCTTTATACTGCCATAACTATTCACAAAACCACCTCTGAATAATTACATACTACCCAATTTTGAGTCTCGGTGCAACCGCTTCCCTGCTCATCCTATACACAAAAACGGCAGAGTTCTCACCCCACCGTCGTTTGTCTCTTCCTATCTTGATCTCATTTCTCCTATTTCCACGCAAAATTCACAATTCCGTACACATAGATGAACAGCACTGCCGCCGGAACAAAATACTTGAACACCGGCTTCATCCAATGCTGCACTTTCAATCCTTTTCCCTCGTTGGCTTCCTCCAGGAATTTATCCCAGCCCCAGCCGACCTTATAACAGCAAAATACTGCCAGCAGGATCGAACCTATGGGCATGATATTGTTGGACACCAGGAAATCCCAGAAGTCCAGCCAGGTCGTTCCCGCCGCAAAGGGCTGAAAATGGATCACGCTGAAGCCCAACGCCGTTGTCAATGCCAACAGAAACGTTCCCACACCGCAGACGATACATCCTACCGGTCTGGACCATCCGGTCAGTTCCCGGACCATGGCCAGAATATTTTCACACACGCCCAGCACTGTGGACATGGCTGCGAACACCATGAACAGGAAAAATAAGGTTCCCCACCATCTGCCGCCTGCCATGTTATTAAATACGGTCGCCATGGTATCGAACAGAAGGCTGGGACCCGCCGTCACTTCCACATCATAAGTAAAGCATGCCGGAAATATAATGATACCGGCGATCACTGCCACCAGTGTATCCAGGATAATAATATGGATAGACTCCCCCATGAGAGAACGGTCCTTGCCGATATAACTTCCGAAGATCGCCATACCGCCCATTCCCACGGACAATGTGAAAAATGCCTGATTCATGGCGCCCACCACCACAGAACCGGTGATTTTGGAAAAATGAGGGATCAGATAGAAGCTCAATCCCTCTCCTGCTCCCGGAAGTGTAAAGCTGTGCACCGCCAGCACCAACATCAGCACGATCAAGGCTGACATCATATATTTGGTAATACGTTCCAGCCCACCCTGCAGATGGAAGCTTAAAATGACAAAAGCGATCAGTAAGGTGAACAACAGATATGTCACATTCACCGAGGGCGTCGTGATCATTTTTTCAAATCCGAAATCCTGATTCTGCCCTGTCAGAAATTTTACAAAATAATAGAGGATCCATCCGGACACCACCGCATAGAAAGCGATCAGCGCAATGTTTCCGATGAGACAGACGATGCCCCACAGATTCCATTTGCCCCTGCCGCCGGATAATTTCCGATACATATAAAGTGGACTCGTCTGCGCCGCACGCCCCACGGAGAATTCCATGATCATGGTGGGCAGGCCCAGCACGATCAGGCAGATCACGTAGATCAGCATGAAGCTTCCGCCACCGTTCTGCCCGCACATCCACGGGAATTTCCACACATTTCCGCAGCCGATGGCGCACCCCGCCGACAGCATGATAAATCCCAAACGACTCCCCAGTCTTTCTCTGTTTTCCATACCCATGATCCTTCCCAAAACTACTTATTCTAAACATGGGATACGACATATATTTTTGCTGTTTTCCCATATTTTCGCCATCTTTTCACATTGACAGCCCTATTTTCTCATTATATAATTTTCTTAAATATTTGAAAAACAAATTATTTACATTGCATTGATCGAAGAATTGAATTTACAATATAGAAAGTGTATCGACCCTATGGATGTCAAAAATCTGGAAACCTTTGTTATGGTGAACGAACTGAAGAGCTTTACACTGGCGGCCGGGCGTCTGGGTTATACCCAGTCCACCGTATCCTTTCAGATCAAACAATTGGAAAAGGAGCTGTCCATCCCTCTGTTTGAACGGATCGGGCATACCGTAACCCTGACCAATGAAGGAGAAAAGCTGCTGCCTCTGGCCCAGCAGATCCTGCGTCTCGCTGCGGAAGCCACCCACATCAGCGGTAATACCGCCCCGGAGGGTCTGGTGCGGATCGCCATTGCAGAGTCCCTGGCCAGCTGGGAATTTCACAGCCGTTTTAAGGATTTTCATGAAAAATATCCCGGAATCCGGTTGAAGATCATCGCTACCAGCACCGATGAAATGTTCCAGATGCTGGGACAGAATCAAGTAGACATTGTATACACGCTGGACCGCCGTATTTTTAATCACAATTATGTGACCGCTTTCGAAGCTCCCGTGGATATTCATTTTGTCACCGGTGCCGGTCACCCCTTAGCCGGACAGACTCAGATCACCCTGGAACAGATTTTGGAATATCCGCTGATCCTGACAGAGAAAAACATGAGTTACCGGGCTGCTCTGGATGATCTGCTCTCCCAAAACGGTAAGGAGACAATGCCCATCATGGAGGTGGGCGATACCCAGCTGATCCGCAATCTTCTGTGTCAGGGTCTCGGTATCTCCTATCTGCCGGAGTTCGTTGTAGCGGACGATCTGGCAAAAGGAAATCTCGTCAGCCTCCCCATGACGGAGATTCAGCCGGATATCTGGCGGCAGCTTTTATATCATAGGAACAAATGGATCTCACCGGAACTGAAATGTGTAATAAAATACCTGCAGGAGGAATAATCCCCTGCAGGTTTTCTATTATATATGGATGTCGGGGGCAAAAGCCCCACCTTTAATTCCTACGAATTGTTTCGTGCTGCGCACTCCCACACTTCTACCCAATATTCGCTTATCGAGGAATCTTCATCCCAGAAGCATTCCGATTCCATGTACCAAAAAGGCTGCCACCCATGCCACAAAACACTGCCAGAGTACCACGGCAATGGCCCATTTTCCACCCAGTTCTCTGCGGACAGAAGCGATGGCTGCCACGCAGGGCGTATACAGCAGGCTGAATACCAGTAACGACGCGGCTGCCAACGGGGTAAGTACCGTGGCAATGCTGCTGCCGAACAATACTTCCAGGGTTGCTACCACACTTTCTTTTGCCATGAATCCACTGATCAGAGAGGTACAGATCCGCCAGTCTCCCAATCCCAGTGGCCGGAACACCGGAACCAACAGACCTGATAGCATTGCCAGCATACTGTTGGCTGAATTCTCTACCAGATTCAGTTTCAGATCAAAACTCTGTAAAAACCATACTACAATCGTTGCAATGAAGATCACAGTAAATGCCTTCTGTAAAAAATCTTTCGCCTTTTCCCACAACAGCTGCCCTACATTTTTGGCTCCCGGCAGACGGTAGTTCGGCAGTTCCATTACAAAAGGCACCGGTTCTCCCTGGAACAACGTGCCCCGATATAAAAATGCTACCAGAATTCCCATAAGGATACCAAACAGATACAATGCCGACATGATCAGTCCACCCTTTCCCGGGAAAAATACGCTCACAAAGAAGGAATAAATTGGCAGTTTCGCAGAACAGCTCATAAACGGAGTGAGCAAAATCGTCATTTTACGATCTCTCTCACTGGTCAGCGTCCGCGTTGCCATGACTGCCGGAACCGTACAGCCGAAACCAATCAGCATGGGTACGATGCTTCGTCCGGACAGACCAATCTTTCGAAGCAACTTATCCATCACGAATGCCACACGGGCAATATAGCCGCTGTCCTCCATCAGAGACAGGAAGAAAAACAGAGTGACCACGATGGGTAAAAAGCTCAGTACACTGCCCACACCGGTAAAGATACCGTCTATTACAAGGCTTTGGACCGCACTGTTGACATGAGCTGCCGTCAATGCTGCATCGGTGATCTCCGTCAATTTTCCGATTCCCAGTTCCAGCAGTCCCTGGAGCCATGCTCCGATGACATTGAAAGTCAGATAGAATACCAGCACCATGATCAGGATAAAACAGGGAATTGCCGTATATTTTCCGGTGAGGATCCGGTCGATCTTCTCACTGCGGATCCGTTCCTTACTTTCTTTGGGTTTTACTACTGTCTGCTCACATAATCTCTCGATAAAATCAAAACGCATATCGGCAATGGCTGCACTCCGGTCCACGCCACGCTCCGCCTCCATCTGACAGACAATGTGCTCCAGCATTTCTTTTTCATTTTCATCCAGCTGCAGCTTCTCCAGAATCAGATGATCTCCTTCAATGGCTTTGTTGGCTGCGAAACGCAGGGGCAGCTTTGCAGTCTCCGCATGATCCTCGATCAGATGCCCCACCGCATGGATGCAGCGGTGTACGGAACCATCATGATCGTTTTTATCGCAGAAATCCTGCCGCAGCGGCCGTTCCTGATATTTTGCGACATGGACTGCATGGCGGATCAGTTCGTCCACACCTTCGTTTTTCGCAGCAGAAATGGGGATTACGGGTACTCCCAGGAATGCCTCCATGGCATTCACATCGATGGAACCGTGATTGCCGGTGACTTCATCCATCATGTTCAGGGCTACGACCATGGGAATGTTCATTTCCAACAACTGCATGGTCAGATACAGATTACGCTCGATATTCGTCGCATCCACGATATTAATGATAGCTCTGGGTTTCTCATACAGGATAAAATTACGGGATACGATCTCTTCACTGCTGTAAGGGGACATGGAATAAATACCGGGCAGGTCTGTCACCAAAGTATCCGGATACCCTTTGATGGAACCGTCCTTACGGTCTACGGTAACTCCGGGGAAATTTCCCACATGCTGATTCGAACCGGTGAGCTGATTGAACAGTGTAGTCTTGCCGCAGTTCTGATTTCCCGCCAGGGCGAACGTTAATGTCGTTCCCTCCGGCAAAGGATTCTCATCTTTTTTCGAATGGTATTTTCCATCCTCACCTAATCCCGGGTGCTCCGCATCCGTCACCCGGTCCAGCCCTTTATGTTCTCTTGTTCTCTTCGATATAGGTGCGATCTCGATCTGATCCGCTTCCGCCAAACGCAACGTTAGTTCATAGCCGTGCACCTGCAATTCCATGGGGTCACCCATCGGAGCCAGCTTTACCACCGTCACCTCCGCTCCCGGGATCATACCCATATCCAGGAAATGCTGTCTGAGTTCTCCGGAACCACCGACGGTTTCGATCACGGCGCTTTTACTGATTTCCAATTCTTTCAGTGTCATAACACTTCTGTATCCTTTCGTATCTCAACATTTTAATGTTCTGTATTGTAACAGAAGTATTATAGCGCATTTGGTATTGAAAATCAGTATCAATTTGCATTTTTTATTTCCATGATTTTTTTCAAAAATTTTTTCAAAAATGGAATAAAAATGTAGAAAAAATTGACGAAAGCAGTTACACTTAAAATAGCATCAATAAAAATAGGAAGGGAACTTATGAATATGAATATAAAAGAAAATAATAAATATCGTTATACGGATACCGCGGAACGCAATATCAGAATGAACCGGTTCTATATTATCGCTTCTTCGCTTTTGGCGATTGTGTTCCTGTTTTATCTGTGGTTAAAACTGGTAAATCACAACATTGCGCCCATAGTTACATACGCAAATACCATTCTGATCGCCGTTTTCTGTGTGGTAAATGCCGTGACGCACCTTCGAAATAAGGCGACACGACTATTAAAAGTCTTCGCTACCATCGAGATCGGCATTGAGTATCTGCTGGTCGGTCTGCAGACAGATGCAAGTTTCATTCACTATGCGCTGATCGCCATTTTCATATTACAGATTCCTTATTATGAGAAAAAATCTCTGAAGAAAACCGCTGTGGGATTATTCGTGCTCTACCTGATCGTCATGATCGTTCAGGCTGCGAAGGGAATCTACGGTCAGGATGTGAATGCCGTCTGCTCTACCCTGCTGGTATTCCTGATCGGAATTATTATTCTGGAGACCGGTAAGATCACAATACTTTTTAATAATGACGCCATCGGTTCTTCCCGGGAAGAACATAACCATGTAAAAGAAGTACTGGATAATGTTCTGGACGTATCCCAGACCGTACATCAGGAAACCACCAAAACCACAGATCTTATGAACCAGCTGGTACAGACGACGGAATCCGTTGCCAACAGTATGCAGGAGATCTCCTCCGCCACCAATATGACTGCCACCAGCATCGAAGAACAGAGCCAGATGACCGGTACGATTCAGAATGCTATCGAGCAGACCGGTCATATCTCCGAGCAGATGGTGCAGATCGCCGAAGATTCTAACGAAAGCATCCGTAAAAACATGGCTGCCATGGAAGACTTAAAACAACAGTCCGCTATGATCAAAGATACCAACCATTCCGTCACGGATGCCATGGAAAAGTTACAGGAAAAGACGAAAGAGGTGGAAACTATCGCCGGAAGCATCATGGCAATCTCCGGTCAGACCAATCTTCTGGCATTGAACGCTTCCATTGAAAGTGCCCGTGCCGGGGAGGCCGGACGCGGTTTCGCCGTTGTTGCCCAGCAAATCCGGCAGTTGGCAGAACAGACCAAGAGCTTTACCGAAGAGATTACGAAGATCACCAATGAGCTGAATGCCAATGCCAACATGGTAGTCAACACGATCAGCGGCTCCATTGAAGCTACCGAACAGCAGGGCGAAAAGATCCTGGCTGCTTCCGAGACTTTCGAACAGCTGAACAAAAATATGGAAGCACTGGCTTCCCAGGTGGAAGAAGTAAATCACCACATTCTGGGCTTGTCAGAATCCAATAATAAGATTATGGAAAACATCTCCCATCTGTCCGCTGTAACCGAAGAAGTCACAGCTAATGCCGAACAGGTGCACACCATAAGCCAGAACAATCTGGATTATGCAGAACAAGTAAAAACGGCAGTAGAACATATCCGCTCTACCACCGATGAGATGACGCAGGAGGGTTAAACCTCCTGCGTTCTTTGATCTTACTATTTCAATTTCAAACCGTCTTTAAAAGCATTTCCTACTTTATCTCCCATTGCAAGATAAGTATTATTCACAGGATCATAGCTGATTGGCTTCAATTTCTTCGGATCGATCTTGCCATCCGTCAGGATGCTTTCGTCCGCATTGACGTTGACGATATCGCCCACCAGAATGCCGTCTTCAAAACTTTTCACCTTACATTCCAGCGCCATGGGAAGTTCATCGATCAGCGGTGCATTGACAAAATCACTCTTGGCTGCATGGAAACCGGACTTTGAGAATTTATCAGGTACTTTCTTCGCAGATTCCACGCCCACATAGTCGCAGGCTACCACGGTATCTTCGGTTCCGATACTTACGGTAAATGCTCCGGTCTTTGCCAGATTCTCCGTGGTCTTATGCTCTGACATACTGATGGAGATCTCATTCATGTCCGTAATGATTCCCCATGCTGCGTTCATGGCATCGGGTACTCCATTTTCGTCATAAGTTGCAATGATCAGCACCGGCATGGGATACATTACCGGCTTTGCTCCAAAATTTACTCTGCTCATATTCGTCCTCCTTGTACTAAATTAATTTTTCCTTCCATTCTGCTTCCCGGAATCCGGTCAACACCAGATCCCCGTCCACGACAAACGGCCGCTTTACCAGCATTCCGTCCGTGGCCAGCAGCCGAAGTTGTTCCTCTTCCGTCATGTTCGGAAGCTTGTCCTCTCAATTAAATCTGCCTTGAAACAAAATGTACCGTTTCTTTTCTCTGCTCAAGTATGTAAGGTATCAGTTCCAATGGATATACCTTCGTGTCCTTCCTTAGTTCCTCCAGCGGAATCCAGCAGAAATCCAGATTGATTCTCTCATGATCCAATTCATCATATCCATGAAACACCCCATCCATAGGAATACTATCGTCCAGTAAATGAACATTATAATATAAGCAGATCTGGTGGCAGGGTCTCTTTCCCCATGGAAAATAAATTTCGCCTATAGCCAGCAGATTATCTACCTCTATCTCAGCGTGAAGTTCTTCTTCAAACTCCCGTTTCAGCGTTTCCATGCTGGTCTCCATAGCCGCAACATGCCCGCCGATGATAGCATAGTCATCATTTTTCGGACGTTGCAACAGGATCTTTTCATTATGGATCAATATACCGCCAACCCTGTAGGAAAATACAAAATCATCGTTTTTAAATAGAATGTCCATGTGATCTCCCTTCACGTCAGATATACTCATCCTGTTTTACCTAAACTTTAAAATCAAAACTGTTATTCCCACGGAAATCATCATAAGCCCAAGCAAAATGACCAGCGCAATAACCTTTGCATTTTTCTCCATAAATCGGATAGGTGTCCCATACTTTTCATCAATGTTTGCATCTCTTCGCTCATTCCTGATATTCTGCTCCCACTCCAGATCCTTCAGTTTCATATATTCGTCATAATGGCGTTTTTCCAGACGGTCTTCCTCTTCGCGTACCAATAATTCCAGGTTTTCTTTATAAGAAGCCCCACAATTACTACACCCCTTTTCGTCTGTGCTTTTCCCCCTTATCTTATTATCACAGTATTCACAGGTAAATTCATAATCACTTGCAGGTTTATAAACCGGAGGCTCGCCGATTTCAAAATTGTAGTATTTATGACGTATCAGCTTATATTTTTGAATTGCCTGCATTGTAGTACTTATATATTCCGTTTCCTGTGTAATGGCTTCTTCCTGGGATTTCATATACTCTAAATACCTTTGATGCATGGCCCGTTTCTTTAACTGATACTCCTTGTTCTTTCCAAAATTACCGCCACAGGTTGGACATTTTTCATCCGCAGAAGATACCTTGGATCCGCAAAACTCACAGGTAAATTCAAAATTCTCCTGAAAATGATCCTTTTTGTAGGAAATGTACTTAACCGGTTTCAGGTCCTTACGTGCTCTAATGCCGGAAAAGAAAAACAAGTATATAAGTAATAACAGGCCAAAGGTAATTGCTATATTAAAAAATACTGTTGAAAACAAACTGAAAAATTCCATAATAATGTGTCATTCCTCTTTCGTATTAAATATAATTCTTAACTAATCATATCATAGTAAATCCTATTTTTCATCTAAATCCTAAGAATGTACTGATTACAACTCTTGATACTTCATGCATGGGAAATATCTTAGAAAAATCCAATTGCCATATCTCCATTTTCTGCTACAATTTGATCATAATAGTTGCGAAGCAACGGCCATCGTCGCAGAGTCAGAAAACGCATCTACTGCCACAGAACCGGATGCCGGGCAGAGTGAAACGAACGCAGAAACCGAACGCACTGAAACCACAGAAGTGATAACGGAAGATTCCACAGAAACTCCGGCACCGGTGGAAGTATCAGGAAGCACGGAGAATAGCACCATTTTGCCTCTCTTATGAGGATTTTAATGTTAATGGATTTGGATATAGCAATTACGTAGACTTATATGGAGCCGGAAACGGCTATGAAGATGTAGAACGTATTTCTATTATGACTACAAATTGTACGGCATATACTGAATACCCCGATCAAATGTCATCAGACACAGAAACTTCGCGTGGTATAAAATTAGGCGATTCCAGGGAACAAGTGATTGCTGCTTATGGAGAGCCTCAAAAAGAGGTAGTGTATAAAAATAAGGCCTATAATCATGATGGTCTGGAAAGCCAATACAATTTGTGCTATTC
>ENA-OYWU01001172-OYWU01001172.1-human-gut-metagenome-genome-assembly--contig:-NODE-1172-length-12036-cov-6.753860_pt1 | contig 12036 bp, 8 predicted proteins | sample MGYA00244173_ERZ653403 | MGnify/ENA primary metagenome ERZ653403 (study PRJEB26926, sample SAMN06165043) | human gut metagenome | biome: ENVO:00009003; feature: ENVO:2100002; material: ENVO:00002003...
CGAGATGACGTCGAGTCTCGTGGGCTCGGAGATGTGTATAAGAGACAGAATATAAGAATGGCGACTGGGTAAAATTGGATTCTACCACTGTAGCAGGAGGTACTTTCACATTCACCGGAAGACAGGACACAGCAACAAACTGCTTTATCATCTATGCAAAAGACGGAAAACGTAACCGTGCCGATTTCTTCCTCGAAAACGGAAATATCACTGTTGCACTGGGCGAAGAAAACAAAATCGGCGGTACTGCAAACAATGATACTTATCAGCAGTTCAAAGATAACTTCATCGCTATGAGCAAAGAAATGAATGACATGTATCGTAGCGCAATGTCTGACTCTACCTTGACTGACGAACAGCGTGAAAACGTAATGAAAGAAATAGAAAAGAAAGACAGCATTGCCATGGATATGGTCTTCAACACTATCGAAGCTAACATTACAAATGCAGTAGGTATACAATTACTTCCTTCTTATGCTGCCGCATTCGAATTGGACAAACAAAAATCTTTAGTTGAAAAGATTCCTGCTCAGTTTGCCAATAATGACCGTATCGTTAAACTGAAGAAGCATATTGAAACTGTAGAAAAGACAGCTGTAGGTCAGAAATACATCGATTTCTCTATGGATACTCCTGAAGGACAAACAGTGAAGTTATCTGATTTCATAAGCAAGAACAAATATACATTGATTGATTTCTGGGCCAGCTGGTGCGGACCTTGTCGCAAAGAAATGCCGAATGTAGTTGCCGCTTACAAAGAATTCAAGAATAAGGGCTTCGGTATCGTGGGCGTTTCTCTGGATAACAATCTGGATAAATGGAAAGAAGCTATCACTGCTCTCGATATCACATGGCCGCAGATGTCTGATTTGCAAGGCTGGAACAATGCAGGTGCAAAACTGTATGGCGTAAATTCTATTCCTGCCACTGTTTTAGTTGATCAAGAAGGTACCATCGTAGCACGCAACCTGCGCGGTGAAGATATTAAAGCAAAATTAAGCGAGCTCTTAAAATAAGAGAAAAGCAAGATTTATAAACGGAAAGGGGTTGAATTCAAAACGTGGATAATGCTGTCGTTTAGCTCGTAGGGGCAAGGTTCGCTCGCCCGAAAACAGTTGACTTTGTGTCTTCGGGCAGGCAAACCCTGCCCCTACAGCTGATGATGGGATAGACCATAGTTTTGACACATTCCCTTTCTATATCACAAGGAAGATAGCTTTCACACAGGATTCCCTTGAATAGGACGTTTCAACACCTGTTATGTGTGAAAGGAGAATAATAGAAAAGAGAGCCGGTTCCAAATCTGACCGGCTCTCTTATTATATTATTATGAAATCGCTTTAAAAACAGAAAAGTGATTTCAATGAATTATACGAACCAACGAACATAGCAGAAATCCTGGCGGTGAGGCAGATCTACGTTCTTCGGGTACATACGGTATGCAACCTTAAAGCTACCGGAGTTAGAAAGACTGTGTTTACACTGGAATGTGTACAGATTACCTTCTTTCTTGATTACTTCCATCGGCTCTACAGAATAGATATGTTCTTTACCTTCAGCATTGGTGTAAGTAGTAACCAGTTCAATACCTACGGCATCATCCAGTCCTTTTTCATCCACTACATAAGTAATAGTATATTCTTTACCGGTTTCGATGTTACCACTTGCCAATTCTTCATTCTTTTCGCAGGAAACAATTTCAATAGAATCCCACAATTCGGCAACCTTTTCCTTCCATGCGGCAATTTCTTTTGCTTTAGCATAGTCGTTAGCTACCAATTCTTTGAAACGTTTAGCTTCTTTGGTATAGAATTTAGAATAGTAATCATCCAACTGACGCTTCATAGTATAATGAGGAGCTACCTGAGCAATAGAGTTCTTGATAGTCTTCACCCAACCTTCAGAATAGCCCTTGCGGTTACGTGCATAGTACAACGGCAGGATTTCATTTTCCAAAATACTATAGATAGTAGCAGCATCCAACTGGTCTTGATGCTCCTGGTTCTGATAAGTACGTTTTTCTGTCAACGCCCATCCTGCACCTTCACGGTAGCCTTCCAACCACCATCCGTCGAGTACAGAGAAGTTCACAACACCATTCATCAAAGCTTTCTCGCCTGATGTTCCTGATGCTTCCAAAGGACGGGTCGGAGTGTTCATCCAAATATCAACACCTGACACTAAACGACGAGCCAACTGCATATCATAGTTTTCCAAGAAGATGATTTTGCCCAAGAACTCAGGACGACGAGAGATTTCTACAATCTTCTTAATCAATCCCTGACCGGCACCATCGTGCGGATGAGCTTTACCGGCAAATAAGAATTGTACCGGATAGTCAGGATTATTCACAATCTTAGCCAAACGGTCAATATCAGTAAACAACAGGTGTGCACGCTTGTAAGTAGCAAAACGACGGGCAAAACCTATCATCAACGCATTCGGATTGATCTTTTCCATCAAAGAAACAATGCGCGAAGGATCACCTTGATTCTTCAACCAACTTTCGCTGAACTGTTTACGGATATGATCTACCAATTTGTTCTTCAAAGCTTGACGAGTTGCCCAGATTTCTTCGTCAGCCACATTATAGATAGCTTCCCAAATTTTTTCATTAGACTGGTCTTCCATAAAGTTGGGAGCAAAATGTTTGGCATACAGTTTCTTCCATTCTGTCGCACTCCAAGTGGGGAAGTGAACACCATTGGTTACATAACCTACATGGCTTTCTTCGGGGAAATAGCCTTTCCAAATACCTGAGAACATCTCCTGAGATACTTTTCCGTGCAACCAACTCACACCGTTTACTTCCTGACAAGTGTTGCAAGCAAAAGTAGACATACAAAAACGTTCTCCGGCATCTCCCGGATTGATACGTCCCATATCCATCAAATCCTGCCAGCTGATGCCCATACGTTGCGGATAACCACCCATGTACTTACCAAACAAACCTTCATCAAAGTAGTCATGACCGGCAGGCACCGGAGTATGAACAGTATAAAGAGAAGAAGAACGAACTACTTCCAAAGACTGTTCGAATGTCAAACCACCTTCTACATAATCACACAAACGCTGAACGTTGCATAATGCAGCATGTCCCTCATTACAATGATAAATATCTTTCTTGATACCCAGTTTCTTCAGCATCAATACGCCACCGATACCCAATAATATCTCTTGTTTCAAACGGTTTTCCCAATCACCTCCATAAAGTTGGTAAGTAATAGGACGATCGAACTCGCTGTTCATTTCATTATCTGTATCCAACAGATACAAAGGAACACGACCTACATTGACTTTCCACACATAAGCATGAACGAAATAGTTCAGATAAGGAACATCGATAACCATCGGTTGTCCGTTTTCATCCAACACACGTTCGATAGGTAAGCTACCGAAGTTCTGAGCTTCGTATCCTGCTACCTGCTGTCCGTCCATCGAAAGACTTTGAGTAAAATATCCATAGCGATACAAGAATCCGACACCACACATATCTACGTTGCTGTCTGATGCTTCTTTCAGGTAATCACCTGCCAAGATACCCAAACCACCCGAATAGATTTTCAGAACATGTGTCAAACCATACTCCATACAGAAATAAGCCACAGAAGGACGCTTGGCGTCGGGCTGTACATCCATATAAGCTCTAAACTTTGCATATACATCGTTCATGCGTTTCAGGATATTTTTATCCTTTGCCAGTTTTTCCAGTGTCTCATAGCTCAATCGCTCCAAAAGAACTACAGGATTCTGTCCGGCTTCTTTCCACAACGCCGGGTCTAAATCTCTAAACAACTCAATTGCCTCGTAGTTCCATGCCCACCAGATGTTGCGTGCTAATTCTTCTAACTTTTTCAATTCCTCAGGAATACGTGATTTTACTGTAACGTCTTTCCAGGTAGGAGTATTTGCATTACTAATCTTGATTTTCATGTCTCTCTAATTATATTAATATTATATTCAATTTTCACCTAATAAAAGTCTCTTCTGTGCATTGCGCAATGCCACATCATAAGCCTCATAATAATATTTAATGAAATGCTTCCACAAAGCCTTTTCCGCAATATCGGCAGCACGTTTACGTATCACTTTGATTTCAGTATCAGACATACCGGAAAAAACCGATATATTGTCCTTTATAACGTCTGCCACTTCAGAATAGTTGTAGTCCGAACGATGAATCACTTTCACACCGTCTTTCAGTTCACTATACGAGCCTTTCAGTGAATTCACCCAAAGTCCGAAACCGGCCAAATCAGTAGTAATTGTCGGCACATGAAAAGCAACACTTTCCAATGGAGTATATCCCCATGGTTCATAATATGAAGGATAAACACTCAAGTCATGTCCCAACACTAAATCATAGTATTCCATATTTATGATGCCGTCTTTTCCATCCAAATAACAGGGAACGAAGATAACTTTCACTTTATCGCTAGCCGAATTTGCCATACCCAGATACTTCATCATATCAAGTACCTGATCGTGACTCATGTTATGCAACCAATGAGTAATAAACGGACATTCCAACGGAGTGGTATAATTTTCATTGCTTTTCAAACGTTCTACCAAATCCTCACGAGGATCTCCTACCCATCCAGGAACATTAATAAACGCCAGTACTTCTTTTTTCAGATTCTTGTCACGGGTCAATCGATTCAAAGCTTCCAAATATACATTGATACCTTTATTTTTAAACTCATAACGCCCACTGGTTCCTAATATCAAAGTATCATCGCCCAAATTTACTCCCAATAACTTATTGGCAAGATTCAACAAAGTGGCGCGCGCTTTTTTACGTTTAGCAGTAAAGGTACGTCCTTGAGGAACAAAATCATCTTCAAAACCATTCATCAAAATCACATCCGCCGGTTTCTCCAACAGTTCCTTACATTCATTATTAGTGATTTCACTAACAGTGGTAAAACAATCTACATGATGCGCCGTTTGTTTCTCTATGGAGTGTTTAGCCTCCATATTAAGCTCACGTGCCATCTGATCACCATTGTAAGCAAATAAATAATCGTAAAGAGGTTTATTGTTGCCGGCAATCGAACGGCCGATAGAAGTAGCATGAGTAGTAAATATTGTTGCTATTTCGGGGACTGCCTTCTGTAGATAAAGTGCTCCCATACCTGTCATCCACTCGTGAGCCTGGTAAATGACCTTATCGTTCTCTGTCAGATTGAATCGATAGAAACTTTCAACAGTTTTTCCTGCTGCGTATGAGAACATGGATGCTTCATCGTAATCTCCATATGCATGAAGTGAATCTACTTGGAAATCTTCCCACATTTTTCCGTATATTTCATTCTTCTTTGAAAAGAACGGATAAAAATCTATTAATATGACTATAGGGTTTCCGGGGATATTCCAACGGCCGACACGAACTTTCAAGCCATCGTTTTTCAAAGCATGTTCACGCCACGCTGCACACAGATTTTCATTCTCTATAAACAAGGGGTTCTCTTTTCCTACCCACACATCCGGGCCTATAAAAAACACTTTATCCTTGTAAATATCTTGCAGTGTTTTTGCCCTTGTTGACAACACTGTATAAATGCCCCCCACCTTATTACACACTTCCCAACTCGCTTCGAAGATATAACCGGGGGTTAATAGTTCTTTTGCCATCTATATACCTTATCTTATTTTCGAGTGCAAAGGTACACAAATTCAATGAGATAATAAAGTTTTTCCCAGACTTTATTAGATTTTTCAGACTCACTTATTAACTTTTACCATTTCATATTTAACATTTATCACAAAGAAAGCCGGTATAAGCAACAATAGTAAGTAGTTTAATAAATTTAGTCTCTTTTAGGACGAAAAAAGGGCCATTTCGTAAAAATACAAAAACAGCCCTTTTTCATTAATAACTAATCTGATTATGCGACTAATGCAGAGCCCATCAAGAAAGTTGCAGCCAAAGCAACGATAGCATACAACTCTGGGAATACAGCTAAAATCAAGGTATTACCAAATACATTATGTCCCTGACCGATAGCAGCAATACCGTTGGCACAAACCTGTCCCTGACGGATAGCTGAGAAAAGTGCAACAAGACCCAAAGCAATGCCTGAGCCCAATACAGCGGCAGCTTGGATGCCTGTAATAGCCGGAGTCAGTACACCGAAAATACTTTGGAACATAAAGTAACCGGCAAAACCATACAAACCTTGTGTACCGGGAAGTGCTGTCAACACCAAGAAGTTACCGAATGCACTATCGTTCTTTTTCAATGCGCCAATAGATGCGTTACCTGCGATAGTCACACCATACGCACTACCGATACCTGACAAACCAACCATAATTGCAATGCCTACATAGGCAATCAATAAATTCATTTCCATAATTCTTCTATTTTTTAATTTTTAAATTCTTAATTTTTAAATGGCTTATATTCTTTACCGCCACCCTCGTAGCCCGAATTCTTGAAGAACTCTACGAAAGTAAGACGCATCGGGTGAACCATCGCACCCAATATATTCATAAACATATTGATAGAATGACCTATCAAAAAGATAAGTACCATCACTATCGGACCGGCAATAGCATTATCCGGACTCATTCCGGCAGCCAAACTATTAAATACACTAGCCAAAATACCTCCCGAAAGTCCCAATGCAAACAAACGTACATACGAAAGAATATCACCTAGCAAACCGGTTGCCATATTGTAGGAATCCCACAAACCCAAACCAATGTTAAGGAATATATTCTTTCCGGGACTGTTAAACAGGAAGATAAGCACTCCGGCAATACCCAGTATTACCAAATGAGCTGTTCCGCCCATCGGCATCACATCACCCAAAAGGAACGCCAATGCCGTACTGACCAATACTATAATCCATCCGACAGTAGAAAGTGCATACTTAAATCCGAACTGAATCGTCTGATTGGCAGCTTTCAGCACCATACCAAAGATAATCTGGACAGCTCCCAAAATCAATGAAAGGTTGAACATCCACTGATTGTCGAGGAAGAACAAATCACGCATCTTGTTAAAGAACGGAATGTCATTACCATACAAATTGAATCCAAAGAAAGTACCTGTCAACATACCGCAGAAGAAAGTAGAAGCACCCAAAATCTGCACCAAAGTTAAAATGGGCTTCATGGAAGCACTGATATTCTTCGCCAACATACGATAAACAGTTACTCCTAATACCATGAACAAACCGTAGCCCGAATCACCCAAACACAGCCCGAAAAAGAGCATAAAGAAGGGTGCGAAGAACGGTGTCAAGTCCAGTTCATTATACTTAGGAAGCATATACAACTTCATAATCGGTTCGAACAGACGGAAGAATCCTTTATTGTTCAACTGAATAGGTACATTATCCTCCGGTGTAGGATCGGCAATTTCAAAGTATACCTCCTGTTGGTTCAGGAAATTAGTAATCTCCGAAATCTGCGTAGCCGGTGCCCAGCCTTGCAATAACATCAGCTTGTTATCCGCAGCCTGTTCCGTATTCAGCACCACTTTAGAAAATTCTATCTGCGAGTGGACATTTGCTTGTGCAGCCTGCAAGGAAAGCAACTTCTCCCCCGCTATGGCAGCCAACTTATCATCCACCTCTTTAATCTGTTGTTCCATGCCTTCACACCGAGCCGTCAGCTGACTCAATGACATCACCGGCAGTTTGGCCGATTCCACTTCCAGTTCGGGCAGTGAACCTTTCTTAGTAATGGTAATAAAATAGATGCGTGAACCTATGCGATTAATCTCCGTAGCATGGTAAGCTTCCAGCCATTCTTCATTAAAGTTCTTCTCTGAGCATATATAGAAATCCACTTGATATCCAGCATCTTGCAACCGATAAACTGATGCGGGCTCAAAGTCTCCCCATACCTCCAGTGCAGCACGTTCCTTGTCACAAGCCTGTAACTGATGCTGCAACTGGGTCTTTTCCAGTTGAAGAGCTTCCACTTCTTCCAAAGCCTTCTCTCCACGAGCTGCATCACCTTTCTGTTCTTTCAATTCACCTTTCTGTTCTTTCAATTCAACATTCAGTGATTGCAGGAACTTGATAGTTGAAGCATAGCGGTTGGACAGACGGATGCTTTCTTGAAGTTCGGTATTCTCTGCTGTTCCCTGCGCTTTTTCCGCCACATGGACTACGCCTAAATCACGGATACTTTGCAGGAACTGTTCATATTCCTTATGATAGATAAGGAAAGTCAACTTCTTCATTTTTGTAATCATGCCTCTGCCTCCTTTCTTTTCTCTTGAATGGATTTCAGAATCTTCTGCGATGATTTGGACAAGTTCTCCTCGTCCTCCATAAATCGTTTAATTTTTCGCAGAGCATCCTGGTATCCGGGTATCTGTACCTTCTCAAAAAGATTCACTTTCTGAGTGGTCTTTTTACGCGCATGTTCCAGTAGGTTCAGTTTGGCAAGCATAAATTCCCTTTCAATAGCGGTCTGTGCCAGTCCTTTCAGCAAATGTATCCCGTCGGAATACCATTTCGGACTGTTGAACAGGCTGTAGGGACGAATGTCAAAATCTACGTTTTCCAGCAACGGAACCCGTACACCGGCAATTTTCTTTATGCCCAAATGAACGTCACTCACTTTAATTAATGAAGCATCAAACTCATTCCAAAGTGCGAACATGGCTTCGTATGCCTGAATTTGTTTTTCAAGCCTTTCCTCCAACTCGACAGCTTCGGTCTTGCATCTCTTTACCTCCATGCGAAGGGCGCTTTCCTTATTCTTAATAATGGGAAGCGTGCGCACACGGACCTTGAGTTGCTTCTCAAGCTGTTGCAGCGAGGTCTTGTTATATTGAAACTTTATTGCCATGTTTCTTCATTAATTTATTGTTTTTGCCAGTGTTCGTCAACCAATTCTTTCTTGATATTGACTTCTTCCGGCTTAAAGTATTTACTGAACAATCCCCACGTAACATCCAGCATTTCAGTAGTATCTAAGTTCACATCAATAGCCAGCAATTGATTTGCGTAATCCTTAGCGAAAGCCAAAGTACGCTCGTCATAGTTGGTCAGGTCGAAACCGTTTTCCATCTTTGTCTTGGCATTGGCAGCATCAGCATACAGACGGACTGCGGCATTCATCACCTGCGGATGGTCCTTACGAGTCTTCTTACCACTCACCAACTGTTTCAAACGAGACAACGAACGGAACGGGTCAACGATAACTTTACCGATATCGCTGTCACGACGCAGGAACAACTGACCTTCGGTGATGTAACCCGTATTATCAGGAACAGCATGTGTAATATCGCCGCCACTCAGGGTAGTCACCGCAATAATGGTAATGGAACCTCCTGCCGGGAACTGCACCGCCTTTTCGTATATCTTTGCCAAATCCGAATAAAGAGAACCCGGCATGGAGTCCTTGGACGGAATTTGGTCCATACGATTGGAAACGATAGCCAACGCATCGGCGTAACTGGTCATATCTGTCAATAACACTAATACTTTCTGATTGTGTTCCACCGCAAAATATTCGGCAGCCGTCAGCGCCATATCCGGAATCAGCAGACGTTCTACCGGCGGGTTTTCCGTAGTATTTACGAAACTGATAATACGGTCAAGAGCACCGGCATTAGAGAATACATTCTTAAAATACAGGTAATCATCATTGGTCATACCCATACCACCCAAGATGATCTTGTCGGTTTCGGCACGCAATGCCACATTTGCCATTACCTGATTGAATGGCTGATCAGGATCGGCAAAAAACGGAATCTTCTGTCCTGATACCAGCGTATTATTCAAGTCGATTCCGGCAATACCTGTTGCAATCAGTTCCGACGGTTGTTTACGGCGGACAGGATTTACAGAAGGACCACCGATAGGCACTTCTTGTCCCTCTATTTCCGGTCCCCCGTCAATCGGGTCACCAAAGGCGTTGAAGAAACGTCCGGCCAACTGCTCGCTTACTTTCAGCGTAGGTGATTTACCTAAAAATACGACCTCTGCATTAGTGGGAATACCTTCTGTACCCTCAAACACCTGTAAGGTCACTTCATCGCCCATGATTTTTACCACCTGGGCTAACTTCCCATTTACCATAGCCAATTCGTCATAACCTACTCCTGACGCTTTCAGCGAACAAGTAGCCTTGGTAATCTGGCTAATCTTGGTATATATTTTTTGAAATGCTTTTGTTGCCATCTATTTATTTACAATTTACAATTTACATTTTTCTCTTCTTCCCTTTTACCACCTGCAAATACACGCCAAACGGTCAATGATACATTGCACGTGATAAATGGTACATTAAATCAGACGCTTCTCTCGGCAACCAACTCTTGCAACTGCTTATTGAAATCCTCATACTGCTCAGATTTATATTTAGCATAGTTCATCTGCTTGCAGAGGTTGATCATCTTCTTAAAGTAGTCCATTACTTCCAGGAAAGTATCAAACTTAAATTCTGTATGACAGATGTCGATAACCATGTTCAATATATCCTCCTGACGTTCCATCGGAGTTACAGAATCAATCTCATCGAAGGCATCCTGTTGTAAGATTACAAAGTCAATTAATTCCGATTTCCAGAAGATAACGTGATATTCTACAGGTACACCATCATCACCCAGAATATTAATCTGTTCGGCAATTTCCTTACCACGCAGCAACCGAGTCTTGATTTCGTTCACCTTGCCAATCCATTCGCCGTTAATACGTTTGGTTATATATTCCTCAAATTCAGGATATTCCAAATATTTAGAATAAGAATCAATCGGATTTACTGCCGGATAACGTTTTCTATCGGCACGTTCCTGTTCCAAAGCATAAAAACAACGGGCTACCTTCTTGGTATTTTCAGTTACAGGTTCCTTCAGGTTACCACCTGCCGGAGATACGGTACCGATAAAAGTAATGGAACCGGTTTCACCATTATTCAGATGTACATATCCTGCACGTCCGTAAAAGTTGGAAATGATGGCCGAGATATCCATCGGGAATGCGTCCGGACCAGGTAACTCTTCCATACGGTTGGACATTTCGCGCAAGGCCTGCGCCCAACGGGAAGTGGAGTCTGCCATCAGCAACACCTTCAATCCCATGGCACGATAGTATTCTGCAATCGTCATGGCCGTGTACACGGACGCTTCACGAGCAGCCACCGGCATGTTTGATGTATTCGCGATGATGATAGTACGTTCCATCAACTTACGTCCTGTATGCGGGTCTACCAGTTCAGGGAATTCGGTAAAGATTTCTACTACCTCGTTGGCACGTTCACCGCAAGCAGCGATAATAACAATATCCGCTTCTGCCTGCTTGGAAATAGCATGTTGAAGTACCGTCTTTCCTGTACCGAACGGACCGGGGATAAATCCTGTCCCTCCCTCTACAATGGGGTTTACCGTATCAATAACACGTACACCGGTTTCCAGTAGTTTGTAAGGACGGGGTTTTTCTTTATAGTTAGTCATAGCCTTCTTTACCGGCCACTTCTGAATCATATTCACAGGAATATCTTTTCCGTCTTTGTCCGTCAGTACAACTACCGTATCTTCAATGCCATATTCGCCTTCCCTTACAATGGATTTAATCTTATAAGTACCATCCAACTGGAACGGAACCATAATCTTCAACGGCTGGAAATTTTCATCCACCTGACCTAACCAAGCCGAAGATCCTACTTCATCGCCTACTTTTACCAATGGAATGAAATGCCATTTCCTTTCCTTGTCGAGCGGATAAGTATATTGTCCTCGTTTTAGGAAAACACCATCCATTTTGTCAAGGTCATTTTGCAGACCATCGTAGTTTTTAGACAACATGCCCGGTCCCAAGGTCACTTCGAGCATATGTCCTGTAAATTCGGCTTCGGCACCCACCTTAAGTCCACGTGTACTTTCGAACACCTGCACATAAACATTGCTGCCTACTACCTTAATAACCTCAGCCATCAATCGGTCTCCGCCTGTCAGAATGTAACAAATCTCATTCTGCGCTACCGGTCCGTCAACGGTGAGAGTAACCATGTTGGCAATTACGCCACTAACAGTTCCTTTTGTTGCCATATATCTTTAATCTGTTTATTATC
>ENA-OYWU01001185-OYWU01001185.1-human-gut-metagenome-genome-assembly--contig:-NODE-1185-length-11972-cov-5.932869_pt1 | contig 11972 bp, 10 predicted proteins | sample MGYA00244173_ERZ653403 | MGnify/ENA primary metagenome ERZ653403 (study PRJEB26926, sample SAMN06165043) | human gut metagenome | biome: ENVO:00009003; feature: ENVO:2100002; material: ENVO:00002003...
AGCGTCAGATGTGTATAAGAGACAGGTACTCCTCATCGTCTTCTTCTCCGGTGTACTCTTCCTCATCAGCGTAGTACTCCTCACCGTCTTCTTCTCCGGTGTGCTCTTCCTCATCGGCGTAGTACTCCTCATCGTCTTCTTCTCCGGTGTACTCTTCCTCATCAGCATAGTACTCTTCGCCGTCTTCTTCTCCGGTGTACTCTTCCTCATCAGCATAGTACTCTTCGCCGTCGTCTTCTCCGGTGTACTCTTCCTCATCGGCATAGTACTCTTCACCGTCGTCTCCTCCGGTGTATTCTTCCTCATCGGCATAGTACTCTTCGCCGTCAGTCTCTTCCGGATACTCTTCTTCGTCGGCATAGTATTCCTCGCCGTCGTCTTCTCCGGTATATTCTTCCTCGTCCCAATCGTAACCATCCTGTACGTCTTCTTCCCAGTTACGGTCCGGACGTTTTGTATGGTTAAATAATTTTTTCATCTGATCTATCCCTTCTGCTCATAATTCTCGGTGTAACAATTCCGTAACATTATAGCATTGTATTTTCCCCACATCAAGGCATTCACCCATTTCTTCAGAATTTCTTAAATCTTTCTAATATTATGGACTTTCTTTTCGTATAATAGTAAAATCAATATAACTCTTTTTACCACTACATTATTGAATTACCTGAAACGGAGAGAATACATGAAACGAAACAATAACAACCATAATATCCACGCATCTTCTGTGAATGACATGCCGGATATTGAGATTGTAGATCTGGAAAACGACACAATGCAAGACACAGATTCTGGTAATTTCCATTCCGGGAATACTCGTTCCGGTTCTGTGCACAATTTCCATACCGATTCCGATGACGACATAGAAGACCTTTACGTAGATGCCGATGAAGAAATCCCTGAGGGCGAAGAGTCTGTGGCCCCTGCCGGTATCCGGCGCTTTCTGAATTTTCACGTACTGTTTGCTCTCGTGCTTCTTATTGTTGTCGGCGTGGTAGGATACCGCGTCACACACTGGGGACAGAGGATCAGCCAGTCCGACATCTTCAAGGACGGACAGGGTTCCTACGACGACAGTTGGGATTCCATCCTTCCCCTGACCGACGAAAACGGTCAGATGATCATTAATGATGCTTCCAATATCGTTGTCTTCGGAAATGCTCCCTTCGCAGATGACAGGGACTCTTCCGACAATCTGGCCAATCTGATCGCCAAAGAGACCGATACCACCGTTTATAACTGTTCCATCAGCGGAAGTTACCTTGCTGCACAGCAGTTAAACTACGACCCCACCGTTGCCCCCATGGATGCTTACTGTCTCTACTGGCTGGTGAACCTGGCCGTTGGGGTTCCTCTGGATGGCTACTACACCGATGCAGCCAATGCTCTGGGCGACAAGACACCGGCCGAAGCAGAGGAAGTAATCAACACACTGAAAACTCTGGATTTCAACACGATCGACACCGTTGCCATTATGTATGATGCTACCGATTATCTGTCCGGCAATGCCATGTACAGTGATGAGAATCCCACGGATCCCACGCAGTTTACCGGCAATCTGGAGGCCAGCATTGAAGTATTGCAGAACTATTACCCCCAGATCCGCATTATCGTCATGTCTCCGACCTATGCATATGCTGTGGATGAGAACGGCGACTATGTAAGCTCCGATATGTATATTTACAACGGCCGTGATGTCTTATCCACTTATGTGATCAAGGAATGTTACTCCGCCAATATCCACAGCGTATCCTTCATGGATAACCTGTACGGCAGCATTACCGAAGACAATGCCGATGAATATCTTGTCGACAATCTGCACCTGAATGTAAAAGGACGTAAGCTCATCGCCAAACGTTTTGAATACTTCCTGAATTACTATTCCAAGGATTATGCATCCCAGGAAAAATAATTCCGGTCAAAAAAGGCTCCCGAAGCAGCCAGTTACTTTGCTGCTCCGGGAGCCACTTGTTTTTCCCTGAAATCTCATTCCTTCATAAAGTAATACAGATCCACTGTGGAATCTTTGTAGATCACATATCCGTGCATTCTTCCGAATTCTTCAAATTCCTGATCCTGCATCTTCCCCACCAGTTTTTTATCTTCCGACAGGATCACATAGGCACAGGCCTCTTCTCTGGCCAGTTCTGCCAGCTCCTGTGCATCAATGACCTCCTGCTCCATAACATCATAAAGATCATTCTGCACCGTCCACTTGCTCACCATAATGTCCCTGCCGTAGGGCATACAAATCACATTGGAATACTGTCTCACATACTGCAGCAGTTCTCCCGGGAATGCCGCCATGACTTCTCTGCCCGGAACCTCAATGGTATCACAGATATCCACAACGCTCTGGGGTACATGATACGCATTTTCCGCCTTCTGAAAATTGGGATTCCTGTAGATCAGACTGCCGGATATCGTAAACAGCACAATAGCCAACGTTATCCCCACATATCTTTTTCTACCGGCGAGTTTTCCACAAAGCTGCACCGTACCGAAAGCAATCACCGGTGTCACAGGCAACAACCACAGGATCCGGTAATAGATTTCCCCATCCGCCATCTGAGAGACGATCTTCGCCACCAGCGGATTAAAAAAGACAAGCAGCAATACTAACGGCACATAAAGAAACATCACCCGGATATATTTTCTTTTCTCTGTGAGCCACAGATACAGCAGACTCACCAGGAACCACAGAACGATCAGTCCGGTCCCCATATATTCCTGAAACAGCTTTAAAGCATCCATTCTTCTCCTCCGGTCCTATCATCCCAACAGCAAATACATTCCGGCATACACAATGCAGGGAATACAACAGCCGATCAATGGCAGTATGAGTTTCCATTTTCTGTAACTGACCGCGCCACAGAGCCCGGCCGTTCCCACCAGCATGCATGCCAGCAATGCTCCCATGGTACTGGCCAGACAGCAGGCCGTCATCACAGATCCCAACAGCACCCAGAAACCGACAGTGATCTTCTGTTCTTCCTGTATTTTTCGAAGCAGTGTCAGCAGCAGGAAAAATATCATGGGGATCAGGATACTTCCCAATGCAGCCTTCCCCTGTCTGCTCCTGGCAATCATAAAATTCTCTACAGTATAATAAGAATAATCTCCGAAAAGCACCAGCACTTCCGTACAGAGTAAAAATGCAGGCAACGCCCATTTCTTCCGGTATGCGCCCTCTCCTGCGAATAATACCCTGCTTCCCAGAAGATAGAATACTCCGTAAGTCATGGAGATCAGAGCGACCGGCACCAGAGTCTTCGCCACGATCACCGTAGTGATGCCGGTCATCTGGGCCAGCCATGCGATCCAGATAGGAAAAGGTGCCAGCCCGTGTCTCACATCCAGTTCCGTATGCATTCCCGTATAAGGGATCTTCTGATACATCCTGCCGGATTCCTCTGCCGCTGCGGAGATTGCCACATAATAGGCATCGTCACCATCACCGTAGACCATCAGCACTGCCAATACCAGCTGCACCAGCAAAAGCACACCAGCCAGCACCCACAAAACAATCTCTGCTTTCTCCGGCTTTGCTTCCCGGACTGCCCGCAGAGTACGGGACTGCCGGAAATACCGGACCGTTGCCGCTGCCAGCAGCACCAGGATGTAGCCGCAATAAGCTACGGTCACCATCCACATACGGCCTTCCAACAGGATCACCGGCACACAGATCACCTGAAATCCCGCCCATAGCAGCATCTGACCGCTAATCCACAGAAATACCAGATTTCTACAGGGTTTATCCACATTTAAAAAACAATTTCCCACCCATGCCGGTATCGCTACCAGCAGAACGGCAAGCCACAGCAAACGAACTGCGATCATGTTTCAACCTCATTTCTGTCTTCTTATCATTTCATTCCTTATCTGGAAAACATATATATCATATCTCCGTGCACGCCTTCCGAAAGCAGAAGTTCCTCCGACGTATAACCATACTTATCCCGGAGCACAGACACTGTTGCTTCTTTATCCACACCCGGTTTGATCAATACGATCACCCGGTCCAGTGCCTCCACGGATTCCGTATCCTTACGTTCCTTCAGTTCCTCTGCCGTTACCAGCAAAGTTTTGGTGTAATGCATAAATTCCGGCAGGTTCTGATAATAGCCCACTCCCGCATAAACGCAGATGCATGGGAACTCCTCATATTCTTCCGCCAATGCTTCCTGTCTGGCATATCCCTGATAGAGGTATTCCCCATCATAGGCCGCAAGCCGCAGCCCCTGTACCACCACGAGCAACAGCACCAGCATGCCTCCCACGATCTGTTCTTTCCATCCGGAGATCTCTGTCAGTTTTTTTCCAAGGAGACACAATAGCAAAGCAAGCAGCAATGCCACAAACGGAAACAAAGGCATAATATAGCGGTCCACCAGATACGGTGACATGCGGGATGCCAGCAGAAAATATCCGGCCACCGGCACCATCAGCATCCAGGCCGCATCTCTTCCGGAATTTTCACCTTTCTGTTCCTGTTTCCCGGCCCGGAAGCTCAGATACAGCTTTCCCAGAAGCAGGATTGCGCCGGCGGCACATCCGCCGGTCAGAAGAGGCGCTCCCACTGTCCGATCCGCCAGAATTCTGCCAAATGCAGCCAGTCTCTGTCCGTAACCGGCAAATCCGGAGGCCAGATTGCCTAGAGCTTCCGTCCCTCTTCCGCTGGAGAACACATCCGAAATTGCAAAAGGGAACAATACCAGTCCGATCACTGCAGCGATCACCATGGACCGGATATAGCACCATAATTCTTTGTTCCTGTGCCGGTACAGCAGGATCACTGCGGTAACCGCCGCCAGCAGAAGGCAGTAAAACAGGAAAAAATACTGTGTCAGGAAACCCAGCACCGTAATAGCGATAAGGCCCTTGTTTTTCTTGTCAAACCCGTTATTCTTCCATTTTTCCACATGAACGGAAAACAGGGCGACACACAGACAGGAAAGCAGCCCATACATACGGATCAGCAGCACCGTACCCAGTGCTCCGGTACTCATTCCATAGAGAAGCACCGCCAGGATCCCCAGCTGTCTTCCCTTTCCTTCCAGGGAAAACACATCTGCCAGCTGTCTCCCCAGCCGCAGTAAAAGCCACAATGTAATTCCCAGACAGACCAGATTGATGCTGCATCCAAGCCACGGTGACAATGTTCCCCGAAAGACAGAACTCATGGTATGCAGCAGCATAAAATGTACCGGCGGATGATTGTCATCTTTTACATTAAAATAAACCGACAGGTAATCAAAGACATCTTTCTGATCCACCGTGACATAATCCTGAAACTGCCGGTCCGTGATCCAGACCGGTTCCTCATAGACATCTGCTTTATAAGACAACAGCTTGCTGTTTCCCCGGTTCCTAAGCACATCTGTTACTGTATTTTTCAGATTCTCCAGAGTCTCTCCCGCACTGTCCCCCTCGATCTCCTCGTTCACGAATTTGGCCAGACGCCCTTCCGGCTGGGTAGGTACGATCCAGGGATTATACCTGGCATTTGCCAGTTCAAAGCTCAGAAGTTCGTCCATGTGATAGCCTTCCTTCCGGCTGACTCCCGCGCCCATCAATACCAGGCACAATATAACTGCCAGCAGTTCCGGCAGGATTTTTTTCCATTTATCCCGTTTTTCCTGTCCAATCATAGGAATCTTCCCATCTCCGTTATTATTCATTATCCATTACCCGATAGAGATAAATGCGGTAATAGCTGCTCTCTGTCTCAAAGGCCTCCGGCCTCATCAGTTCCAGACCGGTATCCTCACTGTGATCGATATAGGCTGCTGACAACAGATAGTTTCCGCCCAGCTGCCTCAGACTTTCCGCATCGATCGTATAGTCCTGAAAATAAAAGCCGCCTTTTTCGATCGTATAATAGCCGGGGCATTCCGCGCTGAACAAATAGCAACGATTCCCCCAATGGTCAAAGCTGTCTTCCAGATATTCACTCTTGTCCAGCTCCGGTGCAATGATCTCCCGGAAACGGTGCTTGTACTCCAGGGAATAGTTATTTGAATAGCCGTCCAGACAGTAAAATCCATGATACAATGCCGCAGCGGGATCGATCCCCAGACTTACGACCCGGTAATCCTGTGGTTCTTCCCCGGTATTCTCCCGCAGGTACTCCTGTACCTGATCCAGCACATCCACGGCATAATAATCCCGGAAGCTCATGGCTGCATAATTCCGGTTCACCAGTTTTTGCAGATTGGGCTTCAGATTGCTCTCCAGTAAAATCTTCCCGGCTGTTGCCACGGTAAGAAGCATTGCGGCCATTACGATGATCCCCGGGATCACACCGTTCCTGCGTCCGTTCCCTGTTTTCTCCGCTCCTGTGTCTCTTTCCGGGAGCTGTTCCGTCAGCAATAACAGGCTGCACCCCAGAATAAAATACCACAGGCAGGGACTCAGCCACAGGACTCTGTTGGCCTGAAAGCCCTTCAGAGCACCCAGACTGGAACGGATAGCGATTCCGATACTGCTGTCCCACAGTGCGGCCACTGCCGCAAAGCCTGCAATAACGGCCAGTGACAGGCCCACGGCTTTCCATAACCGTTTTTCTCCGCCCTCAGGTACATTCTTTTTATCCGCTATGTCCTTCTTCGTTGCCCGATTTAGGAAAAATAAAACAACTGTTGTCATCAACAGCACCACGAGGATCAGTCCATGATAATCCACACTGTGCTGTCCTCCCTGCAGGAGGTTTGTTTTCAACTGACTGAAAAAGTCCACCGGGCTGAGCAGATATTCCGATTTGTGAGAAATCTCTTCTCCCTGTCCTCCGGACAGCTGAAGCAATAACGAACCGTTCTCAACGATATACGTAAGCAGCAAAATCCCCCAGGCTGCAGCCTGTCCGGCGGAGAACTGTTTCCTTTTGTCCACCAGTGTGACGATCTCCCATACCGCCCAGATTCCCAGCACAGCAAAACCGGATAACACCAGGGAAGAATTACATCCGAAAAGCAGTACATAAAAATAACAGAGAATCCGAAAATTCTTCGGTCTGTCCTTTTCCCCCAGTCGCAGTACACAATACATTAACAGCGGCAATCCATACTGGGACAGCCCGTACACCGGCAAAAACGGCAGATACGCATACATACATCCGGTCAGCATGGCTATAAAACCGACAAGTTCTTTTCTTCTCCGCAGTGTTTCCGATGTTTCTCCGGCCCATCCAAGCAGGCAGAACATTCCCAGATATCCGGCAAAGCTGCCAGCCACCTGCATACAGGCCAGTGCCAGTTCCGCAGGCAGCCACCGGTATAACAGCACACAGGCGGGGGCCGGCATGGTAAGCGCTGTTTTTGCTGCACCGTTCATGAATTCCGGCAATACACCGCTGCCATCCCACAGATGTCTTGCCTGCAGAAGATAGGCGATCACCTCACCGTCCAGCTGATCGTGATACACGAACACAGAGTCCTTCCCTAATACAAGATACGGAACTCCCATAAAAAATACTGCCAACGCTCCCAGAAAGAACCAGACTTTTTCTGATTTCTGCGTTTTCACTTTTGTTGTCATCTTCGTCATGGTTCCTCCTTCCCGCGTTTCTGCTGTCACAATTCTATTATTTCTCCGGGTTGTCTTCTGTATCTCCGGCGCTTATGGTCCTATCGGTCCAGAGGATCATTCCCACAAGCCACAGAGAACCCGGCAGCAATCCGTTCTTGTAATCCAGGCATCCGGCATCCCGCATGGCATACCACAGGATCATGCCTGCCGCAGTGATCACACAGACTCCTGAGATCTTCCAGAACAGGCTTCTGTCCGGTACTGTTTTTTCTTTTTTCTGTCGGAGCATGGCAATGATCCCGCATATCATGCCGCTCACGACCACAACAGCGATTCCCGACAGGAACCACCAGCTGCTGTATTTTAACAAAAGCTCTGTCAGCCTTGGATCTCCCGTCATCATAATGTCTACATTTCTGCCAGAGAAGGAGTCATATCCCCTGCCGTCCAACAGCAGCTGCAACAGTACCGTAGGCATGGCATATCCGAGGCCATCCCAGGCGATCTGATGGATATTGTCTGAAGTATACGTCTTCAGATGATACTCGGCATACTCTCTGAATATCTTCTGTGCTTCCGCCTTGCCGAAACGATCCTCCAGCGTCTTTTGTATGCCGGACTCCATGGTTCCCGCATAATACCCGGCATTCCTCATCTCTTTCCAGGTCATCCAGGTACGCAGCTGTTCCGGCCATTCATCGTATTCTTCTTCCTCTCTCATATGTGTCCAGCTGAACCGGCGCATCATGGCGGCGCTCACCGTATTCTCCGCCTTCCCGTAGCTGCCCGGTGTCTGCCACATGGGCACCAGCGTGAATAAAATTCCCGCCATTGCCAGAAGGAGCAAAAGTTCCCGGCCTACTCTCTTTTTCTCCGTCTTTCTGCTCCGTAGCTGCCACAGATGTATCAACCACAGAATAATAAGCGGTACCAGCCCCAGATACAGATTCTCCACCACACACAGTGTACTGAGCGCCCACCAGATTCCGGCTTCGAACAGACCATGTAACGGTCTGGCCGGCGCTGTCGTCTCACCATCCTCCGCCACAGCATCCTGCCGCAGGATCCGGATCACCGCCGACAGTTCCAGCAGTAAAAAGGAATATCCCGGAGAATTCGGCAATACGGCCAGATGACTTTGCATGGCACAGGGAAAGGTCAGAAGCGCCAGGCTTCCCCAGCACAAAAATATCTTTTTCCCTGTCACTCCGCATGCCCGTAAAAATACTACACCGGCATAAAATGCAATCAGGATCTGTACCGTATATACAAAAAAAGTATAAGGGATAGAACTTATGGATTCTATCCCTTTTACAAGCATCAGAAAAAGAGGGTAGCCGATCCCCATGTAGTCATCACACACAAGTGTCTCTGACGCTTTCAGCCATGTGTAGCTATCGCCGAATTCCGGAAAAATTCCAAAGGATCTGACGCCCCAGCAAATTCCCAGAAGAATCTGCACGGAGACACCCAGGAACAGAAATCTGCCTGCAACCTGTGCAGACGCTCTGCCAATTTTTTGCATGTTACTGCTCCTCTAATTCAAAAAAGTTTTTCACCAGTCCACAGATGAAATCCACCTGATCCAGTGTCAGCCCATAGTACATGGGAAGTCTTACCAAGCGCTCGCTCTCTCTGGTAGTATAACGGTCCTCGCCGTGAAACCGGCCGAACTTCTGTCCTGCGGGAGAAGTATGCAGCGGGATATAATGGAATACCGTAAGCACACCGTTCTCCTTCATATAGCTGATAAATCTTGTTCTCTGTTCCAGATCTCTTGCCTTAATGTAGAACATATGCGCATTATGCACACAGCCTTCCGGTACGGTGGGCAGGTCGATCTTTCCCGCTTTCTTTAAGGGAAGCAGCTGCTCATAATAGCGGTTCCAACAGGCAAGTCTTGCCTCATTGATCTCATCAGCGATCTCCAGCTGTGCATAGAGATAAGCCGCATTCATATCACTGGGAAGATAGGAAGATCCGTAATTTACCCAGGTATATTTATCGATCTGGCCCCGGAAGAACTTGCTGCGGTTGGTTCCCTTCTCCCTCATGATCTCCGCTTCTTCCACATCCTTCTTATCACGGATCAGCAGTGCTCCGCCCTCACCCATGCTGTAGTTCTTGGTCTCATGGAAGCTGTAGGCACCGAAGTCACCGATGGTTCCCAGTGCTTTTCCCTTGTAAGATGCCAGTACACCCTGTGCGGCATCCTCTACTACCTTTAAGTTATGTCTTTTTGCGATGTCCATAATGGTGTCCATCTCGCAGGCCACACCGGCATAATGCACCGGAACGATGGCTTTCGTCTTCTCCGTGATGGCATCCTCGATCAGTGTCTCGTCAATGTTCATGGTATCCGGGCGGATATCCACGAACACAGGAACCGCACCGCGCAGTACAAAGGCATCTGCGGTGGATACGAAGGTGTAAGCAGGCATGATCACTTCGTCCCCGGGCCGAATGTTACACAAAAGTGCTGCCAGTTCTGTCGCATGGGTGCAGGAGGTCGTCAGCAGACATTTTCCGGCTCCGGTCCTCTCCTCGATCCAGGCATTACATTTTTTCGTATATTCTCCATCTCCGCAGATCTTCTGATTTTTTACACATTCCTGAATGTAATCTGCTGCTTTATCCACATAAGGCGGTACGTTAAACTTAATATCAATCTCTCTCATAACACATCCTCTTTTCTACTGTCTTTTAGCTTTCTCTATGTTCCCGCTTCCAGCTTCCTACGGCTGTCCCAGGCACATTTTCCGTCACATGACTGATAATATATTTCGGTCTTCCCTTGACTTCTTCATAGATTCTGGCAATATAATGGCCAATCACACCAAGGCTTAACATAATAAATCCGCCAATAATGAGGATCAGCAGGATCACCGTGGTAAAACCTTCCACCGCCGTTCCCATCAGATAGCGCACCAGGGTCTGAATCGCCAGGATCACACTGAACAGAATGGATACCCCGCCCATGATCGTCACCAGCTGCAATGGCAGTGTGCTGAAGGAAGTGGCATTGGTAATGGCATATTTCATCAGACTCCAGAAGGACCACTTGCTCTGTCCGTATTTCCGCTCCTGTACTTCATATTCCACAGTCTCCGTACGGAACCCCGCCCAGAAGGTCAACGCCCGGAAAAAGGTATTGCGTTCCGGCAGTTCCAACAGGACCTGTACTACTTTTCTGTCCAGAAGTTTGAAATCGGAAGAAGCATTCATGTCCATCTTGATCAGTTTGCTCATGATCTTGTAAAAAAGTCCGGCAGACAACTTATATCCCAGACTCTCCTTACCGCGGTCGGCCTTGATACCTTCCACGATCTCGGCACCCTGCTGCCATTTTTCCCACATCTGTGGAATCACCTCAGGCGGATGCTGCAGATCACAGTCCATAACGATCACCGCATCCCCCGTAGTCAGCTCCAGGCCTGCAAAAATTCCGGCTTCCTTTCCGAAATTCCGGGAAAACTCCGCTCCCCGTACTCTCGGATTCTTGGCCGATTCTTCCTTAATACGTTCAAAGGTTCCGTCCTTCGAACCATCACTGATAAATACCAGCTCATAATCGATCCCGTGCTGTTCCAGCAGTTTCCCCAGTACTTTTGCGGTATTGGCAATATTCTGTTCTTCGTTATATGCCGGTAAAACAATCGATAATAATGACATCCTCTAATCCCTTCCGCAGTTCTCGGTCTTGACATACAGGATTCCATCCACAACCCTGGTGGAATTCGCTCCCGGAAAAGTATCCATGTCAATGTATTCCTGCGTCATATAAATCTCACCCACAGTATCCGGATCCAGAAAATTCAGGGTTGCGCCCAGATAGTTCTGCATAAATGCCTGATAATCCGCTCCCTTATAGATCAGATAGTCTCCGCTGAGACCGATCATACCGTCCGTGACCTTTCCGGTAATATCCGTAGTGGGGAATTCATCATACCCGATGACACCCACCAATGCAATGGGAATTCCCTGATAGTACCCTTCCGTCTGCTCGATCCTGTCCAACAGACGTACACAGTACGCATAGGTCTTCTCGTATTTTTTCTCCAGATTGGAATATCCGATATTATCCGATACTCCATAATTGAATACCAGGATTCCAGCCGCCAGTAATGCCACCCACTGGATCCCGATATCTGTTTTCCCGTCCTCCGACGCATATCTGTCCACAAATGCCAACATCAGGATCAGATATAATACCCACTGATACCGCATCAGCAAATGATAGGTCAGATTCGGAGAAATCACCAGAATCACATTGGTCAAAAGCGGAAGTCCCGCCGCCAACAGAATTATTATAACGAAAAATGCCGGATTCTTCCACCATTTTCTTCGCAGCATGCTTCTCACCAGCAGATAAGCCACCAGAAGCACCAGTGCCGCACCTGTCTCTTATACACATCTCCGAGCCCACGAGACTCGACGTCATCTCG
>ENA-OYWU01001191-OYWU01001191.1-human-gut-metagenome-genome-assembly--contig:-NODE-1191-length-11923-cov-6.834176_pt1 | contig 11923 bp, 16 predicted proteins | sample MGYA00244173_ERZ653403 | MGnify/ENA primary metagenome ERZ653403 (study PRJEB26926, sample SAMN06165043) | human gut metagenome | biome: ENVO:00009003; feature: ENVO:2100002; material: ENVO:00002003...
GCGTAGCTCCAACGTTCCGGACGCGCCATATCGGCCAATTCCTGAACGGAGCTGCTGAAATTTCCAAGATACGCATATTTTCTGAGAGTGGGGACTGAATAATTAGTCATAAAAGGCTCCTTCCTATAAGGAATACGCCATTTTTATTCCCTGAAAGCTTGACATTTAATGAAACCTCTAGTATAATGTCAACAGGAAACGTTGTAGGCCGCTATTCCGCTAATGTTTTAATGCTTACAGTAAATAGGCTAATGCCAGATACAGAGAGACACCGCAACGTGCAAATTGGAACGGTGTCTTTCTCTTTTTAGAGGCTTCAACAAGAATTATACCATATCTTCTTGTTTTTTACAACCCCTAACAAAAAATCCCCCTGCACCAGCCCTTTACGGGTCATGGTACAGGGGGATTATCATTTTACGCTGACTTTGCGCTGACTCAGCCCAGATTCAGCGTATTCTGGACAGCGGCCTGCTTGGCGGCGACGTGGTTGGCGTCGATCTGAGCCTCAATACGATTTTCGAGGTACTGGGTCGTATCGCCGAAGTTGCTCTTGATGTAGTCCTGCGCGTCGCTGCTCATGCTTTTCAGCGCGGCAGACACGGCCTTCATAAGTGCTTCTTTCTGTTCGGCCTCCTTGAACGTCCCGGCGGTCTTCAAATCGTTGACGTAGGTCTGGTTCATCGCGGCCACGGCATTGGACACCGCACTGCCGATTTCGCGGACGAGGCGCTGCACCTTGATGTCGTTGGTCTTTGCCGCGATGAACTCGATGAACACGGCAATGCCTTTCTGGATGCAGGCGGTCACGATGGGGATGCAGATCAGCAGGGCGACGTACAGCAGGCTTCTCGTAAACTCATTCATATTCGGTTACTCCTTTCATTCAGTGAACCTGATTCTTCAGGCTGTTCATCCGCTTATCGCCTTCGATGGCGGCAGCGGTAAAGCTGTTGTTCTTCCACCACGCAGCGACGCTGGTGGCAATGGTCAGGCCGGTGGTCACGAACTGTTCCACCTCCGAACTTTCGATGGGCAGCAGGGGCTTCCCGGCTGCGCTCGAAACCTGATTCGCCAGAGCGAACGCCAGAGCGGCCGTGCGGGCCAGCGTAGCGATGGACACTTTGCTATTCGTCATAGAGCCTATCTCCTCTCACAGGTACTTATCAGCGCCAGACAGCGCCTTCCACGATGCAGGGCCGCAGATTCCGTCCACGGTCAGGCCATGCGCCTCCTGCGCCCTCATCAGGGCGTTTTCGGTGGCCTCGCCGAACAGGCCATCAGCCTTCAGCTTCAGGAGCTTCTGAAGCATAATGGTGGCACTGCGGTTTGCAGGCCCGGTGCAGCCCCGTCGGATGGCGGGAAGCACGAACTTGTTGTAGGTCGTGCTGGGGTACTTTCCCGGCGTGGTGCAGAGCCACGTTGCTTTCGTGCTACGGGTGTCGGCGTGGACAAAGGCCCCACGGCTGTGCCAGTAGATACCGATGCCGCCGAACCCCACGGCCTGAGCAAGGATGCCCAGTGCCACCGGGTTGATGCCGCGGTTCTCCGTCCTCCAGTCCGCCGCCATGCCATAGCGGTGCTTGGAGTTCTGGCTTCCGCCCACAGCCGCATTGTGCGTGATGCAGCGGTAGCCGGACGTGATCTTCAGCGGGCGGTCTACCTTGTCCCGGATGAGCTGGAGCTTTTCGGCCAGCTCCGTGTCAACCGACTGCTGTCCGCAGCCGCAGGGACACTCGAACTCGGACTTAGTAAAGTTCTTGGCGAGCGCGGTCTTATCCCCGCGCTGGAACGTAATGATGCTCAACTTGCACACCTCCTAAAAACCGATTTGGGTGAACACATAGCCGAGAAAAGCACCGATGATGGCCGTTACTACATAGCCGACGGCCTTACGCCACAGCTCTCCATCGCGGCTCTCCAGAGTTTCCAGCCGTTTTCCCTGCTTTTCCTGCTCCCTGACCATGCTCTCCATACTCAGGGCCAGCTTCTCGACCGAAGTGGACAGTGCGCCCATTTTGCTTACGCTTTCCTCCAGCAAGGCGATTCGTCTGTCCTGACGGGCATTTTCCTCTTCGAGCCGACGCTTGAACTCCTCATGCTCGGCTCGCGTAATAGGCTGGTCCATCTGAACCTCCTCTCCTTCGTCATACAAAAAATGAGGGGAGCCGGTTCTCCCGACTCCCCTGCGCGATCACTCGACCTCGACTTCGAGGCCCTTCAGGATTTCCTCAACCTTCTTCCGAATCAGCGCCGGCACCTGCTCGATGGTTTTCCGCCCCCGGCGGATGAGTCTTGCATAGACTTCTTCCATGATTACGCCTCCTTATCTGCGGCGGATGTGATCGCGATGAGCTGTTCGTACACGTCGCACAGCGCCATCTGGGTATTATCGAGGTTGGTTTCCAGGGAAGAAACCTTGGTTTTCAGGGCTTCATTCTCCTCCTGCAATTCCGCCATCGTTTTCTTCTTCTGCAATTTAGCTACAGAATCGACTCTTACTCTGTTCAAACCCATTACTGGAAACCTCCCTGAATCGAAGCGATATAGCCGCTCTCGCCGCTTGCGCCGCGCTCTGCGGTGACGCGGAAATTGAATGCAAAGCCGTTGGCCGCAGTCTGGTTCGTGAACAAATGGTTCCGGCCATTCCGGGCCTCGGTGGTGGCGTCCTCCCATACCGGCGAACTGTCCTTGCCGTTGTTCGTGACCTCCACCTTGAACACGGCGTCGGCGGGAATCAGACCGCCGACGGTGATGGCGCAGAGCGTGATCTGGGCATCCGCCTCCATCGGCTTCGCCAGCGTGATGCTGGCGGCGGTGACGGCCTTCGTAAAGGTGAACGTCTTGGTGACGGTGGCCTTGCCATCGGTCACGGTAACGGTCATGGTGTGACTGCCGTTCGTAATTTTCTGGAAATATTCACCGGTGACGGCGAAGCTGTTGGTGGTCTTGCGGGTCGCGGTGTAGGTTCGCTTGGTCGTGCCGTCCAGCTTTTCGGTGACGGTCAGGGTGTCCCCTGCGTCCTTATCATCCACGGAGTACGAGATGGTGAAGCCGCTGGACTTGGTGCCGAGGTTGGCTGCGCTGGAGGTCGTGATGGTCGGCGCGGTGTTGTTATCGACCGTGCGCTTGGTGGACGTGGTGTAGCCGGACTGAGCGTTATAGCTGTCATACGCCTTGACACGGTACATCACGGTGGACCAGCCCTTGGTGATGGTGTCGGTGTAGGTCAGCGCATTGCCCTTGTACACCTGCGTGTAGGAGGAGCCACCATCGGTGCTGCGCTCCAGAATGTAGCCGCTCAGGTTGCCATCGCTGTCACTGGCCGCAGTCCACGAGATCACCAGTGTGCTGCCGCCCTTGACATCATTCGGCACCGCGATGGACGGCGGCGCAGACGGGGCGTTGTTGTTGACCACCGTTACCTGCGAACTGGTGCGCCAGCCAGACTCCAGACCCTCGGTGTCGTATGCCTTGACGCGGTACATCACGGACGTGGTGCCGAAGGCGACGTTGTTCGTGGTGCTGGTGGCCGTACCCTGATAAATCTGACTCCACGAACTGCCGCCGTTGGTCGAACGCTCTACCTTGTAGCCGGCGAGATTGCTCTCAGCATCAGAGCTTTTTGCCCACGAGATCGAGATGTTAGTTCCGCCCATGATGGACGAAGGAACGGAAATGCTCCCCGGAGTCGAGGGTGCTGTGTTAGTCGAGACCGTGCCATCGTCAGACACCAAGAGAGTAGAGGGCAAAATCAAAGCGGGGCGGATGCCGTACGAGTAGGAGCAGTAGTAGGTGCCCCCGTCGCCATTGGAGCCGCCGTACAGGGCGCGGTAGAAGTCGTAGCAGTACGGAGAGCGGAGCCACCAGACGGTGGCCGAGCCGTTGAGATATGCGACACGCTTAGAATCCGAGCTGTTGTCCGCGCAGCCCTTGAAATAGGCCAGCTCCGCGCCTTCACCGCTCGGCATAGAGGAGAAGCTGAAACTCGTTTCGGTCGCACTGAGCAGGAAAATCTTCGCAGACAGGCCGTTCGAGCCGCTGGTAACGGTCGTGGACGTGCCGCTGCCTTTTCGGTACGGGAGCTTTACCTGCTTGATGGCGTTCTTGATGTTCGACTCGAACAGGTTCAGGAACGTGCTGTTCAGGTAGGAGTGGATGGTGCTGTTGGCGTAATCGTTAGTGTTCGAGCTATGCCACTGGCGGTTTTCGTAGATGTCCTTCATCAGCAACCAAGTACCGTTGCAGCTATCGTCATAGACGCTGGACGGCTTGCCCTGATGGACGACGATGAAATCTTTGGCAGAACCATTTACTTTCAGCTTGATAGTGCTGCCGATTGCTTTGGAACTCAAGGTCACATAAGCCATAAAAAAAGAACCTCCTGTTGTGTATTACATCCACGGCGGAATGCTGTCGGGACGCGGTTCGGGCCGGAACAGGTCTTTGCGGGGCGTAATGTCACCTCTTTTCCGGCGGATGTTCTGTTCCTGCTTTACCCGGCGCAAGGCGCGGACGCTCCTCGTGGAGTTAATTTTCCTCCGAGGCTTTACGTCCACACCGATGATTACCGAGACCTTCTTGGCGTATTTCAGCCGTAATGCGTAGGTGTCACCGTAGGATGCAAAGGCATCCCACGCTACGAAGCTGGTGATAACAGCTTCTCTGGTCACTTCCCCTGCCGGGTAGGCTTTTTCCCAGTATTTGACGCGGGTCTGGATGCGCTGAATCTCCGAGCGGCGGAGCTTCTGGACGCAGGCTCCGCTTTCCGTCAGGTAGCTATGGAAGCCCAGAAAATCCAGCCCGTTTTTCAAGGGGAAAATTGCTGTCTTAGAATTGAGTTCGAGGTGGAGGTCGCTCATCCAACGCTCAATGTCCTTCAAAAGAAACTGAAGTTCCCGCTTTGTCCGGGCGATGACGTAGAAATCGTCCATGTATCGTCCGTAATAGCGGCATCCCCGGTCTTCCTTGATGTAATGGTCGAACTCATCAAGGAACATCAGGGCGAGCAGTTGGCTGGTCTGATACCCAAGGGGCAGGCTGTCGGTCTTGTCAATGTAGATGCACATGAGGTCATAGAACGCCATATCTACGCCGCGCTTCTGCATCAAGGCCCGCAGTTTTGATTTCAGGATGTCATGGTCGATGGAGGCGAAGAAATGGTGAACATCGCACTTCAGCACCCATCCGTCTGCGCTGCCGTTCTTGCGGTAGTAATCGACCATGTGGCCCTTCAGGCGCACGATGGCATCCAGTGTCCCCTTTCCGCGCTGCGAAGCGTGGTTGTCGCGGATGAAGCTGGTGCAGATCGTGTCGTACAAAACATTGTCCGTTAGTGCATGGAGGACTACCTTGTCCACAAAAGCGGGAGCCTGCACAAGCCGTTTCTTCGGCTCATAAACATAAAAGACCTCGAAGCCGCTGGGCTTGTAGGTCTTTTGGTTCAGAACGTATGATAGCTTATCGGTGCAGATCAGAGCGTTGGCCTCATATTGAGCCGTTCCCGGCTTGCTCCTCTTACCCTTTCGTGCTTCCAGATATGCCTCATAGAGGGTCTGGAACTCGCACATTTCCTGATATGTCATGTGTCTTCACACTTATTTTCTTCCCCCGGCTGAGGTGGTAGAGGAAGCTCCCAGCCGGGTGTTCGTCTAATACCGGTCCGCTTCCTCGCGGCAGCAGGCTGCGCCCGCAGAGGACGGCCCGCCTCGGTATGATGTGTTTATCGTCCGCCATAAAGGCTTCCGACAGGATGCGACTCCCTTTGATGATGGGTGCACTGTTTTCGCCCGTTGCCGGGTTACTCATCTCGCTTTTCCATCAGAGCGGGGCGGATGCCGTACGAGTTGGAGCAGTTGTTGTTGTTCCAGTCGCCATTGGAGTTGACGTACAGGGCGTTGTTGAAGTTGTTGCAGTTCGGAGAGCGGAGCCACCAGACGGTGGCCGATTCGAGTCGCACCCTATATCAAGCGGGGAACCCGCAGGATACCTTGATTTTTCCTGTTCTTTCAGGAGTTCGCGGACGATAGCCTTTACCATCGCCGCCTGCTGCTTGAGTTCTGCCTGACGGGCCTGCTCCCGGAGCTTTTCAGCGCGGGCGGTGTCCTTCTGCTTCCACGACAGAACCATATTCTTTACGTCCTGAACCTTCCGGGTCCAGACGGCACTTTTGCTTATGGAAATAACTCCGTCGTTCAGAACGAGCTGGATATTCTCATTCAGCCAAGAGCATTCGTCGAGGACTACGCCAAGCAGCCGCAGGCGTTCCTCGTACTCAGTCTGGAACATCTTTCCGTTGGCCGCGTGAATGTCCCGAACGATGCTCTTGGCAATCAGACGCATATCTTCGCCGTAGCAGCGGTAGAGCGCCTTTGTGAAGCCCTCCCGGTGCGTTCGGTCGAGATATGCGATGGACTCAGAGCAGACCTTCTGGACGTCCCGGATGTCGTCAAGCGCGGCTATCTTCTGGAAAATCTGCCGAACGTCTTTGCGTGAAATATCCTCGGCCACCGTTTTCGTCGCTTGGTTCGTGTATTTCAGCAGCTCCCGTGCCTTGTTTCCGAGGAGATATTCTTTGTCAGCCACGGTCACACCTTCTTTCGAGGCAGGGACCATTCCTCGCAGCCTCCAAATCGCTGGCAAGCCCATAGAAAGAGCAGCGGTCGCCCAAAACAGTCAGGCGACCGCTGTTTCCGCTGTGAGTGATGCCGCAGAGCATCAAGTGCGTACTTCGCACATATTTGCAGGGAGGTTCAAGGCTGACGAACAAATTCCCGATGATGCAGGACAGCTCACTGGGCGGACATGAAAATTCAATGTGCTCCATCAGAACTCGATCCTCTTTGCCGTGGTGTTCCAGACGCCCTCTACCACCGTGCCGTCCAGCGTCTCAAATGTGACCGTGAACGGATTGCCGGTGACGGAGGTATTGAACATCAGCTCCAGCAGAGCCAGCCGGGCGGACACGTCGGAGATGTTGTTCTGGATGGAGTGGTGAGCCTCCTCATCGTCGTTGTGGGCATCTACGAGCTTCTGCGCTTCCTTCAGGAATGCCGGGAGCATCGTGACCGAGCAATACTGCTCCACATCTTCCGCCGTCATCCACGCCTCGCATTTGTAGTCTACGGTGACTCCCAGCCCCTCGCCGATGACGATGCACACCGGGAAGCGGCGGACATCCACGCCGGTATTGGATGCAGCGCTGACGTACTGCGGGTAGTCACCCAGCGTGCCATAGTAGATGAGGACTTCACCCTTGTCCGGGTCAAATGCGAACACGCCGAACTCCCGGAGCCAAAATCCGTGGTCAAGCCCGCCGTTCAGGTCGGAGCGGTACTCCACGATCATGCGGACGCTGGCCCCATCATAGACCGGGGCGGTCGATGTGCCAGCGGCCACCGGCTCGACCAGCGCGGTCATCGCGGCCGGCTTCACATCATCCGGGATAGTGCCGCTGCCCACCATAATCTTGGAAATCGGGAGCTGCTGCCCGGCAACCAGCTTGGCAATCAGCTCTCGGCCGCTGTCAGTAACAACAAAGCCATAGTAGCTCATAACTCATCCTCCTCAAGTTCAGGCAGTTTTGTCTGCGTGATGTTCTGTGCAGCCGGAACCGGCAGCACGGTGTCGATGAATGCTTCGCCGGTTTCGATCTCCGGCAGGGTCGTTGTCGTATAGCCCCGGCCAAGAATGCCCTCGACCGGCACATCTGCAACCATTTCAGGAGCCTCGGTGTTCGCCACCACCAGAATTGCCACACCCGCCGCCTTGATGAACGGAGCGTTCAGCAGTTTTGAAACGTCAGCTTCCGGTGTCAGGGCATCGGTTTCAAAAATCATGGTGGCCGGGATGGCCGGGTCCTCGCGGTAATGCAGGGGCTTGTCCCAGAACATTTTGAACGCCCGGATGATGTCATAGTAGGTGCAGTTGTTGGTGTTCTTCCAGATTTTGTATATCAGGTACGTCCGGTAGGCATCATCATCCAGTACATACACAGATTCTTTGGCGCAGGCCAAAGCACCGGCTTCAAGGCGGGTCAGAACCGCATTGTCGCCGATGCCATCAAGCTGCTTCCCAACTGCGGTCTGGATATTCCGCTTGTTGCGCAGGTCTTCGTAGAACTGTCGAACCTCGTTCAGCTCATCACCAACGGCCTCCATGAGCGCGTCAATGACCGGCTTGCCCTTGAACTGCTCCACAAGATCATCCCGGAGCTTCTGGACGTAATCAGCCATCCATGACCACCTCAATCCTGTTTTCGTCCGTAACGGCCCGCTCCCGTGCCGAGATGGACACGCTGCGCTGGGTGTAGCCAGTGGGCATATCGCCGTCATTCGGTGTTGCAAACAACCATACGTCGATGTAGTCGATGCCAGACACCTGAAGGTTGAACTTCTGCGGGATGACGTTCTCGCCCGCCCCCAGTACGCTCATTTTCTCCAAAATCTGCTCTTTGACAAGCTCGACATAGTTGGTAGGCGGATTTGTGTTCGGACTCAGAGTGACGCCAACCTTGAACCAGACCTTGACGTACGTCGGCCGGTTGAAGCGCACCACGATGTCTTCGCCGTAAACGCCGTGCAGGGTGGTTTCTACGCTGCCGAAAGTATTGATGCCGCCTGCCTTTGTGTTCAGGATTTGCTGGGCAATTTCTGTTGCGTCGCCGCCCTCGACCACAACTTCGATGCTGTGCGGCCACCGGCCGGCAGAATCGACTTCATTTGTGCAGTTTTCATAGGGAGCTACGCTCACCACACCCTGCACATTCTTCAGGATGGCGCTCTTGATGCTTTCCAGCATGGCAGACGAGCGGTTGTAGATTTTGTTCGTGTAGGACTTTCTGAACTCCACGTCACTCTCTGCGAGCTGACCGGCAACATAGCTTCCCACGTTGACCACGGACTCCATGCCCGGAACAGCTTTCGTGATCTTCGTGATTACGCCGTTCGGAATGAAGATGTCGCCCGGCTCGGCAGTCTCAAATGTGACGATGCTGCCCACAGAAGCAGTGGTCAGGTTTTCTGACAGGACCAGCGTATTGGAGCTGGTTTCATCGACCGCCTCGATCACGATGGTGTCGTTGATGACCGTCACATGGAAGTCCTTATCCGTGATGGCTGTTCCCAGAGCCTCTAGGGCTTCGCTGGTGCTTTGTTTGGGGTCAGGGGTGATGGTGTATAGATTTCCGTTAAGAGCCACCCCAAGGGCCGTTGTAGCCGCCGGTGATGCAAGGATGACGGTGGCCTTGTTGAAAGCCGACCTCGTGATGGTTGCATCTGCGGTAGCTGTCAGGCTGGTTGCCGGGTTTGTGTCGGATGCAATCACCGTTCCTGCCGGAATGGTTGTTCCATCCAGACCGGTGCAGAGGATGCTGTAATAGGACTTCGCTGCCATTTCACGGGTGGAGCCGCCAAACTGTGCGGCATAGTCCAGACTTACGCCGGTGGCGCTGGATGTGTACTGCGAGTGGTACACATCTACTCCAAATTCCCACAGCTCTGCAATCTCATCTGCGACGTTGGTCAGAGTGTGATTCAGCAAAGACTGCGGGTTCTGCCGGGTGTTTACGCCGAGGCGTTCTGTCATCTTGCTGTGCATATCCTCAAGGATGACATCAAGGCGTTTCGGATTTGGCCCCTGCGGGGTCAGGCCATATTTTGCCACGGGATTTTGACCTCCTCTCTAAAACTGTCCTCATCCGTGTTGAACGTGATCTCCACGGATGCCCTACGGCTTTTCTTGTCGATGTTGAACAGGATTTCCGATACATCCGTTACTCCATCGACAGACATCACGGTTTCCCGGATAAGATGCCGGAGTTTGGACTCATTCGGATTTTTGACCAGCAGGTTCTCAAAGTACGGAAAGCCGAGCGAAGGCATCAGCCGCCACTCTCCAAAGAACCAGAGCAAACGAATACGGACAGCCTGTACGATGCTGTCCGTAGCTGAAATGTCGCCTGCCGCCGAGAGTTCTAAGTCCCCGGTGGCATCGAGCTTCAGGTCTATCATGCTTTTCCCTCCTTTACTGCGGCTTCCCGGTCATGCCGCCGCTGTCGCCCCTGTGGACGTGGTTTGCAAGGCTGATACTGCCGTTGGATGCCTTGACATCATCCCTTGCGGTGATGCCGCCCTTGACCGTGAGCTTTCCGGTGATGTCCACGCCGTCGGGTGAAATTGCCAGCACCGTGCCGCCGACTGTGACCTGCACAAGGCTCGGCTCCACTTTGACCTTGACCGAACCAAGAGTCAGTTCTGCGGTCTTGGGCGTGATCTTGGCTTTTGTGTCGCCTGCGGCAATGGCTACGGCATCCTCATCACAGGCCAGCTTCATGGTGCTGTTGCCGCCAGATGTGAGGTTCGGAATGGCAATGGCGTTGGTCAAGTCGAACTTCAGCTTGGTGTCAGTTTCCTTGCCGTACATCCAGTAATCGAGAGCCTGTTCGCTGAAAACCAGCAGGCATCCATCGCCTTTCTTGATGGGCCATGCGATAGTGACGTTTTTGCTCTGCGGGAACATGACCGGGACTCCTGAGATTTCTGGGAAGTCCATCATGCTGCCATCAGGCTTTGTGAACTTTGCCTTCGGTAACACTGTGGCGACACCCTTGTCCGGGTCGTAGCTTTTTATCTCGCCCGGCAGGGCCGTGTGCATATCCTCCGTCGCGCTGCGGGCGCTTTTATTGATCTGGTCAACAAACTCCTGCATCATTCTTGCTTCACCTCCAGCAGGCGGGCTGTACAGCTCCACGAACCTTCCGTGTTGTCGCCTTCAATCCGAACTGAGTAAACCCGGAAATACCCCTTGACCACCTTGCTATTCAGGTACACATAATCGTCCAGCCCGATTGCGGCGTTCATCAGGTACTCCACGTCCCAGCCGTAGCTGTATCCCTTGTCCTCATTGGAGATTTGGACACGCTCTGGGAGGCCCAACAGGCCCGTTTCTGCCGAAAGCTCATACACCTCGCGGCTCATCGTATCGCCCGGCTTTTTGACCTGCAAGACGCCGTTGTTGATGCTCCAGACCAGCCCGCTGGTTTCACAGGCTTTCGTCAGCACATTTCTGGCCGGGCCAACGTAGCTGTACCCATTCGGGATGTCCTTGAACTCTGCATTGTAGGAGAAAGAAACCGTCACACCCATCTGGTCAGCGGTGTCCTGAATCAGGGTCTTGCAGTTTACAGCCCCGGAATAACTGACGGAAACGTAGGTGTCACGGATTTCAATGCGGTTATCCACCAACTCGATCTCTGTTGACCTGTCTGCTCCGTCAGCCTTTGTCGTGGCAAATGTGACTACGCCGGTGAAGATGAGCGGGCGGGTGTCGCCGTACCCCGCATGGAGTACGACCACGCAGTCGTTTTTACTCAGCTCTGCAAGGTGTTCATCGCTCAGGTTCCAGATGGTCACTTTGGCCGTGTTCTGGCTGTTGGTGTCCGCCTTCTCTACGGAGAACGAAACGTGCAGCGGTCGCTTGCCGCTGCCAATTTCAAACCCGGTCGAGCCTGCCTTGCCCGCCGCCAGCCGGTACTGCCTGTCGAAATTCTTCACGGCATTCTCCCCTTTCGATGGCAACAAAAAAGGCCGCGTTTCCGCAGCCCTGAAGGTTTCCTCTTACTTCGCCTTGCTGAGTTCCTTCTTCAGCAAAACGCATTCCAAAATGATATTGTCCAGCCGCTCAATGAGCGCCCCTCCACCTGCTTGCAGCGGTTCCCGCTTAAAGGCTTCGGGTTCCGGCTTGAGGCTCTGGGGAGGTTCCGTCAGTTCTTTCTGCGCCGGCTTTTTATTCCATGCCGGGTACGTTCTTGCCACTTCCTCTCCCATTTCCTGCGTCTTCGGTATCACTTCATCCTCCAGCCAGCGAATCGCTGCATCTGTCTCTTATACACATCTGACGCTGCCGACGAATAGCCTTGTGTAGA
>ENA-OYWU01001192-OYWU01001192.1-human-gut-metagenome-genome-assembly--contig:-NODE-1192-length-11922-cov-4.561136_pt1 | contig 11922 bp, 10 predicted proteins | sample MGYA00244173_ERZ653403 | MGnify/ENA primary metagenome ERZ653403 (study PRJEB26926, sample SAMN06165043) | human gut metagenome | biome: ENVO:00009003; feature: ENVO:2100002; material: ENVO:00002003...
CGTCGAGTCTCGTGGGCTCGGAGATGTGTATAAGAGACAGGAAGGGGCGCGTGAAGCAGTTCGTCCGCCGGTTCCCCGGCTTCCTTCCAGCGGGCGAGCGCCCACTGGTAAAAGCCCTCCCTCATGGGCTGATCCATCCAGCGCCCCGTCTTCCCAGTGTCAAAGCGCACGACGCGGCGCTCCCAGTCAAACTGATTCCAGTTGAGGCGTAGAATATCCCCCAGCCGCTGCCCGAAGGTCTCAAACGAGCAACGCACAGCGGAACTCCACAGGGGAGGGAAGTGTTCAATCATGTAGCGGATCTCGTCAATGGTGAAGGCTTCCTTGTGCAGCTTTTCCCCGGCGCGGTCCGGGGGAATGGAAACGCCGGTGCACGGATTGCGGTCAATCACTTCGGAATCCACGGCGTCGGCGAATGCCTGGGAAAGAACGGACATATCTTTGTACACAGTCTTCTGCCGCACCAGCTCGCGGCGTGCAGCCACAAACCCCTTGATGTCTGCCTTGGTGATCAGGCGAAGCGGAGCATTCGCCCGCGCTCCCAGATACTCGTAAAAATGCTTGCAGGCGGTTCTAGCGTTGTAGGCCGTCTGCTCGGAGACAAGAGCCGCCTTGCGCCCTACAAATCCGTCACACCAGGCACGAACGGAGGTGTTGTTGTATGATTGATGGTTTTCCGCTTCCGCGCAGGCTATCTGCACGCCCCGCTGGTAGGCGATACGTTCCGCCAGTTTGGCCGTGATCCGGTCTCCTTCAAATTCTCCGCCATTCACAGGAACTTTCGTGGAACGGCGCTTCATCTTGCCGTCCGGCCCCTGAAATGTCACCATCCAATAGGGGGAGGATTTTTCCTTGTTGATGGACAGACGCCCCTTGTAAAAAGGCTTACTCATACCTGTAATATCTTCTGTAATGGTTTTGTAATAAGGTTCGCGTAAGAAAACCTACGCGAACCTTATTCATAATCCCCTACGATATCAAGGTTTACGTAGGTTTTCTTACTTAAACTGTTGGCGGAGAGAGTGGGATTCGAACCCACGGTGGGTTTCCCCACGGCGGTTTTCAAGACCGCTGCATTAAACCGCTCTGCCATCTCTCCATGCAAAAAAGCGTGGGCGTAAAGTATCTTGAAAATTTTTTGCTGTAAAGCCTGTTTTATGTTCCACATGAGTTCAAAGCGGCAGGGAAAGAGGTGCCCCAGCACTCGTGAACGGGATAAGAACGGATTTGCAGCGGTTTGAGGGGAAGGCGGCAGGGACGGTTTTTCCGCGAAAGGTTCCCGAATCGCGACAGGATTGAAAACGAGTGATGGCGGAACGGATTCCATAAAAGGCATCATGGAGACAAAAGATGTTCGTTTACAGCTTGCAGGGAAGGCCGTGTATATGGGAATATAAGGCATGGCCTCGTCTCCGGATTTTGTAGAGTATGTTTGTTTCCAGCTCCGGCATGCAGGGGAGATTTCCTTCAAAAAAATGTTTGGAGAATACGGTCTGTACTGTGACCGGAAATATTTCGGTCTGGTATGCGACAACCAGTTGTTTGTAAAGGTGACGGTTCCGGGGCTGGAGATGCTTCCGGAACAAGAGCAGGGCAGTCCCTATCCTGGAGCCAAACCACATTTCCTGATGATGGAACTGGACGATGACCAGGCGCTTTCCTCTTTTGTCCGGAAAACTTGTTCGGTTCTTTCGGCTCCCGACGTTTTATCCGGCGGTAAGAAGAATAAAACTTTCGGATCAAAAAGAAACAGGCGTTCGTGAACGCCTGTTTGTATTGGAAATCGGACTGTCCGGCGGAAGAGTTATTTCTCGTCAGAGGTGGGAGTAGCCAGAGCTGAAAGAGATTTTTTCAGGCTGGATGCCACGGTCTGCGTGGCTTCGTTGTCGGACTCCGTGAATTTGTCCACGGCCTGCGTCAGGGATTTAAGGTCCGCTTCCGCTATTTTGCGCCCTTTGGCCTTGCGCTGCTCCAAGGCAGAGATCTTTTTATTGATATCCGCCAGCTTGGGCAGATCCTTGTTGGCTTTCAGCGTTGCCAGGGCTTCATCGAATTCCTTGACGGATGGCACGGCGGTTTTCAGGCGCGTGATGGCAGAGACCGCTTCCAGAGGGTTGGTGCTGATTTGGGCCTGCACCATGTCCTTGGCATCCCCCAGCCAGTCGTCAAAGGCGGCGCACACGGCCTGTGCTTCCTCGTCGTCCGTCTTTTTTCGGAGGGGAGTGATTTTGGATTCGATGTTGTTGCCGTTGGAGACGACCGTTTTTGCCAGTGATTTGTACTTGTTCAGCTCCACGTCTTCCAGAATGGGAAGACCGCGCTCCGCCTTGAGCACTTCCTTTTTAACCAGGTCGTAAAGTTCGGGCGGGTATCCCTTGGCAACGACTTTTCCATTGGCCCCGATCAGAACGGCGTGGGGCAGTCCGCCCGGACATGAGGCTGCCGGGATGTCCAGTCCCTGGTAAACGGGGAAGGAAATATTCTTTTCTTCCAGAAACTGCTTCACCCTGGGGGAAAGTCCCTGCCTGTGGCTTCCAACGACGGTGAACCCCTTGGACTGGTATTTATCCTGGAGTTCCTGAAGGTGCGGCATGCTGGCGATGCATGGCGGGCAGTTGATGCCCCAGTATTCAAAAAAGACGACTTTCCCTTTCAGGCTGGAAGCTGTGATTTTCGGGCCGTGGATGTACTTGCTGTCGTCAAAGGCAGGGTAAGTGACTTTGACCCCCTTGCCGGTTTCCGCCGCATGGATGTATGCTGGCGCCGTAACGGCGGCCAGGGTTCCGGCAAGAAAAAGAGTGGTCAGGGTTCTCATATGAAAGAATGATGGAACATTTTCCATTGAGAGTCAAGCAGGGAACATGCATCCGTCCAGAAGTGCGGGTTTCTTGTGCCGGAGTGCTCAGGCAATGTCCAGGCCCATGATGTAGTCCGTCATGTAATAGCCGTGGCCGATGTGGAAGTCTCCGCGCTCCACTTCCTTCATTCCCATACGGTTGTAAAATTCGACGGCTCTGGTGTTGTATCTGTTGACGTTCAGGCGCATCTGGCAGGGCGCGGGATGGATGCTCCTGATGTAGCTGACTGCCTGGCGGAACAGATAGCTGCCGATGTGCTTTCCCTGGAAGCCGGGCAGCACGTAAATCTTCTGCAGATGGAAGACGCCCGGTCCCTCCGGCTGAACGGAAAGGTAACCGCAGTGTTCCCCTTCATGAATGGCGATGAAGTACACGTGCCCTTCCTCCATCTGCTTGAGCAGGTTGGCGGGGGAATACATCCAGTCCATCATGAATTCCATCTGGTCCCGGGAAAGGAGGTCCCGGTAAGTGGCGGGAAAAGCCTGCTGTGCCAGTTCGTGGATGAGCATGATGTCGTCTTTCGTGGCTTGGCGGAGTGTCGGCATGGCTGCGGATGTTACATGGAAAGGCTTTTCATGAAAAGTGCGGCTTCCGTCCGCCGCCGGAATTTTCCGGCAATGGCTGACTTTTTTCTCCATGTTTCCGGACCGTGGCCTTACGATGAATGACGCAGGCTTTTTTGACGGAAACCGTGGGGGAATCCTGTCTGTAATGTGAGCACCGTATGCACATCCGATCATGAGAGAACCCTATCCCATACAACAATGGCTGCCCGCGGGGCCGCTGAGGGACATGGGGGAAAGATATGTGAGCCAGCTTCCCGACGTGGAGCAGAATCCCATACGGCCGGAATCCCTCGTGCATCATTCGGACCATTCCTGGTCGGAGTACCTGGTGGCGTATTCCCTCCTGTATCCCGGGGTGGTGATTCTCCTGGCCATTCTGGGCGGCGCGGGCATGTGGGCCATGTTCCATTTCTGCAAGAGAAGGGAATACAGGCACCGCATCGTGTGTCCGGAATGCGGTACCGTGATGTATCCCTGCGGCCTCCACTGTCCCAAATGCGGAGCGCCGAATCCCTTTCCCCGCGCCCTGAACTGGCTCGGGTATTCCCGTCTCCGGAAAGTGGTGCCGGAATCCGGAAGAATCAGGCATGAAGAAGCCCTGCGTAGCTTCCGCAGGTGCTTTTACTGCGGGGAGCCGCTGAAGGAACCCACCCTGTTGCAGAAATGCCCGGCGTGCGGGAAGGCCGTGCTCCAGGGGGAACGGTCCGTGGACATTTATGACACCTACATTTCCCGGCGTACCTGGTGGACCTTCGGGGCCGTGGTGTTTCTGGGGATCATCCCCATTCTGGGGCCTCTCCTGGCCTCATCCCTGTACAAGCGGACACTCATTGACCCCTATTCCCTGTACATGACCGTATTCCGGGAAAGCTTCCTGATGGTATTCCTCTTTCTGTGCCGCCACCTGTTCCGGCTGCTGCCCTTCATCGGCATCATCGGGATGCCGATTCTTTGCCTGACGGAATACCATGTGTACCGCAGGATGTTCCTCTGGAAGACGGAAAAGTACGAATTCGGGGAAAATTAGACCGTCCCGGCAGCGGCTCGGCATTTCCTGCCTTTCCGCTGTCCGGGGAGATGTTGTTGTGAATGGCTGCGCGGGTGATTGACTTGGTGGCGGGACGGCGTACCGTTGCCGTCATGAGAAATCTTTACGCGGTTCTTCCATGCGTGGCCGCCGCCGGCCTGGTGCTGGCGGCCTGTTCCGTGACTTACGGGAACAAGGCGGTGGCTTCCGCTTCAAGCTATGAAGGACTGAAGCCGGGCAGGGCCGCCAAGGCCGACGTTTACGAGGCACTGGGGCAGCCTTCCGACGTGCTGGAGATGGAAAAGGGAGTGTTGTGGACGTACCGCTACCGGAAGGCGAAAAACAATCTGGTGGGCAATATCCCCCTGTTTGGCGTGGGGCTGATCGCCGGAGGCAAAAATGGAGACGTTTATACCGTTCTGGTCCTCTTTGACCGGAAGGGCGTTCTCCAGTCCCGTACGGCGGACCGCCGGAAGCTTTACACGTCCAACCTGGCTTCCCTGAAGCGTTCCGTGGACGACATGATGGAGGGCAATTCGTCACACCGGAGGGTGGAAGCGGAAATGAAAAAGATAGGCAAGCCGTTCAGCAAGGAGATCGCCAGGGAAAGCCGTCTGCTGGAATCATCTCTTGATTAGCGGTTGTTATTCTTCTCCTGCTTATCGTCATAAGTATGACAAAAGAAGGAATTTTTTCTATTGCTGTAAATGTATCTTGTACAGTAAGTAGGCGCCATTCCCCGCGGGAACGGTGCGGTTCCTCACTGAACGGTCTCTGTTCCGAGGGGTTCAAACCTGATAGAAAAACATGATGAACGTAAAAAACAAACTGGCATGGGTTCTGGCAAGGGCCTTTTCGCCGAAGGCCGCGCCGGAAGGCAACGTGAACAGGGAGGCAAAGGCCTCCAAAAAACTGGAGGACTGGCTGAAATCTTCCAGAATGAGGTCCTTTTAAAAGGATCTGAGAAAACAGGCTGGTTTGGACGTTTCATGCCCGGATCGGCCGGATGGCCGGGGCGAGTGCCGCGACGTGTTGTTTTTACTGGAAAAGATATGTCTTGATGACAGTTGCGCCTTGACTATGGAGGTGGAATGTCCGTTCATCTGAGCAGACATGACCATACCCGGAATACTTGAAGAAAAGTTATCGGCCGCATTGAAGGCGGTATTGGGGGCGGACCTTCCCGCCGATTTTCGCGCCACCGTGGCCCCGTCCGCGGACTTGCGCTTCGGGGACTACCAGAGCAACGCCGCCATGGTTCTGGCCAAGCAGTGCCGAACGAATCCCCGCGCGCTCGCCCAGCAGGTGGTCGACCAGGCGGGGGAGGACGATGTCTGCTCCCTGGAAATCGCCGGACCGGGCTTCATCAATTTCCGCATCAAGCCGGAATTTTACGCCTCGCGGCTGCTTGCCATGCTGGCGGACGAACGGCTGGGCGTGGAGCAGGTGCAGAATCCCAAAACGATCGTGATCGACTTTTCCGCGCCCAACGTCGCCAAGCCGATGCACGTGGGCCACATCCGTTCCACCATCATCGGCGACGCCCTCTCCCGCGTAGCCCGCTTTGTAGGCCACAAGGTCATTACGGACAACCACATCGGCGACTGGGGAACCCAGTTCGGCATGATCTTGTGGGGCTGGAAAAACATTCTGGATGAACAGGCCCTGGCCGCCAACCCCATTGACGAACTGCTCCGCGTGTACAAGGACGTGAACCTGATGTGCAAGGAACAGCCGGAACTGCTGGACACCTGCAAGGCGGAACTGGTGAAGCTCCAGGCCGGGGACGAAGAAAACCTCGCCATCTGGAAACGCTGCGTGGAAGTATCCAAATCCGGCCTTTCCAGGATTTACGACCAGCTTGACATTCACTTTGACTACTGGCTGGGGGAAAGTTTTTACAACGATGCGCTGGCTCCGCTGGTGGACGGTATGATCGCCGCCGGACTCGCCCGCGAAAGCGACGGAGCCATCTGCGTATTTTCCGACGGTTCCGTTCCTCCGAATGAAGATCCTTTCCTGGTTCAGGAAAAGGGTGAATGGCGTGCCAACCCCTGCATTATCCGGAAGGCGGACGGCGGTTTCCTTTACGCCACTACGGACCTGGCCACGCTGGACCACCGGATCAGGACCTGGGGCGCGGACTCCATCTGGTACGTGGTAGGCGCTCCGCAGGCGCTTCATTTCCGCCAGATCTTCTCCGCCCAGCGCCGCCGCGGCATGGACGGGGATTACCGCCACATTGCGTTCGGCTCCATTCTCGGCGACGACCGCAAGCCCTTCAAGACGCGGTCTGGGGATACCGTTTCCCTTCAGGACGTGCTGGATGAAGCCATTGAACGGGCCGCCCGCGTGGTGGAGGAAAAAAGCCCGGACATGCCGGAAGAGGAAAAGAAGCGCGTTTCGGAAATCGTCGGCATCGGTGCCGTGAAATTTGCGGAACTCTCCCAGAACCGGATGACGGACTACGTATTCAATTGGGATAAAATGCTGGCCCTCCAGGGGGACACGGCCCCCTACCTTCAGAACTCCTACGTGCGCGTCCGCTCCATTTTCAGGAAGCTGGACGGCGCTCTGTTGGACTGGACTGCCCCCGTGGAGCTCTCCCGGGACGCGGAAATCCACTTGGCAAGACTTCTCGCCCGTTATGGGGAAGTCGTTCCGCAAGTGCTGGACGACTGCCGTCCGAACGTCCTGGCCGCCTACCTGTTCGATCTGGCCCGCGCCTTCCATTCTTTCTATGAAGCCTGCCCGGTCCTGAAATCGGAAGGCGTCGTCCGCCATTCCCGGTTGGCCCTGTGCGAGCTGACCGCCCGAACGCTGGAACACGGGCTGGGGCTGCTTGGCATCCGTGTGCCGGACAGAATGTAACCAACACCGCCTTATCCCATGCAGCTTCCCTTCAACCGTATTTTTCTGGCTGCCGCGTGCGGCTTGTGTGCGGCTCTTTCCGCAAATGCTGCTTCCTGGCTGGACCGTCCCGTCCTGAATGCATGGAAGAAGGAGGCCGCTGCCGTTCGTCCGGCTCAGGCCCCGCCGCTGCCTCCCGGTGTGGAAATGATGGCCGTCTGCACCTCTTGCCCCGCGGCCCAGCCGCTGGTGCTGGAGGGGATGACGCACCTGCTCACCTTCGGCGACATGAAGGCGTACCGGAAATTTTCCGCCGCCCTGAAGCTGGACCCCGACTGCCTGATGGCGCATTGGGGCGTATGCATGAGCCTCATGGCGGCAGGGCCGGAATTCCAGAAGGAACGCGTGGAATCCATGAAAAGCATGAAGGAGCTGGCGCTTCATCCCGCCTTCCCGGAACATGAACGGGCCTATGCGGACGCCCTGGCTGTGCTGCTCATGGATGGCCCGGAAGAAGCCCGCAAGGCGTGGAAGACCCTGTACGAAACATGGCCGCGCGACCCTTACGCCCCCCTGTTTTACGCCATGCTCCTGCGGGACGGCTTTGATGACCGGGGCAAACCCGGAGAAGGGCAGGAGGAAGCTGTCCGCCTCGTGGATGAAGTGCTGAAAAAGCGTCCCGGCTCCCAAGCGGCCCTGTTCATGCGCGCCCTGCTGGATGAAGTGGCTCCCGTCATCCCCCCGGAAACGGTGGAAACCGCCCGCAGGGCTGTGGCCGCCAACCCGCAGTCTTCTTCCGCCCATCACCTGCTGGGCCATTTCCTGTTCCGCACGGGGGATTACCGGGGCGCCTCGGCCGCCTTTAAAAAATCGGAGGACCTGTGCGTAAACTGGGAAAAATCGGAAAAAGTACCCCGCGCCCTCAATGACGCCTACTTCCGTTCCGCCATTTACCGCGCGGTTTCCGAATTCTGCGCGGGCCGTTACAAGGAGGCGGACAGGATAGCCTCCGCCGTTGCCTCCGTTCCTCTGGACAGGGAATATCCCCTCGCCCCCGGAACGCTCCTGCAAATATGGGAGGCCAGGAACCTTCCCGTGCGCCTCATGCTGGCCAATCCGGACCTTCCCCGGCAGGAATACGTCCTCAAAGCCTCGCCGGCTCCCCTTCCCAAGGGCTTCCCGGACCTGAGCAACGGCATGATGGCCATGCTCACGCAATACATGGGGGCCAAATACTCCTTGCAGCAGGGCGCGGTGTCCGCCGTATCCGCCCGGTTTGACAAGCTCTCCGGCATCATCCGTCTTCTGATGGACGGCGCGGCAACGGCCAGGCAGCAAATGAGCCTTTCCTACTGGGTCCGCTGCCTGCAGCTCGGCAACGCGTACGCTATGGAAATCCGCGCCATGATGTTCCCGGAATCCGCCAACATCTGGCTTTCCAACGCCATCCGGGACCAGCGCTTCGCTTCCCTTCTCCTGCCCCCGGTGCTGCCGTATCCGGAGGAATGGATTCTGGCCCGCGCCTACCTGAAAGCCGGCAAGAGCAAGGAAAGCCTGGAAATGTGCGAGCAGGGTCTGAAACGCTTCCCCAACCACGCCGGAGTGCTGGAAACCATGAAAAAGGCCCGCGCCGCGGCCAAATAATCCTTTTCAATAAAACCCATTAATCGACATGAACCATCCTTATCTGGACCCCTCCTTCCTGGTCTCCTGGTCCCGGCTGACGCCGGAAGCCATCAAGCCGGACATTACGGAAGCCATCTTCCGCGCCAAGACGAACATCCAGGCCATTTGCGACCTGCCTCTGGACTCCCTGACTTATGAAAACACATTCGGCGCCCTGGAAAAAGCCTCCGAGGACCTGAACCGCGGCTGGGGCCGCATCATGCATCTGGACTCCGTGAACGATGAACCCTCCCAGCGCGAAGCCATCGGGGAAATGCTGCCGGAGGTGGTGGCCTTCTCCTCCTCCGTTTCCCTCAACCCCATGCTGTGGAAGGTGCTCAAGGCCGCCGCGGCCTGCGACTGGGTGAAAGACCTCTCTCCCGTGAAGCAGCGCTTCATCCAGGAAACCCTGGCGGACTTCCGCGAAAGCGGAGCGGACCTGCCGGATGAAGTGAAGCCGGAATATGCGGAAATAGAAGCGCAGCTCTCCCTCAAGACCAAGAAATTTGCGGAAAACGTCCTGGACTCCACCAATGCGTGGGAACTGGTGGTGACGAATGAGGCGGAGCTTGCCGGCCTGCCGGAATCCGCACGGGAAGCCGCCCGACTGGACGCCCTGGCCAACGGCCACGGTACGGAAGAAAACCCCGAATGGCGCTTCACGCAGAAATTCACCTCCCTCCAGCCGGTTTTGCAATTTGCGGATTCCGACGACTTGCGCCGCAAGGTATGGGAAGGCTCCTGCACCATCGGCAGGGATGGGGAATACGACAACGAAGCCCTCATCGCGGAAATCCTGGACCTTCGCGACCGGAAGGCCCGCCTGCTCGGCTTCGGTACCTTTGCGGACTACACCACCTCCCGCCGGATGGCGGCCAGCGGCGCGAACGCCCTGGACTTCATCAATGACCTGCACGACAAAGTGAAACCCTCCTTCCTGGCGGATATGGAAGCCGTGCGCCAATACAAGGAGGAAAAAACCGGAAAACCCGTGGAAAAGCTTTCCCCGTGGGAAACCTCCTACTGGGCGGAAAAGCGCCGCCGGGAGCTGTATGCCTTTGACGAGGAAGACCTGCGGCCCTACTACTCCGTGCAGAAGGTCATGGACGGCCTGTTCTCCATTTACTCCGGACTGTACGGAATCACGGTAACGCCCAGAAAAACGGCGGTCGCCAAACCCGGGGAAGAAATGCCGGAAGGCGCGGTGGAAGTCTGGCATCCGGATGTGCTGTTCTATGACCTGCACGACTCGGAAACGGGGGAACACATGGGGTCCTTCTATGCCGACTGGCATCCTCGCGACTCCAAGCGCGGAGGAGCCTGGATGAACTGCCTGAGCGTCGGGGAACCGCCACGCGGCGGCAGCCCGCGGGTGCCCCACCTGGGCCTGATGGTCGGGAACATGACCAAGCCCGTAGGGGACAGGCCGGCCCTGCTGTCCCATATGGAAGTGGAAACCGTCTTCCACGAATTCGGCCACCTGCTGCACCAGCTCCTTTCCGATGTGGAAGTGAAATCCCTGGCGGGAACGAGCGTGGCCTGGGACTTCGTGGAACTGCCCTCCCAGATCAATGAAAACTGGTGCTGGGAACGGGAATCCGTGGACCTCTTTGCCGCCCATTATGAAACCGGTGAAAAAATTCCGGAAGAACTCTTCGCCAAAATGCGCGCCGCGCGCAACTACATGAGCGGCACGGCATTCATGCGCCAGCTCTGCTTCGGCAAGCTGGACCTGGAACTGCATGCCCGCTGGCCCGAATACAAGGGCAGCGCCCTGGAGGAAACGGATGAACGCATTCTGGCGGACTACCGGGTTCCGATGACGCACCGTGGCCCGTCCGTTGCACGCCGCCTGACCCACATCTTTGCGGACCCCACGGGCTATGCCGCGGGTTACTACTCCTACAAATGGGCGGAAGTGCTGGAAGCGGACGCCTTCAGCCGATTCCTGAAGGAAGGGGTGCTGAACCCGCAGACCGGCCGCGACTTCCGCCGCTGCATCCTGAGCAAGGGCAACAGCAAGCCCGCTGCAGAACTCTACCGGGACTTCATGGGGCGTGATCCCGATGCGGAGGCCCTCCTTGTCAAATCCGGCATTCTTTAAACCGTCCGCCTGTCTGCCATACTCATGCCTGAACAAAAAAGACTCTCCCTCGCCGGCATCGGCTGCGGTTCCCGCACCCGGACCTACATGGAGCTGGCCATGGAACGGAAGGACCGTTACCGCATCGCCGCGGCGGCGGACCCCGTGAAGGAACGTGCGGAAGCCGTGCGGGACTTTGCCCCGGAGGAGGAACGCGCCTCCGTCCGCCTGTTTCCGGATGCGGAATCTCTGCTGGCGCAACCGCGCCTGGCGGACGTCGCCATCATCGGCACGCAGGATGACTACCATTACGTCCCTTGTAAAAAGGCCTTGGAACTGGGCTACAACGTCCTGCTGGAAAAACCCATCGCCAAAACGCTGAAAGAAGCACTGGAACTGCGCGACCTGGCGAAACGCCTGGACCGCCGCGTGGCCGTGTGCCACGTCCTGCGCTACACCCAGTTCTACCGCACGCTGAAAAAAATCATCGACAGCGGGGAAATCGGAGACATCGTCACCTTCAACGCCAATGAAGGCGTAGGGGCGTGGCACTTCGCCCACTCCTTCGTTCGCGGCCACTGGGGAAACAGCAAAACCTCCACGCCCATGATCGTAGCCAAATGCTGCCATGACATGGACATCCTTTACTGGCTCATGGGGCGGCGCAAATGCCTGTCCCTCGCCAGCTTCGGGGAACTCTCCTTCTTCACGAGAAAGACGCTCTCATCCCCGCGTCCGGAACGCTGCACGGACTGGACCGCTCCGGTGGGGGAAGACCCCTGGGACGCGCGCAAATACGCCACGGACGACGAATGCAAGCGCTGGCTGGGCATGGTGTACGACCGTGCCCGGGAAGCCACGGCGGAGGAAATC
>ENA-OYWU01001193-OYWU01001193.1-human-gut-metagenome-genome-assembly--contig:-NODE-1193-length-11918-cov-4.201382_pt1 | contig 11918 bp, 8 predicted proteins | sample MGYA00244173_ERZ653403 | MGnify/ENA primary metagenome ERZ653403 (study PRJEB26926, sample SAMN06165043) | human gut metagenome | biome: ENVO:00009003; feature: ENVO:2100002; material: ENVO:00002003...
ATCTACACAAGGCTATTCGTCGGCAGCGTCAGATGTGTATAAGAGACAGACCCATAGAGAATCCGGCAGTACTCTTCCACTGTCTTCTTACCGGAACCAAATCCCTGCGCAAGTTCCCTTACTTCTTCCGCAAAGATTTCTCTGATCTCATTCAGTTCCTGTATCTTCTCCGCTTCCATTCCTCTGTACACACGAACCCATTTTTCAGACCATTTCTTATATCCCCGGATTCCCAGCGCCAGCACGTAATTCTCCAGCTTATCAGCCTGTTCTCTGGTAACTTCTGACATCCCGCATCTGAGATAACGGAAAACACTCTCATAAGGAAATCCCTGTACCGCCATCTCCATGGCAGCGCGCAGATACTCCACAAAAGGATTCATCATTACCGAGTGCTTCTCGTCAATAAAATATGGAATATCTGCCTCCTCAAATACCTGTGCTGCAAGTCTTGCATATTCTTCCAGATTTCCTGTGATCACTGCAATCTCACCATAGCGGTATCCGCAGGTACGCACAAGTTCTGACATCCTTCTGGCAGCCTCCCGCATTTCTTCCAGGGGGGATGGCGCAGTAAATATTTTTATCTCCTGCTGTTCTTCGGCATACACGCCCTTTCTGTAGCGGAAAATATTTTTCTCCAGAAACTGTAAGGCAGGTGCCTGTGCAAACCGGGACTGTCCGGATGGTTTCAGATACACTGGATCCTCCAGATCTCTGGTCAGCTCTGCAAGTGTCCGTATCATCTGCTTGCTCATAAAGAAAAGCTGATAAGGTTTTCCCGGAGAAAAAGCATCCTCCCGTTCGTCCATAGTCACAGTAACACTTATGCGGTCAGCAATGACCAGAAGTTCCCTGAGCACATTGACCTGAATTGGCGTGAATCCGGTAAATCCATCAAAGAGAAATTCCGCTCCCTTAAGTTTTTCGGAAAAAGGAAGCTGTTTAAGCAGGACATCCATCACCTCTTCCCCTGTCATATAATGCCCCTTCAGGAATTCCCTGAATGACTGATAAAGGATTCCCACATCCTTAAGCTTCATTTCAAGTAATGGCTGATTTTGGGCCTTCTCTTTCATTTCTGCCAGATTCTCTTCTCTGATATCATACTGCATAAATTCTGAAACCAGAGACTTCACCTCATCCAGATATCCCGGCTTATTCATCTGACTTCCCAGATAGGCAAGTTCCTTTCTGTGCTGCTGCACCATTTTCTGCAGCACCATGCTTTTTCCCGTATCTTCCAGAACCTTTCTGTTATCTCCGCCGGTTTCTTCAAATACACGGTACGCAAGACGTTCAAAGCTCAGGATGTCAATATTCAAGATTCCTTTTCCCGGATGCATTTCCACCAGCGTCTTCTGTGTCTGCATGGTAAACTGCTCCGGAACAATAATATAGTAATTTCTCTCCGGGTGTTCCATGGACTCCCGGATTACTCTCTCATATGCAAAATAAGACTTTCCGGCACCGGAACTGCCGATAATAAACTGTAATGACATTCTTCTCTCCTTACTGTCGGTTACTCACATTCGTTGTTTCAGTATATCATAATTTAAGCACTTCTGTAATAGAATATACAAAACCATCCAGGAGGCGTGTACCATGAGTGCAAAAACAAAAATCATAGTCCTACATATGAAGGAAGTTATATACACCGGCATTTTCCTTCTTCTTGCTGTCATCCTGGCTATTGTACTTTTTTTCATGTTTGGATCCGGTCAGAAAAAAAGTGCCTCAGCCGATGCCAAAAGCCTGTACAAACCGGGAATTTATACTTCCTCCATCGACCTGAATGAAAACACCTTTGACCTGGAAGTAACCGTTGACTCTGACAGGGTAACTTCCATCCGTCTGGTAAATTTAAGCGAAAGCACCGCAGCCATGTTTCCTCTCATGGAACCGGCTCTGGAATCACTGGCCAGCCAGATCTATACCTCCCAGTCGCTGGAAAACATCCAATATTCCGAAGATCAGAAGTATACTTCCATGATTCTTTTGAATGCAATTGAAACAGCACTGAAAAAAGCGGAGAACAACTGATCGTTCTCCGCTTCGCCATGCAAAATCACGCGGATAAAATCCTCCACTCCGCTATGCGATTCTAAATATCCATATTTTCAAGCTGCTCCAGCCATACTCCTGCACTTGCATCACTTGGCATTCTCAGATCACCTCTCGGTGAAACCGCAACGCTTCCCACCTTTGGGCCATCCGGAAGGCAGGAACGTTTAAACTGCTGTGCAAAAAATCTCCAATAGAAGGTTTTCAGCCATTTAAAAATTGTCTCCTTATCATACATTCCTTCAAAAGTCTCACATGCCAGCCTGTAAATTTTCTCCGGTTCAAATCCTGCACGAAGCATATAGTACAGATAGAAATCGTGAAGTTCATAAGGTCCCACCAGATCTTCTGTCTTCTGTGCGATCTTGCCATCCTTAGGCGGCAGAAGCTCCGGACTTACCGGTGTATCCAGAATATCAAGAAGAACCTCTGTCAACTTCTCATCTTTGCAGGTATCCGCATAATAACGTACAAGATGACGCACCAGAGTTTTCGGCACTGAAGCATTCACGCCGTACATGGACATATGGTCACCATTGTAGGTTGCCCATCCCAGAGCCAGTTCAGACAGATCTCCTGTTCCCACCAGAATCGAGCCATCCTGATTTGCACTGTCCATCAGGATCTGCGTTCTCTCTCTTGCCTGGCTGTTCTCATAAGTCACATCATGCACAGACGGATCATGAGCAATATCCCGGAAATGTACATTTACTGCTTCTTTGATATTGATCTCACTTAAAGTCGCACCCAGACACTGACTTAATTTGCAGGCATTCTGATAAGTTCTGTCTGTGGTTCCAAAGCATGGCATGGTAATACAGTGGATATCCTTTCTGTCCGCACCGGAAAGGTCAAAGGCTCTTGCGATCACAAGCAGTGCCAGTGTGGAATCCAGACCTCCGGAAAGTCCCACTGTTGCCTTATGACAATGGATATGATCCATACGTTTCTTAAGTCCCATTGCCTGGATATTCAGAATTTCATCACAACGCATATCCCTTTCTTCTTTTCGTGAAGGTACAAAAGGATACTGCGAATATTTTCTGGTCAGTTTTGTCTTTTCCACATTCAGATGGAAGCTCACTTTAATATGATCACTGTCGTCAGCCGGCTGATAAGTAGTCAGTCTTCTTCTCTCATCGTTCAGCCTCTGCACATCAATCTCACTGTATACAATACCATTGTGGAAACGTTTTCCTTCCGCAAGGATCACTCCATTCTCTGCGATCATATTCTGACCGCCAAAGACCAGATCCTGTGTAGACTCACCTTCTCCTGCATTTGCATATACATATCCGCACACCAGACGTGCAGACTGTCCGGAAACAAGATCTCTGCGGTAGCTGTCCTTTCCGACCATCTCATTGCTGGCTGACAGATTCACGATCAGATTCGCTCCTGCCTGTGCATGGAGAACGCTTGGCGGCAGTGTCACCCATAAATCCTCACAGATCTCTGCTGCTGCCACAAGCTCCGGCTCCTCCTCACAGATAAAAAGAATATCTGTTCCAAAAGGAACTCTCTTTCCCTCAATATCCACATATTCCAGACAGCCAAGACCTGATGCAAAATGGCGCTGCTCATAAAATTCTCCATAGTTTGGAAGATAAGTTTTCGGAACCAGACCAATGATCTCGCCTCTGTTTAAAACTGCTGCCACATTATATAATTTTCCATGATTTCTGAAAGGCACACCTACAAAAACAAGGGCATCCACATCAGCAGTTTCCTTTGTGACCTTCAGCAAAGTTTCCCAGGCGCTGTCGAGAAGACGTCTCTGCAGGAAAAGATCCTGACAGGTATAGCCTGTGATACAAAGCTCCGGAAAAGTCATAACCTTCACATGTTCTTTCTCCATCTCATGGATCAGTCTGATAATCTCATTTCCATTGGCATTGCAGTCTGCAACTGTGATATAAGGTGTTGCGGCTGCTGTTTTGATATAACCGTTTTTCATTTTCTACCTCTTCTTCCCTGTGCTCCGGCAGATCTATCTGTCAGTACATTGGCGTCTCTTATTTACATTTACGCAGGATTTCTTTCAGTTCTTCCACTGTAAATTCATAATTCTTATTACAGAAATGGCAGTTCATCTCAATGGACTTACCTTCCTGGATCATTTCATTGAGTTCTTTTCTTCCGATGCTGATCAGGGCTTTCTCCACTCTTTCTCTGCTGCAATTACAGTAAAATTCCGTAGGAACTTTCTCATTGATTTCCATGTCAAAGCCCTCCAGGACTTTCTCAAGCAGACTCTCAGGAGTATGCCCCTCTTCCAGAAGATTTGTGACAGATGTGATTTTCTGCACATTTTCCTCAAGCTTCGCAATTGTGCTTTCTTCCGCAAACGGCATCAGCTGCACGATAAATCCGCCAGCCTGACGTACTGTATTGTCTTTATTCATAAGAACTCCAAGACCAACTGCTGACGGTACCTGTTCACTTGTAGCAAAATAATAGGTAAGATCTTCTGCGATCTCGCTGGTCTGAAGCGCAACCTGTCCAACATAAGGCTCTTTCAGTCCCATATCCTTGATCACGTTCATAAATCCTACACCGACAGCACCTGCAACATCCAGTTTTCCCTTGCTGTTCGCCGGGATACATACATCAGGATTTCCCACATATCCCTTTACACGACCTTTGGAATCTGCTGTCACAGTAATTCCTTCCAGAGGACCTCCTGCCTTAATCTGAAGTGTAAGGATATCCTTATCCCCCTTCATCATGGTACCCATCATGGCACCTGCTGTAAGAAGACGTCCCAGTGCTGCTGTGGCTACCGGGCTTGTATTGTGATCCTGTCTCGCTGTTTCTACTGTTTCTGTAGTAACTGCCGCAAATGCACGAATCTGATCATTCGCTGCAATTGCTCTGATAATATAATCGTTCATTCGTTTATTACTCCTGTTATTTCTTTCATATTATTTTCATTTTGTCCATGGCTTAACATCAAATCAATAGCAATTCCCATAAATAATGCATTAATTAAGAGGCCTGCTATAATTGCATCAATCCGCGCGATGTGTCTCAGGTTTCTCCGGAATCCTTCCATGATATCCGTTCTGTGCACTTTTTCCATGCTCTCTTGCAACAAAAGTCAGACGTTCACAATTCTCATCACCCGGATTATGAGTATATGCATCACAGACTGCCACCAGTTCCATTCCTGCTTTCACAATCATAGCCTTGATTGCTTCTATGGAATATGCTTTCTGTACATGTTCCTCCTCACACTTCTCATACAATCCGTCTTCTCTTGGAAGAAAAAGTGCCAGTTCATATACATTCAGGGCATTTTCCCTGTCATAACTGTTCTCCCAGATAAAGCTTCCGTCCTCTCTGTCCTCAGCAATAGTCGTATCGCCGATCACATCCCGGTATTTATGGACCGTATTCATATCAAAAATGAACAGTCCGCCCGGATCCAGATAATTATTTACCAGCGCAAAAAGATACTCCAGATCTTCCTCGTCCGTCAGATAATTCATACTGTCACAGACACTGATCACAGCACGAACCGTACCATATAACTCAAAATCCTGCATATCCTGCAAAAGATACAGAATATCATGACCGGATTCCGCCCGCTTCTCCATAGCCTCTGCAAGCATCTCCTCAGAATTATCGATACCGATCATATCGTATCCGGCATCTGCAAGCATCTCTGTCACAGTACCTGTTCCACATCCCAGCTCCAGAACCAGACCATCCCTGATCCCGTCCTGAGCCAGTGTTTCTATAATATAGTCTGCCCATTCACGATAGTTTACATTATCCATGAAAACATCATAAACACCGGCAAATCTTCCATATGATTCCATTCATCAGCCCTCATTATCTACCTGTGTTACTGTTCACTCCGTTCACAGTAACACATATTTTCCCTGCTATTCTACCACAACATCCGTTCTTATGTAAATAACAGGTTGGTCTCTGTCAGCGCAAAAAAGGACGACTGTTTTTTACAGCAGCCGTCCTTTTCAACTTTTCTGTTACTGATTCTTAGGCATATAGCGGACATACGCCGGTTCTCCATGATAGTAATAGTCAACGCCATTCTCATCATAAACGTCCTCACCATTAGCAAAATCATAGGTATTTCCGTCATCATCACACCATGTACCGTCACCGTTCGGATAAATTACAAGCGGATATCCGTCGGAGTTTCTGTAAATAGTTCTTGTCTGATCTGTATCATAGTCCGGATCATCTGTTCCTACAGGTGTTCCGTCTGCATAATATCCATTGGAAGAACCATCGTCATAATCATAAGATCCGTCACTGCTGCCATCAGAAGTATAGTCTGATGAACTGTAATCTGATGAACCGCCCGATGAAGTATCACTGTAAGAACCGTCTGTGCCTGCTGAAGAACTTCCATCTGATGAACTGCCGGATGCTGTTTGGTCTGTACCTGCAGCCGCTGTTCCTGTAGTTCCTGAAGTGCCGTCCGCAGTTGTACCTGCTGTAGTTCCTGAAGTTTTTCCTGTTGCTGCTACTTTCAGTACAGAATCACCGGAAATAGTGAATGAATCAACAGAAGTCTTGATTCCTGCCAGTGCTTTCTCATCCTTTACAGAACCTGCAACACTGTAAAATTCTGTTGTATTATCTGTGAAATATTTATTTACAACATATTTATAGTCACTCTTGTCAGTGAGGTAATGAACTGTATAGCTGTAAACATTTACACCGCTGACTTCCTCTGATTTATAATCCTGGATCTCAAAATCTGTACCTTCTACAAGATTATCTGCCTTTACAAGTGCAGAGGCTGTATCCTGTGAACTTGGAATGATCGCCACAGACATATCCTCCTCACCGGAACCATGCAGGATCAGGAGTTTGCCCTGTTTCGGTGACTCGAAGCTTAACATATCGTCAGAATCTGATTTATTCGCCCATGTCGCATCCGGAAGTTTAATGGATACTGCTTTGTTCTTAGATGTATAGGTAGTATTCTGGGCATTGGCCGGTGCAGGGGTAGGAGTTGCTTTCGCTGCTTTGGTTGGCTCCGGTGTAGGAGTTACCTGTACCACACTTGAATCCTCGTCACTGCCGCCTCCAAAGCATGCAGTCATGGAAACAGATAATACAGTTGTTAAGGCCAATAACATTAGTACTCTTTTATTTTTCATAATATCCTCCTTAGAATAGATATATAGTCTTCAGGTAATATTTGATATCAGGTCAGGAGAGGAAGCCTCTCTCTGATATTATTATAACTGTTCCGTACTTTATAAAATATGGTGTCAGGGACAAAAGGTATTTTGCCACTGACATTATATATTTTACAGTTTCATTACATAGATGTCAATGTCGATTTCTCAGCCTTCTGCGATTTGCATAGTCTGTCATAACGCCATTTTTCTGCTTCATCATACCATTTATCTTTTTTTCTCTGTAACTGAGAGATTACTTGTTACTGTGAACGGAGTGAACAGTAACGATTACTTTTTTATTTTTCCACTTCATACATATGCAGTTCATGAAGGGCTCTTGTTGCAGCGATATATCTCGCCTGACGCACAAGCGGGCTCCGGTCTTTCTGCGGAAATACTGCAAATACCTGATCAAATTCCAGACCTTTTGCCAGATAGAATGTCGTAACTGTAAGACCTTTCTTAAAGCTTGTGCTGTTTCTGTCCAGATAAGACAGACGTTCTTTTATATCAAATCCTTTTTCTCCCAGAATTTCCTTCAGAAGAAGCCACATATGTTCTGCTTCTTTCTCTGTACGCAGGACAACCGCTGCTGTTTCATATTCTTCTTCGCCGAGTTTCAGAGTTTCTGCAATCTCTTCCGCAGCATGGCTCATATCTGCAAATATTTTCTCCTCCACCGGAGCACCATGACGTTCAAAGAGTTCCATATCTTCAATACCCGCAAGCTGATTTGCATAAGACGCAATCTCTATGGTGTTACGGTAACTCTTATTCATAATGATCTTGTGGATATCCCTCCCGAAAATCTTCGGCAGAAATTTCAGCACATCCTGCTGTTTATCATCCATAGTCTGTGCCCGGTCACCCAGGATCGTCATTCTGCAGGAGAAAATCCTCTGCAGAATTTCATACTGAAGCCTTGAGTAATCCTGCATCTCATCTACCACCAGATGCTTGATATTGCTTCTTCCCTGCTGGCTCTGCAAACGATATTTCAGGTAAAGAACAGGATAAACATCCTCATATTTCAGCTTTCTTTTCTCATAAGAAACACGCGGAAGTCCTTTGTATCCATTTTCTTTCAGGAACTGACTGTAGATCACATAAAGATCTCCGGTCACATACAGCTTCATGAATTTCTCACGGATCAGGTCTTTCTCATCATCTGCCAGATCACGGTCCCGCAGAGTTTCCACCTCGTCAATGAAATAATCTGCAACTGCATCCATCCTTGAGAGCAGTGGAAAATCCTGGAATTTGAAATAAAACAATTCAATAATCTCTGATTCTTTCTTTACAAATCCCTTATATTCCACATCTTTAAAATTCATCAGCCGGTCTTCCAGTTCCACCAGATAGCGTTCCATAAGATTTATAAATTCCATGGACTGCTTTTCCTCTGCCAAAGAAGCTTTCTGTGGAAAACGGATTCTGCGTTCAATTTCATCATAGCGGTCTTCGCAGTCAGAAACTGTATCCCGAAGCTGCTTATAAGCAAAAAGATCAAAGCTCATTTCCTTAATATTCTCTTCTCCCAGTTCAGGAAGGATATGGGAGATATAATCGGAAAACACTCCATTTGGTGACAAGATCAGAATATTGGAAGACTTCAGATTCTGTCTGTCATGGTAGAGAAGATAGGCGATCCTGTGAAGCGCCACGGAAGTTTTCCCGCTTCCTGCTGCACCCTGGATCACCATGATCCTGTCTTTGGTATTTCGGATAATGGCATTCTGCTCCTTTTGAATGGTACGGATAATGTTCTTAAGCTGTACCTCACCGTTACTTCCCAGCTCTGCTTTCAGGATCTCATCATCGATCTTCACATCACTCTCAAATTCGTAGATCATTTTTCCGTTGCGGATCTTATACTGCCATTTCGAAGCAACCTCACCATGAATCTCGCCCATGGGAGCCTCATAAGAAGCCGGTCCTTTGTCATAGTCATAAAACAGACCGCTTACCGGAGCACGCCAGTCGTATACTAATGGAATATGCCCTGCTTTCTCTGCGAAATTTCCAATTCCAATATAAAAGATCTCCGGTTCGTCCTCTCCTTCGTAAATGAAATCAACTCTTCCGAAAAATGGAGAATCTGCCATTCTGCGAAATCTCTGCTTCAGGATCAGCTGCTCTTCATTTGCGGAAATCTGGCGGAACAATGCCTGCTGATTATCATAATTCTCATAACCATACTGGTCCATCTCTGTATAATTTTCCCAGTAATACTCATGCATTCCCTCAATCTCTTTCTGGCCTTCCACCAGAGAAAGGCTGATTTCTGTGATACGTTCTTTTAATTTTTCCAGCACATAGCCCAGATATTCTCTGCCGTTTTTCTTATCTGTCATATTGTTGATATCCTCTGATATTTGCAACTGTTCAGCAATTTCACAGTTACAATACTCCTTATTATTGTTATCATTTTCTCTTATCATTATGATGATAAAATATATCAATTTTCGTAGATTGGTTTTTAATTATAACATATTACCCTCTTACAGAAAAGACGTAAATTTGCACGGTATATCTCGATTCATCTGTTTCTATGCATCCATAAGAAGCTGCAGTAAACAATAATAAAAATCCCTCATCCAGTATCTGTGCGATCCTATATCTGCCGGATATATTCTCTTTCACAAATACCCTGAGGGATTTATAATACATTTCTTTCTTACAGTAATTTCATTTTTTCAGAAATTGCCATAGATTTACACCATGATTTATATCATGATTTCCATACTGTAATTTTCTATTTCAGGCAGTTGCCTTATTCTCAAACTGACTGTTATACAGGTCTGCATAGAAGCCTTTCTTAGACAGAAGCTCTTCATGATTTCCCTGCTCGATAATGTCACCGTCTTTCATAACCAGGATCAGGTCTGCATCCTTGATGGTAGAAAGTCTGTGTGCGATCACAAAGCTGGTTCTGCCCTTCATCAGATTGTCCATGGCTTTCTGGATACGCACTTCGGTTCTGGTATCTACAGAGGAGGTTGCCTCATCCAGGATCAGGATCTTATTATTGGCAAGAATTGCCCTGGCAATAGTGAGAAGCTGTTTCTGTCCCTGGGAAATATTACTGGTTTCTTCATCCAGAACCATGTCATAGCCGCCCGGCTGCTGCATGATAAAGTTGTGCACATGGGCTGCCTTTGCTGCTGCGATCACCTCTTCATCTGTAGCATCCAGACGTCCGTAACGGATATTTTCCATAATGGTTCCTGAGAACAGCCAGGTATCCTGGAGCACCATACCAAACATCTCTCTCAGACTGCTTCTGTTAAAGTCTTTGATGTCATAACCGTCTACCTTAATACTTCCGCCATTGAGATCATAGAATCTCATAAGCAGTTTCACCATAGTTGTCTTTCCTGCACCTGTGGGACCTACAATGGCAATCTTCTGGCCATCCTTCACATCTGCAGAGAAATCATTAATAATGATCTTATCCGGATTGTAACCGAATTTTACATGTTCAAACTGTACATCTCCTGTAAGTGTATTAACATCTACAGGGTTCTTCTCATTCTGACTCTCTTCCGGCTCCTCCAGGAATTCAAATACTCGTTCGGAAGCTGCTGCTGAGGACTGTAACAGGTTTGTAACCTGTGCGATCTGCTGGATTGGCTGTGTAAAGTTACGGATATACTGGAAGAAGGACTGGATATCACCAACTTCGATGGAACCTTTGATAACAAAAACACCACCAAGAAGTGCAACCATCACATATCCGAGGTTTCCTACAAACTGCATGATCGGCATCATCATTCCTGAGAAGAACTGAGATTTCCATGCTGATTCGTAGAGCTTTTTGTTGTCCTTTTCAAATTCCTCCAGAACATCATTTTCTTTGTTGAAAACTCTTACCACATCATGGCCGCCAAAGTTTTCTTCGATCTGGCCATTGACTGCACCAAGGTAATTCTGCTGTGCCTGGAAATATTTCTGGGAGTGCTTCATAACAAAATTGATGATAAGCATAGACATCGGAAGGATCAGAAGGGCAGCCAGGGTCATCCACACATTGATGGACAGCATCATCACAAATACACCGATCAGGGTGGTAACTGATGTGATCAGCTGGGTAATACTCTGGTTCAGGCTCATCTGAAGGGTATCCACATCGTTCGTTACGCGGGAAAGGATTTCGCCGTTTGTCCGGCTCTCATAATAGTTCATTGGGAGGCGGCTGAATTTCTTTGAAATATCTTTACGTAAATTGTAGGTAACGTCGTTGGAAATTCCGGTCATCACATAACCCTGGATAAAGGAGAAGCAGGCACTTGCCAGATACAGGCCCAGTGTCCACAACAGAATCTTTCCGATTTTATCAAAATCAATCCCTCCGGTTCCGTTGACCTTTGCCACCAGACCGTTAAACAGTTCCGTGGTCGCTTTACCAAGGATCTTTGGTCCCACAATATTAAATACCGTACCGACAATGGCGAAAATCATCATGCCAATCAGACGAATCTTATACTTACTCATATAACGCAGCAATTTTTTTACTGCTCCGGAGAAATCCTTTGCCTTTTCTCCGTTCATTCTTCCCCGTCCCATAGGTCCCCGGGAGGGACGTCTGCTATTTTCACTCATAATCCAGTTCCTCCTGTGACAGCTGTGAACGTGCAATCTGCTGATATACCTCGCAGGACTGCAGAAGTTCTTTGTGTGTTCCCATAC
>ENA-OYWU01001194-OYWU01001194.1-human-gut-metagenome-genome-assembly--contig:-NODE-1194-length-11917-cov-4.157478_pt1 | contig 11917 bp, 10 predicted proteins | sample MGYA00244173_ERZ653403 | MGnify/ENA primary metagenome ERZ653403 (study PRJEB26926, sample SAMN06165043) | human gut metagenome | biome: ENVO:00009003; feature: ENVO:2100002; material: ENVO:00002003...
CACTAGGAACCAGCTTTTCCGGAGTTGCAGGTTCCGCAGCCGTTCTCGTTGTCTGTGTCGGCGCATGCTATGCATTTCGATTTTTCAAAAAGAAAAAAGCGTGAGCAGCATGGAACAGGAGAAAAAATGAACAAACTTGGCAATGCATTATATGAAATCCATCATATGGACATGCTTGCAGCGAAGGACCAGTGGGTGAACAAGATTCATCCACTGGTTAAACTTATTTTGACGATCGCTTTTCTGACTGTAACCATGTCCTTTCCCAAATACGATCTGACCGGCTTGCTGCGTATGGGAATTTACCCGATTGTGCTCTTTATTGTCGGTGAAATTTCCTTCCGCGACAGTATTCACCGGCTTCGGATTGTCCTTCCGCTCATCTGCTTTGTGGGGCTGTTCAATCCGATCTTTGACCGTCAGGTAATCGGGCATATTGGTACTGCTCCGCTGACAGCAGGGATGCTTTCCATGGTGACGCTGATGATCAAAGGTATTTACAGCGTACTGGCGGCGTATCTTCTGATTGCGACAACATTCATCGAGAAAATCTGTTATGCACTGCGTCTGGTTCATATCCCTGCCATTCTGGTGACACAGGTGCTGCTGACGTACCGCTATGTCACGGTGCTTCTTGAAGAGGCAAACCGTATGACCCAGGCGTACAGTCTGCGCGCGCCGAATCAGAAGGGTGTTCATTTCAAGGTATGGGGAACACTGGCCGGCCAGCTGCTTCTGCGCAGCATGGACCGCGCAAATGAGGTGTATGAAAGCATGACTTTGCGTGGCTATCAGGGAGAATTTTACTATACAGCGAAGGAGCCGTGCAAAGCGAAGGACTGGCTGTATATGGGTGTGTGGCTTGTACTTTTTGCCGTACTGAAAGTAACGGGATGAAGCACTGCGTGGGAAGACATCTATTTGCAACAAGTCGGAAGAAGTAGAAAAGCAACCTGGTGCAGTTGCCTGCACGCGGGAAGAGAAAAGAATTGTCGGGAGATATCAAAAATGAGCCATATTCACATCAATTTTGAACATGTTAATTATTCTTACGAAAAATCAGTCCCGATTCTGCAGGACATCACGTTTACTGCACACGAAAATGACAGCATCGGACTGATCGGCGCGAACGGTGTTGGAAAATCGACGCTGCTGAGACTTCTGGTGGGACTGAATCTGGACTACGAAGGCAGCATCCGTGTGGAGGAAATGCCGGTTGTAAAAGAGATGCTTCCCAAAGTGCGCGAAAAAATCGGCTATGTCTTCCAGGATTCCGACAGTCAGCTTTTCATGTCGACGGTATTTGAGGATGTTGCATTTGCTCCGCGAAATTACGGGCTGCCGGAGGAAGAGGTGGAAAAACGTGTAAACCATGCACTGAAACAGATTCACATCGAGCATCTGCGGGACAAACAAATTTACAAAATGTCGGGCGGAGAAAAAAAGATGGCATCGATCGCGACGATTCTCGCTATGACACCGGATATTATCCTGATGGACGAGCCATCGATTGCACTCGATCCCAGAAACCGCAGATCACTGATCCACATTCTGAACGATTTTGAACATCTGAAAATCATCGCATCGCACGATCTCGACATGATTCTGGAAACGTGCAGTCGCGTGATTCTGATGTCCGGCGGGTGCATTGTCTGCGATGGAGATGCAAAAGAAATTTTGACGAACCAGGAACTTCTCGAGGAAAATGGACTGGAACTGCCGTTCTGCCTGCAGAAGCCGGTGTGGTAGAAAAGGCCGAAAAAAACAAAAGAAAACAACACCCGGGGATATCTGAAAACAAAAAATCAGATATTCCCGGGTGTTGTTTTTAAAAAGAATCCGAAGGTCGAATCGGGATTCGGATTTCTGTTACAAATTTTTCTGGATCGCTTGTCATTCCGTTGTCAATTAAGGTGATTTCCTGCGATCGTCTGTCATAAAGATATCTCCAAAGAAAATTTATACAGCAGTACGAATCGGTTTCTTCTTTAAGTACCGGAACACCAGCAGGCAGATGATAATAGAGGTCAGAGATCCACATGCCGTTGCAATGCCCATCGGGAACAGCGTGTCCGGGAACCAGATGGAAGTCAGATGCACACCGGGGATTCTAACAAGCAGAATGGCAATGATATTGTGCAGGAAGGAAAATTCCGACCGTCCGCAGGCACAGAAATAGCCGCTGAAGGTGAAGTGGACTCCAGCAAAAATGCAGTCCCAGATATAACCGCGGATATACTGACCGCCGAGGCGTGCAACCTCCGCATCTGTTGTGAAAAGACCGACCACAGGAACGGAAATAAACTGAATCGTAATAGCGACGATCAGTCCGAAAACGACAGCAATCAGTGCAGCACACCACATGGTCTGTTCGGCACGCTTCTGCTTTCCAGCACCGATGTTCTGCGCGCCGAGCGCCGAAACAGTGGAAAGCATGGAAGATGGAATCAGGAACAGGAAGCTGATGATTTTCTCTACAATACCGACTGCAGCCGCTGCTTCCAGACCGCGCCGGTTAGCGATGATGGTAATGATGATAAAGGCGATCTGAATAAAACCATCCTGCAGGGCGATCGGAACACCGATTTTAAGAATCTGTCCCATCACAGCTGTCTGAGGGGAGAGATCCGACCGGGTAAGACGGATGCCGGTATCACGTTTGCGGATCGCAATCAGTGCCAGAATGACGCTGAGTGTCTGGGAAAGCGTGGTTCCAAGCGCGGCACCGGATGGACCAAGATGCAGGGCGCCCATAAAGAGATAGTCGAGTGCGATATTGGCCGCACATGCGACTGCGATGAAGTACATCGGGCTTTTCGAATCACCAAGTCCACGGAAGATGGAACTGATGATATTATACGCGATGATGAATGGAATACCAATGAAACAGATCGTCAGATAAGCGACGGTGCCGGAAACGGCTTCGAATGGTGTGGACATCACAAGTACGATCGGCTTTACCAGAAGAAGCAGGATTACCATCAGCACGACGGAAACACCGAGAAATAAAGTGATGGTATTTCCTGTGCAGCGTGATGCCTGCTTTTTATCTTTTGCGCCGACGGCCTGCGCGATGCTGACAGTCGTTCCCATGGCAAGTCCCACGATGATAACGGTAATCATATGCATAACCTGACTGCCGATGGAAACGGCTGTTGTACCGGCCGCGCCTTCAAACTGTCCGATGATGAAAAGATCTGCCATGCCGTAGAGCGTCTGCAGAAAATACGATAAGAGATAAGGCAGCGAAAAATAGAAAATATTTTTCCAGATACTGCCGGTTGTTAAGTTTCGTTCCATGATAGGGAAACCTCCTGTTGTAGAATGTTACGATTATAGTAAACCCTACAATGATTATAGAGTCAAGAATATAATTTTCTGCACTTTATAAAAATACTTTAGATTTATAAGTTCGAACGTTTTCCGTGTGCACTCCTTGACAAATGTTCAAAAAAGAACTATTATACAAAAAAGTTCAAAATAGAACAAATAAGAATATCAAGTTAAAAAAGAAGGTGAAAAAGTATGTTTGATGAACAATGGCAATTTGCAGTGGAGGTAGAACGAAAATACGCCAAGTACCGAAAAAAGGTCATGGTGCGTTATGATCTGTCAGCTGCGGAAGTGGATGTTCTGCTGTTTCTTGCGAATAACAGCCAGTTTGATCTTGCAGTGGATATTGTGCGTGTGCGGAAAATGCAGAAATCGCATGTTTCACTGGCAGTGAACAAGCTGTGTGAAAAAGGATACATTCAAAAAGAAACAGATGCGGCGGATCGCAAGAAAGTGCATTTGAAGCTAGAAGAAAGTGCATCAGAAATTATCCGCTTTGGACAGGATTGCCAGAGAGCGTTTGGAGAATCGTTGTTTTCCGGAATTTCCAGAGAAGACAGGGAAGAATTTCTCAGATTATGCGAGCTGATTCGGAGGAACGTGACGGAAAAATAAAAACGCTGAAAGCCAGAGAGAAGAACATAATAGAAAAATAAGACAAAACAAAAACAGAAAGAGGAGGAAAACAGTCATCTGCCCCTAAATGGCAAAGTACAGGAAAAGTGCAACGGATCTAAGCGGATGACAGAAAAACTATGACAATAACACAACTTATCGTATGTATTGTGGCTGGTCTTGGCGCCGGCCTTGGCACGGGACTTGCGGGACTCTCCGCAGCGGCCGTTGTTTCACCGATGCTGATTACCTTTTTACACATGCCGGCTTATCAGGCGATTGGCATTGCGCTGGCATCGGATGTGCTGGCATCAGGAGTAAGTGCCTGGACTTATAAAAAGAATAAAAACATTGATATCCGCCATGGCGTGATTATGCTGATATCTGTTCTGATTTTTACACTGGTCGGCAGCTTCGTATCTTCGCTGGTGCCAAATGGAACCATGGGCGGATTTTCGAAAGTGATGACACTGTTTGTCGGACTGAAATTTATCATCCGTCCGATCATGACGACGAAAGAAGTACAGGCAAATAAATCAGAAAAACAGAAAATCCAGCAGTCGATTCTCTGCGGTGTTGTGATTGGATTTATCTGTGGATTTGTCGGAGCAGGCGGTGGCATGATGCTGCTTCTGGTGCTGACCAGCGTGCTCGGATATGAACTGAAAACAGGAGTTGGAACGAGCGTCTTTATTATGACCTTTACAGCTCTGACCGGTGCGATCTCCCATTTTTATATCGGCGGCGCGCCGGACATTCCAATTCTGATTGCCTGTGTCATCAGTACCCTGGTCTTTGCACAGATTGGAGCGAAATGGGCCAACGGGGCAAATGTGAAAATGCTGAACCGCGTGACGGGAATTTTGCTTTGTGCGCTGGGAGTGGTGATGCTGTTTTTCTAACTACGTCAACTGACACTTTAGAAGTTTCCAAATATGATTTAACCAAATCAAGGAAGTCCTTTGCTTCCATGGTGAAAAACAATAAGCAGCGAATCGGATTGAGAATATCTGCTGCTATATAGGAAAAAATCCTGTGGGACATGAACGGCCTCCCAATCTTCAAAATGAAAAGCGGAAGGTTGAGAGATAGTTTAACGTCTTGCAGGATTTTTTCTATTATAAAACTATAGATTTTATGCAGATAACCCCAAAATCAGAAAATGGTGTACAACTGGATGAAAAATAAATCAGGATCTCATCGCCCCATCCACGGAAAGAATTTCTCCGGTTACATACGAAGCCATATCGCTTGCCAGGAAGAGGAAAGCGTTTGCAATGTCTTCTGCCTCACCAATTCTTCGAAGAGGAATGCGGTTGATGAGTGGATCAATCATTTCTTTTGGAAGTGCGGCAACCATATCGGTACGGGTGATGCCAGGTGCAACCGCGTTTACACGGATATGGAAAGGACCAAGTTCCCGTGCGAGGGACCAGGTCAGACCGTTGACCGCATATTTACTGGATGGATAGGCAACGCCGCCCGGCTGGCCGCAGATGCTGACCATTGAGCTGGTATTTAAAATACAGCCGCCGCCCTGTTCTTTCATAATAGCAACGGTTGGAAGGATGCCGTTCATCATGGCGTTGACATTTAGATCCATGACACTAGCAAAGCGCTCTGCGGTATACTTGTCAATTGGTGTACTGTCTGAGACACCGGCGTTGTTCACAAGAATATCGATTTTGCCGTATTTTTCTTTGACTTTGTTGATCTCATCTACCATGGCAGCTGCATCGGTCAGCTTTGGCCATGCACCGGAAACTTCCCAGTCCGGGTTTTCTTCTTTTAAAGATGCAACCGCTTTTACAACGGTCTCTTCCCGGGATCCGAACAGGACGACTTTCGCGCCGTTCTGCAGAAATTTGTGCACAATGGCATAGCCGATTCCTCTGGTTCCGCCGGTAACAATTGCAACTTTATCTTTTAACATCATACCATTCACCCGATCCCGTTTTTTCGTATCAATGAAAACTGATTATGCAGGCTGTAGTTTTTATTTTTTTAACGATTCGGAGAAAAATGAATTTTGCATGAAAAATCATTTGACTCTGAATGACGATTCGTTTTGGAGAATACAAAAAACGGGATATTTCCTTTCTCTTAAATTTTGTTGCAAATCTTTTCCTTTATTATACGGGATATCGTTGGTGGACAGTCAATGCAAATTTTTTCAGAAATAAACAGCATTCTTTTCTCAAAAGCAGAAGATTTCTATGGAAAAAGAGAATTGTTACGTGGCTTTTTGAGGGAAAACAGGATATAATAGGAAACAAAAGTATACACCAGGTGTATGCTTTTATAAAATCAAAACGAAAAAAGCGGAAAAACAGAAAGAAAAAGAGTGAAAAAAAAGAGAAACAGTCAGAATGCGGGGGAATGACTGGACAAAAGGAAAAACGGGGTGCAACAATGAGAATTCAGGAAGTAATCAAAAAAACAGGATTGTCCAGGAGGACGGTTTATTATTATATCGATCAGAAGATGATCTCGCCTGTTGTTGATGAACATAACGGTTACCATGATTTTTCAGAAGCAGATATTCAAAAACTTTTTATCATCCGCAAGCTGCGCGAGGCAGGACTTTCACTGGCGGATATCCGCGCGATTCTTCACAAGCCGCGCACAACACCATTTTATCTGCATAAACAGCTGAATGCACTCCAGTCGCAGATGCTTACCATTCAGCAGACGATCAGCGAAATGGATCGTCTGAGCGGACAGCTTCCTGTGTGCCAGTCGCTTGAACAGCTTGCGGGGATGCTTGCAGATACCGATTTTTGCCCGGAGGATCCTACCCGGAATCAGATGGAATCCCGGGATGCCCGGCTGCTGGCACAGTATTTGTGGATGGCATATCTGGATACGCCGGTTACGGAATATCAGCAGTTTTTGTGGCAGAAAATCACACAGCATACGATTGAGCACGCCGGTACGGATTTGAAAATGATGTCTCGTTATTTACAGTACATTTCTCCGGAGCAGATTGATGCGACGAACATCAACCAGTATCTGCGCAATCAGAAAATTATCTCTCTGACGGAGGAAGATTATCCGGGTTTTGTGGAAGAGCTGAAAGTTTCTTTGCTTGCGTTTGCGGCAGATCCAGTACAGCAGGAAAAATGGCGTCTTCTTTATCAGCCGGTGATCCATCCGACGGCGTTGTTCTGTGTATCCGTGAGCGGATGGATGCGGGAATTTCATCCGGCATACCGCCGCTATTATGAAAACACGCACACCTGCTGCCGGATGCTGAAAGATTTTATGGACAGTGATGAGGGAGCAGCGCTGAATGCGATACTGCGGGAGGCATTCCAGGGAAATTGTGATGTGCGTACAGGATATTACGGAGAACTGGAAGTGGCGGCAACATTCCATAAAAGTATTTATGCATTGCTGCCGCCAGAGAAGATCCGAAAATTTCTGGAAGAAAATTCAGATGAAAAATGATCTGGTTTTAGGATTCTGTTTTTATCATTCGAAGCGAGGATGCCCGGGGAACAAGTGTCACCGGCAGTACAATTTTTTCCGGTTCCGCCGCAGGGTTTTCCAGTGCGGAAAGGAGAATCTGGCTGGCTTCCCGTCCGATGCTTTCAAAGTCCTGATGAATAGAGGTAATTTCAAGACTTCGACTGAGACTCGTGTCATCAAAACCACAGAGACAGAGATCTTCCGGAATCCTAAGGCCAATGGTACGGCAGGCAAGGAAAATAAGTTCGGCAACCTGGTCATTTTCTGCGAGAAGAGCAGTGATTCCATTTTGATGCAGAGCAAGGAGCTGCTGCTGAAAAGAAGTCAGTTCTGTGGAAAGGGCATCCTCTTCAGAAAGAGAATGGGGCCAGGTGACAAGCTGCTGGGAATCGGGCATGATTCCGGCAGCTTTCATTTCGTGCAAAAATCCGCCGAAACGATCACGGACCGACGAGGTTTCGGAAAGGGGAGCTGTTGTGAAAAAGGCGATGTTGCGATGCCCCTGTTCCAGGAGGTGACGGGTGAGCTGCCGTCCGCCATCGTAATTGTCGCAGACAACATTGTTTAAATACGGACAGTCGGTCTGCTTGTCGATGATGACAACCGGGCGGTTTGCAAACAGGAAATCGTTTAACTGTTCCAGGTGGATATTGTCACGCTTGGGATAGTAGACAAGTCCGGCGATGTTCTGAGAACGGAGCAGTTCCAGTGTCGTACGTTCCTTCGGAGAGGAAGAGCCGGTGATATGAATGCTTAAAAAGTATCCTTTTTCCGCCAGTGCGGCACTTAAGGAACCAATCGTTTCCGAAATGTTTCCCTGTGTTGTGGCAAAGGGAAGCAGCAGGGAAACCATTTTTGATTTGCTGTCGGTTTCTGATGCGGAGGAGGAAACCGGTGGGATTTTCTGCGAGACAAAGCTTCCAACGCCGCGTTTTCGATACAGGATTCCCTGCTGTTCCAGATCTTCAATCGCCCGCTTTGCTGTGATGCGGCTTACCTCATATTGCTCCGAGAGCATTTTTTCCGTGCAGAACACGGCATCGGAAGAAAACTGTCCGGTGCGGATGCGCTCTAAAAGAGCTTCTTTGATGATTTCATATTTGGGTTTCGTTATTCTTTTATTTCTATCCATGTCTGTAAAATTCCTCAAATAGTATGATTGGTGACAACTGTATTTGTAAAAGTGTGATGTCGACTTGTTTTGTATTATAATCTCGGGAAAAAGATAAGTCAAACTAAAAATGATATATCAAGCAAAAAGAAAATGATATAAAATCATGGAAAAACATAGGAAAAATGCAGAAATACTTGACAGAAGCATTGCGTTTTTTTATGATATGATATATCAAATCAACATGGCAATACAGGAACAAGACTTAAATAGAAAGAGTTTTAAGTTTGAAAATCATTTTTATAACAGGAGGAAACACATCATGAAAACAACTGTTCATATTATTTCCCATTCCCACTGGGACAGAGAGTGGTATCAGTCTTTTGAAAAACACAGAATGAAACTGATTGAGCTGGTAGACAATATTTTGGAAAAAGCAGAGAACGATCCGGAATTTGGCGGATTTTTCCTGGATGGACAGACGATTGCCCTGGACGATTACCTGGAAGTGCGCCCGGAAAAACGCGAGCAGGTGGAAAAATGTGTCCGTGAAGGAAAAATCCAGACTGGCCCGTGGTACATTCTGCAGGATGAGTTTCTGACCAGCGGTGAGGCATGTGTCCGCAATCTTCAGGTCGGCATGCAGGAAGCAGCGCGTTACGGAGCGATCGGAAATGTCGGTTATTTCCCGGATGCATTCGGAAATGCGGGACAGATGCCGCAGGTGCTGAAGCAGGCGGGCATGGATGCGGTTGTGTTCGGACGCGGCGTAAAACCGATCGGACCGAATAATGAGGTAACCGGAGGACAGTATGAGTCCACGTATTCCGAAATGATGTGGGCATCCCCGGACGGAACGAAACTGCCGGGTATTCTGTTTGCAAACTGGTATAACAACGGAGTGGAGATTCCGGTGGATGAGGCAGAAGCAAAAGTTTACTGGGATAAAAAACTGGCCGATGCGAGAAAATTTGCGGCAACACATCAGCTTCTGATGATGAACGGATGCGACCATCAGCCATTGCAGAAGGACATTACCGAGGCAATCCGTGTCGCACGGAAACTATACCCGGACATGGAATTTATTCATTCGGATTTCAAAACCTATGTAAAGGCAATGGAAAAAGAAATTTCCGAGAATTTCTCTACGGTAAAGGGCGAGCTGACAAGCCAGGAAACAGACGGAAGATGGACCCTGGCAAACACCGCTTCTTCCTGGATGGGACTGAAAGTGGACAACCGTGCCGGCGAAACAGCACTGGAGCGGAAAGCAGAACCGGCGGCAGCCATGGCAGAGGTGCTTGGCAAAGCATACCCGGAAGACCAGATGATTTACAGCTGGAAAAAGCTGATGCAGAATCATCCGCATGACAGCATCTGCGGCTGCAGCGTCGATGAAGTAAATGAAGAAATGAAAACCCGCTTTGCGAAGAGCAGACAGGTGGCGGATGCGATTTACGATGAGAGTGTAGAATATCTGACCGATCAGGTGAATACCGCGGCACTTCCTGGAAACAGCGAAAAGATTCCGTTCGTTGTATGGAATACTTCTGGCACCGCGAAAAAACAGGTCATTGCAAAAGAACTGCATCTGTTCCGCGATTACAATCTGTTTGTATGGGATGGTTATGAGGCGGCGGAGGCGGTAGAAATGCCAAATCTGGTGCTTCGCGATGCAAACGGAAATGCAGTTCCGGCAAAAATCGAAAATGCAGGAATTTCCTTCGGGTACGATCTGCCGGATGACCGGTTCCGTCAGCCATATATGGCAAAGAAGGTGCTGGTAACGTTTGAGGCAGAAGTTCCGGCGATGGGATATGCAACATATTATCTGGAGCAGGCAGAGCCGGATCAGAACCAGGAAACCTCTGCAGATTTTGCGAATGAGCGCGTTCTGGAAAATGAAAACCTGAAAGTTACGGTCAATGAGGACGGTTCCTACCAGATTCTGAATAAGGAAACCGGAAGAACGTATGAAAATCTGGGATTCTATGAAGATACCGGAGATATGGGAAATGAATATATTTATATTCAGGACTCTGGAAAACAGACAATCACAACGAAAGGCATGAAAGCTGAGATTCGCTGTGTGGAGAAAAATGCATTCCGCACGGTAGTTGAGATCTGTCACGAAATGATGATTCCGTCTGGTATGGGAGAGAAACTGCAGAGACAGCGTGAGATGTGTATTGACCCATATACGCGTGTGGCAAACCGTTCGAAGGAACTGGTTCCGATGGAAGTAAAGACGGTTCTGACACTGGAAAAATCGGGAAAAGGCCTGCACGTTGCAACGACAATCTGCAATCAGGCAAAGGATCACAGAGTCCGCGTTGTAATGCCGACGGGTCTGAATACGTCTACGCATCTGGCAGATTCTGCCTTTGAGGTTGTAAAGAGAAATAACCGTCATAATGATACCTGGACGAATCCCTGCGGATGTGAAAGACAGCAGTGTTTTGCTGCAATGGAAGATGAGACCAATGGTATTCTTGTGGCAAACCGCGGATTGTATGAATATGAGGTTCTGGCGGATGAGGAGAATGCGATTGCGGTAACGCTGCTTCGCTCCGTTGCGGAGATGGGCGACTGGGGTTATTTTCCGACGCCAAAGGCGCAGCAGATCGGAACGTTTACCCTGGAGTTTGAAGTTGTGCCGTATGCAGCTGGTAAGACAGGCGAGGCATTTGCCGAGGGTTATGCATTCCAGCAGGATCTGACAGCAGCACAGGCCGGTCTTTCAAAGGCATGGCTCAGAAAGCCGGGTCAGGTAAAACCGGAACTCGTATCGGGCGAGATGCCGCTGGAAATGAGCTTCCTCCGCTTTGAAGGGGAAGGAATTCATCTGACGGCGTTTAAGAAGGGACTTGCAAAGGACGATCTGTTTGTGCGGTTTGTGAACAATATGCCGCAGGATGAGGTGCTTTCCTTCCGAAAGGAGAGCTGGATGAAAGAGGTTTACCGCAGTAATGTAGTGGAAGAGAAGGGTGAGGTACTTTGCCCGGATGAGAACGGGGTGTATCATGTGACACTCCGGGAGTTTGAGATTGCGACGTTTGGGGTTGTGAAATAACGGCTGGCGCGTGAGATAGGAGTGAGAACGGGAGGAAAGTCTGGATCCGCCTGAAGGGCGGATCGGCGCAAGATGGTTGAAAAGAATAGGATGGAAAAAGCAAGAATGTGCTGGACTTTAGAGGGGACAAGTTATATGCTGGAAATATGAGAAAAATTTCCAAAGGAGGGTTTTTAAGATGCAGAAATGGACGAGCAGGATTGAGACCCCGATCAAGGCGGAGCTGATTTGTTATGATGTGAATGGAATTCATATTGTGTTTGGGGCTGTCTCTTATACACATCTGACGCTGCCGACGAATAGCCTTGTGTAGA